>JAESFN010000399.1_pt1 | contig 43764 bp, 46 predicted proteins | sample 9269411 | NCBI WGS metagenome assembly JAESFN01 (sample SAMN14505399, study PRJNA617100) | algae metagenome | isolation source: Iphinoe sp. HA4291-MV1 and co-occurring heterotrophs from trail next to... | place: USA: Maunawili Falls, Hawaii | collected 2009-07-25
AATTGGTATGAACTCCAAAGAAATTTATCTCTTCAAGTGGCTCGTGATTTTATTTTAGAACACCTAACACAGAAGTTGAACTTAACTGCATAGTATCAATGTTCTGTCAATGCGTAAGTTCTAGTTATGTTGATTTATTTATTAAATTATTCTTAATTTATTTAAGAATCCTTAAAAAGATTTGTTTATCTTCCTAAAGTCAGAAGTTAAGCACTTCGGGGACTTGTAAAGATTGAAATTGTTTAAATTAGCCTCATTATTACCTTGAATGTTTAATGCACGAAAGGCTTTGTATGTGTATGTCGGTTAAGGAAAAAGAGGAATTATTGCATACAGAACTCGTCAAATATGGTGTGCAATACCACAAAGCAGCAGAAGTTGCTAGGATTTTAGTTTCTGGAAAATCTGATGAACTTTTAACTGACAAAGAGATACAACTTGCTACGGAAGCTTGCAGAAAGTGGATAATACAACGCAAACGCTTAGCTTTCATAAAGAAGCAATAGATCTTACTTCATTCCAAACAATATACCTCTTGCAAAAGTGAGATTTTATGAGGTTCTGTTCTCCTCTGTTCTTTGTTAAGAGTTCCCGACTTCTGTAAGAAGTCTAATGAAATGAAGATAAACAGTTTATTTTTAACTATGTTCTGCTCTGTGTTGTTTCTCAGATAATATCTTCAATTCATCCAAATGACACAACAAACGTGGCTTTTCTGGGTCAGTTAAATCTAGCTTGTCCCAAGGTATACTGTACCCACTATGCATTTTACGCGCTCCAAATAGGTGCAAAATGAAGAGTCCTATTGTCCAGGCTGATAGCCGTTCTAATATAGCAGGGTATCCAATGAGATATTCTTGAACAACCCATTCATCACCTTGCTTTTGGGCACGTACTTCTTCGATGCGTCCTATAGCCTTGCCTGTTGAGTCTAGCACCTGTTTATCTAGCAGCAGTTCCAAATGGATTTCATGATTCGCCATGTTCTAACCCTGGAATTCGTTTGATGATGTGTTCACTCACCCATTGTTCGTAGGCTAACGCTGATGTTGCTTCTGCTTCCACATCGACTTTCACGTCGATGCCAATGTCATGCACTTTTGAAAACGGAATCCGTAAAGATTCATTGCGCTTTGCGCCCCACTTGCTTTGAATTGCTGTTACCCAACGTGCTAATCGTGGATGTAACCTGCGGGCTAGGGTAGGCATACCCACTTCAATGTATATTAGTCTTGGTGGTTCTTTGTCGCGCAATTCCATGACAATACCGTCAACTTTGCCTATTTTGCGCTCTTTGCAGTCAACGAGTTGATTGTCGAGTACATCTCTGATAATGTCCATGAATTCAAAATCCCAAATTTTCAACCAAAATTTCAAATTTTAAATCTATTTAGCCGCCAATTATTTCTAGAGGGATGGCAACTATTGCTAATACAAATGCCAGCGCAATTGTAAAGATAACAACACTGTTACTTAAAAACCCATTGCGATATTTGCCAACGTATAATTGGTCGTTCATTAAAACTAGAAATGGCAAAATCACTGGAGGCAAAATCACTGCTGTAATCGCCATTGAAAACAAAGTGAGTTGCAACGGGTCGATACCAATCACCATTAGCAGTGAGGCAAGAAAGACGAAGACAGTGTAAACTAAGCTAAAGCGTGCTGCATCCTTTGGTTTGAGATTTTCGCCCCAATTCCAACCGAAGGCTTGAGCGACAATATAAGCTGTATCGAGAGTGACTTCTAGCGCTGCACCAAAGCACGTTATTCCCAGTGATGCTGCAAATAGAACGAAACCCCAGTAACCGAAAGGTTCTGTCAGCATGAGCGCCGCTTGTTCATAGCTATCAACTTGGATGCCTTTTGGATGAAGTACCAGCGCTGATACAATCAGTACACCCAGAGATACGATGCTACCGAATCCCATACCCAATCCAGCAACGGCGCGATTAACACCGATGTGTCCTTCATCCCACTTATCTTCTACCGCACCAGATGAATAGAAATAAAAAAGATATGGGCTGATTAATGCACCTAAAATACTAACTGCAATAAATAGATAATGTGCGGTGTCTTGTTGCGGTATTGTTGGCAATAAGCCAGAACCGATTTGTGTGAGTGATGGATGCAGTTTAAAGGTAGCAACTACAAAAGCCAGCGTTATCAGTCCCAGCAGGGAAACACTATTTTCAATAATGCTAAAGTTGCCAAACCAGATTAACAACCAAATGGCAAATGCTACAGGTAAAGCAAACCATTGAAAATTAATGCCTGTTACAAGTTGCAGCGCAATACAAACACCGCCAATTTCAGCTGCTAAAACCAGAAAATCAACGCCAATTTCTGCAATTAAGGGGATGATATAAAAGTTGAAACCAAAACGCTCACGCACTGCAGCAGCTAATGTATGTTTGCTGACTGCTGCCAAGCGCCCAGACATTTCTACTAAAAAAATAACACAAATTGTTCCAAGAACAATCGCCCAGATAAGTTGAAAACCGAATACAGATCCAGCTTCGGCAGCAGTAGCGATCGCACCCACATCCAAAAAGCCACCTATACTTGTAATGATTCCCAAAGCAATCTCAAAAATTTTCTTCATGGCTTTTCACCTGCTGGCTTTACCAGCTTGTGAATTGTTTGCTCTTCGGTTAAGAGTTGTTTGAGTTGAGTTGCAATGGCACTCCGGTCTTTTTGTTCCACTGCTGCTGACATTTGACCTACTGTATACTTGAGTTCTTGTATCAGCTTTAGTGTAGTTTGCTGCTGCTTTGGTGGTATTGATAATTTTGATAAGTTATCTGTTTCTTTTTGTAGTTCTTTCTGAGTTGTTTTTAGTGTTTGCTGAGCGTAAGCAGTCGGCACAGCATCGCGTAACCATGCCTCACTAACCATGTGTGCTGTTGCTGTCCATGAAGATACTGTTTCTAGCTCTTTTGTTAGTTCTTCTGTAGATTTTTTGCTACTACAAGAAGTGATATATAATATCAGAAAAAATAATAAACTCTGATTTATTAATATCCTTTGGATCGGCAGTGACATTTATATGCCCTCTTTGACCAATGTATAATCAATTTCTCAAATTAGTTTTTCAGTATATATCTCTTGCGAAACATTTCAAAATTATGTATATAATAATTAATATTCTTTAATTTATAAACATATTAGCAAGAAAATAGGAAATACTACTATTACAAATAAACCCCATAAATTTCTTGCTATATTGTTGGCTCTTATGGCTCGACTTCTACCCTAATGTAGATACTTGCGAAAGAATACTACTCCCATTCCAATACTGCTCGGATAAGCAAAAATTAGAAACCCGGTTTCTTTAAGAAACCGGGTTTCTGGCACCTCAACTATTCTTAACCGAGCAGTATTGACTCCCATTCCACCCAAAGAATATCTATTTAACGAACTACATTCGCGAGCGCTCATGCTGAGCGCTTTGCAAGGGGCGCGTGTACATTCAAAGTAGCGTGTCCGTTGGCTCACCTGTTCCGATAGGAGAAGGATAATAAACATAGATAAACATAGAGTGAATGGCAAAGTTTGTTGACTCTGTGCTTATCTATGGTTTTTTCTTTGCTATTTGGCAAAGATAATGCTACTTAAAATTTTGATAATTTTAAACTTCGGCACCTGCTTTTGGTTGAGCACCCATAGGTGAAACGTAATCACGGAAAAGATTAATCTGCTGCTCAAAATCTATTTGCTGAATTTTGTTGAGTAGCTGTTGAGCTTGGGAGGAAAGCTGATAGTTTTCAGGCATAGGAACAATAGTAGCGTTTTCCATACCTTGAGCTAGGCGATACCAAAACAACAGTTTGGTTGTGTCGCTCATGGAGCCGTACATCCGGGAATATTGATTATCTGCTTTGTTAATCAAATCACGCTGAAATTGCAACTGTTTTTCGTGGGATAATTCCTTAATTTGATTGAACAAACCTTCAGCAATTTCTGGGGAAACAGTACTAGCTGCAGGCGCTGCAGGTGTTATAGAATCGCCCATTTCTTTGTAAATGAACCAAAATAAAGCTAGCTGTTCGTCTACGTTCAAGCTTTGAAACGCTGTAACACATTCGCGGATATTTGGGTCGCTAGTTTGAGTGAATGTCATAACAAACTCCGATTGCAATTAATCACTAACACTAGCAACGCTATCAAACGTACATTTGGTGTTTAACCCTACTGAAGGCAGATGTATCTCAATCAAAGAGAAGAACAATAAGAAAACAAAGAACTCGATAAATCAGAACTTAGAAGAGTTCTAAGTTCTGAGTTTTTGACTGAATTTCCAGGAGGTTCAAACGTGGAAAGACGTTTAGAAGGAAAAGTCGCCATCATTACAGGCGCTGGTACTGGTATTGGAGAAGCGATCGCTCACAAATTTGCCAAAGAAGGAGCATCGGTTGTTGTTAATGGACTACCCAACGACCCAATTGAGGATGTCGTTAATTCAATTAGACATTACAGTGGTAAAGCGATACCCTATCTGGTTACGCTTTGAACCCAAGGGCGAATTACGCCTCGACCATTCCCGTGAAGGACTAGAGAATAAAGAAACAAAAACCCTGATGTAGGAAGAAGACAAGGGGACAAAGCAATTCAAAGTTCAAAATTCAAAATTAAGAATCTCCCATTGCCCATTGCCCATTGCCCATTGCCCAATTCCCAATTCCCTTTGTTCTCTAGTCCTTTCTCTGCTCATAATCTTGCGATGACTTTGGGTCTAATTCCCAACGGCTGTCATCGCGTTGCTCAAAAATATCTGTTGTCCGTAGAAAGGCTTTGTCGTCCATTTCCATTCCAACAGCAGCACCAAGCTCATCAACAATATCTTGATCGGGAGTAGGAACTGTACCACCAACAGCCTCATCACCTACATCTGCTGCTCTTTCCCAAGCCGCATCCACATCCCCTGCTGTTAATTCTGGACTGGTGTCAGTACTTCTTTTGATCTCAGTTCGCAAGTTGCGATCGCGAAGCGGGCGCTCTGCGCCATCGCCAATGTTATATCCTGGTTCTTCCTGAACACCAGTTCCGTAAGATTCGGTAACTTCTTGTGGCAAATCATCCGTTTCTAGTTCATGATGACTATTTTGCTCTGCTAAGTCTTTTTTTTCTGCCATAGTTCTAGCTCTTGCTGCATCCTCACGATAACGCTTTCTCTCCGAAGGGTAGTCTTCCTAAAGAAGTATGACTTTTGAAATAAAACAATCTCTGCCTTAAGAGTGAAGAGAAGTGACTTATTGATGCATAATGTTATATGTATCAATTCACGTTATAGCCACTTCATGGAGAGTTATGGGTTGAGGAAAGTGGGAGTTATCAAAGTATTTTTTTCTGATAGCTCTTCTATACCAACTCATAACTATTTTTTTTATTATATTTTATTAAAGGAATTCTATTTCCTCAAAAGAGAAAAGAAAAAGAGAAAAGAAAATAATTGTATCACTTAAGAAATAAAAAATATCTATTTCTAAAGAACAACGAAAGAAAGTCATTAAAGAGCAATACTTTAAGTAAGTACATGAATTCATGGTCGAGTGATAAGAAAGTTAGGAATTATGACTTGGGTTTCTAATCATTTATTAAGCTCCAAATCATAATTTCTAACTATTTTCTAAAATTTGCTAAAAATATTATCTTACATGAATCGAAGTCAATCGAGAGATTAGTCAAATTTGTGTAAATAGATAATTATAAGTTGGTAATTTAGTATTGAAAAGAACTGAGTACATACATAAGTTTACTTGACTCAAGTGTTTAGTATAAACAGACGGAGGCAAAAAGTGAAGTACGACGAGTTTATTAGACACGTTCAAAGTGTAGCTCAGTTGAATTCTCGCGAAGAAGCAGAACGTGCAACCTATGCAACACTAGAAACAATTAAAGAGCGTATTGTTGGCGATGAAGCAAAAGATTTAGCTGCACAGTTACCTCAAGAACTGGGGAAGTATTTGCATGGACGAGAAGGTGAGAATGGGCAACACTTCTCAATGCAAGAGTTTATTACCCGTGTGAGTGGAAAAGAAGGAGTAGATCCAACCGCAGCAGCCATTCATGTGCGGTCTATATTCGTCGTGCTAAGGAACGCTGTAACACCTGGTGAGTTTGAAGATTTCCAAGCAAATTTCTCAAACGATTATGCAGAACTCTTCCCAATATCGTCGTCAACGAGTGAAGTCCCGACATAAGAGTGCTAAGTCTTGAGTGGTTCACAACTCAGGACAAAATCAATAACCGATACTTCTTGTATAACTGAATATTCAAATTAGTTAAGAGAAATCAAGGAAAGTCAATGATCAGCAATCATACTAGCAAGAAAAAAGTTGCTATCCTCATTGAAAATGAAGTAGAGGATGCAGAGTTTCAAGTCCCTTACAATGCATTAAAGCAAGCAGGAATAGAAGTAGTTGTCCTTGGTGCCCGCACAAATGAAACTTATAAAGGTAAACAAGGAAAACTCTCCAAGCAACCTGATGGCACTACAACTGAAGCAATGGCTTCTGAGTTTGATGCTGTGGTGATTCCTGGTGGAATGGCTCCCGACAAAATGCGGCGCAACCCCAATACAGTGAGGTTTGTGCAAGAAGCAATGCAGCAAGGAAAATTGGTAGCTGCAGTTTGCCACGGACCACAAGTTTTAATAGAAGGCGACTTGCTCAAAGGCAAACAAGCCACTGGTTTCTTAGCAATTCGCAAAGACATGATTAATGCTGGTGCAAATTATATAGATGAGCCTTTAGTCATTGACGGGAATTTAATTACATCACGTCAACCGGGAGACTTGCCAATCTTCGCCACAGCTATATTGAGTCGTCTAGGCTATGGTGGTAAAGATGCTGCCTTGCCAGATGAAAAAGACCCAAGAGCGGAATGGTGGAAATTGGCTGATGCTTGGGGTGGTTCTACCAAGGGTGAGATTGTCAAGGCTTTGAATACAGCTCTTGCTGGTGAGCGTTATGCGCTGGAAGCGTTGGAAAAGTACACAGAAAAAGAATCAGATACACAAATAAACTCTCTCTTTCAGGAGATGATTAGCAATAAGCAAAGCCACATCGAATTTTTGGAAGCGCGTTTGAATGAACTAGGTGAAAAACCTTCTTTAGCAGCAAATATCGCTAACCAATACGCGAAGGTCAAAACCGCTCTTACAGGAAGTGATGATACTTATCAGTTGCGTTCTGCCTTAGGCGATGTGCAAACGGGTATCGGTGATATTGGCAACTTGATTGCAGCAACAACCGACCCAATCTCAACTAGAATTTTCACACAAATCCACAAAGACCTGTTGACGTACGAACAGCGACTCGTAGACCTGTATCGTGCACGGATGGGTGCAGAAGTCAAGCTTGCTAAACCGACTACAGGAGCTGCCGTAACGATGTAGGTCTTTATGGAACGAACCACATGAGCGCAAAGTAGAGAGAAGAAACAATATCAGGAGGGGACTTTACGCCAAAGTCAAAAGTATTTGACTAACGACATCAAAGTTCTGCTAAAACCCTAAAGCTTTGGTAATTGGTTTGTAGCAAGTGCCTAAGCTCTTACTAAAAGCTAACTACCAGAATTCAAATGAAATACAACGGAGGATTTTTATGAATCGCTTACGTAAAATTTTGACTGTTTTTCTAGTTGGATTAACATTTTTTGTCATGCAAGCTTTTGGCTATGGCGCACTGCAAGCACAAGCTGATAACACTGTAACAAGCCCAGAAGGTATTTATTACAAAAGAACACCCGAAGGCAGAGGCAATATCAATAACAACGACAATATCAGGGACAATATCAAGAACGACAACAAGCTGGTTGAGCAAGCCAGAAAGAACCTAAAAGAAACTGCTGATAATGTCCGCGAAAAAGTCAACAATGTTGGTGAATCAGTTTCTCGCAATATGGGTGACACCGTAAAAACCCCAGAAGGGATTTATTACAAAGGAACACCCAATAGTTGAAAATACACTTGAGCCAGTAACTCTGGAAAAAGAGAAGAGTACTACTAATAATCTTCTCGAGCTATAGGACTCATATTTGATTTTTGAAATATACGTAGGGTGCGTTATGCCTGGTGGCTAACGCACCGTTAGAAGGCTTTGGTGCTGTACTCTCGCCGATAACACAACGCGCTTGTGCTACAACGGGGGGAACCCCCGCATCTCCCAAGGGGAGACGCCAAGGGCGAACGCGTAGCGTTTCCCTTAGGAAAAGGCGCTGCTCTCCGCACCGCACTGGCTCCCCTACAGATACTTAGATTTTTTCATAAATCAAATCGGATTCCTATAGATAAGTAGAAGAAGTTAAAAGTCAAAAGCCAAAAAATTTTACTTTTGACTTTTGGCTTTCCCCTCAAAATAGCTTGCGATAACTGCTTTTTTTTGCAAAATGTTGATGGGTTATTTACCATTAGGTCTATTTGGCTACTTCCAAATGACTGATTACTAACTATGTTTGACTCTCTAAAAAAAGAACTATCTCGCCGTGCTCTTTTACATAGAGTCGGTTTTGGGTTCATGGCAGTTGGTGTCACAGGAACTGTAGGAAACATCATAAAACCCGCTCATACTCTTGCCCAAGCGGGACCAGCACCAAGTAATGAACCATCTTTACCTCCTGAAAAAAAGCTAGGATGGGCAGTTGTTGGTTTGGGTAAGTTTGCTACTCAACAGATAATGCCCTCGTTTGCGGAGTGTAAGAGGTCGAAGTTGGTAGCTTTGGTGAGTGGCGATCGCGCGAAAGCTGAACGATACGCACAGCAATACGGCGTCAATCCCAAAAATATTTATAATTACCAGAGTTATGACTCTATCCGCAATAACCCTGAAGTAGATGTTATTTATATCATCTTGCCCAATGGGATGCATGCAGAATATAGTATTCGCGGGGCGCAAGCAGGCAAACATATAATGTGTGAAAAGCCGATGGCGAACACCGTAGAAGAATGTCAAGCAATGATTGATGCGGCAAAGAAAGCAAACCGCAAGTTGATGATTGCCTACCGTGCCCAATATGAACCATACAACCTCGCTACCATTAAACTTGCTCAAAGTGGCAAACTCGGCAAGCTCAAGTTGATAACCTCAGACCACGGACGAACCCTCAACCCCAAAGATCCCGCTGACATTTGGCGGATGCAAAAAAAACTTGCTGGCGGTGGTTCCCTCTACGACATTGGTATCTACAGCTTACAAGCAACGCGGTACATTACTGGCGAGGAACCTGTAGCAATTAGTGCCATGATGTATAGCACCTCTGGCGATCCCCGTTTTCGGGAAGTAGAGGAAAATGTCAACTTCGTGTTGCGTTTCCCCAGTGGTGTCCTTGCTAACTGTACCTCAAGCTACGGCTACTCCGATACCAAACGTATTCAAGTTTTCGGGTCTGACGCTGTCTTGGAATTAGATCCAGCAACCGACTACTACAAACATCGCCTAATGATTAAGGACAAGAACGGTAACCAGGAGCAAAAAATTCAAGAAAAGAACCAATTTGCCCTAGAGATAGATCATCTTTCCGAGTCCATCATACAGAATAAACAACCCAAAACTTCCGGTGAAGAAGGCTTGCAAGACGTTAAACTTATGCAGCTTATTTACGAAGCAGCCCGCACGGGCAAAACCATCAAAGTTTAGCATTCACTGAACTCTCCTCTTCTTTTTCTTCCTTGGTGCTCTTTGCGTCTTTGCGGTTCGTTTTTTTCATAAACCTCATTGAGGAAACAAAATATGCCTGACACAAGTGTTAAAAAAGTAGACTCTGCCTATTCTCCTAAAGGTGAACAGGGTCAAAAGTATCTCGCATCTGGTAAATTTGTTTCAATGCGTCTTTGGGAGAACGAACAACCTGGTGAATCCAAAGAATCAGCAACGCGGGAATATGAAACTGTTGGTTATGTTATCAGTGGTCGTGCCGAGTTGCACATTGAAGGTCAAGTCGTTTTACTAGAGCCCGAAAGTTCCTGGGTAGTGCCAAAAGGAGCATCCCATACTTACAAAATTCTCGAACCATTTACCGCTGTTGAGGCAACCAGTCCGCCAGCCCAAGTTCACGGGCGAGACGAGAATTAATTATAAATCTTTACCTGTTGCTAAAATTTCTCCTAGTAACATCTTACCAGAGACTCAACCTCTGGTTTTTTCTTTATTTTATGAAGGCAACAGTCCACTGAATGGTTATCCAAACTTCTGTCTAGGGACCAAATGCCCTCAGTTAATTTACTTACTTTTTAAGTATCAGGACTTACGCAACTGGCCCAGTATTGGCACTAGCTCTACAGATGGCTTACGAGAGAACAAAGCCGAGAGATGGGGCGAGCGGGGTTTTTGGATCTAACGTCAAGCAGTGCGATCGCCCAACACCAAAAAGTTGCGCCTGTGATAAAGGAGCGAGGAGCATGTGGAGCGATACGATTCATTTAAGAAAATTGATCTGTTGAGTTCGTCAGGGGAGGCAGAAGGAGAGAAAAAGGGCTGATCTGAACTGTATTGCCCAAAGGTGAGAAAATTAAACAAGTTGCTACCAGCAATGTAAACAAACACGACGCCGGTGTTACGGGCGAGAAGGGTTTCCGTCCCCGCAAGGGGAATTCGTTAATGGAAAGCTAGGGTTTTCGCCCTCGCTTTGACTTGCCAAAGTACTTTTTACAAGTTAGAGTCTCGTAGTGAATTTGTCAAATGTGCTTTGTCTCTAATCAAGCATTTAGAAATAATGCTTTACGATACGTTTTTTTGAATTTTGAATTTTGAATTGCTTAAGATTATGCTGACCTTTACTCAACGTAAACCACCAAACACTGATACACCAGTGACTTCGATCCTTGCTTTAACAGCCGAAGAACGCACTCGCAGCCGTCATCGTTTTGAGACGGAAGATGGGGAGCTAGTGTTTTTGCGTTTACCGCGAGGAACGGTGTTATGGGATGGGGATATTCTGCAAGATGAAACGAGTGGTAGTTTGATAAAAATTGCTGCCAAATCAGAACCTGTTTTCACTGTCACTGCCCAAACAGCGATAGATTTATTACGGGCAGCATACCATTTAGGAAACCGTCATGTCCCAGTGGAGATAACAGCAACTTATTTACGCTTATCTCCTGATCCAGTTTTACGCGTCATGTTGGAACAACTTGGACTGGAAGTGAAAGAGGAAACTGCGCCGTTTCAGCCAGAAACTGGTGCTTATGGACACCATCACACTCACGAGAGTCACTAAAGCGATTGCCCTTCGCGCAGCGTCTCCCTTAGGAGAAGGGGCACTGGCGGAGCCAATCGCTGATGTGCTTTGTCGTTAAAATAACAATAACTGCACGTTTTGTTGTATATTCCAAGGTATATTTATTGTCGCAAAATAAACAATAAAGGCAAATTCAATGGTGAGATCGGCGTTAATAACATCATTACGGCGAGCTTACAAAATCACTAGGACATCTCTAGAAACAGGAATTCCTACGGATGAAATAGTTGATATTCTCCAGCAAAAAACCACTCGTCGTCGTCTGATATATGGAGGTTTGGGATTAGCGAGTGCTATCAGCGCAGTGACGTGGCATGGTGGTAGTGACTCGGCTGCATTTGCCACAATTCCCAAAGTCTTGGTGGTGGGTGCGGGAATTGCTGGACTAGTTGCAGCTTATCGCCTTTCTCAAGCTGGAGTTCCTGTGGATATTATCGAGGCAAGAAATCGTATTGGCGGTCGGATATATACAGTACAAAATGCTGTGGGGACTTCTATACCCGTAGACTTGGGTGGAGAATTTATTGACACAATCCATACTAGCTTACGCTCTTTGGCACAGGAATTAGGTTTGCAAATTGCAGATTTGTATACTGCTGATAAGGATTTGATACAATTAACTTCGTATTTTCAAGGACGTAAAATATCAGAAAAAGAAATTTTACAATGGTTCACTCCATTGGCGAAGAAAATAAAGCAAGATTTAGCTGCCTTTGACAAAACATCTGTCACCTACCGCACACGCAATCAGGTTGCTATTAAGTTAGATAATACCTCTATCACTCAGTACTTAAAGGAAGCGCAAGTTCACCCAATTCTGAGTCAGATAATACAAGTTGCTTACACTGGTTTATACGGTCGAGAAGCGAGGGAGCAGTCTAGTCTGAATATGCTACTTTTGATTGGCACAGATACGAGCAGCTTCCAATTGAATGCCGAAAGTGATGAACGTTATCAGATTATTGGTGGAAATGACCAAGTCCCTCGAACCTTAGCGCGATTCTTAACCAATTCTATTGAAACAGGAACCCAATTAGAAGCGATCGCAACTCGAAGTGATGGCAGTTACCGAGTCAGTTTACATTCTGGTAATCGCTCTAGTGAACGGATATATGAGCGAATTTTACTGGCGTTACCTTTTAGTACTCTGCGTCAAGTCTCGTTAAATGTAGATATGCCAGCAGTAAAAAACAAAGCGATCGCTCAATTAGGTTATGGTAACAATGCCAAGTTAATAACTGCATATCAAGAACGCATATGGCGCACACGCTATCACTCAACTGCATTTGTCTCTACTGACCTAGACTTTCAATCCATCTGGGAAGCTTCTCGTTATCAAACTGGTTCAAGTAGTCTACTCACCAATTTTACTGGCGGTCAAAGCAGTTTACTTCTGGAGCAAAATTCGGCTGAATTTCAAGCTCACAAACTGCTAACACAACTAGAAAAGATATTCCCAGGAATTAGCAGTGTACGCAAGGGTCAAGCGATTCGTGCTTATTGGCCGACAGAACCTTATACAAGAGGTTCCTATGCTTGCTATCTTGTTGGACAATGGACAACAATTGCAGGAGCTGAACAAGAAAATGTAGGCAATCTGTTTTTTGCTGGTGAACATTGCTCCCAAAAGTTTCAAGGTTATATGGAAGGTGGTTGTAGAACGGGTGAAATGGCTGCTGTCCAAATTCTACGTTCTTTGGGTTTAAAAAAGAGCGCTGCTCAACAACAAGCGCGAATCACCAAAACACAAGCTTTATCACCCGGAATTCCAGTAGCCAGCTTTATGATAGTTTAAAGTTACACTTAACATATTGCAATAAATAACTTTTCCCTTATGACTGGAGAGCAAAATCTTGGGAATAGAACTACGTAGCTTCGTATTTCTCGACAGCCTGCAACCCCAACATGCAGCATATATGGGAACAGTAGCTCAAGGTTTCTTGCCATTACCGGGCGATACATCACTATGGATTGAAATCTCTCCTGGTATCGAAATTAATCGGATTACGGATGTAGCGCTCAAAGCCGCCTCTGTCCGTCCCGGAGCGCTGGTAGTCGAACGACTCTACGGTCTATTGGAAATTCATTCTAGTTCCCAAGGCGAAACGCGAGCTGCTGGTCAAGCCATTTTGGCGACACTAGGAGTCCAAAAAGATGAATGTCTCAAACCGCGTGTTGTTTCTAGCCAGATTATCCGCAACATTGATGCTCACCAAGCGCAACTTCTCAATCGCACAAACCGGGGACAAATGCTGTTGGCAGGGCAAACACTATATGTATTGGAAGTTGAGCCTGCTGCTTATGCTGCACTCGCTGCGAACGAAGCAGAGAAAGCAGCGGCGATTAACATCCTTGCAGTTCAACCTGTAGGGAGTTTTGGACGGCTTTACTTAGGTGGACAAGAACGAGATATTCTTGCAGGTGCTCAGGGAGCGTTAGCGGCGATTGAAAGTGTAGCTGGTCGGATAAATCAGAGTGGGCGTCAGGAATAAAGGAGAGAACATGGCAAATAAAGAGCATCTGGCTTTACTTGAAGCAGGTGCGATGCTCCAGCAGGGAGCCGCCCAAAGGGCGAACGCATGGATGGAGTGGAGAAAAAAAAATCCCCAAATTGAACCAGACCTCAGCGGTGCTGATCTTAATGGTACTAACCTCTACAGAATTAACCTCATAAAAGCTAACTTAAGCGCGGCTAATTTCAGTGTCGCTAATTTGAGAGGTGCTACACTTACACAAGCTGATTTGAGCAATGCAAATTTGATTGGAGCTGACTTGAGTGAGGCGAATCTCAAAGGCGCTTTTCTCACTGAGGCTAACCTGATTGGAACTGACTTGAAAGGCGTTAACTTGAGAGATGCTGATTTGGGTTATGCAAAGCTAATTCGGGCTAACCTCTGTTTTGCAAACTTAATCGCAGCTAACTTGATTGCGGCTGACTTAAGTAAGGCAAATCTGTACGAGGTAGAAATGATAGGGGCTTACCTTTATAAAACTGACCTGTATAAAGCTAATCTGAGCCAAGCTCACCTAAGTAATGCATACCTGTTGCGAGCTAACCTGAGTGAGGCTGACTTGAGCCAAGCGGACTTGAGATGGACTAACCTCACAGGAGCGGACTTGAGTGGGGCGAATCTTAAAGGAGCTAACCTAAGGGGAGCTAACCTCAGAGGAGCTAACCTTAGCGGCGTGGATTTTCATGAGACAATTATGCCTGAGTGATTGATATATTTAGGCAACTGACGTACTCCTTGCATAATTGATAACATGAGAAAAAAGTTAGTTGTAGCCTCCATTCTTCTTTGTTTGATGAACTCTTCTTTGGCAAGCGCAGAAGTTAGTCATTTTGAAGATCCCAGACTGACGCTCTCAACTGTTGAGGCGGAATGGTCTATCAAGACTGATAAAACTGAAAGACCGCAAGTTGGTAGTAGCGAAGCAACATTGCTCAAAGCTGAAAATGAACTACAATTTCAGGGTACACTGGCTGCGATTGAGGGTAATGGGGGACTTGTCGGATTTGCGTTTGTAGAAACACCTTTATTCCAAGATTTAAGCGGATATCACTACATTGAGTTTTACGCTAGGTCTAAAGATTCCAGAATTGTCTATACGCTAACACTAAAAGATGAGCAAGCAGAGCAGGACTCTCGTACTCTCACATTTGAGCAGGAGTTTGTTGTTGGGACAGAGTGGACAAAGGTGAAGCTACCATTGAGTCACTTTCAACCAAGAATTCGTGGGAAAGTTGTTGATAGTTTTCAATTGCATCTTGAACAAGTGCGCGCTCTCTGTTTTCAAATCAATCGGAGCAAGCAGGAAGCAGATTCACCTGTTCCATTGGAGTTTGTTTTAGATGTAGGCTCAGGGGTATTTGTTACAAATCAAGAGTAAACTTATTATCCCAAACGTGTTTTCAAGCGTTCTGCTAAAACTTGTACATGAGGTTCCAAGATACATGTGTAGTGATTAGGAATCTAATATAGGACTCCTATTTGATTTCTGAAAAAAATTCAGTACAGCTTTATTCCTTCTTCCCTGTTCCCTGTTCCCTGTTCCCTGTTCCCTGTCTCTACGAGTGATTCAGGAATCAAATCGGACTGCTATATGTAAATTTGTGTGTTAGCAATGAGACGACCGATGGGGACTAAAGCATGAGATAGTTTCGCAGCTTCTACCTGACAGACAGTTGACCAAATAGTCGTCTCAAACACTAGCTCTGGTGCGCCTTCTGCGTCTGGTGCGCAAATTCCATTCATACTGTCGATAAGCAACGCCATTTTTTTGTGTTTAGCTCTTTCAACCACTTGTTAATAAAGCTGGTTTCATATCCCGAATGTTGCACATATTGCCGAAAGCAGTCAGTATTTTTCGCTTCAATTTAGTATTGAGTCTACCATGAGCGACCTGTAGGTTATCGATTACGAGAATATCGCCTTGCTTCCACTCAAAGATGACTGCATTTTTCCATTCAGCTTTTCCCAATTCTTTCGCTTCTGCTTCCGTCATCTTTGTGCATTGACCATCCTCGTTCAAAAAAGACGCGTTCAAAGTACTGGTTCGTTTTTGCGAACCATCGACAACAGTTGCTGCTGTTGCTAATCCTTGCTGAAAGCTTTTGTACAATTTGGTAGGCAGCAAATTGTAATAGAGCCTTTGCCCAAGTGAATACCGTTGTCCGAGGTTTCGATACCATTCTCTATTGACTAAACAATCAATAATGCTAAGGCAAAAGCAGAGCCTACTGGTTCTTGGGTGAGTGAATAAGGTAATATAAGAACACTCAAAATAAATAGAGCCATCCTCTTGCCAATTGAAATAAAATCCTTGTTCCTGGAGAAGTTTAGTAATCTCCTGTTGCGAGAGACCCTCGAAGACAATCTCTAATAGATGGTTGGGAACATATCGCATAAGGAGACAAATGCTGAAGATAACCTATTGAGGCAATAGGCGTAAAGTCCCAAGCCTAGTATTTGGCATATCAAGGCTGGGGAAATCACATAAAGCCAACCAGCCAAAGAACAGGGGAAAAGCCTATCTTCAGTGAGTAGAACAATAGGCAAAAACAACAGGGAGCCGATCGCAGAACACCAAGTCATAATAATTATCGGACTCAATTGAGTTCGTAGTTCTTCAATGATGAGTGGGTATAGACCAAGAAACACGGCTGATAGTAATGCTGCTATATCTCCTTGGAGTTTGCCAATAGTAAATGAAATGTCATCGTATATTAGGAGTCCAGCTCCTGCAATCGCTACGAACATACCGATGAGGAATCTTCTGTCAAAGCGCTTCCCCCAAATCAGCCAGCCCCCCAAGACGGTGAACAGTGGAGCTAAATAGTGCATGAGCGTGGAGTTAGCGACGCTGGTCTGAGTTAATGACCAAGCCCAAAGAATAAAAGTAGCAAACATCACAAATCCAAATCCTACCAAGAGCAAGATCTGCCGGATCGTGTAAAGTTGCAGTTTTTCGTCGGGTTGGTTATTAGACAGTCGCAGACGCGCTGCTGTGACTCCATTCCACAGGAAAAAGGCGACAGTAGAGATCCAGAAGCGATTAAAGATTGTGGCATTTGGACCGAGTTCGCCTTCGCTCAAGCGGATCAGAATTGGTGAAAAAGATAGGGCTACTATGCTAACTACCAATGAAGCAACTGCTACCGTAGTTGGTGTTGCGAATAGCTGTTCTTGTGAGAATTTTAGTTTAGCCTTGAGCATCAATGTTTTCCAAAAAGTTTACTAAGTATACTTGTCTTCACAGCTACTTTGTTACCTTTTTTGAACTACGATACAAATGTAGTAATTATGACATTTAATTGTTATGTCCAAATGCAATATGGAGAAAAATCTATCAATAGAAAAATTTAACTATGTCTATAGTTATTTTCGAGAATTGCTATCACCAAAAAAAATCGCACAAACCCGAATCAGACCAGGATATGTCTTGTAGAAAAGCGAAAGACATATCCGTAATTCAGGGGGTAGATGTAGGACTTTGTTGTATTTGCGCGAGGCTCAAGACAGTGTATTAAATTCCTTAGCAAGAAAGTAGCCTTAACACAAAATGATGAAGAACTAGCAAGCAAAATTTACTACTTTAATGCTCACGCCAAATTCTCTCCTAGATGTTTTTCTAGCGTTTACACATGGGGTTCCAATATAAACAAGTAATGGCTACCAGTAACATCAATAAATTTTTATATCTCCTGCTGAGAGAATGGAAAATAATTCCACCCAAATCAGAGTGGGCTTTTGATGCCATGGAGTATGATCGCCTGCATTTTGTTATGGTTGTAGTCTAACAATACGCCCTAGGGGTGATTTGCCGGAGATTATATCATGCATAACGTTTCATTGATCGCTGTCATCAATAACTCATTTAGAGGAATTCCCATTGCTTTCGCCATACAGGAAATCACACTTTTGGGGGAAAAAGTACAATATAACCCGGCTTCTAAGAACCAAGGTTGTCCGTTTGGGTCGATCCGGAAGTCAAATAAACTGTAGTGGCGACAGCCCAAAGCCTTATGACACTTCTTAGCCATTTGCTGAACCTTTTGGGTGATCGGGTCGTTAGGGTCTACAATCCAAGACTTCTTATTATCTTTAGCGGCGAAACGTAAATTGCCATCGTCCGTTTGTTGAAGTTTGTCAGCATAACTGCGGACAGGTTTGTCGTGGGGGTCTAACAGATACTCTTCAAGGGGTAAACCGACTAGCTCCCCATCTTTGACAAGAATGCCGCATCTGACTTCTCGACCGAGTTCGATGAATGCTTCTACAATGACTTCATCTGCATATTCAAATGCTTTCTTCAGAGCAGCGTCATAGTCAGTAGCGTCTTTGACTAAGGACATCCCTAAAGAGTTAGCGGAACTTGCGGGTTTGACGATTGCTGGAGGTGTAATTGTTGGAACGTCTCCTTGGCGGAGCAGTTCTCCACAAGGCACTTTGACCCCTGCTGCTTCGACAATTGCTTTGGTTTTGGCTTTGTGGGTCGCTATTGCTGTGACATCCGGAGTATTGCCTATGTAAGGAATCTTGAGCAGGTCGAATAGTGCGCGGTAGTGAGTCATTCCAGGGATACAAAACATTTGTGGCAACATGAGGTCAATGTTTTGCGCTGTTAGAAACTGTATGGCATCAAACAGAGGAATCGGTTTGGCGGCGGCGATATCTTCTTGACCGAGGGAGCGAGGAAATCGCCACTGGCGATCAGGTGTAATGTATGCAATCACAAAGTCATAGCGTGATGGATCTGTCGTTGCTACCAGACAGTCTTGGGCGTAAAGGCGTGACAAATCACAGTAAAAATCATTGTGTGCAGATCCAACTAAATGAAGGATACGAAGTAATGACATGATTCATTTTCCTAGATATAATAACTTTCAACTGGAAAAATTAATTAATAACCTTTGGACTACCGCCCAGTCTCCAATTCCTCTACATAGCTGACTCTACCTCTTCCTTGATCGCAAATTGGCTAGATGAAGTTATATATACCCCTAAAACAATCACAACAAAACTTATTAATGTAGCCCAGTTGAGGCTTTCCGAAAAGATAACCCAAGCTTCCAAAGAGCTAATGATAGGAACCAACAGATCGCATAAGGAGACAAATCCTGAAGATAATCTGTTGAGGGAATAAGCGTAAAGTCCCAAGCCTAGTATTTGGCATATTAGGGCTAGGAAAATGACGTAAACCCACCCACTCAACGAATAAGGGAAAAGTCTACCTTCAGTGAGTAGAACAATAGGTAAAAGCAACAGAGAGCCGATCGCGGAATACCACGTCATAATAATTACTGAACTTAATTGAGTTTGTAATTGTTCGATGATGAGTGGGTATAGACCAAGAAACACGGCTGAGAGGAATGCTGCGATATCTCCTTGGAGTTGGCTAGTCGTAAAGGAAATGTCATGGTATGTTAGGGGAACAGTCCCTGCGATCGCTACAAACATACCGATAAGGAATCTTCTGTCAAAGTGCTTTCCCCAAATCAGCCAGCCCCCCAAGACGGTGAACAGTGGAGCCAAATAGTGCATGAGCGTAGAGTTAGCGACGCTGGTCTGAGTGAGTGACCAAGCCCAGAGAATAAGGGGGTTTCCCTTCTGTCCTCTGACTTGAAAGTAGGGAACTCTTAACAGGGAACAGGAAAAATATCACTTTCATGCATGGTGGTGACATTTTTTCATTGGGACTGCCTTATTCCTTCTGCCCTGCCCCGTTCGCGCAGCGTCTCCGGAGGAGAAGGGGCTTGATTTCAATCACCACCTAATTCTACAAGTTTACCAATATTAAAATCAATTCTTGTCCAACCTTTTAGTTGTCGCAAATTATTGAGCAAAAGCAAGGCAATTTGCCAATGATGTACCATCAAAAACGGCAGTGGGTCATCCAGCTGATAAATAGCATCAGTACCTCGTAAAAAGTTGCGTATCCAAGTTTGCAGTTGAGCAAAGGAACGAATACCAGTTAACCGCCAGACTTCGTGATATGTCCAGTATGTCGGCTTGCTATTTGGTAATGGCTGGAGAGGTTCGGTGAACGATTCTTCACTCAAATAAGCATCTGCAACTTGTGGATGGTTGTAAAACATTGTAATCGCCGAATGCGTTCGAGGATTACATTCAATAGCGTAAACTGTCCCATCTTCAGCTTGGATAAAATCGAAGGAAATTTGTCCAGTAATTCCTAGTTCTCTGACAAAATGCGTCACCCATTCCTGAATTTTTGGGTTTTCTACATTTTCGTAATTAACTTGAAAAGCTGAAGATTCTGAACAGCAGTGCAGCCGCAACTCTCCATTCTTAACTGTACTGTGAGTGCAAAATTCCTTGCCAGGAATAAATTCTTGCATAATCCAGGATTTTTCTGGACTGATTGGTAAACTTTTGACGAATGCTGCTGTTTCCTCTGGAGTATCGCAAGGTAACTTAGTTAAATCTAAACGGCGTACCGAGTCGTAGGGAATGCTTTTAAGAATATACTTGCGAGTTTCCCCAGAAAAGTCAAAATTCAGGACTTGTTCAGGATTGGTAATTTTGAAGAATTTGGGAACCGATAAGCCAAGCGCTCTGGCTTTTTCACTAAAAGCAAATTTATCATCCAACATTTGGGTGACATCAGCGTCGAAGTGAAAAACTTCGCAATAGGGTGATAGTGCAGGCTTTGCTAAAGAGTCATAGTAACTCGCAATTGGACTCGTGACAGGAACATAAACATCAATGTTTTCTTTCTTAACGATGTCTAGTAAAGCTTGGATATAAGCTTCTGGATCGTATTGCGGGGTGGGAGTTGTATAAAAGCGAGAAATTGCACGAGAAAACCGATGACCAGATAACCAGTATTTGTGGGTTTCTACCAAGACAACTCTGTGTCCCGCAGCGTGAAAAGAACGAGCAAGCTGTAACGCTTTCGTCATTTTACCACCGCTAATCAGGATATTTTTGCGGTTTGCAGCTACGGTTGTCTGAGGACGAACAAGACGACTGAAGCGACTCCAAACCAAAGATATTAGAACTATAGCAGCATTGATGGGCAATACTAACAAGAGTATTGTCAAGGTGCCAAGGTTCTGGAATAAAGCTTTGACTTGTGCCATCAAAGAAATTGGTGATGTTGTTTCTGTATTAAATGATAAAGGAAGAGATTGTGCCATGATATTTCGTTATTCATAGTTCGCAATTAAGAAAATTGCGAACTATGAGTTAAACTATTTGGAATTGTCTTGTAGTGTCATGACAGACACGAGTCGTTGAAGAACTCAGAACTCACAGAGTTCTGTGAAGTCAGAAAAAAGGAATAATATAAGTGCGGTTTTCAGTGATTCTGAATTCTGAGTTCTCACTGCACGAATAAGCGTACAGGCTAAATGTATGACAGCTACGGTAATCGTCGGATAATGGTTAAGCCATCTCGCAGTGGTAACAATACCTGTTCCACACGCGAATCAGCAGCGACAACACGGTTAAACTGAGCAATAGCCTCGCCGTTGGGAGTGCGATGGATAGCAGGGAGATAAGCTTGTCCTTGAAGTAGAGTATTGTCTACACAGATAAACCCTCCAGGAACGAGCAAATCTTTCTCCAGCAGGATTTGGAAGTACTTGACATACTCCCTTTTATCCGCATCAATGAACACAAAGTCAAATGACTCCCTCGCATCTGCCAGTTTCTGCAAAGTTTCTAGTGCAGTACCGACTTCTGTGCGAATTTTTGCGCCATGTGGAGATTCCCGGAAAGCAGCTTGCGCGAACTCTGCGGTGTAAGGGTCAATTTCACAGGCGACTAGTTCTCCATCAAGCGGTAAAGCTTCCGCCATCGCTAATGCAGAATAGCCGGTGAACATACCAACTTCCAGCACTTTCTTAGCTTTGGTCATGTGGATAAACATCTTGAGAGTTTGTCCTTCCACGTGCCCAGAAAGCATTTCCTGCTCTAATTCTCGCACAGTCGCTTTCTCGTGGAACCTTTGACTCCAAGCTTCCTGAGCGGTTTTATGAGCTAGCGCTGCGAGAGCTGGTGATTCACGGGTGGTACATTCCTCTAAATAGGGATCTAAACCTGCTGCTAAAAGCCATTTTTCAGCTTTTTGTGGTTAACCGCTACTTTGATAGCAACACTTGCATCAATCAAACCAATGAGAGTGGTCGGAATGCGAATGTAGTTGCTACTGCGGCGGTAAGCAGAACAGGCAAAACCTGCAACATCTGTGATAAGTCCACCACCAATCACTAACACTGGTTCCTTGCGAACCAACCTGAATTCAGCAAAAGCATCAATAATCTTCTCGAAAGACTCAATCGTCTTGTTTGGCTCAGTGATAGTGATAGGAAAAACCGTCAGGTCAATGTCGTAACACTTGAAGTATTGCTGGATTTGACTGCTGTAGAGTTTATACACATTTTCATCTACAACAACTAAGCAGCGTCCAAAATCTTTATAGACTTCTGCCAGTTGTGGATTTTTGATTGCAAAAACCCCATCAACATAGATTAGGCTGTACTCAATCTTTTCGTAAGCCTCTACATGAAAAGCGGTTTCAGTGGCTTCAAACTTTGCTTGAACTGTACTCATTATTTTTGACCTACAAGTTGATAATATCCCCCAAAAATGGGGGACTCTTTGCAAGACAGCGGTTACTCTAATGCACTCAAAAACTACACTTCTATCCTTGAACAAACTGCCCAATGGACATGAGGACTGAAGGCGAATAAGTTAACAGAAACAAATATTCCCCTCCCGTCTAAAAAGGTTTTGAGCATACTTTAGTCGTTGATTTGAATTTGATTAGCCCACTTTTGAGCCAAACTTACTGATATCAGGTTAAAATTCCACTATTTGCAGAAAAATCCTGATACTTCACAGGGTGATAGCTATCGAATAATCAGCGTATCTTGACCTAATTTTCAAATTATCACATTTTAAAAAGATTTGTTAATTTTTTTTATATTTTTTGCTTCCTCTCAGGATTTCAGTCTAGAGAATCGGTAATGTATTGCCAGTACAATCAAAACATTTGAAAAATTATAATGTGACAAGCTATTATTAGAAACTGGTTTTTGCATTTGGTGACTTTTGCTTACCATTACAGACCAAGAAGCTCTTCGTAACGATCGATACAATAACCTTTTATAATAAGTCTCAGTTGATAAAGCTTCTACCTAAAGAACGAATATAAAACACTTCTGTTTAGTAAAGGGAGATACAAAGGAACTATAACTAGCAGTTAGGAATCTGATCGCACCGTTATCACTAAAGTTGAAGGCAAAATCACACCTCTAGTGGTTGCTTATGTTAAAGCAGCTTATGAAACCCCCACTTGCTAGGTCGGTTATCCACCCACTTTCTTATCCGTTATCTCGCCTAGGATTTAGCCACAATTTAAGTAAGGTCATTTCTAGAAAAACAAACTATGTTTCCGTTTCCTTTTCCTTTTTGGGATAACAACTGCTACGGTAGCGAACCCGTGTCTCGCAAAACTCGCTTAGAGCGTAAGCTGAAATTCCTCAAAACAATGCGAGATGATTTAGATACTAGACTTGCTGGTCTAAACGCTGCTATCAGTAATGTTGAGCAGCAGTTAAATCAGGAAGATGTCACTCAAGCCTAAAAAGTTTTCCTTCTAGCTAGGTATTATTGCTCAAATATAGGCTAGTTGTCTCGTTCCTTGGCTCCAACAAGGAGTGTTTACCAAGAGGCTCCGTCTTAACTGTCAACACAGAAGTCGGAGCCTCAATTTATAGTTATGATGAATAGTTATGATGAACTGATAACTGACAGCAGTTATGATGTGCAAAATTTGCTATGCTTCTTAAGAAAAATTGTAGGTCAGTAAGATATTATATGCATTAAACCGCTCAATGCACACAGTGATCATCAAGTTCATTTGTATCCTAGAAATAGAGACTTAATATTTTTTAGGTAAATATGATGACTCTATTAGAATTCAAACAATTGATAGAAAAAGGTCTAAAATGTCCTGAGTCACTACCAAAAGCGTTGCAGAGCCTTTGGTACGACAAAAAAAGTGACTGGAATACAGCACATGAAATAGTACAAAATGCCAGCGATGCTGATAGTGCTTGGGTTCACGCTTACCTGCACCGTAAAGAGGGCGATTTAAGTAATGCCCATTACTGGTACAGACGTAGCGGTCAGCCAGAGTCAAAACTAGAATTAGACGAGGAATGGGAGCAGATAGTTTCTTGTTTACTAAGCAAGGTGAACCAAGAGCATGGATGCAGATGAACTGAAGCAGCGTTATGCAACAGGAGAGAGAGATTTTCCTGCAACAAACCTTGGTAGAGCCAAGCTAATTGGAGCAAATCTCGCTGGAGTTAACTTATTTGCTGCGGATTTAAGTGGAGCAAATCTAGCTAAAGCTAAGCTGTGGGGAGCCAATCTTGGAGGAGCTAACTTAGCTAGAGCCAACTTGACGCGAGCTAACCTAAGCGGTGCCAACTTGCATGAAGCTAATCTTAGGGGAGCTAAGCTAAACTTTGCCAAGCTATACGGAGCAAATTTGAGTGGAGCTTGCTATGACGACAGTACCCACTTTTCTAGAGGTTTTGACCCCATTAGTAGAAATATGCGGAAGCTTTGACTATTTTTGACCACTATTTGTTGCGGCTCGCAAACATAAACGCTCCGGCTTGCAAACAAGAAAATTGTTGGCTCACATTAAGGTTCTTGGCAACTTTTGGTGATCATGGAAGGTTACGCGCTTTAAGGCAGAAGGCACAGGGTTGGGCAAACCCTCTAACTTGAAAATCAAACTTTGGCTGAAACCCAAGAGGAGTATGTGGCTGAAGTCGTTGAATGGCGACAGCCAAAATTCAAATCACGCTACCTCAAAATCACCAGCTGATTAACCATCGTCCCTAGTGCCACTAAACCTAAAATAGCCATTAATCCCGCAGGCATAAATTTACGTGTTTTCACCAGTCTAAACCCAAAAGTTATAACTAAAACAGCAGTAACTACAGCTGCTAACGTCAAACCCCAGGTTTGTCCTTGGAGTTGGAGAAAAGCAGCAAGAATGAGTATTAAACCGCTGATACCACCACTAATCAGAGAAACTTTGCTATTCGCTTGACGGTAGCCAATAACACCACCAATCAGAGCTAAGATGCCGTAGGCAAGAGGTGCGACAATACCTAAAGTCATTGTTAAAAAACCTATGTAGAATTTAATTTTGCTGCAAGCATTGGCAGACAATTTACCATAGCTATTTAGCTACATTACCTTTTGATTGATGGATAATCAAGCGATCGCAAAGATTCAATTCCTCCAGCGCCAAGCAGCGTCCCTCTTACTCTACCAATCCGCCGTCCAAAGCGAAGTGGGGAGCGCATATCTTGACCTGTTGCAATCAATACGCTACACTGATGCCGACGCACGGGGTTGCCTCCAAGCATACGGCAATTACTTCAGATGCTTGGCTGCCAAACATCAAAACTGGGAGGAATATCTTATTACTCAAATTCTCAGAGCAGAGAATCCTTTTACTCAGCTAGCTCAACAGCAAGAATTTGAAGATTTCCCTCCAGCTTTAGTAGCAGCAGTTCAGCATGATTTACAAGCGTTGCAAAGTCTTTATGAGTGTAGCAGCGCTGCTTTGAGTGAGTGGGTGCAAGACGTGGCACATCTGGGTGTTTCACCAGTCGTATGGTATGTAGAGAAAGATGAAATAGCAAGAATTCATGAATTGCCGCTGATTGAGAAACTAGAACAGTTAGAAAATTGGGCTGATGCGGTGAAAGAACTGGCAGCGTATTATCGCCAATTTGGTACAGGTTTATTTGCAGAGTATCAGGCTTTGCGTTGGCAAGCTGGGCAGTTTGTCGGAATACGCTATCCTGATCCAGTTCAGTTGAATCAACTTGTGGGTTACAAGTCGCAAAAAGAAGCTTTGTTGAAAAACACAGAGTTTTTATTATCCGGACAAGTGGCGCTGCATGTCTTACTTTACGGTAGTCGCGGTTCGGGAAAATCTTCTTTAGTGAAAGCTTTGCTGAATGAGTATGGCGAGCACAACTTACGCTTACTGGAAGTCGCAAAATCTGAGTTGAGAGACTTACCAGACATTGTGGAACAGTTACGCAATGTCCCACAGAAGTTTATCATCTTTGTCGATGACCTGTCTTTTGAAGAAGACGATGATGCTTTCAAAGCACTCAAAGTGGTTTTGGAAGGCAATTTAACCGCACGACCTCAAAACATTGTCGTGTATGCTACTTCTAACCGTCGCCACTTAATTCGAGAGTTTTTTGCTGATAGACCATCTCCCAAAGACAACGACGAAGTTCATGCATGGGATACCATGCAAGAGAAGCTATCTTTTAGCGATCGCTTTGGTTTGACTTTGACTTTTGAAGGCGCTGATCAGAAAACTTACTTACAAATTATCCGGCATCTTGCGGCGCAAGCTGGAATTGATATGAGTCAGGAAAATTTGGAACGTCAAGCTTTACAATGGGCAACTCGCCATAATGGTCGTTCTGGAAGAACAGCAAGACAATTTGTTGATTTCTTGAAAGCAGATTTGACACTGTCTCGTTCAACCTACCATGCAGCGAACACATAATTGTGAAATAGTATAGATTTCGTCGTGAATTTTTCTGTTCTCTCGACTATAGTGTTACAAATAATGACATCGAGAGCTGAAAAAGCGACAGTGTGATGCTTATTGACTTAGAAAATACTTAGAATGACTGGGCTATGTTAAAAACAAGCAATATGCAATCAGCAATAGTGAGTAATCGACTTATTATAGGTATAGTTGCCTTTGGCGTGAGTTTTGGTCTGAGTCTCGTCCTTAGCTGGGATTTTAACAAAGCCTTTCTCACAGGTGTAGTCACTGTACCTGCTACGTATCTATCGGTATTGTTTGTAGATAAACGTAAAAGAAACCATGAAATACTGATTTTAGATTCTCTACAAAGGCGAATTAGAGATCTTGAAGGATTAAAGTCTCGCATTATCGCAGAAGTTTATCAACTGGAAGCTCATAACGCTTTACTGCATACAGAGTCAAGTAATTTACAAAATCAAGTTATAGAACGACGTAACCAGAGAGATACTCTCAATAGAGAGCTAAGCACTTACGTCATAGAAAAAAAACAGTTAGAAGCAAAAATAAACTATCTACAAAATGAACTTCACGCACTAGACCAATCAAAAGTAGAACTTAACAATACCTTTTCTGCATTAACAGCCGAAAAACGCCGTTTAGAATTGAAATCTAATGTATCACGTGCTGAAATAACTCAATTACAAGCTCAAATAAACGAATTCCAACAGCAAAAGCAAGAATTAGAAAGTAGCTTAACTCTACTAAATCGGCTAAAGCCTCAACTAGAAGAGAAATTACACGAGTTGCGAGTGCAAATACAAGAGTTAGAAGTTCAGGAAAACCAACAAAAGCAACTCATTTTAGAGAAAAAAGCCGAGAAGGAACATATAGAAGCAAGCCTCAATTCTTTACAAACCCAACTGACAGAACAACAAATCGAATTACAACAATTGCAAGAGCAAGTTATATTGTTGCAAGGGGAACGCGACCAGTTGCAAAGCCAAGTTTGGGAGCTTCTCCACCAAATGGGAACCCTGACAACTCAGGAACAATTGAATGAAAACGGACAGGAAGAGAGCGAAGATCTCTTTCCTTTCTCTGAATTACTAGAGTCTTTAGAACCACCAATAGATACTACCGATAGAGGAGAAAATTTCTCTGAAGAATGGGCTGAGTTTACCAAGCAGCTACAGAGTTATGAAATTCGGGTATTAAAAGCTATGCTAGAACAAGATAACCCTAATGCTGCTATTAAAAAGATTGCTGAAGAAAATATTACAATGCCAAATCTACTGATTGATTCCATTAATGAACTTGCCAATAATACTATTGGTGAATTAATAATTGACCCAAATTCGGAAACTCCAGAAATTTATGAAGAACATAGGACTAATATAAAAAAAGTCATTGCAATGTACGAAAATAAAATGGCTGAACCAACCTCATTTAACTAAATGTATATACCATATTCTTCCTAGGTTTAAGCTGGAAATGCTTTCATCGCTAGGCACCATCTTTGGTAAATTGCAAGAGGAGACAGCCCACTAAATAGCTTTCCCACGTGCTTCGTAGGAACGAGAAAAGTGAGGTGCAGTAATTTAAATGACAAAGCTCAAAATCTCAAAAAAAGTATCCACTGCTTTGATAAACTCTCTAGGCGCGGGAGTCGTACCTAGAGTAGGACTAGAACACATAGCGGTAGGACGGGAACAAGAACTCAAAAGCCTATCGCAAAATCTTAATGATATAGCAGAAGGGATAGCAGCATTTCGCTTCGTCATTGGCAATTACGGTTCAGGGAAAAGCTTCATGCTACAACTGCTTCGTAATCGTGCTATGGAGCAAGGTTTTGTCGTAGCTGATGCTGACTTATGCTGGGAACGCCGACTAGCCGGAAGCAACAACGAAGGGTTGGCGACATATCGAGAATTAATGAGTCACCTTGCTACAAAAACGCGTCCTGATGGTGGTGCGTTGGTTTCTATTTTGGAAGGATGGATTAATAAAATCCAACAAGAAGTCGCTAAAGAAACTGGAATGCGTCCCAATGATGAAGGTTTTGATGACCAAGTTGAAGAAAAAATCAGGGAAGTCGTTCAGTATATTGAAGACTTAGTTCACGGATTTGATTTTGGCAGCGTTATTGTTGCTTATTGGCGCGGCTATCGCTTGGATGATGATGATTTGAAAAATGCAGCACTGCGGTGGTTGCGGGGAGAATTTACCACTAAAATTGAGGCAAAAGCAGCCTTGGGAGTACGTGTCATTATTGATGATGAGAGTTGGTATGACTACATCAAGCTTATAGCGAAATTTGTTGCTGAGATTGGCTATAAAGGTCTTTTAATTCTGCTTGATGAAGCTGCACATTTATACCAGATATCTCCTACAGTGACACGGGAGAAAAACTATAACAGATTACTGAGGATGTTCAATGATATCATGCAGTGTAAAGCAGAGCATCTTGGCATTTTTCTTGGTGGTACTACAAGATTTTTAGAAGATCCAAATCGGGGGCTTTTTGCAGATGCTGCTTGGCGAAGACGGACAAAAGAGAGTCGTTTTGTCACTCAAGCAGGTGTCCAGGAATATATGGGACCAGTGATGCGTCTTAACCCACTCATGGAAGAAGAAATCCTTACTCTTTTGCAAAGATTAACAGAAATTCATACTATTAATTTTGGTTACGAAAAGACTTTAACAAACCGTAATTTGAAAGATTTTGTCAAAGAAATTGTTAGCCGCTTGGGTGCGGAAGCTTTGCTGACACCAGGTGAAATTGTGCGGGATTTTATTAGTGTATTGAATATTCTTTATCAAAACCAAAATTTCTCTTTTGGTGAACTCATTCATGGTGCTGATTTTAAACCGACTGTTAAGGGTAAAGATGCAGATGTGGATGAGGATGATGTAGCAGAATTTAGTTTGTAAAAGTAATTGCAAGACTTAAGAAAAGAATACATGCTTTAAAAACCAAAAAAACTCTTAGCTACACCCAGCCAAGAAAGCAGTTGCACTAGTATCGGCACAGTCCTGCCAAGTACATATAGCACTTCTCGTTTGAATCAAGTACAGATTTATCTGCGTCCAACAGAAGTCCATCTGCGGTTTTTTAATTCTTTAATGTATTGCACTCAAATGCAAACCGCTATATTTCCGCTATGCTTTACTAGCCTTTAGAACACAACTTTCTATTGTTGACCGACAGGTACTTTTTGTTTTTTTAATTTTCGTATCTCTTGATCATCTGCATCTAGTTTATAAATAAACCCAAACTCTTGAGCAATACGTCTACGAATACCTCGGGGTGGGTAAAGAGGGACGACTAAAAATGATGAAGTTGCGTAAGAATCAGCAGTTCTTATAAGCTCTAAAGCTTGGTCTTTTGATAAACCTTGCTCTAAGTTCTTTTGAAAGATGTCAGCTAAACAGGTACTTCTTCTTCCCTGCCGTCTAAATCGCTCTTTATCTTTATAAAGTTGAATAATATCTTCGAGACAATTACTATACTGCTGGATGTTAGTAAAGGTAAATGTATATTGAGATTTCATTTGTCTAGAATCTGGCTGACTTTGCACAGAACTTTCAGGACGTGTTTGATTCTGTAGAGGTTTTATCTCATCTGTTGCAGAATCATAAATGTATTCTCCAGGTTTCAGCCCTCTTCCTCTTACACAAATTTTGTTTGTCTCTAATTGAAGGCTTGCAGTTTCATTACTACATTTAACTGGTGTGAGACCAAAGTCAGTTAGGAATTGGCTAATATTAGGTGGCAAAGAAATCCCTGGATCTTGAGCAATCACTGGATTTAGTTGATTAGTAGATGTTTGACTCAATGCAGGTATAGCTATGCCTAAGTTCGTTACCACGATACTTAACCAAAGTCCTGACAAAATCTTCAGTCTTTTACATATTTGGTGAGATACAGCACTCATAATTATTATTACCATTACGGTTAATACAAAAAACACTTATTAGTGGATTTGACAATGTTGGTGGAATACCGTGCTTCCAGAATTATCCCATTTTCATACATCCTGTTTTACTCCGTTCATGACGACTACTTAATTCATCTCGGTACTGTACCTGGAGATGAAGTTGAAGTTGGAATCGGAGTTGGAGTTACAGTTGGAGTTGATTTAACACTTGGAGCACGATTATTAGTTGGATTATTCCCGTCTCCTAGGAGGATTGCCATTATCAATTGCATTTATCAAGCCAAATAATCCAAGAACAGCGAGAGCAGATAGTGCCTCGACAGTTTCGTTTTTGCCTGGAGAAGGTTTATTAGATTGACCTATGGCTCTTCGGTAATCCTCCAGTTGAGTAGCATTATATCTTTTGCTAGGTACTCGACAGTATCTGCCCGAATCTGTCGATAAAGGGCAAGAGATCTATCCACTTTTCCTGTCTCTGTATCTTTTAGTGCCTGTGCTTCTGCACCTTTAAGAAAATCAAGCTTTGACGAAGAGTTGGATGTGTTGACTTGGTTGCGACTGCTCCAACTATCCAAGGATAATTGCCAATATTTTTCAGAATTCCACCAACCATATCCAACTGCTCCCAAGATAGCTGCCGAAATCGTGGCTATAACTAGGGTTCGTCTGCGAAGCTCTCGTTGCTTAACGCGATCGCGCAATCCAACACTAGTATTAATAAACTGATTCGCCGCCGGACTAAATCCACCCAACACTTGATTAAATGTCGAGTGTTTTCGCAGTTCTAAAACTTTCTCTAACTTTGAGCCACCCCACAATTCATCCTCAGCTTTTTTCGCTTCCCAGCGTCCCACATCATCATTTAATCGGTTGCGGAGCGCTATCGCTTGACGATTTTCCTGAATCCAGTTATTCAAGGTTGTCCAGGAAATAAGCAGCGTTTCATGGGCAATTTCTACGGTAGATTGCTGAGATTGCAGGGGGCGGTTACTCACTAACAAATTATTATTAATCAATTTAGTCAGCACACCTTGCTCAAGTTCATCGCTAAACTCAGAACGTAGCGCCCGTCTGCGAACTGCTTTCCATTCAGTACCAGAGTCTTCATCCCCACCAATATCAACCAGTTTGAGGAAGATTCTCTGAGTAGCTAACTTTTCCGGTTCTGGTAACGCCCCATAAATGCTATCCACCCGTTGTTGCAGCGCACCCCTGACACCACCTAACTGGCGGTAGGTACTAATATTTAACGTGCGGTCTTGAATACTACCATTTTTGACTTCTGTTTTCCAAAGTAAATCCAACGTGTACTGTAATAGTGGTAGATAGCCTGCCTGTCCTTGAATATCCTTGATAATTTCCTCTACCAGTTCAGTTTCAAACACTACACCATGATGCGCCGCAGGTTGTTCAATTGCTAACCGCAACTCATCCGGTTGCATTTCTGCAATCAACGGACAATGTTTATCCGTAGCTTTTACTAGCTGAGGATAGGGGCTTAATCTATCAAGAAAATCAGCCCGCATTGTCGCCATAATTTTGACAGAACGATTCTTGGTGTTACTCAATTTCACTAAGCTGGTGATAAACTGGTCACGCTTTTGGGGCTGACTGGTGGTGAATAACTCCTCAAACTGATCAATTTAAGAACTGCTATAGTATTCCACTGCGTTAACGCACGCTACAAATTTACTCTATAATATTTTTTTCCAGATATAATTGAAAATCCAAAATTAATATCTAGGACTGACGCATTGACAGAAATCATCAAGTATGCTGTTTGAATTTTCAGACATTGAAGTTTGATTTTTCCACCACTAGCTAGCGATCGCCGAACGCGAGTGCGTTCCACAGGAAAGGCTTAAGCTCCGCTTATCGCCACCCATTTGAGAGCAGTCGCCAACAGTCTGAAACGACCGCATTTCGTTAATACACATAATAGTCGATTTGAGAGCGTGCGTAAGTCTTAATATCATATGAGCAATGCTATATTTTCCAGACTTGCCCCATTTATTCAAGAATATATTTACAATCATAACTGGACTGAATTACGACCAGTTCAAATCGAAGCTTGTAAAGTTATATTTAACACTGATGCTCATTTGCTCGTTGCTGCTGGTACTGCTTCGGGGAAAACAGAAGCAGCATTTCTACCTGTTTTGACTCTCTTACATGAAAATCCTTCTGCTACTATTGGCGCACTCTACATTGGTCCTATTAAAGCTTTAATTAATGACCAATTTGAACGTCTCAATGATTTGTTACGAGAGGCGGATATCCCTGTTTGGTATTGGCATGGTGATGTTAGCCAAAGTCATAAAACCAAGCTTCTTAAGAATCCTAAAGGTATTCTGCAAATTACGCCAGAATCTTTAGAAAGTTTGTTAATCAAGAAACATCATGAATTAACACGTTTGTTTGGTGATTTGCGGTTTATCATCATCGATGAAATTCACGCATTTATGGGTTCAGAACGAGGTTGTCAGATTCTTTGTCAATTGGCACGGTTGGCAAGAGTGACGCAAATTCAACCCCGAAGAATTGGTTTATCGGCGACTCTTGGTGATTACTCTATGGCTGAGGAATGGTTACGTTCTGGAACTGAACAGTTGGTGATGACTCCGAAAATTGAAGGGGGAAAACGTCAAATTAAACTTGCTGTGGAGCATTTTTATGTTTTTGAAACGAACCGCAGAGGCGCAGAGGAGCCAGTGCGTTGCGGGGGTTCCCCCCGTTGTAGCACCTGGCGTGACGCAGAGAGAGGAAAAGAGGAGATAGAGGAAAGTGTAAGTGTATATGATAGATATATTTTTAATTTGAGTAAATCTCGGAAGTGTCTGGTTTTTGCTAATAATAAATCGCAAACGGAATCTGTTATTTCATCTTTGCGTCAAATTGCTGCTGATGAGGGGTATCCAGATATTTATCATGTGCATCATGGCAGTATTTCTGCTAGTTTGCGTCAAGCGGCTGAGGCTGCTATGCGTGAACCGAATTATCCAGCAGTGACTGCTGCTACGTCGACTTTAGAATTGGGTATAGATATTGGTTATTTGGAGCGAGTTATTCAGTTGGAATCGCCTCTTTCTGTTGCTAGTTTTTTACAGCGGTTAGGACGTACTGGAAGAAGAGGTGAAGCTGCTGATATGAGGTTTGTTTGCGCTGAGGAGAAAGTTTCTGCAGAAGCATCGTTACCGGAACAAATTCCTTGGCAACTTTTGCAATGTATTGCAATTATCCAACTTTATTTGGAAGAGCGTTGGATTGAACCCATTAAACCTCTTAGATATCCGTTGAGTTTGTTGTATCATCAAACTATGAGTGTTTTAGTAGCAATGGGAAAACTTTCACCTGCTGCTCTTGCTAAACAGGTTTTAAATCTACCAGTTTTTGCTGCTATTTCTCAAGAAGATTTTAAGTTATTGTTGCGCTATCTCATTGATATTGACCATCTTCACTTAACTGAACAAGGTAAGTTAATTGTTGGTTTAGCTGGAGAAAAGGTGGTAGGAAAATTTCAGTTTTATGCTGTCTTTCCTGATAATCAAGAATATATTGTAAAGCAAGGAACAACAGAAATTGGTAGTATCGTCATACCGTCTTCTGTAGGAGGTTTATTCGCTTTAGCAGGGAAAACTTGGGAAGTTGTAGATGTTGATTTTAAAAGAAAGATTATTTCGGTTAAGCAGGTAGAGGGTAAAGCTAGTATTTATTGGCGGGGTGGTAGTGGCACTATTCATACAAAAATTTTGCAACGGATGAGGCAGGTGTTGTTTGAAGATATAGAGTATAGCTACTTACAAAAAAATGCTTTAAAGCGTTTGCAGTTAGTTCGTGAATTAGCAAGAGATGTTGGACTAGATAGACGTAATATATTGCAATTAGAAAAAGGTAAGTGTTGCATTTTTCCTTGGATGGGTACTGTCGCTCACCGTACCCTGGAAAGATTATTGAACTGCTTTTGCCGTGAATCTTTGGAAATTAGCAGTATAAGTGGCAATAATCCTTATTTTTTGATAGTTAAATTAGCTCCAAAAAAAATTGAATTCCTTTATTCTGAAATTCTTTCTTTCTGTGAGCAAAGAATAAACAATGAGGATTTAGTGAGTGATGCTGAAGCTCCACAAATCCAAAAGTATGATGAATTTATTCCTTACCCACTTTTGCGAAAAGCATTTGCCAGTCATCATTTAGATATGTCGGAACTTAGGCAACAAGTTGCTCTTTGGCAAACTTATAATAGTAAATCCTGCTATTGAAATATCGTCGTACTGTCGTCAGACAAGCAATTTGTTGTGTCATGGTTTCACCCAACCGTGGAATCATTTTCTAATAGCACTAAAATCTAGCGTTGCATAAATGCGGGATGAATCAAGAAAACACAGGTATTTGCTTATACTCTAAATCATGAAGTAATAATCGAATCGAGTATTTAAGCATATCTACTGCTTTCGAATAGCACAATGTTTTTCGATGTAGACGTGCTAAATAATGACGTAAACGTGTATTCTCACCTTCTACCCTAGTCATGTATGTTTTACTTACGATATGGTCTCCTGGTTCAATAAAACTGGCATAAACTTTCCATCCATCTGTAACGTAAAAAAGCGCAAAGCCAACAACAAACAATATCCCATAGAGGTTTAAATGTTTCCGCGCTATTACCCTTTTGGTGGACTATAGACATCTATAAATTGACGACCACAATTTACATAAATGTGGTTTTGTTTACCTCTTCGTTTACCATTTTTTCTAATCTCAGTAGACTCACAGTATGAACAATGCACAGTATAATACCTCAATTCATCCCTCTATTATGCAACGCCCGTTTTTGCTGATAAACCCGTCGCTTCTGAAACTGTAAGTTACTAATTAACGCGGCGCTTGCCTACGTAATGACCACGAAATCTAGCTAAGATTTACTGCGATTATTGGGAATGTAGTCCATTAATTGAGAATAAAAAAACCAATTATTTTAAGGGTTTCGAGTTTCGCACTCCTAACTAGTCTAAACTCCAAAGTATAGGCATTCCCAGTCAGAGACTGGGAACGAGGGAACGAGAGAACGAGGCAAACGAGGCAAAAAGTACAAAAAGTAGGGTGGGCAATGTCCACCCTGAATTCACCCCTTCACGCAAACAACTTGCTTGAGAGTTGCCACAACTTCGACTAAATCCGCTTGATTTTTCATCACCTCATCTATCGGTTTATAAGCACTCGGAATTTCATCTAAAACGCCTGCATCTTTACGACACTCTACACCTTTTGTTTGCTCAATTAAATCATCTAGCGTGTAGGTATTTTTCGCCTTCTTTCTAGATAGCAAACGTCCTGCGCCGTGAGCACAACTGCAAAAACTATTGGCACAACCTTTACCCTTAACGATGTAGGATTTTGCCCCCATCGAACCGGGGATAATACCATAGTCTTCTTCTGTTGCGCGGACTGCACCTTTGCGAGTGACATAGACATCCTCGCCAAAATGCACTTCTTTTTCAGCGTAGTTGTGATGGCAATTCACCTCTAGTAAAGGCTTAGTTACCTTACCACCCGCCAGATGCTTTTCGATAATGCGTTGAAAACGCGCCATCATCACCTCACGGTTGAAACGTGCATAATTCTGCGCCCACTGCAAATCATGCCAGTATGCTTGAAATTCTGGCGTATCAGCCACAAAATGAGCTAAATCAGGGTCAGGCAATTTATTATCTGCCATTTTTGCTAATTGTTTAGCTGTATTAATATGGCACTGGGCTAAATTATTCCCGATATTGCGGGAACCGGAATGTAGCATCAGCCAAACTTGGTTCTCTGTATCGAGGCAAACTTCAATGAAGTGATTTCCTCCACCGAGAGAACCCATCTGCTTCATCGCTTTAAGATGCAAATCTTGAACGCCTCGATGCAAGTCTTGGAAATCACGCCAGTTCTGCCAGTTAGTGACACTTTTTTCAACGTCTTTGTTTTCGTTGAAACCTGTGGGAATTGCTGCTTCAATATCCAAGCGGATTTTCTTTAGTTTACCTTCCAGTTGGTCACTGTTAAATGGCGTTTTTATGGCACAGACACCACAACCGATATCCACGCCAACAGCAGCAGGAATAATTGCTTCCTTTGTCGCAATGACAGAACCTACTAAGGCACCTTTACCCAAATGGACATCTGGCATCAATGCGACGTGCTTATACACAAATGGTAGTGATGCTACATTCTTCGCCATCTTGGTTTCTTCTGCTCCCAAGGAGTGATTTGCCCAAGACAGAACAGGCGATGGTGTGGAAAGTTTTAACTCTTCGTAAGGCATAATTCTTAATTATTGTGATTTTAGATAATAGATTTGGAATTTTATGTGTGTTTTCGCGCTTTTACACAGACTATTTACAGTAATTTGAATTTTGCATAGTATTTCATTCCTACTTCCATACTAATAGACCCATACCTATTGGATGGGTAATGCCCACCAGAACCAGTTAACAATTCACGCATTCAAAATTCACGCATTCAAAATTAAAGACAGTTTGAGTTGGGGATTTAAACCTCAACTCAAACTGAGGAGCCAGTGTCGTGGTGTTAGCGCAGCGTTAGCGACACCAGGAGCGTCGGCAGTCCGCCCTTGGAGGTTCCCTCGTTGAGTGGAACCTCCGTTAGGGTTTCCCGACTTGAGACATCTGGCGTACTACGTGTAGACGTAGGGGTCTTAAACCCTTTAATGTACGATAAGGGTGAGCATTATTTAACTGCTACTCCCAGCAAATAGCAGTTATTGTATTATATTTGTAGCATAAAAATCATCAATGTCAACTCCCTCGCTAGACGAGACGCAATACTTTTAAGAAATACATTAAAATTTGTAAATAAAATCACATTGCTCAAAAAACCCGATAAGCATAAACACAATCCTATGACAGTTCGTCAAGATACAATTTGGGAACGTTTTCTATCTCCTGTGGTGCGTCTATTTATTGATGAAGAGGGGTTGCGGCGTTACGCCCAGAGCGTTGATTGGGAAAAAGAAAGCAGCCGCTTTCGACGCGCTGATGTGACAGTTCCGCCATACTACAATAGCCAAAACCTTGATGGGATTGAGCATGGATATCTCAAGCCTGATACGGCGGTGACTTACGATCCCATTACCCAATTTGTTCTCCCCCCTAATGAAACTTTGGTACGTCAGGCTTTAATAGATACCATCAAAGTACAGCCGCGACGTATTCTTGACTTGGGCTGCGGTACAGGTTCCACAACTTTGATGTTAAAGCAGGCTTTTCCTCAAGCTGAAGTCATCGGTTTAGACTTATCACCTTATATGTTAGTACGTGCTGACCACAAAGCTGAAAGTGCTGGTTTAGACATTCACTGGCGACATGGGAATGTACAGAAGACAGATTTTCCTGATGCTTCTTTTGATTTGGTCACAGCTTCTTTGTTATTTCACGAAATACCAACAGCTGTATCTGTAACAATTTTACAAGAATGCTTTCGGTTGCTGCTAACTGGTGGACAACTAGTCATTTTAGATGGAAATCAGAAGACCTTGCGTCAATTAGATTGGCTTAATGATGTTTTTGAGGAGCCATATATTCGCGAATATGCTGCTGAAAGTGTGGATGCGTGGATGAGTGCAGCAGGATTTGAAGCTGTGCAAACCCAAGATGTGTGGTGGATCAATCAAGTGACGAATGGAGTGAAACCAATTCTCTCTGAAGATGCTACTGCGCGAACAGATGTACGGCATTACACTGCTGTACAGGTAGACGCGAGAGTGGATAATGAAGATTTACAGGGTTTTCCATCTCCAGCTTTTGATACAATGCCATGAGTTTAAAGGCAGTTTTATTTGACTTTAATGGTGTCATCATTAATGATGAGTCAATCCACGAGCGACTAACAGAGCAACTTCTGCTTGAGGAGAATCTCATGCTTCAGCCAGATGAGTATCGAAAAGTTTGCTTGGGACGTAGCGATCGCACTTGTTTGCAAGATTTACTGACTAGTCGTGGTCGTGTGGTTAATGATACTTATTTAACTCAGTTGCTTAATCGCAAAGCACAAGGCTACATTTTGGAACTAGAAAAAATAGAAGAACTGCCTTTGTACCCTGGTTTAGATGAGTTGATATTTCAGGTGTGTTCTCGCAACCTCAAATTAGGGATAGTCAGTGGTGCCATTCGCAAAGAAATAGAATTGGTACTTGAGCGCGCTAAACTGGCTGAACATTTTAAAGTTATTGTCGCAGGTGATGACGTGACCACCAGTAAACCAGAACCACATGGTTATCTGTTAGCCGTGGAACGCCTGAACCAGAAATATCCTGATTTGAATCTTCAACCACAACAGTGTCTAGCGATAGAAGATACTCCTGCTGGTATCCAAGCCGCGAAACAAGCAGGTATGCAAGTAGCTGGTGTCGCAAATACTTATCCATTCCATATGCTTCAGCGTTGCTGCAACTGGACGGTAGATTATTTAACCGACTTGGAATTAGAACGGGTGCAGGAAGTTTATTCTCAAAAAGAATTGCAGTGTACTACAGGAAAATGATATTATAAAAAATTGGTTGCATTTGTGTGGGGAATTAGCTCAGCTGGTAGAGCGCTGCGATCGCACCGCAGAGGTCAGGGATTCGAGTTCCCTATTCTCCATTCTTGTTCATTTCTCCATTAGTCAATTTAAGGTGTTGGTGCGGGTTGAATGTGTTTTCCAGCATAAAAAACAACGACTTTCAACTGATTTTCATTAGGAATATAAAATACTCTGTCTCCTTTAGTCACCTCGTATTCCCATACCCCTTTATACTTTTTGCCTTTCAACGGGAAAACACGTCCTGGCTGTCTAGTTGTGGGTACTGTACGTAAATCGTCATAACAACGGTTAGAATTTTCAGGATGTCGCTGCATTAATGCTTCCCAATCTCGGTTCACCCGACGATTTTTGGCTACCACTAACCAAGTGTTTTCTGTCTCAGGTGTCTCAGATAATTCAGAAGCCATCAGTTTTACTTCTGGCGGCTCTATATTCTCTATGATTTCTTCCGAGGTTTTTTCTGACATATCAAACACTTAAGCAACGTTTTCACCAATCGGCTGAGACAATGCTATTTCCTCAAGCTCATCACTATGCAGACTAAAAGCAGCTTCAAGCTCTGGATTGGATATTGCTAGAGCGCTTTCATGCCATTCATGGATGATTGCATCTAACTCATCCCAAGCTTTTTCGGATAAATCAACCGAACGATACGCCGACATAATCTCATCAATAAATTCATTCAGTTCATCTGAATCAAATACCTCAAGCCAACCATAAGGATGCTCAGTTCCAATTTTTTGCTTTAGCAGTAAACGGAAAGCTGTATTTAGAAGCTCAACAATTTCTCTACTACGTTGGGCTGCTTTCACAAATAAGGCTACATTTTCACGAGGTAGTAAAGCAAAAGACTGGTCATTGCGAGTAATTGTTACTGGGTGCTCCAATGCTTTATCCAAAACACGTCCTGGTTGACGATTTAACTCAGTGGCTGTGATCAATTCATCTGAGTAAATGGTGTTCATAACTCCCATAGCCATATTTGAACTGCACTCTTGTCTATACGTATTATTTTACGTAGTGAGTTTCAAGAGTCAATGGGGTGACAAGCTGTGTTTCACAGCCTAAATATTTTCTGGAAAGATTGGTATCGTATTTGTAGCTAATATCCAGTCATTTCTTACCAAATCATTCATTATGAGCTTTAAGGAACTTATTGGGCAGCTACGTGACGTACTCCCGTCGCTGACTCTTCGAGTACAGCGCGGGCTTCTCAGCGACTCTTCTATGAAAACATTAACTGAGCTTTAAGACCGTTCGCCTCAGGGTTCTTTATGTTAATTGCGGCATTTAAATCTCTACACAAACTCGTATGACAGACAGGACAATTGTGCATTCTTTGAGATAGCGCCTTTTTAGCTTTGTGACCACAACTAGAACATTCTTGGCTAGTGCCGTTTGGATTTATAGCTATTACTTTCAAGCCAGCATTTTCGGCTTTGTTTGAAAGTATAGAAATAAACTGACTCCAAGCAGCATCGTTTACTGATTTAGCCAATCGTGTTTTAGTTAGTCCTTTTATATTCAACTTTTCAACAGCTATGACATCATACTTATCAAGTAATTTCTTAGCTGTTTTGAAATGAAAATCTTTTCTGGTGTCAGCAACTTTTTTGTGCTGAATGCCCAGTTTTTTAATTGCTTTTTTACGACGATTTGACCCTTTCTTTCTTCTAGATACTTTCCTTTGTGCTGACTTTAATTTAACTTACATCTTGCACCAGTTGATTTATTGCAATTTTTGTAGGGTGGGCACTGCTAACCGTTCGCTGAAACTGCTATTTTTACGTTCTGAGCAGTGCCTACCTTACAGTGATTGAGAATGGTGCAAGATCTCAGCTAACAAACATTGAATTTGCATAATGTATTTAGATGTATCTCTTGTGGGGTGGGCATCTGGTCCCCCCAGATAATGCAACTTAAATGCCGATTAGCTTATTATGATTTTTGGCGTTACTGAATTGTGGTAAATTGAAAGTTGCTGTAATGACAACTTACTAATTACAATTTAGGCAAAATTTCTGGTAACAATTGACCAGGAACTTTAGACAAAGCTAAGTTTTGTCCCTGTATACCTAATTCATTGTGGAAAGCGCGAATCGTTTTGACCACATAAGCAAAAGTTGTTTGATAAGCTTCAGATTGTTTACTCATTCCATTCAAAGCTTGCACGTGATTGTCTAATGCTGCTTCTAAATGTTTAGAACGAGTTGCTTTATCACCGTCAAAACACTGGTCTGTTGCTAACTGAAAATGGGCTAATCCTAGATTATTGTGAGTGGCAAACACATCAAAACTTAAAGACATACCGCTGAGTGCATGAGCAAGAGCAAGTGCTTCTTCATATGAACTAATGCACTGTTTTAACAACTTTTGCCGCTCATCCTTGGAAGTTTGTGATTGATTTGCTAGGTGCCAATAGGCTGTTCCAAGGTTATTTTGGGTGGCGGCGCAAGCGGGAGGAACATTAGCAGGAGTTCGATATTTCAACGCTTCGCGGTAAGCATCAATAGCAAACTGCAGATTTTCTGCTGGCTGCTCGTACTGTGCAATATTCCAGTATGCCGTGCCTATATTGTTTTGAATCATGCCATATTTGAGCGATTCTTCTTGGGGGCTGTAATAGGCAAGCGCTAGTTTGTAAGCTGCAATGGCTTTCTTGAGATGCTCAACAGGTTGATTGTATTGTGCTAAATGCCAGTAGGCTGTACCTAAATTGTTTTGACAAGCAGCGTACTTTAATGGTTCCATCTGAGCCGTACGGAGGCAGAGTGCTTCGCTGTAAGCTAAAACTGCTTGTTGCCAGTTTTCAGCAGGATTCGCAAAATGAGCTAAATCACCATAAGCTGTCCCTAAATTATTTTGCACACGAGCATATGTCTCAGGGTGGCTTTCTGATGAAATGAGCTTCAAAGCCAAATGATAAAATTCAATACCCTGCTCTATGTAGGCTTGTCCCTCCTCAGAATTGGGTGGTGTGCGGTAAAGCATCCAGTAGAGCGTACCTAAGTCATTCAAAGTATCAGGAACTTGGGGTGAATTGTCATCATGGGTGATTGATTCTTGATAGGCAAGAATTGCCACCATCAGGTTTTCTAGGATGGACTGTCCTTGTTCAATACGAAGGCGATATAAGTTTCCTAAGCGATGATAAGCTGCTGCTAGCTGGACGCCTGAAGCTTGTTGCGTGTGTAATTCCTCTATCTCCTCCAAAATTTGCTTCACTTGTAAGTTTTGCTCATCATCTTCAGCAATTGTCGTGTTAATCGTTGCTAGTACTAGCTCTGTTAACTCTTGGCTGATCTGAGATATTTGCTGAGGCGATGAGGTATCACTGATACTTGCTTTATCAGCGGATTCCTCTTGAAGAGGTTTGTTTGTTAATATTTCCGATTTTGAAGGAGGAACTTCCGGCGGTTTGTGTCCACGATTCACTGATGTTTGTGTGGGAAAATCGAAATCATCCTGAATGACTGATTCTTCTAAAATGGATTGCTCAACACTACCCAACTCCAAACTTCTAGAACCGGAAAAACGTTCTGGTGAGTTTTTGTTTTGAGTTGTCGGTGTGGGTTCTCCGGCAAAGACAAAAACACCCGTACGGTAACGCCAAAACTGTGGAGCTGATTGCTGAATAGCATACAACCAAGGACGTGATACCCACAACAGTAAGCTGGATTCAAAGTTAGACAGTTGTTGCTCAGTCAAACGCAGATAGTGCAAAAATAATCGCTGTACTGCTACTGATTGCCTAGTGAGCTGTTCCACACCTACAATCTGAAACGCTGGTACTGGCAATGGTCGCCCTGGGCTGTCTTTTGATGCTCCAACAATAGGTGGCGGATAATTAGACAACCACTGATTTATCTGAGCTATGAGATTAGGGTCGCTTAAATTCAGTCGCAAGGTGACTAATCGGGGATAGGCTGGTGTGCTAGCTTCCCGTGTATTGGATGGCTGATACAGCACTTGCCCAACAGGATAAGCCAAAGTTGAATGCAGACGCGCTGCCACCTGATTTCTCAGGTTCAAATCATCACACACCGCTAAAAAGATTTGTCGTCTTAAACCGAGACTGAGAGCAAGTTTCAGGCGATGATACACTTGCCTATTCCAAGCAAAATTATCTGAATGTGTAGTTTCATTTACACTCATGGCGGCTAAAGAGCCAAAACGCAGTGGACATACCCTCTTGGGGTACATGGAGACAGGCTGTAAATCTAACCATGACTATGATTTTCAAGTCAATGTTACTTTGCTCAGGATAAATCGATTCTTTAAGATTTTAAAGAACAAAATTGTATAATCTTACCATAAATAAAAATTTTATGCCATTAATAAAAATTTCTATTTTAAATAATAAAAAACTAGGCTCCGATAAAACTAGGAGCCTGAAAAACTGAAAAACTCAATTCTCAATTTCTAAAACAATTTTCCATCAGCTCACATTGGAAACAGAAAAAGCAACAAAAATCAAACTACTGACCAAAATCGTAGCAATAATTCCCAGGATAACGTAGTTGCGCTTCTGATGCTCGGTAGGGGGTTCTGCTTTATAAACTTTGGGTTCACGAGCAAAGTTATTCAGACGACCACCATCTTCTATTGTGTAGGGCATGAGTAAAATTCCTTATCCCATTTATTTATTTAATGTAACATAAACATGAAACTTACTCTTACAACAAGGATACAAACGGTTACATCAGTCATTAGTCATTAGTCATTAGTCATTAGTTTTGTTCCCTTGTCCTCCTTGTCCCCCTATCCCCCTTCCCCCTATCCCCTTGTCCCTCACTAATGACTAGTAGTCTGTCAGCCTTGAATTGAGGGGTGACTCGGTTAATAATTTGAGTAATCCCCGAATACGCAATTGTGTCATGGCGAAAAAGAAATACATTGTCTCTCTAACAAGCTTTGAGCGAGAAGT
>JAESFN010000400.1_pt1 | contig 43551 bp, 51 predicted proteins | sample 9269411 | NCBI WGS metagenome assembly JAESFN01 (sample SAMN14505399, study PRJNA617100) | algae metagenome | isolation source: Iphinoe sp. HA4291-MV1 and co-occurring heterotrophs from trail next to... | place: USA: Maunawili Falls, Hawaii | collected 2009-07-25
ATGGTCTCGTTCGACGCCTTCTCGACCATGGCGAGCGCGGTCTCCGAGCTGCGGTGGCCCATGTCGTGGCTTGTGAGTGCTGTGGCTGTGTGGATTTTTGCAGCGGTGCTCGCTGCGCTCCCCGCACTTGGCATTGGCAAGAACCAACGATGATGGGACGCAAAGAGGGCGACGAGGTCGATCGGCGTTTGGCGTCGTGGACATCCACCTAGAGCGGTTATTGAGGCGGTCAAATTGGACCTGTATCCTTCGACCAACTTCGGATGGACCGCATTGGTGTGCTTCATACTAGTGATTGCCTTGGAGCTGTCGAAAGACGGCCCCTCGAGCAAGCCAGCAAGCCCACGGCGGCTCTGGATGGAACGCGGCCTGTTGATGGTGGCTACGGTCAGTGTTGCCTTCGAGATAGCGTACAGGCTTTCGCTGCACTAAGGGATAGTAAGACCGTCAACTGAAGGCTGCCATGTCGGCGCTGCGCACGCGGCACCGTGGCTTCCATCGGTCACACTGGTGGAGACGTCTGTCTCCATCTCACCGCATTTCCATGCCGGATATGACCGGTCCCCACACGTTGGGGACAACCGCGGAGAGAGCAGAACACCACCGCGTCCCTCCCCAGGGAGTTCTGTTCTCCCGCGGCTCGCTCGCTCTCGCTCGTGTCGCCCTGTCGAGCGCTGGTTTGCCTCCAGCCCATTTGTGCGATGGTTTTCAGGTCGCGCGATCTTCGTCCCGCGAGAACCCTAGTGCTTGGGCTACGGCAATTTTTGAACGACTATTTCTTACCTTCCGTGTGACCCACCCAGTCTGACGCAATATTTTGAATGATACTGTCCATACCAAGAAGCAACGCAAAAAACGCCGGCGCGAAGAGCGCGAAGTATATAAGAGCAAAGCCCATAAGTGTCGTCATAGGTGCGACCCCACCGATCATCATACATGGTGTACGGTTCGCCTGTGATCGATGCCATCAGGAAAATCCTGATGTCGCTCCCATAATGCATGTAATAGATCTTCCTCGGACTGCATGATCCTGCCCGGAACGCTCATGCCGCGCACCAGCATCCGGAGGTTCAAGAGAAGGATGCATGAGACGAGCAAAGCCCCGGCACCAGACGTGACAGAGGTTCCTGCGGCGTGCTCCGGCGCCGAGGACTTGCTTCGGTCTACGCTGGACGCACTGTCCGCGCATGTCGCAGTGCTAGACGCGAGCGGAACCATCCTTTTTGTCAATCGAGCGTGGCAAGGGTTCGCGCGAAGCTCGGGCTTTGGTGAGCAGGCATATGGCGTTGGACTGAACTACCTCGCTGTCTGCGAGCGCGCGGCCGAAGCATCACCGGATGCTGCGCGCGTGGCGGTCGCGCTGCGAGAGATCATGGACGGGCAGCGATCGGGCTTTCGAATGGAGTACCCGTGCGCTTGTCCGGACGGTGTACGCTGGTTCCAGGTGCGGATCACACCGGCCGATTGGCCCCATGTTCAGAGAATAGCAGTCGCCCACGAAGACATTACGGATGTAAAGAGCGCGGAGGCGCAGCTTACTCGGCTGAGTGCCCGATTGATGCAGGTGCAGGACGAGGAGCGACGGGCGATCGCCCGCGACCTTCACGATACGACCGCGCAGAACCTGCTCGCGGTAACGCTCAACGCCACTCGTTTGCGCGAGGCGCTCACAGGCGCCCATTCATCCGCACAGGATATCCTTGCCGAGATATTGAGCCTCGCCGAGCAAAGCCTCCGGGAGGTACGCACGCTGTCCTACCTCCTTCACCCACCGCTTCTGGAGGAAATGGGGCTCGGACCAGCCCTAAAGTGGCTCGCAAAGGGGTTTTCAGAGCGGAGCAAAATCCCGGTGGAAACCCGGATCGCAGCGACCAATAAGATGCTGCCGCTCGAAACTGCCACTGTGCTGTTCCGCGTTGCTCAGGAGGCGCTCGCCAATATTCACTGCCATTCGGGCAGCCCGTGGGCAGTGCTCAAACTGCGCAGCGGTCGCGGAGCCATCCACCTTGAGATCGAAGATGGCGGTTGCGGACTGAAAGCGCCACTTACCAGCGGCGATGAGATGTTAGGCGTTGGACTAGCAGGAATGCGGGTGCGAGTGGAGCAGATCGGGGGCCAACTGGATATCCGATCAAGCAAAACCGGAACGCGCATTAGAGCAACCGTACGCCATTCCCAGACGACATCAAACTGACCAATCGAGATCGGACCGATGCTAAAGATACTTTTGGCCGACGATCATGACATCGTTCGCCGTGGGATCAAGGAGCTGTTGGAAGTACAGCAGGGCTGGTCCGTGTGCGCGGAAGCGATCGATGGTCGTACTGCTGTCGAGTTGGCCGTCCAGCATCGTCCTGGGGTTGCAATACTTGATTTGGCAATGCCGCAGCTCAATGGGTTAGAGGCGGCCCGCCGAATACGTGCGCTGGTTCCGGAAACCGAGGTGCTGCTTTTCACGATGCATGAAAGCGAGGAACTTGTGCGCGAGGCTCTTGCGGCCGGCGTGCGAGGTTACCTTCTCAAATCCGATGCCGCCGCCCAGCTCATCCCTGCCGTGAGGGGTTTGGCGCAGAAGCGCCCATTTTTTACCGGACGGATCTCAGAGGTGCTGGTGGAGGGCTTCTTGCATCCTGGGCGCCCGGGCGACTTGGCTCGGCCCGCAAATCGCCTCACAACGCGGGAGCGAGAGGTGGTGCAATTGCTAGCCGAGGGACAAAGCAACAAAGACATCGCCCGGACACTCGAGCTCAGCGTCAAGACGGTTGAAACGCACCGAGCCGCAGCGATGCGAAAGCTCAAGCTCAAATCTCTTGCTGATCTTGTTCGCTTTGCAATCAAAACTCACATCGTTCAGCCCTGAAGCCTTGTCAGATCGCGCTTGCGAAAGCTGCACGTACAAGCACTATGGCTCCCCGCCTTACTGGGAGTAACAGGGTAAGCGCACAGAGGGAACGAGACCACGTTGCACTAACATCCTGGCTGCCGCCGGAAAAATCATTCAATCATGCGGGTTGGCACGTACTTCATTCCGAAGTGCAAGAGCTGCTGAATCAGCTCTGAGTAGGCCATACCCAAATGCTTGGCGGAGAGCGCAAAGTCTTCGTCCTTGGCGATTTGTGGATTGGGGTTGGCTTCCAGAAGATGGGCATCCCCGGCTGCGGTAACGCGAAAATCGAGCCTCGCATATCCGCTCATGCCGAGCAGGCGATAGATCTGCTTTGACAAGTCAGCGAGCTCGGACTGCATTTTCTTGGTCAGCCTAGCCGGACCCGTCTGGAGGCCGACTTGACGTTGATATTTCGGGTCCCACTTCGCGCGATCGGAAGCGATGAGCGGCACGCCATCGTCCTTCTTGGTCATCTTGAACTCCCACGCCGGCAACGCGCTTATGCGGTCATTTCCCATCACACCAACATAGATCTCGCGCCCCTCGATGAACTGCTCGGCAATGGCCGTGGAATCGGTCGTGCGATGGATGAAAGCGACCCGCTCCTTCAGCTTGTCATCGTCATGGACGATGGATGCGCCCGAGATCCCCGCAGACCCCTCTTGGGTCAGCGATTTGACGAATAAGGGGAACGCCAAGCTGTTGGGCCGCTTCGCGGCGCGTCCTTTCACGAAGATGGCAAACTCAGGCACTTTGAGGCCGTGATAGGCGAGGATCTTCTTGGTGAGCGCCTTGTCGCGGGCGAGGGTCAACCCGCGCGGGTTGCAGCCCGTGTACGCCTGCCGGCGCAGTTCCAGGTAGCTGACGACGTGCTGGTCGAAGTGACTGACGCCATCAAATTCCTCGATCAGATTGAACGCAACATGCGGCTTGTGGGCATCGATGGCGCCGCGAATGGTGGAGAGATCATCCGACACGCCAATCGAAAACACCTCGTGCCCCAATTCTTCGAGCGCGTCTCGGACATCGAACTCGGTTTTGCGTAGCTCACGCTGCTTTTCGCTGAAATCCTCAAGGTCGCCCACAGGCAGCAACTTCTCGTCTGCCAGCATGACGACCCGCAGCTTCTTCTTGTTTCGCTTCTTGGTCATGATCTGCGGGATGTCCTGTGATGCCGCCAATGCGCAGCCGAGGGGTGAGTAAAACTCCTCAGGCAACGCATTGTTCCTGCAAATTGAACCACCCTCAGTTTTCGCACCTTCCCGAAACTTTGGCTTCAGGCCGGCGTTTGTCTTCGGCTCAACTAACAGACGCCGCGAGATGCCCCATGTTTGGCGTATCTGCGCCCTCTATCCTTTGAGACATTGGTCAAGTGCCATGAAGGCCAGATCCACCGGCACGCCACGGCGAGCCAAACGTCAGCTGGTGCTCGAAGACGCGAGCGACGAGACGTTGCTAGCCACGCGCCTGTGCGACCTACCCGTACGGCTCGAAGGCACGCTGATCGCGCGCCGCGTCCAACGCCTGCATCGCGAGCTTGCGGCAAGGCACATCGCTGCCTTTCCGCATGCCTGGCTGTCAGAGGAATTCTTCAATCCCGATGGCGTACTCGGCTTCGCGGTTCCCTTTTATCTGGCCCATCGTCGACTGATGCAGCTCGAACGCAGTCAGATGCTGGAGGTCGAAGGAGCGGCTGAGGGAGAGTCCCGTCGTATTTTTCGGCACGAGGCGGGGCACGCCATCGACGAAGCGTACGGGCTCCACAATCGCGAGCGCTACCGCCGCCTATTCGGAGATCCGGGCGTAGCCTATCCCACATCGTACAAGCCGCGCCCGGAAAGCAGGGATTATGTCATCAACCTCGCCAACTGGTATGCGCAAGGTCACCCCGTCGAGGATTTCGCTGAGACCTTCGCGGTCTGGCTCAATCCGCACGTCGATTGGCGCCGGGACTATGCGACTTGGCCGGCCTTGGAGAAACTCGAGTACGTCGATGAGTTGATGCGCGACGTGGCCGCCAAGGCGCCGCCCAAGGTCGACAAGACAGAAATTGAGCCCCTCCATGAACTGCGCCATACGCTCGGCGAGCACTACGTGGCAAAACGAGAGCATTTTGCGTGGAACTGGTCCGCCAACTACGATCAAGATCTGCGTCGCATCTTCTCGGATGACCTGAAGGATACAACGGCGCCGTTGGCAACGCGGTTTCTGCGTCGCGTGCGCGCGCAGCTTCGTACCCGTATTTCCGACGGCACCGGAGTCCACGCCTACGCAGTGGACCAGCTGTTGAGACAGATGATCGCTCGCTGCCACGTGCTCGAACTGCACGTCGTGGAGCCCCCCGCAGCCACAATGGAAAAGCTGCTCGTGATGCTGACGATGCAGACGGCGGGCGTGCTGCATGTCGGCTATCCGAAGGTCGCTCTGTGATTGCAATGCCTGGAGTTCATTGGATCTGACGGGGCAAGGCGGTCACGGGGCACATCGCGGAAGTAGCTTCAACAGAGTTTCCGACCAGGCCAAACCAACGAACACGAGAAGAAGAAGCCCGGTGGCCGGCAGCATCCAAATCCCCCGCGCAAAACGAGCACAATCCAGAGCGAAATCCGCGATCAGAAAGGGCGCGGCGGCAGTAAGTAGGCTCCTGATTGGCGGTACGGCGCAAGTCACCACATTCGCTGATCCTCAATGTTGGGGATGGCCGTTGCGTGGAACGTGCGCCTACGCAGTGCAGTTATCTTCAGCACAAGGCCCAGGTTGCTCGATGGGTGGCTAACGTTGCAGGTGTCCTTATGGAACCAAAGTTCAAAGGACGAAGGATCCTCATCGTAGAGGACGAGGCGCTCGTTGCGCTCGATATCGCTGACAGCTTCAAGCGGGCTGGCGCCGAAGTCATGACGACGAACTCGTTGAAGCGCGCACTCATTATTGCGGATCGCGCGGATCTGTCAGCGGCGGTTGTGGATCACGCGCTCATCGATGGCGACAGCGCACCCATACGCGAGCGGCTCGAAGAGCGTGGCATACCATTTGTGATTTGCAGCGGCATCGTGGGGCAGGATGATATTGTTTGCGACGCACCGGTAATCAACAAGCCAGCCACACTCGACATTTTGACGTCAACGGTGGACGGGTTGCTTGCGCGCAACCTGAAGCTTGGCTAGGCGATTTCGTCAGAGGCCAACACAAAAAAGGCGCACCTCGACGAGATGAGCGTGCTCTCTCTCAGCCATCATCTCGAAGATGATCCGGTCCGTGAAGCCCTCCCATTGACGTTCCCTGAAGGCGGCTCGCTGCTAGAGTTTCTCGTAGTCCTCCTCGCAGGCGGTCGCTTCGTTCGGGTGGCGTGAGGCGGTGGCAGGGCTGGCATGAAGCGAGGATGCTCGTTCGCCGGAACCGCCCCGATCGCTCCTGTCGACCATGACTCGCCGCAGTTGCAGTCCCACGAGCGCGGACCGCCAGCTTAAAATCTTTGCGGAAGAGACGGCGCGCGGCGCATCTGCCGCCGAAGCCATACGGACGGTCACCGCAGACCTCGCTCGGGTCTTGAGGTTGGGAGGCCGGCGGGGCACACCACGCTTGCCGAGGAACAACGCCCGGTGCGACGGCGTTGATCCCACAAGCAATTGTCCGACGCTCAAGGAGTTCGACACATGGAACGCGCCCATCCCGATACCACGCTTATTTCCACCGAGCGCGTACAGGGAACCGATGTCTACAGCCCCGCGGCCGAGAAGATCGGCGAGATCGACCACCTAATGATCGACAAGGCGTCCGGCCGTGTGACCTATGCCGTCATGAGCTTTGGCGGCTTCCTCGGTCTCGGCCATAGCCACTATCCGCTACCGTGGGGTGCGCTCAAATACGACACTTCGCTCGGCGGCTATCGGACGAGCGTGACCGAGCGCCAGCTCAAGGATGCGCCCGAATTCACCGACGACGCTTGGTCGAGCCGGGACTGGGAGCGTCGCGTCCACGACCACTATCGCAGCCCGTACTACTGGGACGGAGCGCCGCGCGCCTAGCCCTCGCGCCTCCATCCTTCCCTTCATGGGCATGACGCGCCGGTCTCGAGACGAGGCCGGCGCGCGGTCGGATGACCGCCCCCGCGACAGCCGTCCGGAGCCAAGACATGTCTACGCTCAAGTCGGTGCTGCGGACCGGACTCGAGCCTTCGGCTCGCGAGGCGCCAGACACAAGCGCATTTCCATCGCGCCTCGTCCAATTTGTCTGGCGGATGAGCGGCTGGCGGCAGGTCCAGCTCTGTGCGCTCGCGGCAGTCGTCGCCGTCGTCAATCTCGCTCCGGTCGAGTTGCAGCGACGCATCGTCGACGACGCGATTCAACCCCGCAATCTCAACATCCTGATCTGGCTAAGCGGCATCTACGCTGCCGTGCTCCTGCTGCACAACGCCCTTAAATACATTTTGATGGTGGCGCAGAGCTGGCTCGGCGAGAGCGCCGTCAAACACGCGCGCGACGAGCTCATCGAAATGTCGGGGGAACGCGTGCAGGACGCTTCGGCAGCGACGGCCGGACAAGCCGTCACCGTGGTCGGATCGGAGATCGACAAGCTCGGAGGATTTATCGGGGAATCGATCTCGCAGGCGTGCGTGAACGGCGCCCTTCTCCTGTCAGTCGCGGCGTACATGGCCTACGTCGAGCCGATGATCGCCGTCTACAGTTTCGTCTTTCTCGTACCGCAGGCGTTACTGACCCCCTATCTGCAGGAGAAGCTCAACGTCCTTGTTGCGCGCCATCTGGGGCTCGTGCGCCAGCTCAGCGATCAGATCTCGGGCGGCGACCAGGGCACGGATATCGGCGAACCATCGCACGATGCCCGGCAAACCGTCGGGTCGATTTTTCGCAATCGCATGCGATTCTATTCGCTGAAATACGGCCTCAAGGCGCTGCTCAATCTCGCGAACGCAATGGGGCCTCTCGCTGTGTTGCTGTTCGGCGGTTGGATGGCGATCCGCGGAGAAACGACCGTCGGAACGGTTCTGGCCTTTGCGTCAGGCTTCGAAAGACTGTCCCAGCCCATTCGAGATCTCGTCGCGTTCTATCGCGTCGCCGCGCAGGCCTCGGTGCAGTACGGGCTGATCCGGGCCTGGACAATCGGAGGGGGCGACCAAGTTGGACAGAGCAATGCAGACGAAGCCCGCCTAGCGCCGGCAAACCATCCTTGAGGGTTGCGCCGTCGAGGGACGACCGTGGGACGACTCATCGAGCTTCCTGGCCAAGCGAGCTCGCCGTAAGTCCCTTCTTGTCAGCGAAGAAACTGGAGGCCGCGCCATCCAACGACACGGAACCTCGGGGATGATCTGGCGTTTCGCTTGGGTGCGGTTTGCAGCACGGAGTTCCGCCCATGCAGCAGGTGCTCAATGAAGTCGGCCAAATCGCGCAGCGACTTGCCGGAGCCATATGGCAGGTGTTGCAATTCATCTGGAACTGGTCGTTCGGCCAAGTGGTCAAGATGTTCCAGATACCGTTCAACAATCTGCCCCTGTGGAAGCAGGTGCTGTTCGTCCTCGTGGTCGGCGCGCTTGCGTATTTTCTCTACAAAATCGCGAAGGATCTGCTGAAGGCCGTGCAATCCGTGCTCGGTGCAATCGTCGGACTGATCTCCGCGCTCATCGGAATGCTGCCGCAGATCGTCTGGGCGGGCCTTATCGCCTTCGGCGGCGCCTGGGCCATCGCAAATCTGAACCCAGCATGGGTTCCGATTGCGATGCGGTGAGGCGCACACGGCGCTCGAACGCAGCCTTCCGCTTTGGCGCATAGAAGTCGTTTGTTGCTCAGGGCGCCGCACCGCCGGCGAGCGGCTTTTCGAAGATCTGCGCCGCCTGCTCGCGCTCCGCCTTCTCCTTCTAGCGCAGATTGTACAGCTCGAGCGCGCCAGCCAGGCCCTCGCCCAATCGGGCAAAGCCTTGCATCGGGAGGAGGACCGGCTCGGACGACGAAGCCCGCGCCATCAACTGGCGGGCGATCTCGCGGCGGATGCGGCGGTCATCGGGATCGCCCGGGTCGTCGGTGTCAGGGAGCGACGTGGGGACAAGGCGAACGGCCATGGTGTGAGGTCCGGATCGACGCGCACATCGGGGCCGAAAACGCGGCGCACCAGTATAGCCGCTGACAAGCGAAACCGCCAGATTCACATGGGAATTTTCATGTATTGCTGCAGGTGAGTCGAGGCGGCCACGGCCTTTCAAAGACCGGTCAAAACCCACACGAAGCCCAAGTTTCGGACGTCATTGTCCATCAGCGTCCGGAGCCAACCGCGCGTGATCAGCGACTAGCGCCGAGAGGGGTCTCCGCAACCTATTCGACCCGGGCCGACCGTCGCTGTCATGACGACGCTAACGTGTTTAGGCACTGCCTGAGCCGCAGCTCATCGAGAGGCTTCACGAGGAAGCCAAGCGGTTGCACGGCTTCCGCACTCTGGCGGGTCTGCACGTCGGAATTGGCCGTCACGAAGATGCTGCCGATACCAAATCTTTCGCGGATCTCGCGCGCAGCATCGATTCCACTCCGCGCACCTGCAAGGCGGATATCCATGAGCACGACATCCGGGCCCTCTTTCTCGGCCAATCTAATGGCTGCATCGGCCGAAACAGCTACGCCGACGACAGCGTGCCCAAGGGCCTCGACCAGAGTCGTCGTGTGGAGCGATATGAAGAACTCATCCTCCACGATCAGAACGCGCAAGCTCCGCGTCTGCCGATTACGCTGATCGTTTCCTTGCTCTGGCGCGTCGTCCTGAGGCGCCGAACCCGCAGCAAATCTGATGCTCACGGGGCGCAGCGTAGCGTGGGGTGCAATCATCATGACGGGCCAGTCTCAGCTGAATCATCAACGATACGAGATTTCGGCACGTTTAGGCGCCAACGCAGTCCGTGCGGGAGGAAGTCGAGCTCGGCTTCGCCCTCGAGCGCCTGCGCGACAAGCTGGGTACGGCCATCAGCGCCTGTGTCACGCCAGCGAACCGCTACGCGCCCGTCTGGCTTGCTGAGCGCCCCATGCTTCGTGGCGTTTGTCGCAAGCTCATGCAGGGCAAAGCCGATGTTCTGCACCGCGTGGGCACTGAGAAACAAGGCTGGGCCGTCGATCTCGGCTCGACCGCCAATTCCGAACAGGTCTAAATGAGCTCGCACAAGGTCGCTGAGCCCTGCGCCCTGCCAATTGCGGCGCACCATAACATCCAGCGACCTCGATAGCCCTTGAATGCGCCTGCCAAATTGCTCGACGAACTGGTCGACCGTCACAGACTGGCGTGCGGTCTGGATGGCCATGCCGTTCACCACCGCGAGCTGGTTCTTGGAGCGGTGGGCGAGTTCCCGCATGAGGAGCGCGGAATGCTCGCTTCGGCGTTTCAATTCTGCAGAAGCCTCGCTCAACGCAGTCGTAAGCGTGTTGGCCTCAAGGAGAGGCGATTTTAAGGGTTCCACGGGCTGGCCCGCCCCTAATGCCATGGCCGAGCGGGTTGCTGCATCGAGCGGGCGCGCCATGAAGCCACCAAGCACATAGGCAAGGCCGCCACCCACGGCCAAGGCAATCGCGACCATAGCAGTAGTGAGAATTCTGCTGCGCTTGCGCGCCTCCTCCAGGTACGACACAGGAACCGTTGCCGACACCAGCCAGCCGGCAATTTTTGAACGCACCGTAGCTCGCAGGATGTCCTCCCCAGCCACGCTGGTGGCACGAAACGTACCCTGTGCCGTTCGGCTCTTCTCCAGCAGATCCTTAGGGAGAGGCTTGCCCACGAACTCGGCGTGCCGGTCCGAACGCGCGAGGATCACTCCGTTGTTATCGGTGATCCCCAAGACCCATTGATTTCCCAGCCCTTGGTCCTTCAGCAAGCTCGAGAACCGAGTCGCTTCCAGCGCCATGCTCATGACGTAGCGTATCGCCTCTCCGTCGGGAACGGGCACCCAGACATTGATGATGGGCTCTCCTGAGACGACGCCCATGAACAGGTCGGAGACCATCCGCTGACCTGTATCGAACACCCGTTGAGCGGTGTTGGGATCTTGTGTCTTCGGCAAGGTGGTTGCAAACGACACCCGCGTGTTGACGCGTTGCTGAAAGGTTCGGTCGACGATCAAAATCCCGGCCCGGTCCCGCTTGAGGGCACGACTTGCCTGGTCGTGAAACGCCGCAAGGTCGCCTCGGGCGAGCGCGTTGGACGTGGCGAGGGTGTCCAACGTGACCGTGACCCGCTCGAGCTCGCGGTCGACGTCCCCAGCAACACTTTCGGCTACTTGGAGAACACGCCCTTCGATCTCGGCTTCCTCGAGGGCGGCCATGCGCTCCAGACCGAAGACCGCGAGTCCAAGAAGCGGCAGTGCCAATGCGCTGCCGAACAAAATGAGAAACATTCGAATTCGTTGCGGCGGAATTCGAGAGATAAACAACCGCGCTGGCATGGGTTTTTGGGAGTGTGACTCGATGAGGCGATGCGGATGGGACGTTGGCAGATGGCCGCGGGGTGGCTAGCGGAACGATACTCCTGGCCAAACTCCTATGTCACCTCCGAGTTTCCCCACCTTCTGCCAGGATGATAAGCTTAAGGCGTCGCACTGGAGCATCCATTAAGACATGGATGCACGCCTAGTTCTGTTTCGATTTGGTCGCGACATTGTCCTCGTTGGCCGTCGGACGGCGCAGTATGCGCACTGCGGCACCGCGAATGGATTTCCAAGCATCGCGGTGCCTGGTCTTGGTTTGGACAATGCGCCCACCCGAAGGGCGTCGCTGAAGCATCAAAATACGGCTGTGCAACTCCTGCAGACCAGGCCGGTGTCCCACGCTGACAATGGTCGCTTTCGGAAGCCGTTCAAACAGCAAGGTCAGCAGGCGAAACTCGCTGTCGATGTCGAGAGCGGCGGTTGCTTCATCCATGATGATGATGTTCGGCTCCTCGATGAGGAGCCTCGCGAATGCGATGCGTTGGCGCTCTCCGCCTGACAGCGTTTGGTCCCATCGCTGCTCCTCGTCATCAAGCTTGGTTGAGAGGTAGCCTAGACCCACGTCCTTGAGTACGGCCCGCGCACGGTCGTCGGCCACGAGGGGCCCCTCGACTGGGTAAGCAATGGCATCCCGCAATGTGCCGAGGGGGATGTAGGGCCGCTGCGGCACGAAGGCGAGTTTGGCTCCTGCCGGGAGCAAGATGCGCCCTTCGCCCCATGGCCACAGTCCGGCTATGGCCCGAATAAGCGTGCTCTTGCCAGAGCCCGATTCGCCGCCGAGGAGAACGCGTTCGCCGGGAGCGATGGTGATGTCGGCGTCGTCAATGACCACCCGCCCGTCACGATGTACGATCGAAAGGTCGGTCAGCTCGATGCTCTCGGCGCCCGTATTTTCAATTACAATGGCTGAGGTGCGCCCCATGTCGTCATCCATTTCGTCGAGCGCCGCGTGCAGCTCATCGACGCGCCTGGCAGACGCGGTCCACTCAGCGAGCCGAATAAAGTTGTCGGCAAACCAGTTCAGGGCGGTCAGCACGGCGGTGAACGCAGCGGCGATTTGCATCACCGAACCCAACGTTAGCTCGCCGGCCAGATACTTTGGGGTGGCCAGCAGCACGGGGAAGATGGGTGAGAAGAATGCATTGCTGTTCAGGAGCCACGTCAAATGGCTGTGTTGGCGGATCACACCCATCCAGCGCGCCGCCAGCTCTGAAAACGTCTCATTGAGGCGGGCGCGCTCGTCATCTGCGCCCTTGATGAGCGCTATGCTCTCGGCGTTTTCGCGCACGCGTGTCAGCTCGTAGCGAAATTGCGCCTCGCCTTCATTCTTGGCGGCAACCAGGGCCACCAACGGGTTGCCGATAAAGTACGTGAGACCAGACACGACAGCGGCGTAAAGCACGGCGGCAATGGCGATGTATCCGGGAATCCATAGGGACGTCCCCCCAATCGCTATGGTCAGCGACCCGCCAACCCAGAAGAGGATGCCCACGAAGGTTACGGCCGCGAGAAGAGCATTGATGAAGCCGATTGCGAACTCGACCACCGGTTCCGATGCCATCCGCAGATCATCGGCGATCCGATACTCGGGGTTTATCTGCTCCTCGTCTGTGATGGCCAAGCGATAGTATCGCTGCTCGGAAAGCCAGCGCGTCAACAGCTCACCAGTCAGCCATTGCCGCCACTTTACCTGAAGCGTCATGCGGCATCTCACCATCGCCACGGCAAACGCCGCACCGACAGCGACCAAGACGACTATCGTGGCGATGAGCGGCAGGAGCGCACTAACATCTTTCTTCTCGAGCGCATCGAAGAACCACTTGTTCCACCGGTTGATGCCGACGTTGACGGCTAGGTTGGCGAAGACCAGGAACAGGGCACCGACCGTCCAGAACCAGGCGCTGGCTCGTTGCGGCCCCGACCAGAATCCCCCGACGCGTTGTAAAAAGCCGTTGGTGGAGGAGGAAGAACTCGAGTCGGCGTTAGACGATGCGCTGGTCATCGGCATCTCTTGTGGCTCATCAGTCGGGTGTGCGCTCCCGACTGCAATGGTTCAATGTCTATATGGGTGATGCCGCACGACACGCTACGGCTGAGCCAAGCGCAACGTACGAGCCCGCTCGCACACTCCGAACGAGGACCGTCGTCGTACGGGACATCTGGTTTTCCACCCCAGCGGCAGAACACTTCCGAGGCGGAGCCGGTTGCCGCATCAAGCAAATTTTGCTGGTGCTGCCGACGTTCACTGCGCGTGTCGGCGGAGCAAACCATCTACCTGACTGAGGATCAGGGAACTTTTGGCGTGCTGCAGCATTCTTTTGCTCAAGTACCTGCCGTATCGGCAATCCCGGTAGGTCTTGAGCGCCGGCGTGACACAATCCCGCCGGCGCTTCGCATTTGCCCATCAGGAGAGCGGCATGCCCCCTTATCACAACGGCCCTGCTCACATTCATCATCTTGGTCGCCATCGGCATCGTCGTGGGCATCGTCTTCAACCGCCAGGGCCGGAGCTGGATCGGGCGGCAAGTCGCGGGCGCCACGGGTGTAGGAGACATCACCTATGCCCTGGTCGGCATTGCCGGGTCGTTCATGGGGTTCCACATCGGCGTCATCCTTGGGCTGCTTCCGTCCTTCCTGCTGTACGTGATTGCGGCCGTTGGCGCCTTCGTGACCGTGGGGCTCTGGCGCGGTAGGTGGGTGCCTCGGCAGACGCGGAAGTGCTCGCCATCGGCTAGCATCAGTGACGATGGTCGCGGCACTCAGATCCAGGCCGGCGGAACTATGAGCACCCGGCATCCGTTTGCCCCTCACGAGTGAGGAGACCCCCGATGAGCAACAGCGATCCTGTCGATCGTCCAAACCCTGAGGCTGTCAAAGTCCGGCAAGGCACTGGGCCTCGTGCGACCGTATCGGTCCTGCTTACCTCGTTGGCGCTAGCCACCTTCGTAGGTGTTGTGCTGCTGGGCTACTTCTATTTCGGCCCACCAACGGTGCCGAGGCTGTGACCCTGCTTGCCATGTTCGGAGTTTTTAGAAGCCGACGCAGTGACGCGCGCCTTCAGGCGGCCAGCGTGACGCGCGATGCGCTTGGCAGAATATCATCGACCGGCAATGGCCGCGAGAAGAGGTAGCCCTGCACCTCCTCGCAACCCAGCAGCGAGAGAGAGTCCAGCTGTTGCTCAGTCTCGACTCCTTCCGCAATCGTCTTGATGCCGAGGGTCGTGGCGAGGGCCACGATCGCGCGCACGATCGCAGTGGCGTTCGTTTGCTCTCCAAGCTTGCTGACGAACGACCGGTCTATCTTGATCCGACCAATCGGGTACTCCTGCAGGTAGCTCAGTGAGGAATAGCCCGTTCCAAAGTCGTCCATCGCGATTTTGACGCCCAGGCTTTGCAGCTCGACGAGTTGATCGATCGCAGCGCTGTCATTCTGCATAAGGGTCGATTCGGTGATCTCGATTTCCAATCGATCGCTCGGCAAGCCAGATACCTTGAGCGCCCGACGAACCATATCGATCAGCTCGACGGTTCGGAATTGAATGGGCGAGCAGTTGACGGCCACCCGAAGGTGATCCGACCGGCTCGCGATGTCCTTGCAGGCTTGCTCCATGACCCAGGCACCGATTGGAACAATCAATCCGGTTTCCTCGGCAACGGAAATGAACTCGCTCGGCGGAAGCAGACCGCTGGTCGGATGGTTCCAACGAAGCAACGCCTCGTAGCCCATCACACGGCGCGTCGCGACCTCAACGATGGGCTGATAGTGCAGTTCAAACTGGCGCTCGATTAGCGCCACTTTCAATTCGGCTTCGACCCGGCGGCGCCTCAGCGAGGTCATCCTCATATGCGGATCGTAAACTCTGTAGCTCCCTCGGCCCGCGGCCTTTGCGGTGTACAGCGCGAGATCCGCTGACTTCATGATATCGGTCGACGTCGTGTTGCTGGTGGAGGCACCCAATGCAATGCCGACACTCGCGCCAATCACGATGGTGAGGCCTTCGATCAGGAAAGGCTCTCCCAGAACGCTGCACAGCCTGCTGGCCAGCACCCTGGCATCGTCAGGCCCCGTCAGCTCGGATTGAACAACGGCAAACTCGTCACCGCCGAGCCTGGATGCTAGGTCACTACTCGCCACGGTCTGTTGGACCCGTTCCGCGACCAGCTTGAGCAGCCTGTCGCCGACCGGGTGACCATACTTGTCGTTGACGAACTTGAACCCGTCGAGATCGATCAGGTGCAAGGCAAAATCGCGACCCTCGGTGAGCGCCATCAGCTCATTCTCGAGTCTATCGCGAACCTGCACTCGGTTGGCCAGGCCAGTCAGCGAGTCATGCTGTGCGAGATGGACGAGTTGTGCCTCGTGACGAAGGCGCCGATGGCCGGCGACCACCATGGCAAGGACGGTGAGCGCAGACAGCAGTGCCGCGCCGGTCAGGTACCGCGCACGATTGCGAAGCCAATTGGCTTCTTTCTCGAAGTGGCGCCTGGCAACCGTGACCTCGAGCGGGTAACCCTTGACAGCTCGGAATGCGACGATTTCGACGACCCCGTTGAAGTCCTCATAGGACAGCGTCGTCCCTTCCTGCTCGGAATCGATGTGTTTGAAACGGGTTCCTTCCACCAGCCCGCGACCGAGACGATCGGCATAGACACCAGCGCCCGCGCGAATGATGCCGTCAGTACCAACGACCGCCAGCCCACTGTGGCTTCCAACATTGAGGCCGGCATAGGCCTTGGACAGGTGATCGGCATCGAGTGAGACGACGATAACGCCACCAAACTCGCCATTCTGGTTATTGAACCGGCGCGTGAATTGGACCGATCTTTTGCCGGATGCCCGGCCCAGAACAGGCTTGCTGATGAAGAGTGCATCCTGCGAAGCGCGCTGGTGAACGCGAAAGTGCTCGCGGTCGCTGAGATCAACCGGCTTCAGCGGATAGAGCATTGCCGTGCTTGTGATCATCATACCTTGCGCATTGATGACCGAGATCTGAACGATCTGCTCGCCTACCGTGAATTCTTCCTGCAGCAACGATGCCCAATCTATCTCACCGTTGCTTCGAGCATAGCTCGACCGCAGGAACTTGATCGTTCGATCGATTTCGCTGACGAGACGCCCGACGTTCTGCTCCAGCACGAGCACCAGGTTCGCGGTGTCCTTGGCGGCGTCCCGCTCGGCCGTGTCGCGCTCCGTCGCAATTTGCTGCCACGCGGCGAGCCAGAAGACGCAGATCAACGCGATGCCGAACCCGACAACGGGATGGCGTACCAAGTTTGCGGTTTTGCCCATTGGCGAAAAATTCCACGCGATCTACATTGCAAAAGCACGGCTGAACCTGCGGGCCGCAGCGTCCAGAACATTGGGCAAAGAGTGCCGACTTTAGAGGGGGATGGTGAGAGAACCGTTAAGTTTGATCGCATGACCCCATCCAAGGCCGACCAAAGGCATCCGAGTTGGGGCATTTTTACCCCGGCGATAAAGCAGCACTGCGATTTCTGCTCCAATCACAAAGGGAGATCAGCAGCCCACTAACTGCGAAACTGACAGGCAGCGTCACATTGCAATTTCGATCACATAAGTGTTCGCAGTTCATCCTGCCCGGTGCTCCAATCTTTCCAATGGCTTACATTGGTTCATCCGGCAAACCAATTGTGTACGAAAGCGAACGACGGGCTGGCTTGTACCGCACAAGGACCGTGTCCTTCATCTCCGGCTCCACCTTGATGGGACCAAGTCGCCCTCGGGCGCCGTTAGAACCGAAACCTCAGGCCCGCCACCGCGATAGATAAGTGTCGACCTTGCCGGCGCCGGATATGCCGTTGACGAGGGCGTCGAGAGTGTTTCTCCACATCTGTTTGGGCTGGCCGAGAAACTCCGCGTTATGACTGGCGTTCTCTGCCTCAGACGCTGGGATGAGCCCTCTTCGCGTCTCACCGATGGAGGCGGCAATGTATCGACCTGGACGGAACGGCTACGAATGGTTCAGCGGGCCCCCCGAGCGGGCAAAGTTCATAGACTGCGGTCTGTTGGATGACTGCCGCACCCTCGTCCATCCGTTGGTCCTCTGTCCGCCGATTGCGCAGGGCACACGGTATCTGCTGGTCGAGCGCAAGTGGTGGGGTGAGCGAGAGGTTCTGGCCGTCGAACACGCTCAAGCTCCCCATGAGAGCGTCAACCTTGCCTACGCGCGGTATGCTGCGGCGACGCTTGGGGCCAATGAGGTACACGTTCTCGGCCAATAGCAGCAAAGTTGGCCACGTATGCGCGCCGGTTGCCGGCATCACACCGCCCTGTCTTCGTCTCAGTCGGCACGATCGTCGACGCCTTTTACGCCATCCTGCTGCAGGGCCTAGTGCTCTGTTTGCCGAAAAAAAACGGTCACATCCCACTAACGATGCTCGCACGGTTACCCGCAGCAACAGGAACGATTTGCGGATCTTGCGGTTGTTCACGATGGTCCAACGGAGATTCACATGGCGGCCCCACGTGCTTATTGGAAAGGCTATCTCAAACTCTCTCTTGTGACCTGCCCCGTCGCGGTTCATCCAGCCTCGAGCCAAGCCGAGAAGACGCGCTTCCACCAGATCAACCGCAAGACTGGCAACCGCCTTCGTCAGCAAATGGTCGACGAGGAGACGGGCCGTGTCGTCGACAAAGACCACAAGGGTCGGGGCTATGAGCTGGCCAGCGGGAAATACGTGGAAATCGAGCCCAAAGAGCTTGAGGCGGTCGAGATCGAGAGCACCCACACGATCGATATCGACAAGTTCGTCCCCGAGGGGGAGATCGACAAGCGATACTACGAGAGACCCTACTACATCGTTCCGGACGGAGAGATTGGCGGCGACGCGTTCGCGGTCATCCGAAATGCGATGAAGGACGAGAGCCGCATTGCGCTTGCCCGCATCGTGTTCGCGAATAGGGAGCACATCCTGGCCATAGAGCCGTGGGGGAAGGGTTTGCTCGGCACCACGCTGCGTTACGATTACGAAGTGCGGGATGAAAAGGACGTTCTTCAGGGAGATTGCGAGCCCGCGCGTTTCCAAAGAGATGGTGAACCTCGCTCGTCACATATTGAGCAAGAAAGCCGGGCATTTCGATGCGCGACAATTCAAGGACGAATACGAGCTCGCGCTGCGCAAGCTGGTCAAGCGCAAGGCAGCCGGCAAACCGATCGAGCAGCCCAAAACGGATGCACGGGGATCGAATGTCATCGACTTGATGGATGCGCTGCGCCGAAGCGTGAAGGGGCGCAAGGCCGCAGCCTTGCATAGCTCCTCCTCGAGCAGGAAGTCGAAACGTGCCCCGGCTCGCCGGAAAACGCCGGCGCGCAAGGCTGGCTGACGTATTAACGTCTCGACGATTGCCAGCGTGGCCCCGCACAAGCATCATGATGGGATAGCAATCGCGGCTGTCCCGTAGGAGCCGATCAGAGGATACCGGCTGCGATTGCGGCAACCATTCCGCTTCCCAGGGCGCCAAGCAACAGGAGCCCGAAATATAGCGGCCACTGCTGCCGCACGGATGATCTTTCCCACCAGGGACGATCGTTGTCGGCGCGCCTGGCCGTAACTGTTAGCTTACGCATGAACCCCCTCGATCCCCCAAGGGGCAACAGCCACTACAATCCAACGGCGCGCAAGGACTGCCGTGTCATAGCAGACGTTCCAATTTCGCGGGCCTTTAGGAATGCCGGATTTCGCAGAGAAAGCGGCGGATCCGCTCGGCCGTTAGGTGCGGATGCTCTTCAGGGAAAAAGTGTCCGCCCTCCACGGGGCCACCATGGACCTCGGTTGCCCACCGATGCCAGAGGCTTAGTGGCCCGCCTGCATTCTCGTACCAGGATGCCAATCCACCGGCGCCGCTCCACAGTGCCAGAAGGGGACAGGCAATTCGTCGGCCTGCATTCAAGTCTGCCTCATCATGCCTTCGGTCCACACTTGCCGCCGCTCGGTACTCCTCACAGATCGCGTGAACGTGGGCGGGATCGCCGAGGGCCTTGACGTAGGCCTGCCGCAGTGCGGAGGAAAACGTCTCGCGCGGTGTCCCCCAGTTCGACAGCGCATTGTCAACGACAGCATCGGGCGCGGCCAGAATGAGCCGTTCTGGAAGCGGTTCGGGCTGCGCGAGCAGCGTGAATGGCCAGAAGGAAAGCGCAAGCCGGGAGTCCGCGCGATGCCAAACCTCCCAGGTGGGCACGATGTCGAGCACGGCGAGAGCGGTTACAACGCTTGGATTGTCTAGTGCTGCCCGATACGCGACACGACCACCCCGGTCGTGTCCGACGACGGCAAACCGCTCGTGGCCCAAGTACTTCATGACTTCGGTCAGCGTAGCTGCCATTGCCCGCTTCGACATCGAAGCGTGATCGTCCGTATCGATCGGGCACCCGCTTTGGCCGTATCCGGGAAGATCGGCGGCGACGACGGAAAAGTCGGGTGCAAGGAGTGGCGCCACTTCGCGCCACATTAAAGCGGTCTCCGGGAACCCGTGAAGCAGGAGCACGGCCGGTCCAGTCAAGGGTCCCCGATGCACAAAGACGTCGCCGGCGTCAGTCGCGATTGATCGGCTCTTAAAGCCGGGGATGTCCAGCGTGCCCATTCCTCGTTATAACGCTGGGACATTACGCGGGTTCACCAAGGTCTCAGGGGTATATGAAGCAGCTGGTGATCTACGTGCGGTAGCGTACATAGCGCTCAGTCGCCACGACCCGCGGACAATAGTAGGAATGAAGGGGTTTCCATTTCGGCCTCGAGCGGCCGGGGTGGAGATCAGGCCGGCGCGGATGGATGGCAGTAGCAGCGCCGGCTGCGATCAGGCGGCCGCGACCCCAGAATGTCGGACGACCGCGTCGGGACTACCCTGCATGAGGCGATCATTTTCGGGCGCCGGGCGTGAGTGCCGTCACCGACGCTTTGCTGCGGCGCTTGATCGGCTGACAGGAGCCGGTGCGCGGCCAGCTCGATTGGTCGCTATTCCTGTCTTTCCTGGGATGGCAACGACGCCGGAACCTCGGAAACCGCATCCTGGCTCATCAAGACCCGGTAAATGATCTCGTCGTATTCTGCCCAGTCCCTTCCCGAGGTTTCGATACTGATCTTCTGGATCTCCAGACCCGTGTATAGGCGGTCGGTGAGCTGTCGGTAGTTGCGATAGAGGTCGATGAGACCCTCAAGACCGTTCAAACCGTGTCTCACGGCGTACGGTGATCCAAGTTTCCAATCGACCTGATATCTTACCCACGTATCACCACGCTCCGCGGCAATAGACCGAATCGCTTGGTCGATGTCTGCCTGGTGGAAGTAGATCAACAACGGGCGCAACGGCTTAATTGCGGCTACGACGTCATCGACGTATTCGAGGATAAGGTTCATGTCGGCATCGAGCAAAAACAGCGAGGTCAGGTTGCCATGGAAAAGCTGACCATCGACAATAGCGATGCTCTCTGAAGTCGATGTGTTGCTCGCGTATGCGCGCCAGCGCGCAACAGCCGAGCTGGCAAGTTGTGCTGCAGGCATGTCCACCCAGGGTACGTCCCAATCAAAGCGTATCGGATGTGGGCTGACACCCTCAGTGATGCCGACGGAGGAAATACCTGACGCGTTCAATCGATCCGCAATTCGCAACACGGTCGTCGACTTGCCGGATCCCATGATCCCTTCGACGATCACAATTCCTGGCCAAACGTTCGAGAGCACGGTCATCGGGAGCCGCAAGTAGCATGTGCCGATCGACACCGCCATGCCCGAACTGTCGCTCAGGGGCCCCTGTGTTACATCTCTAGGCGGATATTGATCGTGATGGCGCGTCGCCTTCATTGGCGCTTTCGGGCAAGTGCTCTTTCCATCTAACAAGCGCTGCCTTGCCGCCAACGGTCAGCGCGTAAACGCCCCGCTCGACGCGGACGAACCAACCGTAGACATTCCTTTGCAAGATCTTCGGCGCATCGGGTGTTGCTACTTTGAGGTCGCGCGGCCGCGCTGGCGCTCGAGCTAAAGCAGCCGCGCACGCCAGGGCTTGCTGCCGGTACGCGGTCATAATGGGTTGCCGCGTGCTGCCGCCGGCTGCGGGATCACCGATTCGTCGCCGGTGTTCATCGACGATCTTGGACCGGCGTTTCGCATCGCGCCGTGGCCGCCAAGGGACCGGCTCCACCAGAACGTCCACCTTGCCGGATGCGAAAACAGAGAGGAGACCCAGACCCAGGAAACGGCAGAGCTTCTTAACGCGTGGATCGCTTTCACGTCCGCGGCCGCGTCGGGAGGCGCGAACGGCCAACCAGACCTCGTCGCAGACCGCGGTGCGATCGACCGCCTGCAGCACGAGGTCAAGCGTGAAAGTCAGCTTGAGTTCGCCGATGATGACCGCAGTCGGCTGGGCCCCGCTCAACGCAACGAGGTCACAACCGCACACCTCGCCTTTGACCTCGAACCCCAGCTTTTCGAGGAACCGTTTCACAGGCAGGTAGAGGCTTGATTCCAATGGACCCCCCTATGCGCCTTAAGCGGCTAGCGTTGATTCGGGGTACCTGTCGAGTAAGTGGGTGGGGCGAGACTTGTGAGCAATCCGCCGGCAACGGCCGATGATGGCGTGGGCTTGCCGCAACCGTCAGCGCTGTCGCATGACGATCGCAGTGATGTCGGTTTGATCATCAAGGACAACGAAGGCCACTTTGGTCGGCGATGCGCCTGGACCTTCTAAGTATCGGCGTCTCTCGCCCGCGCTCCATACGCACTAGCGTGGCGCTTCCAAAAATCTTAGTCGACGTACGGCGGGAGAGATAGCGAAGGCTTCGGGTGCGGTGCCCCCGAGGTCGCAAGGGCACCGCACTGGGAGTACCTGTGCCGTGCTCAGAGAAGAGCGGGAAGGCGACATGGGCACGATGGCGCAATGCCTGGCCCGGCCGGCTGTTCCCGAAGAATGCGTTGAACCGTATGATTCAGAACCGAGTCTTGCGTTGCCCATCAAAACGACGCGGCCATAGTCTCGTTTGTCGTGGGAAGGTGAATTTGCCCTGGTGGCATTAGGCTAGCGACGCCGCAAGGCTGCCGATGACAAGCGGGATGTGCGTGTGCCGTCATGACGGCTGAGGTCCGCATGATCGCAAAGTGCGCGGTGGTGCCTCACGATGAGGACTGTGTCCTGATCGAGCGGGTCGTCGGTCGATCGTTCGTCGCGAATGGCAGCGCGCGTAGCGGTCTAACCATCTCTTACTTTACGCCTGCACCCTTCGACACCAGAAAGGCGGCCGTCAACGCCGCGCTGGTCTGGACCAGAGCGAACGGTGTTCCCATTGTCTACGTGCGGTGTGGGGAGCCCTAGGACCACGGAGAGCGGTATTCACCGCAGTTTCCAACGGCACACGTGCGCGGTGCCCCTGGGCACTGATGGGGCACCGCGCCAGACCGCCGTGCCGCGCCCGGAGAGGGAGGGGGAAAGCAGAATCCCTAGTCGCGATGAGGGGTAAGACGGCGGATAGGCGGCAGATTGAACTGCGGGGATCTGGCGCTGTCGCGGTGATGTCCTCCGCGCAGCGCCGCCCACCAAGCCGCCGCCAACGAAATGACGAGGCTTGCGGCTGTGGCGAACGCCGCAAGGACTGCCGCACGTCGCCCCTTGTCGGCGGTTTCGCGAGTGACCTTCTCGAATTCAGCGACGGTGTCCGTTACGCGCTTTTCTGCTTCGGCCTGGGGCAACCCCGTCCTCTGGGCGACCACTGCCGACAGGTAGCTCTTGTCGTTTGCCGAAAGTGCGCCCGTGACTAACGACCGCGTCATGATCCGACCAACCTCTGCCCGCTGCTCTGGCGATGCCCCCTCGGTCCGAGCTTGCGTACTGCCCTGCGGGCGGATCATGACATCCACAAAATAGGCCGTGGGATCTGCACCCGTGGTCGCCGCCGCGCCCGCCGCACCTGCTGCACTTATGGTCGTGGTTCTTGCGGCGCCGCCTGCCGCTGAAAAGAGCAACGCTGCTCCCAGGCAAATGCCGACGGCCCAGACCAGCAGGCCGTGCAGGCCATCGCGGAAGTCAGTTTCATCTTTGGACGAGTCCCATCGTGTGCGCATGCGCCCGGCGATGTATCCGCCGGCGAGGAAAGCGCCGATCTGCTGGGCCAAGACCCAGAAGACCGCCAAGGTCGCGACGGTTTTTGCGGAGAAGCCGGAATGCGGCCAAGGGGACATCGAGGTCAGCCCGAGCGCAGCACCAAAGGTGAGCATGACGAACGAAAGCGCTGCGGCCGTGACGGCGCCGGCAAGGATGGGACCCCACTCGAGATACGAAGGGCGCGTTTCAATGCCTACGGTGGGCGAACCAGACGCTATCTCAGCCATATCGGTATCCTTTTCTCGCCCGCTAGCGCAATCCGAGGGCACTCAAAATGAACATCACCACGACGACCAACCCGACGAGATAAATGATGCTGTCCATCGCACGCCTCCTGCCGCTTGCCTTGAAGCGTCAGGTCAACCGCGGAGCCAATCGCTCGGTTCCCAGAATTTGCGCTGACGCCGCGATATCAGCCATCGCAGTTAACGGTATGGCGGCGTCCCGCAAATTGAGAGCGGACAAGCGAGATTGGCACCGGCGCCATTCGAACAACGAAAGCCGGTGCGAGCCTTTTCATTGGAACACGCAACTGTCGGAAGCCGTTGATGGAGGCTGTGCTCCGATGACGGTGATGCGCATCCATGGGCGATTTGTCCGCTGCCGAGGCGATCGTAGATGTGAAGGACGCGGCCGAGACTGCGGGCCTCAGGTATGTGAGCGACGACAAGCCGGGCATCCGCCGCAAACGATCAGGGACCGGATTTCGCTACGAAACCGCCCAGGGCGGAAAGCCCGACACCACTGCCCTCGAGCGCATCAAGGCGCTCGCCATTCCGCCGGCCTGGACCGATGTGTGGATCTGCCCCAAGACCACCGGCCACATCCAGGCCACCGGCCGTGATGCGCGCGGTCGCAAGCAGTACCGCTATCACGCGCGCTTCCGGGAGGTGCGCGAAAGCACCAAATATCATCACATGCTCGCGTTCGCTGAGAGCCTGCCGGCCATCCGCAGCAAGGTCCAAGAGCATCTTTCACAGCGTGGTTTGACGCGCGAGAAGGTGCTGGCAACCGTGGTGCACCTTCTTGAGGCAACGCTCATTCGGGTCGGCAGCGACGAGTACGCACGCACAAACAAGAGCTACGGCCTGACGACGCTCAAGAACCGTCACGTCGACGTAGATGGGTCGGCGCTCAGGTTCAATTTCAAGGGCAAGAGCGGCAAGGTGTGGAAGCTCAACGTCCGCAACCGGCGTATCGCCAAGGTGATACGGACCTGCCAGGACCTGCCGGGTCAGGAGCTGTTCCAGTATATCGATGATGAGGGCGAGCCCAGAGACGTGACCTCCTCCGATGTGAATGACTACCTGCGTGAGATCAGCGGCGAAGACATTACGGCGAAGGACTTCCGAACGTGGCACGGGACGGTGCTGGCTGCGATGGCGCTGCAGGAGTTCGAGAAGTTCGATAGCGAGGCAGGAGCCAAGCGCAACATTCGTGATGCCATTCAGGCGGTCGCCGCTCGGCTAGGCAACACGCCGACGATTTGCCGCAAATGCTATATCCACCCGGAGATCATCACGACTTACGTCGAGGGATCGTTGCTGCTCGAAGTGAAAGGCAAGGTCGAAGAGGAGCTGCGTCACGACCTGGCGTCATTGAAGCCCGAGGAAGCAGCTGTTCTTTCCCTTCTGCGCAACAGGCTCAATCTCACGCTGAAGGATAAGCTCGCAGCCAGTCTCAAGGCTGAATAGGAAAAACCTTGTCGCATGACGGCTTGTGACACTCCCCGACCCGGCGACAGCGGCCGCTGCGAGAAACGCGGCCAGGTCGAGCAATCGCTGCTGTCGCGGCGGGAGCCACTCCCACCACAGCGGCTGCTTGTCGTTGGCGACGGGACTTAGGCCACGTCCTCCTTGTCGAAGCCCTCGCGCACGATGTGCATCCCAGCGGGATCGTAGGGCTTCAAGAGCGAGAACGCCTCGTCGGGTGAGCCGCTCATCCATTGCTCGTGCTCCTCCGCGCGCGTCAGCAGCACCGGCGAGCGCTCGTGGTTGATCGTCATGGCATGCTGCCGTGGGGCTCGCAGAACGACGTCGCCGGCACCAGGCAGCGGCGCTTCTCTAAGCTGTCAGTCCAAAATTTGTTGGTGCGCACCTGATCGTTGCGGGTGTTGGAGTGGAAAGCGACCATGACCACCACCACGGAGAGGCCGAGCGACGCCAAGGCTGTCGAGGCTAAGCAGCTCATTCACGCGGCCTTGGAAGACCGTCTCCTGGAGCTCGAAGGTGACATCCGACCGCTCATCGGCTGCGATCCCACGACACGCTGGCAAGTCATCTCGAGCGCGCTCTTTGCCCTTGCGATGGAGGTCATGGCCCTCACCGAACCCGACGCGAACATCTTCATCGCCAAGCTGCGGCGGATGCCCGACGTCGATGATGAGTTGCTCGAGGCCTTCCATGCCCGGGTCCGCAAAGACCACGCGCCAACCATCCAGTGATCGCCCATGGTTCGCCGGAGAAATGAGTTGACGAACGCGGCGATCGACCGCGAGTGGCCGCATCAGGTGGCGCTGCATCAAGACGTCTGCACCGGGCACCACTACTGGACGCTCCGCCGCTACTGCACCGGTGAAGGGCTCTCATTGTGCACGCGCGGGCACGCGTTCAAGACCGACGCCGGCTGGCACCAAGTGTTCTGTTTTGCCAAGCTCTGGGACACGGAGAAATTCCGAACCCGGTTCGGTGGCGAGATCATCGAACCCAAGGATCGTCCGCTATGGGTCTTCTCTTTAGTCAACAACCTACGCCAAGCGCACCTTGGCGACGTTGTCCTTGTATTCCTTCTTGGGGTCCGCGCCGAGCAGCAGCCTAATGCCGGCCATGAGGCTAGACGCATCGAGCCAGATTTCGACCGTCTCAGCATCGAGGCGGAGAAGGGCAAGCTTCGGATCGGATTTGCCGCCCTCGTACCAGGCAGCCACATAGGGGTTCCAAAGGCGGTCAATGGTCGCCGGGTCGTTGTCGAGCTGAACCGTGCCGTGGAGCGTGGCAAACAGGTCATGGCCCTTGGACGTGAAGGTGGCGATGGCGCAGTGACCTTGTCCTAACCTCTGCACAATCATGTTGTCCTTGGCCGTGAAGAACCAGATAGGGCCGCGCTCGTCTTGGATTTGCGCCGTCATCGGCCGGGCATGCCCGTCTTCGACACCGTCAAGGCCCAGCATCATTGTCATGTCTGACTTGAGGGCCTTCCAGAATTTCTCTTCGAGCTCCTTTGGCGAGGGCATGGTCTGAACTCCGTGCTACGCGTTTCGGATTAAACCCCGGGAATCAACATGGAGTTCCGCACCCGCGAGATCCCCCTTCGCGGAAGTGTCATGACCTTCTGAGTGAAGCTCTCAGGTGACAGAGAGCGCCTTGATAACGTCCTTGGGCACGAGTTTGCTGGACTGAGCCGACCCGCACTCAGAGAATAGGACAGGTGCTGCAGGACCCCCTGTGGCTCTGGAAATAAGGCAGGGAGCAGGACACTCGCAATCGCGCCTCGCTTCCTGCCTCTTACAATGAGGCCCACCAGCTTGGCTCGACCTAGGGACCTCGGCACGCCTCGGGGTTTGCGTGGATTGGCTAACGGCTAGTCCCGCGACTCCCAACACCAATAGCCTCCAGCGAGCCTTTGTGTTGGTCAGGGCTGGCAGTTGCAATTCCCTAGATGGCCTTATGAAGCGTCTCAAGCGGGAGGGCTACGATCCGCGCCTGATCTACCGGATTTGCCCTCCGTAGGGAGCTCCGCGGCAATCATCATCGGTCGACGGACCTGAGTCACCAGCTGGTGGGCTGTCACTTTGGTGTTCGACGCTCTACCTGTTTGGCCAGTCGCTCGTAGCCTTCGGCGATTTCCAACATCTCGCGCTTTGCCGTGTCGTCCTTCAGCGTCGCGGCCACATTTCGCACGTCTTCCGCACGTCTTAGCCAACGCTTGGCGTCCTCTCGTCGTCGAGGCATACCGTGTCCCCTTGCGCTGCACCCATGCAAGCCGATCGTTGGATCCCGGCGGATTACGGGCTAGCGCTAACTAGTAGGCAGGTCGGAAGCCAGGAAGGAGATCACAAGGTGGGGCGGCGTCTTCTCTTTTTCCGCGCGTTCAACCAACCGCTCGTAGCGCTCAGCAATGCCGAGCATGATGCGCCTCGCGTGTTCATCGCTCAAGGCCATCGCGGCGGTGCGCGCTTCCTCAGCACGTTCTCGCCAACGCCTGACGTCTACTCGGTGAGACATAACCGTCCCCTTTTGCACCAGACGCGGGAGTGGTGGTCGCAGCGCGTCAACGCGAATGCCGGCAAATGGTTCCCGCCGCGTTGAAAACGTCGTGGCGCGGTCCGCTAGTCTTCGTGTTCAGGCGATCCGCCCTCGCCCTGGCAATCGCCACCATAGATCGTCTGAAGCGACTGCTCAGCCTCGCCTAGGCGCTCCAATAGGTCTTCAAGACGCTGATCCAAAGGTTCGCCGGTGGGCTTGTCGAATATGTCCCGCAGCCTGCCTCCGATTTGCGCGAGAACAGAGCTTACGGCTGGTTCGGGGGCCATGCCGCTTTCCAATCACAGTATCTGGCCTCTCTAGCGAAAGAACCGCGTGCACCTAGGTGCGTTCCCGTACCATGCTATGCGTATGCATCGTGATTGATACTCCCTGTACGGCCAGCTTTGATGGGACCGCATGCCGGCGACCTTGCCGAGCACGCGGACGGCGGCGCGTGGGCGATGGACCGCTAGAGCCGATGAAGCCGCCTAGGGAGAAGGCACAGAAAGATTTGTTCTGATCCGCTGCTTCTGGGCATTCGGGGCCGGCTCGTCGTCGTCCAGCGGCTGGTATTCGACGCCGGTCACGATCTCGAAAGCTATGGGCCGTTGCGCATTGCCCGCGTGTTCGACCGTGCTCACCCGGGAGGCATGTAGGGGTGCCGCCGAGCAGCAGCGCGGCGACGTACTCGGATCCCTCGGCGCATCTAGCGAAGGTCAGCCCTAGGACGCACCTCCTCCTATTCGCGCCAGTAGTCGGCAAGCCACGCGGCGGAACGGAAGCGGCGTCGCGATGCCGGGAGGCCAAGTGTCCGCTTTGGCTTGCGCGCGGCGTGCTGGCCGCGCATGGCGCTCTCCGGCGTGATGGCTCCAAAGAACACGAGCACCTTGCAATCGACAGGCCTTCTCGGCGTGGCGAACAGGCGAAGGAGGCGATTGCGGGGGAGGCATGTGCGATTGAACGCGGGGCACCATGAGGCGGGCCACCACGTGACCTGTGCCACGTTCTTCGTCATGAAATTCTGCTCCTTCCCGGCATACGTCCCCACGATGTCCTCGGGGGTGGCGGCATGATAACGATCGAGAACCTGGCTCTCCGCGCCGATGAAATAGCGCACGACCGAGCTGTTACCGTAGCCGAGCTGAGGGTCCTTCCATTCGCGAATGATGCAGAACCGCCCCCGGTGCGTGAACAAGGGGTCGAGGTCACCCATGATGACGACGTCGAGGTCAAAAAACAGCGTCATGCCCCGCAAGCCGCCAAGGTCCTCGCGCATCAGGCCGAGCTTGCGCCAATTCTTATAGTTCTCACCCAAGCTTGCATCGAATTGCATCCCTGGCAGCGGCTGGCATTCGACTTCGGCTCTGATGCCTCTCGTGTCATCCGTGAAGCAGACAAACCGGATGTCCCAGGTGGTGTTACGGCGAACCATGCCGTAGAGACGATTGACCCACTCGGGGCCGAACCGCGTGCCCCACTTGATGCAGATGACGTTGGCCTTCCGCGTCGCCTGGGCCTTAGCGAACTGCTTTTTCCAATCGGGCTCCATGGGTCACTGCCACACTCGCCAGATGGCCAAATCGCGGTTTCCGCTCGCACCTTTTTGTGAACTCGATCTCTCACTCCACTCTTTACCCAATGTCTCGCTGTCGGTCGCCGTTCGCGAGATCGTGATGGCACGGCGGAACTGTCAATAGTTGAGCGCGTCAATCTAGACGTTAAGTTTCTAGAAAGCTCCTCCGCGCGACAAGCAACGACCAATCCAGGGAGTTCCGTGTGACTGACACAGCCTATTCTGTGGCCGTGATCATCTTGGCGGCCGTGCTCAATGCTCTGATCGTGACGTCGGTCTGCGGTGTCGCCCTGCTCATTCGCAGTCGTCTGGCGGATCACGTTGGAGCCTTAGGCCTTATGTTTGCCACTAGCACGGTCATCACCCTGTCAGGCTTTGTGGTTGCCAATGGAGTTCAGACGACTGGGGACACGCTGTCCCGACGCATGGCACGCGTACGAAGAAGACGTCGCGCTGACGAATAAGGTGCCGCTGTTCAAAGGTGCCAAAGCGACGCTACGAGAGGACAGGACGCCGTAGCGGGGTAAGTGGCAGCGATCCCGTCCTCTCCGCCGCGAGGGCTGCGGCCATCCCCCACATTTGGGGACACGCCATGGTGGCCATCGAATTGCGGTGGGATCGCGACCACCGCAGCGCAGCTATAGCCGTTTGCGTGTCCGCTCAATCGTCGACGAGCGACAACACCTTCCCACGCGGTGTTTCTCCAAGCACGTCTGCCAGCAGCATAACCTTGCTGTCGCCGTCATCGTTCGAAATCTCGATGACGCTCTGCCTGATGGCTTGCCAATTCGGACGACCTTCCTCTCGCGCGGTCAATTCACGCAGCATCTCGCACACGTGCTTGCTCGCTGCTTCCATCGAAGAAAACTCTTGGCCGCTCTCGTCGGCGTCGATGCCATCGGGTGAGTAGATGTTGAAGTAGTACCGCATGAAGGGCCAACCAGCTCGCCCAACGTCTGGTTTCGCGCCGTGGGCTGTTAGCCGCACGAAGGGAACCCAGCGGTGGACAGATGACTCGCAGGTTCGGATCCCACGCGGAACGTCCACCCGACATTGACGTTTGACATCAAAGGCGTATGGGACTGCCAACGTTATGTATGCGGAGTACCTCATGGCGGAACGGGCACCAAAGCTCAAGACGAAGCAGCGGCGACGCAGGGCGTCCAGTAAAGGCGGCGCGTCGCGCAAGAGTATGCCTCTCGCGACCGGTCGGGATGCGAGCCGAACCGTGGACGTGGATGGACTGGAACGGGCGATCGGCGGCGATCGTCTGCTTGGGGGTTTGTTGTCAGCCAACCAAGAGCTGGCGGAGTTGATGAGTCGGAGGACGAAGGCGTTGCTGGAGCTCCCTCTGCGCTTGTCCAGTTGCACGTCTCCTATCCAAGTCTGGGCCGAGCAAGCGCAATTTGTTCAGGACTACCTCGGCGATTGCTACACAATCGCTCTGCGGATGGTGGAGGTCACCGCGACGGGAGGGCGGCGAACGCGCACGTAGCCTAGTCTAGTGGTCAATGCGCTCGTTGCACTGCCCGGCGTACGGCCCTGATGCATCGGCCGACTGACGAGGTGCCGCAAGCTGTTCGATCACGGCATACTTGCGGCCCTTCAAGGCCGAATCCGCGCAACCATTCGGTCTGGCCCCGCGTTGCTCGGGGGCATGAGAGGTCGCGTCCAGTCATGTTCAATGCCTTGTCAAATGCCACGCTCATCGCGCTGTTCCTCGTTGCGCTTGTCGCGGCATGTTGGGTGATCCTTCGCCTGGTGCTACGCGTTGTGCGGCGTTACCAAAAGCGCCGCGACTTGCAGATTGAGCGCAAGCGTGGGCTCACCTATCGCTAGAGCTGAAGGAACAACCGCCGGACCCCTGCGCTTATCTTCTATGGCGCCGAGTCTGTCTCCCCCGACCCCTTCGGCGTCATAGCGGTAAACAGCACTCGCCCCTTGGGTGTCTGTCTATTCGCGCACCCCTGGTTCCTAGGGCTGGGGGCTGTGCGTCGGCCATTGGTAGCGATGGGGGGATCTTCCCGCCCATGTACTGATTGCGAGATCAGGCGCCGGCCCGATTTGTGCTGACAGAGGCTGCGGCCAAGTCCCGGTGGAAGGCCAATTTCACTGTCTCAATGCCAGAGAAAACGGCACAAGAGCGACGCGCTCTCCCTTCTCGTCAAGAATCAAAAACGTCTGATCCCGCCAGCGAATGTCTCGCCGCAGGGTGGTATCGCGCAGCATCTCGCCGGCCACCTTTACGGCCTCGGCCCTCGCTGCATCAGCGTCAGGCAGCTCGACGCCGTCCGTATCGACGTCGATCTCATCGGTCCCAAGCTCGATCAGGTGAAAGAAGTAACGGGGCATTGGAGATGGCAAGAGGAAGGGCTCTAATAAGCAGACGTGGTCGCGTAGGTTTCAGCGGGCCTTCTGCGCCATCTCGAACGGAACGATTGCGATGCGCTCGCCCGCCTCATTGACGATCAGATAGGTCCTGTCGAGCGCGCGATCATTCGGTTGGAAGGTGGCGTCCCGCAGCCTGTCGTCAATGGCTCGCAATGCCTTGTCGTACGCGGACTCGGCATCGGGCAACTCGACGCCTTCACTGTCGAACTCGGTCACCTGGGTCGTATTGTCCACAAGGTGGAAGTAATAGCGAGGCATTGGAAAATCACCGCTCGAAGTGACTGTTTGCAACTGCACGAGGCAAGCGCAGTGGACACCATGACGGTCAGTGCAGCGTTCCCGTGCGATATCCGCCAACGGCGGGATCGTATTTCAGTGTTGCCCAGGGTATCGGATGGTAGCTATGTGCGAGGCCCAGAAAGCCGCCGAAGCTCATGACAGCATAGGTGACCCGGCCAGAGACCGTGTCGATCATCAAATGATCGATCTCGCCAACCTTGTTGTTATCCAGCCCGTAAACATTTTTGCCCTGCAAGTCCTCGCTCGAGACCAAATGGTGTTTGGGAGTAGCGGTGGCGCTTGCCATGACATTGCTCCTCTGGTGCGCGGCCTGAAAGGATTTGCACCCCGGCAGTCACCAGCCGGGGTGCTAACGTTCACGCGCTGAACTTGGACTACCGAATCGTGATCCATACGCCGTCGCGCCAGTAGCCATGGCCGCGTCCAGCATTCTTCCAACGGTAGCTCTCGCCGCGACGCCAGCGCCAGTTGTCGCCATAGATGCGAAGCCCGAGGTCCGGTCCGTATGACGGCCGTCCGCGCACGCGCCAACAGTCGCCACTAGAATTGCAGACGACGGCAGCAGATGCATTGGTGGCCGAAATCGTCATAGCGCCCGCGCCGATCAATGCGCCCGCGCCAATAAGAACGGCTTTAGTAGTGATATTCATTGCAAGCTCCCATTGTGGGGTGGTGCCCAACAACGTTTGCCGCCCACGAAGGTTGCGTGCTTCAGAACGCGATGTTTCTCCATCCTTAGAAAGATTAACCGCGTTTCGGACGTTGAACGCATCGGAGAGGCTGACATCCATTTGGATGTCAGTTCTTCTTGATCTCGATGCCCGGCGCCTTGAACACCGTGTTGTGTTGAGCGTCCCAGTACAGGTAGCCGAGGACGCCAACGGCAACGACGAGAGCTCCGATGATGAAACCCCGCATGGCAACCTCCTTAGAACGTCACCGCGTGCACGCCAAAGGCACGCCGTCGTCGTTGTCGCTCGAGTGAGATCGGTCAAATTCATTCGATCGTTCGCATCGCGCGCGTCCTGCGCAAGCGGCGCTCGCGATGCGGACGGCAAACACTACTTGTAGTAGCCGACCCCGCAGACTTGATCGGCTGCCTTTGTCACGAAGGTGACCTTCTCGACCGGAGTCGCGTCAGCGCCGGGACGGGGCCACATGTAGCTGACCTCTTCGACCTTGCCTTCGGCCGCAACCTTCATCATCTCCTCCCCCAGCGCCTTGCCATTCTTGTCCTTGATGTCGCGGATGTTCTTGCCCGTGAGTGTTGGATGTGCGGTGATGATGCCGTCGCTGGCATTGGCGCAGAAGGCATAGAGATCGCGATCCTTGAGACCGCCCTCGCCCTTCTGCATCTGGTCGAGCGCTTTGGTCTTGTCGGCTTTGATGGCAGTGACCGCTTTGTCCAGCATTGCTTTGGCCTCGGTTGCGGTGCCGAATTGGCCCTGTGCAAAAGCGCTTGAGAGCGCAAAGACACTCGCTGCGACGATGCTGACTAGAAGCGTGCGGAGCATGACTCTCCTCCCATTGATCACCTGCGGCGGGATCGGCACGTCAACGCGGCGTGGAGCTTGCGGTTCCGTCCACTGAGGATGTTTGCAACCGTAGTCCCGTGGGAATTCACGCTCTACGGCCAAGTTTGCGTGGAACGTGCGCCTACGGAGTGCAGTTATCTTCAGCACAAGGCCCACGGTTGCTCGTGGGTGCTATCTTGCAGGTGTCCTTGTGGAACCAAGGTTCAAGGGACGTAGGATCCTCGTCGTGGAGGACGAAGCGCTCGTTGCGCTCGATATCGCCGACAGCTTCAAGCGAGCTGGCGCCGAAGTCATGACCACGAACTCGTTGAAGCGCGCCCTCATGATTGCGGATCGCGCGGATCTGTCAGCGGCGGTTGTGGATCACGCCCTCATTGATGGCGATAGCGCCCCCATACGCGAGCGGCTCGAGGAGCGCCACATACCGTTTGTGATCTACAGCGGCATCATTGACCAGGACGATGTTGGCTGCGACACACCTGTGATCACCAAGCCAACCACACTTGACGTTTTGACATCGACCGTGGACGGGTTGCTTTCGCGAAATCCGAGGCTTGGCTAGGCGCTACGGTCAAAGCCAAGAAAAAGGCGCACCTCGACGAGATGCACCTTCTCTCTCTGCCATGGTCTCGCAGAATCGTTGGCGACACCTCACTCACTCACATGCGATTGCACCAGTCGTCGACCTGCTTGCGGGCTTCATCCTTCGCAACGCCGTAGCGATTCTGGATGAGGCCCTCCAACTGATCGCGCTTGCCCTGCACCTTGTCGATCTCGTCGTCGGTGAGGTTACCCCACTGCTCCTTGACCTTGCCTTTGAGCTGCTTCCAGTTGCCTTCGACGCGATCCCAATTCATGAAAAGTCCTCCACATCAAACCTAGTCGCGAGGACCAACGTCATCGAGGCGGGGTTTGTTCCCGGTCGTGCGATGCGAGGGGTGCTCCGGCGACTAGGCCTCGGGCGGGTAGTGCCGAGAGGCTTCCGGCCACGCGATCGCGCCCATTTGCATGGCGGCATGCATCAAGTGTCCGAGGGCGCGGTCGCCCACGCACAGCTCCTCGTCCGGATCCTCGGACATGCTGTTGAACCCGAGTTTCGAGAACCCGCATGACACGACGGCCAATAGCACGACATTGCGCCAAGACTTGATGCCGCAATCCTCGATGATCCGGTCTGCGAAGGCCTCGAGGTCTGCAATACGCAATCGGAGCGGCACGTATTTGTCGCAATGAGTGGATCACGATAAAGCCCGAGGAAGCTCATGGCGGTGGAGACCACGCCGGAGCGCTCGTTCTCCGACTTGTTGAGGAGCTCGCGCGCGATCGATGCCACCACCGGATGCACCATCGGCTGGTCGGCGCTGCCGAGATGATTGGTGGTGAGCATGATCTTGAGCGTGCGCAGGACCGACCGCGATGGATCGGCCAGGAACGTCGCCACCCGCTCCAGCGTCTTCTCAGCTTCAGCGTAGAGCACGTGCAGGATGGTGCCGGTCAGCAGGGCGTGCGCCGTCTTCTCCCAGTGGTCGCGCCGCTCGCGCGCGCCTTCCGGATCGACCAGGATGTCGGCGATGTTCTGCACGTCGCGCACCTCGCGCGCGCCCTTGCGCACCTCCAACAGCGGATTGAACCGGGCCGACAGCGGATCGGTCGGATCGAACCGCAGGCAATGCGAGAACTTGGCGCGCCAGCCGGCCGTCAGCGCCCAGTTCTCGCCCTTGATGTCGTGGATGACGGCGGAGCCGGTCCAGGTGAGCAAGGTCGGCAGCACCAGGCCGACACCCTTGCCGGAGCGGGTCGGCGCCACGACAAGGACATGCTCGGGGCCGTCGTGGCGCAGGTAGCGGTCGTCATGGACGCCCAGAACGACACCGCGATCGGTCAGCAGCCGGGCCTTCGCAATGTCGGAGCCGTCCGCCCAGCGGGCCGAGCCGTAGGTTGTCGCGGTCTTTTTGCGGCTCGCCCGCCGGGCAGCTCCCCCAAGCGCGACTGCACCGCTGAGCAGTCCCCCGACTGCGGCGACGGCACCGGCTCGCGCGAACACGTCCGGGGCTTGGGCGTCGAACGCCAGCCACCAGGAGAAAAGTTGCCACGGCGCATAGACCTTGATGCCGAGAAGCTCGACCCAGGTTGCGCCGAGCGCCGGCTGATGGCCGAGCATGCCGGCGGCCCATTGCGTGCCGGCCCACAGGCAGGCGACGGCGACCATCAGCGCCGCCGCGGCTTGCAGTGCGTGTGTGCGATTCGGCATGCGTCCCTCATTCCCCCATGCGCTCGACTGTCGCGCAGCATGAGCGTGACGGATGCCGGCGCCCATAGGGAAAGCCGGGGAAAGGAGGGAAACGGAAGGAGCACGGAGGAGGTAAAGGGAATGTCGACCGAAGACCGCAATCGAGTCAAAACACAAGCGGCCAGGCGATCATGCGCGTGGCCGCAAGGGGGCAGGATGCGTCTTATGCCGCCAGTCTCTCTCCCGCCATTCTGGGGCGACCAGTGTACTGGCCTTGGGTGAAGGTGAGATAGCGCGGCGTCCAACCGTCTTTCTTGGTCCGTCCATCGCCAGAGAGCGCTTTACGTATGATGGCCTTCTTCTTCGTGCCCGTCTCGGTCAGATAACTGTTGGCAGCGGTCTCGCCTATGACCTCGACCAGCATGCCGGTAACCGCCTCGCGGTCTTTGACGAGCGCGAAAAAGGGCTCGTCGGGTTGCCAGTGCTGGAGGCAGTCCACTCCCAAGTGCTGGCCGAGCATATCGATCAATCCGGTTCCGGCGCCCAGTGTCTCGGCGATGACGACGGCGAGCACCTGCATGACCTGGGTGTCGCTCATCTCGACTAGGCGAGCGAACACCTCGATCGTGCGCGTGCCGCCAACATCATGAGCCACGATCGGCCCACGGTCCGTCTCGCTGCGCAGCATCTTGGCGGCCTTGGTGCGCTTCTTGGCAAAAGCCGTCTCGCTGGCAAGGCCAGCGACCGCCGTGCCGATCTCATCCGTCTCCGGCTTGCGCGGCTCGGGCTCAACGCGCCACCAGCGACCGCCGCCGATGACGTGCGCCAGCATCAGCCGCAGAGCCACACCGGGGGCATCGGCGACGGCGAGGCGCACGGCGCTGTGGCGGACCAGATCGACGTAGTTGGCGAGCGGAGCGCTCATTTCGGGGCGTTCGGCGAGTACGGCCCGTTCGCCATCAGCCCCGTTGGCATCGGACGCTCGCTTTACGCGCCGCTTCTCGTCGCGATGCTTGAGCCCCTTGTGGATGGTGACGTGGCCATCCGGCTCCACCACGATGAAGGCTTCGCCACCATCGGCCTTCGCGACCTGCTCGTAGTCCCAAGCCTGGAAGCGTCGGTTGGGCTCGATGACATGCACCTTTGTCCAACCGGACGCGAGCAACCGGTCGCGCCGCTCGGCGATGGCCGCATTCTGCAAGCGCCAGAACTCGTCCGGGTCGGTGAAATAGCATTGCTCACCGAACAGGTCGGCTGTGATGCCAGCCTGATATTGGGCTTCGTCGAACAGCGCGGCGGTGGTGGCGATCTCCGCACCACCGAGCAGCCACGCCTTGAGCTGCCAGGGCGGCGGCGCGTCCTGCTCGGGATCGTTGTGCAGGGCCAGCCAGGCCTTCTGCCGTTCCTTGGTCGCCAGGGTGAGAAGTTGCAAGGTCTGCGTGTCGATGTCGCCAGCCCGATAAAGGCGGCGGATGTCGGGGTGCAGCCCGGCGATGGCAAGGCGGCGCTTGACGACGGGTTCGGTGGTGCCGAAGTGGGCGGCGATGTCGGCCTCGCCGAGGCCCTTCTTGTGCAGAAGCGCAAAAGCCTCGTACTGCTCGACCGGGTCCATGGGCAGCCGTTCCACGTTCTCGGCCAGCGAGGCCTCGATGGCGGTCGCGTCGTCATCGCCGTCGAGCAGCACGCACGGGAGCCTGTCGGCGTCCGCTGTACCCGCCGCGTCGAGCTTCTTGGCAGCGAGATAGCGGCGTCGCCCGGCGACGATCTCATAGCCGTCGCCATTGGCACGTACCAGGAGAGGTTGGAGGATGCCAAGGGCGGCGATGGAGGCGGCGAGGCTGTCGATGTCCTTGGGTCCATGACGGCGGACATTCAGCTTCGACACCTGCAACTGGGCGAGCGGGATCAAATGCAGCTTACGCAGCATGGGTATTCTCCTTGATGAGGGTTTGATGATCAGGCGGCAGTGCGTTGCGGAGCGACGGCGGCAGATTGGAAGCCGTCGAGATAGCTGACGGCCTCCTGGGCTTTCGCGGCGGCGGCGAAGATGGCGCGCGGCTCGGCCTTCATCACCTGCAGCCAATGGCCGATGTAGCGGGCATGGTCCGGATGCGGCTCGATAGCGATACCGAGCTTGGCACAGAGGAAGGCCGCGCCGATCTCGGCACAGGCCTCCTCGAAGCAATAGGCGTTGTCGCCGAAGCGCTTTCCGAACGCGCGGTTCAGGCGATGCGGCGCACCGGACCAGTGGGTGGCCTCGTGTCCGAGCACGGCGTACCAGGATTCGGTGCGCGTGCGTCCATCGCTGGCGATGAAGTGGGCCTCGTCGGGCATGTGCACGGTATCGGTGGCGGGCCGGTAGCACGCCTGCGCGCCGCCGACGATGATCGTTGCACCGGTGGCCGCGAAGTAAGCCTCGGCGGCGGCGAGGCGCTCGATGGGATTTGGCGGCAACGCTGTGGCGGGCCGGTAGCCGTCCACCTGCTCGGCGGCGAACACCCAATATCCGCGCGCCAAGCGGCGCCGCTCCGTCTCTCCGTCATCGTCGTCGCCCTCGGGCTCGGCCGCGACGGTGATCTCCTTGTAGAACACGATTGGCGAGGCCTTCTCGCCCTTGCGCACGCGCGCGTCCTTTTCGTTCCACTGGCGCAGGGTGGCCCACTCGCCTGAGTCGTAACCGCGCTCCAGCGCGCTGAGCCACAGGCTCAGGATGTTGACGCCGCGGTAGGCTTGGCCGGTTGCGGCGTTGGTAGGCAGTACTGGCTGCGCGCCGCCGCGCTGCCAGGGCATGATGGGATGGCCGGGGATCGCCGCGATGGCGGCGAGCAGCTTGGCGGTGATGGTCTCATAGATATCGGAACGCGGTTTTCGAGGTGTCGAGCGCATGACGCGTTACTCCGGACAAGAGCTAGGAAAACCCGAGAATTCAGCGCTGATCTCAGTCGCATCATAATAGCTTATGTTCTCTATTCGTTCTATTCAAAACAAAGGTTATCCATCGGATTTATCATCACATTTTGTTTCAAGCGCCGAGCCATGAACGCGTTGGATCTTTCAAACTCCAATTCACCCGTTGGTCTGTTTTTGCTGAAAGCGAATTGGCCCAATTCATGTGTCTGCCTCCTGGAGCCGCCCTTGCCTCCGGCCCCTTCAGGGGGCGGCTCCAGGAGGCAGACCAGGGCCCTGCCTCTTGGTGGGCCCGGCGTCGTCGCGTTGTCGCCGTTGGGAAGTGGGTGATTGTCGCCATCACGCCTGAGCGCCCTTGGGTCACTAGCGCGAGAATCTGATGCACGTTTGCATCGTGAGCATCGCAGGCGGACGCGGCAACGATCGTCACCCCGCAGGGGCGGAGACACCGGCCGAAAGGCGCGGCGGCTCCGGTCGCCGGCCGGTTTTGGCCGGCGACTAGAGCGTGACCCTGCCCGGCGCAGCCGGGCAGGGAGCTGCCCAAGCGACAGAAGTGAATTGGGAATTCGGCTGAAACCAAGGATAGCAGTGGGCAAAGTCAGCGAACGGTCCGCGTCGTGATGACAGAGACATGGAGCGCATGGTTCGCGAGTCCGTGCCCGAGGACAAGAAGGAGCGCATCGTCACTATCGTCTTGGACGCATCCGGCCTCTCAGGGGCTTAGGTCGACAGCCGATAGCTCGGCCAGAAATTCGCTGCCGACGCTGACGGCCCGTTCCGCTGCGGCCGAATCGACATCAAAACCGTGCGCGGCTTCATTCATGACGCGCAGTGCCTCGAGGAGTCTGTCTGTGCTCGGGGGTGCTATGCCACGCTGCTTGAGATCGCGCAGCACTGTCCCGATGCTCATGGGCTGGCTCGATATGTCCCCGTGAGCCGCAGCAATGGTCCGCGACGCCCGCTCAATCTCGATCCGCAGCTTGACGACGGACATGGCGGGGAATTGCCGTGCCAAGTCCTCGGGGGTGGGAAGCTCTCGCTTCAGCTGATCGGGCAGCGCGGGCGACAGGCGATACTGAGCGACGCCCATCGGCTTGCCGGTGTCACGAAGGGCATACTCCACGATGACCTCGTTGCGACCCTTGCACAGGATGATCCCGATCGAAGGCTGGTCATTGGCGTGCCGCAGCGATCGTCGACGGCTGACAGGTGGAATTCGGCGCACGAGGCGGTACAGATGGGGTCAGCCTCCCACAAAGGCGCGCTCGGCTTCTGTGGGTACGCGCTCCTCGACGAGAAGTGCCACATAATCCTGATTGTCGCGCGGATTGAAGACCCGGCCGACGACGGTCAGCAACCGGCGGTTACGGAGCTTGTTGCACGCCTACCCTGACAAAACTCCGGGGTCGAGAATTTGATCGCCGACTATCGGGATCAGACCAGCGCCAGCGCCCATGCCGCGCGTCAGGCTCGCCGGCGCAACGTGCCCTTTCTGCCGCAGCGCACGGACACCGCGCTTGCCCGCCTGGCGGAACACGAGGGCGGCGTGCCGTTCAGCGCGCGAGCGGCGTGCGTCGCGGATGCGCCCGAGCTTGGGATCGAAGTCGTCTTGCGCCATGTCGCGTCCCCTCGGTGAGGCTGGTGGGCGGACGAGATGGCGCGGCCCGCGCACAATTCAAGACGGCGTCAAGCATCACGCTGAGAGTGCGGACGAATTTCGAACGGTGACGCTACGGACACCTTGTTGACGTCGGCGAAGAGCCGCTTGTTGCTGGCTTAGACGCTGAGTTGACGCCAGTCCTTTATCCTGATGTCCAAGAATGCGCTCCGAAACGTCCCGCAATTCTCTTCTGATCAGTCATCGACTGAATGGCTGACATAGGCGCTTGAGGCGTGTTTCTGCGAACTGGGAGCTGTCGGAGTGGCTTGTCCGCAGAGGGGTCTGTCTGATGCAAGGATGGACGACATGATGTCGGTACTCATTGACACACCTCGCATGCGGTGGCGCGATTTCTTGGCAACAAATCGCGAAGCGTTTGTCGCCTACCGAATGAACGCGCGGTATCGGCGGCCATACGACCTGGAAGGGACATCAACGCAAAGCGCAGCGACCTCGATCGCCAGGCGGTAACGTCCCCAGTCATCCGGGTCCAGCTCTATTCCAAACGTTCCGACGCCTATCTCGTGGTCGCCACGGCGGACACCCGCACAACCGCATTGGCGTGCCGTGCCCCCGCGAACACACTGATCTGAAGGTTGCAACGCGGCTCCTCTGCTGCCACCTCAAGAAGAGGTCGAATGCTCATCATGATCGATTTCTGCTTTCCGCGAGCTCGAGCTGGACACAATTGTTGGCAGCACCGCCGACGATAACCGGTGCGTCGCGAAGCTGGCCCGCTGGTTTGATACGGATGTCGTCGCCTGCCGGGAGGAACAAAAATGGATGGCCGCCAGAGGACGGAGCGAGGTCGACTGGTCTTTGTCGCGGGAGGTCTGGCACCAGTCGGAGGCGAGCCGAACGCTGGCCAGGCCGGCTTCGTACCTTGGCCGGGTGGGCGGGCGGGGGGCAGGCGGGATGAACAAGAACGCCTCCGCGCCGATGTCGCGGCGCGGCGGCTAGTCTTGCGGGCTCCAGATGAGGGCGTAGACGTCAGGGTCCGACTGGGCCGCCGCGCGCCCCAGGTTGGCGTACAGGGTCTTGCCGAACTCGGGTGCGGCGACCGACAGTGACACGTAGGGTTTGCCGGAGCTCTGGCCGGTCCGCTGCCAGCCGGCGCCGATCTCGATGCCTTGCGACATCACGCGGAAGTCCGGTTGCGTGTCCGACGATTTGTTGGTCACGGGCACGATGACGATCTCGGCGCGGATCGAGAGTGTGCGCAGCTCGCCTTCGTAGCGGCCGTCTTCGCGCTTCGTCACGGTTCCGATGGTAGCCATGCTGGTGATCCTTACATTGATCCGGCGGAAGCCCATTCCGCCGCCGGCATGCGCTGATAGTGGCGGGCTGGAGCCTGAGGCATCCCAAGCGACGCTGGCGTCGCGCCCGGGACTGAAACGCAGTGGAAGACCCGCGCGCCGCGCGGGTTGCCGCTAAGGCGACGCCGGCCACATCATCGCGCAGTAATCGGCGCTGAATGGGCATCCGATCGCGAGACGAGGATCAGCAACGTGGCGGCTCGGAAAGCGACCGGAGCTGCGGCAGCGAGCACGAAGGTGAACCGGCTCGGCCGCTGTCTTCGTCTTTGCGGTGGGCAAGTTGCAGGGCAACCCGATACGGTGGCAAGCACTGACGAGATTTCGGCGCGAACATCAGATGCAACGCGCTCGGAACCGGTCGGTTGATCGCAACAGGGCGAGATTGGGCTTGACACCCGCACAGGGTTCATGACGTGGCGCCACCATAGCGGCTTTGGCGCGGGAGGGTTCGTTACACGAATGTGCCGAGACGCCGGGACGGCGGCTCGGTCGCGCGGACATCTTCGGCCTGCGCGCGATAGAGCCCGACCGCCCGAGGACGTTTACGACCGAGGGGCGGGACCGCCCATCTTCGTCGTCGCTGAGACCCATCTGATGTCTGGCCCATGATCGTCAAACATCATCATGGGCAGCTTCGTCTTTTGACACCATCGTTGGCAAATCTTTATCTTGTTCAGAGCGCTGGCGAGCGTCTGGCACAGCCCGTTGGCAGCCGTGTGAACGGACAGGCACGACGCGGCCGATGATGTTCCGTGCTTGCATGGTACCAATATGTCGGCTGTCGAAGCTGCCTGCATGTTCGGCGAGGACGAAGAACTCGCCCGCGCAGTGTCCGGCAACCGGACCAAGTTGGCATGGCGCGTCCGGCAGGATCCCGCGGGCGCGGCGACGCGGTGGCGGACAAGCAGGCAACTCCCAAAACGACACACGCGCTCGCCGGCGACGGCGGACACCGGCTTCAGAATACAAAAGAAGTGCGCCGGTGATAGCCGCGGCCGTGTACGAAAGCAGCAAGAGAAGCGGGGAGATCGGCGAGGGCGATATCGTCGGGGGCGGAGTTCGCTTCGGATGATGGCATAGAGCCCAATGGGGACGCTCTCGGACGGGTTCCAAATCAGCAATGGACCTTTCAAAACGATGTCCAGAGGGGAGCGATTTGTGTTGTGTCAGAAGACTCCATTTGCATTCGGCACCAACCCGCTCCACGTTTCCGGACAGAGGAGAACGGCCGATGGTTGACGAGCTGGTGTTGACGGTCATCGCCCGGGACCGACCGGGACTGGTCAAGGCGCTGTCGGAGACGATAGCCCAGTACGGCGGCAACTGGATCGACAGCTCCATGGCGCGGCTCGGCGGCGAGTTCGCTGGCATCCTGCGCGTGAGCGTGCCAACGAGCGCAAGCGAGACACTCGGAGCCGCGCTCGGCAGGCTCGGCGATGCCGGCATATCCGTGGTGATACGCAAGGGCGAGACGAGCTCGGCGGCGCGGGCGGGCCGCCGCGTCCGCCTCGACCTCACCGGCGTCGATCATCCCGGCATCATTCACCGTATCTCTACTGCGCTCTCAGCGCTTAGCATCAGCATTGATGAGTTGGAGACGCGCGTGTTCACTGGCTCGATGTCGGGCGAGCCGATGTTCGAAGCGAAGGCGGAAATCGTGGTTCCCGAAGGTGTCGAGGAGGCGAAGCTGCGCGCAACGCTTGAAGCTCTCGCCAAGGACCTGATGGTGGACGTTGAGATAGCGGCAGTATGATGGGCAGGCGAGGACGCTTTAGTCCGATAGCATGAAGGCTTTCGGACATCGGCCCTGAGGTGCCTACGGCGAAGTGGTCCGAGTTGAGGTATGGCCTGAGAGGCCAACTGGAGGGACCACGATGGCAAAGCGGCACAAGCCTGAAGAGATCATTGCGAAACTTCGGCAGGTGGAGGTGAT
>JAESFN010000401.1_pt1 | contig 43549 bp, 44 predicted proteins | sample 9269411 | NCBI WGS metagenome assembly JAESFN01 (sample SAMN14505399, study PRJNA617100) | algae metagenome | isolation source: Iphinoe sp. HA4291-MV1 and co-occurring heterotrophs from trail next to... | place: USA: Maunawili Falls, Hawaii | collected 2009-07-25
CCCTCACCCGACGCTACGCGTCGACCTCTCCCCCAAGGGAGAGGTGAGCCCGTGGCTAAACAGCCCCGAACGCCGCCAACCCGGCCCCAATCAGACACGCCGTCGGCCCGAACTTCGCCGGCACGATCTCCACCGCCTTCGACAGCCCCAATGCCTCGCGCCGCGCCGCAGCACGCGCCGGCGCCAGCAGCCGGTCGCCCAGCGCCAGTACGCCGCCGGCCACGACGATGATTTCGGCATCGACCACATTGTTGGCGCTGCCCAGCACCGCCCCCAGCACTTCCGCTGCCTCGGCGATCACCGACTGCGCCTCGGCGTCACCCGCCTCGGCCAGCCCCGCGATTTCACGCAGGCTTCGAGCTTGCCCGGTGCGCCGTGCATATTCGAGCTCCATCGCCGTACCGCTGGCATAGGCCTCGAGGTGATCGGTGCCGCCGCAGGGACAGGCCCGGCCCTGCCGCAGCGGCGATAGGTGGTGTCCGACGCTGCCGGCAATGCCATAGGCGCCGCGTTCCACCTGGCCGTTCCGCACCAGCGAGCCGCCAACCCCGGTGCCGAGCGCCACGATCAGCGCCGAGCGCTTGCCACCGGCCGCGCCGAGCACCCCCTCGCAAAGCCCTGACGCCTGCACGTCGTTGAGCACGGTCACCGGCATGCCCAGTTCTTCGATGAGCCGCTGCTGCAGCTGCGTTCCAGCCCAGCCGCTGAGGTGATCGGTCGCCGAGGTGATCTCGCCCGCCTCGCCGACCACGCCGGCCGTGCCGACGCCGCAGCGGCTGACCGCCGAGGGCGCGGCGGCCAGCACGTCTTTCGCCAATGTGGCGACGGCGGCAATGATCGCTTCCGCTCCCTCGCGCGCCGGGGTGGAAACCTGCCGGCTGGCGACGATCGCTCCGGCGGCATCCACCAGTCCGACAAGAATCTTGGTACCGCCGATATCGACGGCGAGAACCACCTCGTTCACTTCAGCGCACCCGTGGCGATGCCGCCGATGAAGTAGCGCTGGAACACCAAAAAGATCAGGAAGGCCGGCAGCGTGAACAGCACGCATGAGGCCATCAGCGGCCCCCATTGCACGCCATGCTGGCCGAGGAACGAGTAGAGCCCGATCGACAGCGTGTAGCTTTCCTCGTCATTGAGGTAGATCAGCGGATAGAGGAAATCCGTCCAGGCCCAGACGAACTGGAACACCGCCGAGGTGATCAGCGCCGGCCGGGCAATCGGCAACACGATCGACCAATAGATACGAAACTCCGAGGCGCCATCGACCTTGGCGGCTTCGATCAATTCGTCCGGGACACTCAGCAGGAACTGCCGGATCAGGAAGATGAAGAACGGCGTGCCGAGAAAGGCCGGAATCACCAGCGGCAGGATGGTGCCGGTCAGGCCGGCCTTGTTCCACATCATATAGATGGGAATGAGCGTTACCTGCGGCGGCAGCATCATGGTGGCCAGCACCATGATGAAGAGCAGGTTCCGGCCCTTCCAGCGCAGCTTACTCAGCGAGTAGGCGACGAGCGGCGACACCAGCACCGTGCCGAGCACGCTGAGGCCGGCGATCACCACCGTGTTGAGCAGGAAGCGGAAGAAGGGGATCTGGGTCAGCGCGCCCACGAAATGGTCAAGCGTCCAGGTGCGCGGCAGCAGTTCCGGCGGGGCCATGAAGATCTCGTCCGAGACCTTGAACGCCGTGGTCAGCATGACGATGAACGGGAACACGAACACCGCGGCAAGCAGGATCACCAGCGCATAGCGATAGATGGTCATCAGCCAGCCGAAGCGGCCGCCGACCGGCACGCGCTCGCCGAGCGCCGTGCCCTGGTATTCAGCGGTTGTCATAGAACACCCACTTCTTGGCCGACCACAGGATCAGCAAGGTAATGCCCAGCGTTACGAACAGCAGCACCCAGGCCATGGCCGAAGCGTAGCCCATCTTGAGGAAGGTGAAGCCGTTCTGAAACAGGTAGATCGAGTAGCTCAGCATCGAGTCGCCCGGTCCGGTCGCCGTCTGCGTGCCGAGCCCCGGGTCCTTCGACAAGACGAACGGCTGGGTGAACACCTGGAGGAACGCGATGATCAGGACGATCACCTGGAACAGCGTCACCGGCGAGATCATCGGCCAGGTGATGTGCCAGAACCGGCGCAACGGCCCGGCGCCGTCGAGCTCGGCCGCCTCGTAGAGTTCCTGCGGCACGTTCTTCAGCGCTGCGAGATAGATCAGCATGGTGCCGCCCACCGTCCACAGCATCAAGACGATCACCGAGATGCCACCCCAGCTCGCGTCGAGCAGCCAGTTCGGCTGCGGGATACGGAACCAGCGCAGGATCTCGTTGACGAAGCCATATTGCGCGTTGAGCAGCCAGCGCCACAGAAAACCCGCGGCTACCGCCGGCACGATCGACGGCAGGTAGATCAGCGCCCGCCACAGCGGCTGGCCCTTCAGCTTCTGGTTGAGGATGTGGGCGCCGGCGATCGAGATCGCGATATCCACCGGCACGCCGACAAAGGTGAAGAACAGCGTATTGTACAGGCTCTTCCAGAACTTGGCGTCCGAGATCATCCGCTCGTAATTGGCGAGCCCCACCCATTTGGGCGCCTTGAACAGGCTGAAATCGGTGAGGCTGTAATAGCCCGAGGCGAGGATCGGCCACAGGTAGAGCACTAGGAAGCCGATAATGAATGGCGAGGCGAAGGCCAGGCCCTTGAGAAGGGCCCGGCCGGTCGGTTCGCTGTGTCTCGAACGCGCTGCTGACAACGGTCTTACTGCGAGTAGGAGCCGGTACGGTCGGCAACGGCCTGGAGCGCCGCTTCCGGAGTCTGCGCGCCCTGCAGCACCGAGTCGAATGCGGACGCGAGGTCGGCATTGTATTCGGCCATGTACAGCGCCGGCGGCAGGCCATGCGTGTTCGGGTTCTTCAGCGCGTCGAGCCACACCTTGAAGTTCGGGATGTCGTCATAGGCGACGCTGTCGACCAGCGACAGGCGGCCCGGCAGGTTCGCCAGCACGTGGCTGAACTTTTCCATCGCCGGCGGGCTGATCAGGTACTTGAGGAACTCGCCTGCCGCTTCCTTGTTCTGCGTGTTGGTCGGGATGAAGATCGTCGACACGTCAGACCAGGTCGAGCCGAGCAGTTCCGGGGTCTCGCCCGGCACCTGTACCACGCCCCAGTCCATCCCGGCCTCGGTATTGAACTTCGCGCGCCACTCGCCTTCGAACACCATGGCGATCTTGCCCTGCTTGAACGAGTCCTGGTCCGACATGTAGGGGCCGAAGCCGGCCACGAACTTGTTGTAGGCCGCCGGGGTCACCGGTGCCACCACGTTGTCGTAGTAGAACTGCACGCCCTTGACGAAGTTCGCATCGGTCGGGGTCGGCTTGCCGTCACGGTTCCAATCGCCGCCGAAAGCGTAGCCGAGCGTCTTGAGCCCAGCCGAGATATCGGTGAGGCCGAGACCAAGCTGGGTGACGTTGCCCTCGGCATCGACCTTGGTCAGCTTCTTGATCGCCTCGGCCAGTTCGGCCGTGGTGGTCGGCGGGGTAACGCCGGCTTCGTCGAGCAGCTTCTTGTTGTAGACCAGCTGGAAATTGTGGGTGGCGATCGGCACTGAATAAAGCACGCCGTCGACCACCAGCTGCTTCATGATGCTCTCAGGGAAATCGGCGGTGTCGATGCCGAATTCGTCGAGCGGCAGCAGGATGCCCTGGTTCGACCACGAGGCGATGTTCGAGGCGAAATTGTCCGAGATGTCGAAGGCGCCCTTGGCGCTCGACATCGAGGCCAGCTGCTTGGTCATGTCGGGGCTCGACACGCCCTTGACCACGATCTTGTCCTGGCTGGCATTGAAATCGGTGATGATCTGCTCGAGCGCCGCACCCTCGGCGCCGCCCCACAGATACGAGAAGGTGATCTCGGTCTTGTCCTGCGCATAAGCGCCGGAGGCCGCACCGAACATCATGACCGCGCCGAGCGCCGTCGACATTGCGGCACGCGCCGCACCAGCTTGAGCTTTCCGCTCCATCCTGAATTCTCCCTTGGCTACATGCCGTCAAATGGTGTAGCCCAATTTTTGAAAGCCCGTCAACATGGCGTCACATTCGCGCTGAAATCAGCAGATATCCGCGCAATTGGAGTATACCACTCCCTTGCCGTTCCAGGAGAAGCTGTGCTTTCATGCGCGCGAGTGGAGGAAATCCGATTCATGGCTGAGAGCACCGGCAACGCCCGGACGGGCACCAAGGGCGCCCAATTGCGGAGCTATCTGCTCGGCCTGATCGAGGGCGAGCTGCAGCCGCACGAAAAGCTGCCCACCGAGCGCGACCTCGCCGAAACCTTCGGCGTCACCCGCCTGACGGTACGCCGTGCCCTCGACCAATTGGGCTACGAAGGCCGCGTCTACCGCACGCAGGGCGCCGGCACCTTCGTCTCCGAGCCGCGCATCGCCAAATCGGTGGAGCTGACCTCGTTCACCCAGGACATGCGGGCGCGTGGCCTCGTCCCCGGCTCGCTCGATACGGTGGTCGAGGAGATCCCCGCCGGTGCCGAGATCGGCGCCCGGCTGGCGCTCAGCCCGCGCGACCTGGTCGCTCACATCTCGCGCGTCCGCACCGCCGATGGCGAGCCGATGTGTATCGAGAACACTTATGTGCCGGCCAAGCTCGCGCCCGGCCTCGCGGCGCGCGGCATCGACGGTTCGCTCTACCAGATGCTGACCGAAACCTATCACCTGAAGATCGAGAAGGCCGAGCAGTCGATCCACGCCACGGTGCTCGATCCGCCTTTGGCCAAGCTCCTCGGCGTCCCCGAGTTCTCGCCCGCCTTCAAGGTGTTGCGCGTCGCCTACGACATCAAGAACCAGCGCATCGAATACGCCGAAAGCGTCTATCGGGCCGACCGCTATTCCTACGATTTCGTCATTTTCCGCAGTACCAGAGACACCAATTGACGACCGAGCAGCGCGCCCTCTCCCTCGCCTTCCTTCCCCTCGATGAGCGCCCGGTCAATATCGGCCTGCCCGCCGGTATCGCCGCCATTGCCGGCGCCACCCTGGTGCTGCCGCCCGCCGAACTGCTGCCCGCGCTGCGCCAGCCCGGCAATGCCGACGGCCTCGGCCGCTGGCTCGAAAGCACCGCGCCCAGCACCGATGCGGTGATCGCCTCGCTCGATATGCTCTGTTATGGCGGCCTGATTGCCGCCCGCACCACTGCCGACACCACGCTCGCGGCCCTCACCCGGCTCGACGTGCTGCGCCGCCTGCACGCTGCGCATCCGGCGTTGCCGCTCTGCGCCGTGTCGCTGGTGATGCGTGCCTCCAACTCCTACAACCCGCAGGAGGAGCCGGAATACTGGGCCCAGCACGGCATGGAGCTGCACAGGCTCGGCGCGCTGCACCACCGCGACCTGCTCGAAGCGCTGGGCACGGAGTTTGCCGGCAATGCCGGGGCGCTTGCCGCCCTCCGGGCCGCGCTCCCCGGCGATATCGTCGCCGATTTCGAGCGTCGCCGTTTGCGCAACCACCACGTCAACCTCGAGGCCATCGCGCTCGCCTCCGAGGCCGTCATCGACCCGCTGCTGATCACCGCCGACGATACTGCCGAGCACTCGGCCGGCTCGGCCGAGCAGGTGTGGCTGAAGCAGTGGTCCAAGGTCCTGCCGATATCGGGCGAAGTGCTGATGTATCCCGGCGCCGACGAGGTCGCTGCGGTACTGGTGGCGCGCCAGCTCGGCGCCCGCTTCGGCGTCACCCCGCGCTTCACCGTCGAGTGCGCCGATCCGCCGGGCATGCAGCGCATCGCCAAATACGAGAACAGTCCGATGCACGAAGCGGTCGACCGCCAGTTGCGCGCCAGTGGCTCGGTGACCGCCACCGACCCCAAGGCCATGGCGCTGGTGGTGCATGCGCCCGATCCGAAACGCCGCGACCATTGCGGCATGGTGGTGCAGAAGTCCGGTACGGGGCACGACGGCGCCGAGTCGATCTTCGACGCCGACGACGCCACGGAAGCCAGCAAAACCGCCGACCTCATCGCCAACCTGCTTGCGGCCGACCGCGAGGTGGCGCTGGCAGACCTCCGTTACTCGAACGGGGCCGACCCACTGCTGATCGAGGAACTGCACCGCCGCGGCATCCTGCTCGATCTCGTCGCCTACGGCGGCTGGAACACGGCCGGCAATGCACTGGGCTCGGTCGTCGCAGCTGCTGCCGCCATCCAGATCGGTCGCGCCGCCGGCACGCTCGATCCCGCCGCCGCTCGCCGGGTGCTGCTGCATCGGCTGATCGAAGATTTCGCCTATATGACCGACACTCGCCGCCCCCTCAATGCCGGCGTCTACACCTTCCCCGACCGCGCCGAGGAAGCCGCAGCCGAACAGTCCATCGGCGCCGGGCTCGACGCCACCCTGAAGCGCCTCACCGGGCGGGATGACCTCGGCATCACCGAGGTCCGTTTCCCCTGGCACCGCAGCTTCGAAGTCGACTTCACCATCACCGGGGATCTCCTGTGACCACTGCCGTGCTCAAGCGCCTCGAACGCCGACTGATCGTTTCCTCGCAGGCGATGAACCCCAAAAGCCCGCTGCGCCAGCGGCCGGACATCCTGGCGCTCCTGGCCGAAACGGCCGAACTCGGTGGCGCCGGCGGCTTCCGTCTCAACGGCGCCGATGTCGTCGGCCTGCTGCGCCCCCGCACCAGCCTGCCGATCATCGGCATCGTCAAGGACACCCGCGAGGGGTTTGACAACTACATCACCACCTCGAGCGCCGATGCCGAGGCACTGTGCGCTGCCGGCGCCGATATCGTCGCCATCCAGGCGACATCAGGCACCCGGCCGGGCGAGAGCTTTGTCGAAATCGCCGCCACCGCCCATCGCCTCGGCGGGCTGGTGATGGCCGACATCGCCACGCTCGAAGAAGCCCGGCAGGCGGCCGCCGAGGGCGCTGACCTGATCGCCACCACCATGGTCGGCCACACCGCACTGACCGAGGGCCAGGCCCGCCCACCGCTCGACCTGGTGTCGACGATCGTCGCCGCGCTCGATGTTCCCGTGGTGGTCGAAGGTGGCATCTGGACCCCCGAGCACGTCGCCGCCTCGTTCGAACGCGGCGCCTTCGCCGTGGTCTGCGGCTCGGCGATCACGGCGCCGGACATCATCACGGAACGGCTCGTGGCGGCGATTCCTTCGCCCCTCTCCCCTGAGGGGAGAGGGTAGCGCAGCTCGGACCGACAGGTCCGTAGCGGAGCTCGGGTGAGGGGTTCAGCTTCTCAGCGAGCGCGTATGGAGCCGCTTCACCCCTCAACCGGCGCTACGCGCCACCTTCTCCCCTGAGGGGAGAAGGGACAGGGGGCGCCAAGCACACCAGCCTCGCCCCCCTCAAACCACCGTATCAATCGCCCACAGCACCGCGATGATCGCGAACACCGCGATTACCACCGCAATCACCCCCAGCACACCCACCAGCACCCCGCCGAGGATCAGCAGTCCGTCGCGGTTCAGGATGCCGGCGCTGATCATCGCCACGGCCAGCGATGGCAGCATGTTGCAGAACGGGATCGGTGGCAGCATCACCAGCGCCATGCCGATGTGGAACAGCCCGAGCAGCGGCAAGGCGGGCCGGCTCGACAGCGCGAACAGTCGTGGCGACGAGACTTTGGTCAGCGCCTCGGCGATCCGCGCCAGGATGTCCATCAGCTTCATCAGCGGCTTCAGCGGCAGGCGCCGCTCGCCGAACCAGCGCCACAGGTGGATCGGGCGGTGAAACAGCATCAGGATGGCGAACGCCAGGATCACCAGCGACACCACGAAATTGTAGCCTGGCGGCCCCGGCAGCAGGTTGAGCAGCGAGAACACCAGGAGCGCCAGCGCGTGCGAGTGGATGCCGATCAGTTCGATCAGCCCATTGCAGGTCAGTCGCGCATCCGGCTCCTCCGCCACCTTGCGAAGCTTGGCGATCATCTCGGCAAGCGTCGCCTGGATCGGATCCGGCTCGGTGACGGGAGGCGGGGCGGACGTATCCGCCGCCGCGGGGGTTGTTTCGATCACCGTCAGTGCGCCAGCGCTGCGGCCTTGATCTCGGCGAACTCGGCCTCGGTGATTGCCCCCTCCCGCAACAGCGTCTTGGCGCGGGCGATCTGATCGGCCGGCGTGGTCTGCGCCACCTCACGGATGTAGGCGTCGGCCTGCGACTTCAGTTTCTGGTCATCGGCCAGTTGCCGCTGCGCCATGCCCTGGCCGCGGGCGATGATGTAAACCAGTGCCGTCAAGAGCGGCACCAGCAGCAAGGCGATGATCCACAGCGCCTTGGCAAAGCCGCCCATGCTGTTGTCGCGGAACACGTCGACGACGATACGCACCAGCACCAGCAGGTAGGACAGAAGGAAGAAGCTGATGGCGATCAGCCAGAGGAATTCCCAGAAGTTCGAGGTCATCTTCGTCTCCAGTTCACGGTGAATGGGTTGAGGTCTCTGCGCCCCGCGGCACGACGACTTTCCAGGCGAGCGCCAGCATGGCACCCCCTTCCCCAATCAATTCCAGCCCCACGAACAGTGCGATCAGCCAGACCGGCGGCTCCGGCAGGCTGATCAGCAGCAATAGCGACAGCGCCACCCCGAGCACCCCGCTGAGCACCACCCACAGCCAGTTCTCGAATGGCCGGATGCTGAGCCCGAAGGTCAGCCGGGCAACGCCCTGCACCATCAGGTAGACGATCACCATCAGGGTGATCACCTCGCGCGCCTGCGCCGGGTTGCGCAGCAGCAGCACGCCGACCAGCAGCGCGATGACGATCGACATGAGTTGCATGCTCGAGTGCGGCATCTGCCTCGTGCCGAACAGCGCGATCCCCTGCAGCACCGCCGTGGCGATCAGCAGCCAGCCGAGCGGCACGGCGATCGCAGCGCCGCTGACCAGCGGGTAGAGCATCGCCAGCAGCCCCGCGACAATCAGCAGGATCGCCTCGGCGATATAGACCAGCGCGTATTTCCGCACCGCCTGGTGCATCGCCGCGCGGTAGGCTTCCGACGCCTGTTCGAGGGAAATGCTCTCCATCGCGGACCTCGTCACCAATCCACCGCATCGCGGCTGATCGGACAGGTCATGCAGTGCCCGCCGCCACGACCGCGGCCGAGTTCGGAACCAGAGATGGTGATCACCTCGATGCCTTCGCGCCGCAGCAAGGTGTTGGTGTAGGTGTTGCGGTCATAGGCAAACACCACGCCCGGCGAGACGCAGACGAGGTTGGCGCCCGAGTCCCACTGGGTACGCTCGCGCATATAGGCGTTGCCGCCGGTCTCGATGACGCGCATCCGCTTGAGCCCCAGCGCCTCGGTCACGGTGTCGATAAGCCCCTTGTCCTTGCTGAGTTCCAGCCCGCCCTTGCCGTCCGGGCGGTAGGAGCAGCACTCGATCTTGTTGACGATATCGGGGTAGATCAGCACGCAGTCGCGATCGGCAAAGGTGAACACCGTGTCGAGGTGCATCGCGGCGCGCAGCTTCGGCATCGCGGCAATGATCACCCGTTCGGCGCCGCCCTTTTCGAACAGCGCCGCCGCCAGCTGGCTGATTCCCTGCCGCGAGGTGCGCTCGCTCATGCCGATCAGTACGTTGCCCTTGCCGATCGGCATCACATCGCCACCTTCAAGCGTTGCAAGGCCCCAATCCTCGGTCGGGTCGCCCCACCAGACATTCACCTTGCCGGCAAAGTCCGGGTGAAAGCGATAGATCGAGGTGGTGAGGATGGTCTCCTCGTGCCGCGCCGGCCAGTACAGCGGGTTGAGCGTTACCCCGCCATAGATCCAGCAGGTGGTATCACGGGTGTAGAGCGTATTGGGCAGCGGCGGCAGCAGGTACTCGTTGACCCCGGCCGCATCGCGCACCAGTTCCAACGTCTCCCCGCCCAGGGTCACGGGAAACTCTTCGGTCGAGAGCCCGCCGATCAGCGTCTCCGAGAGGTCGCGGTCAGAAAGCCCGTCGAGATAGGAGCGCACCTCATCGACCAGCCCCAACCCCACCTGGTTGGGCACCACCTGGTGGTCGAGGATCCACGCCTTCGCCTCGGGAATAGCCAGTGTTTCGGCCAGTGCGCTGTGCATCTCGACCACGTCGACGCCGCGATCCCGTAGCTTCTGCATGAAGTCGAAATGGTCGCGCTTGGCCACATCGACCCACAGCACATCGTCGAACAGCAGGTCATCGCAATTGGAGGGGGTGAGCCGCTGGTGCGCCCGCCCCGGCGCGCAGACCAGGACCTTGCGCAACTGGCCGACTTCCGAGTGCACGCCGAACGCGTTTGCCGTGCTCATGAGCATGGACCTCCGAGGATCATGGAACGATGGCGCCGGTGACGAGGCCCCAGGCGCCGGCGACGCCGGCGATCAGGGCAACGGCGAAGACGATGAGTTCGACCGGACTGAACAGCCTGAGCTGCTGTTCGCGGCGGGCCCAGAAGTAGAGGATGGTGCCGGGCACCAGCAGCACGGCCAGCAGCAGCACATATTGCAGCCCCGCCGCCACGAACATTACCAGCGTGTAGAGTGCTGCAATGGCGGCGACGATCAGGTCGCCGGTCCGCTCACCTGGGGTTGTTTCATAGCCTTCACCGCGCTTCGCGATCAGCACCCCGTAGCCCGCCACCAGCAGATAGGGCAGCAGCGCCGTGACGCTGGTCATGTCGAGCATGAAGTTGAAGGCGTCCTGCGAGAAATAGGTCGAGATCACGAACAACGACACCACGATATTGGTGAGCCACAGGGCATTGGCCGGCACGCCCTGCGCATTCTCGGCAGCAAACAGCTTCGGCATGTCCTTCGACTTGGCAGCGGCGAACAGCACCTCGGCGCAGATCAGCGACCAGGCGAGGTAGGCGCCCAGCACCGAGATCAGCACCCCGATCGAGATGAACACCGCTCCCCAATGCCCGACGATCTGTTCGAGCACCCCGGCCAGCGACGGCTGTTGCAGCCCGGCAATGGTCGATTGCGGCATCGCCGCATAGGGCAGGAGCGTAATCGCCACCATCAACCCGGTGACACCGATGAACCCCAGGATCGTCGCGGTGCCGACATCGGCGCGCTTCCGCGCAAAGCGCGAATAGACGCTGGCGCCCTCGATGCCGATGAACACGAACACCGTGATCAGCATGGTGTCGCGCACCTGATTGACCAGCGACTTCTCCGGCATGTCGACGCCGCCGAAGAAATTCTCGGCGAACTGCTGGTAGTTGAACACGAAGATCATGATCAGCAACGCCACCAAGAGCGGCACCAGCTTGGCGATGGTGACGATGGTGTTGATGAACGCCGCCTGCTGCACGCCGCGCAGGATCAGGAAATGGAAGGCCCAGATGCCGCAGAGCGACACGATGATCGCAATCACCGAGCTGCCGTCGCCAAAGATCTCAGGAAAGAACCGGCCAAGCGTCGAGCCGATCAGCACCCAGTAGAACACGTTGCCGAGGCAGCTACCGAGCCAGTACCCGAAGGCCGACAGGAACCCCATATAGTCGCCGAAGCCAGCTTTGGCGTAGGCGAACACGCCGGAATCGATGTCCGGGCGCTTGGCCGCCAGCGTCTGAAACACCCGCGCCAGCATGTACATGCCGGTGCCGGCGATGGCCCAGGCGATGATCGCACCGAACGGCCCGGTGGCGGCACCGAAGCGGCCCGGAAGGTTGAAGATCCCCGCGCCGACCATCGATCCCACGACCATGGCGATCAGCGCGTTGAGTGAGAGCTTGCCATCTTTCGTCGCCACGAAAGCCTCCAGAACGAAGTCGCTTGGTACGATTTCGCACCAGTACTTTCATTGGAAAGCTTAACTGCGCGGCTATGCCGCACATATGAACATCGATATCAGCAGTTTATTACAATGATCGATGCTTGCGGCCAACTTGTATTTTGTAACGTCTATGTACGATTTCGTACAATGAGCAACGGGCGTTGTTACACCGAGAACAGCGTCGCCCCGATGAAGCGGTCGGTGTCGGCGCCATAGTTGTAGTAGTAGGTGGTCAGCAACTTCCCATCAGCCCTGAGCACGGTGCGCGGGTAGCCGAGATCGGCCACCCCGCCATCGTCACGCAAGACGATATCGTCGCTCCAGCTGACGCCTTCATCGCTACTGACCCTCGCCCGCATGCCGTAAGGCGCGTCGCGATAGCCATAGACCAGCACCAGCCTGCCGTCGGCGAGCCGGTTGATGGTCGGCGGGTTGCTGTTGTGGCCGACCTGCGGCACCGGCACGCCGACATGGCGCCAGCTCTTCCCTTCGTCGCTCGAGCGATAGAGATCGATCCACGCTCGCCGCTCCGGACCGCGCGGCGCCGCACAGCGCACGAATGTCAGGATGTCGCCATCCGGCAAGCGCAGCGAGGCCGGCATGATGGCAAAGCCCTCCGGTTCGTCGCCGACAAAACTCTCGAATGAGAAGCTTTTGCCCCCATCGCGCGTCCGGATTGCGAAGATCCGGCCCTCGTCGCCATTGGCCTTCACCGCCGTGAGCAGGAACAGCGCATCATGTTGGCCGAGCGGCACGATGTCGGTGCGCGCCGACACCCCAGGCAGGCCGAAATCGCCGAACCGATATGGGCCCTGCCAGCTCCTGGCGCGGTCGCGGCTGACATAGAACCAGCTGATCGACCCGCGATCGAGCCCGGTGCGCGCGCACATCACAATGGTCTCGGGATCGGTGAAATCGATCGGCTGACCGAGCGCCGGAATGTCGCGCTCGACCACGATATTGGGCTGGCTCTGCAGCGCCTCGATCACGTGCTCGTCGCCCGACAGCGAGGTGCCGCCGGGGATCGTGCCGGTGAACAGCTCGTCGCGCCAGGTCAGCCCGCCATCGAAGCTGCGCGCCTGCCGGCCGATGAATGGCCGCGTCTTGTCGCGGGCATGCAGGCTCTCCTGCTCACCGCGAAACCCCTGCGAGAACACCACCACCACTTCGTCGCCCCAGATCCACATGCCGTAATTGGCCGGCCAGGCAACGAACTGGCCCTCCTTGCGGTAGACTTCGAGGTGCTGGGTCATGGTCAAATCTCCGTCGGGCCCCACGGGTCATAATGCGCGAGCCGGTTCGCAATGCGAGGGTTGGAACGTCAGCCTTTGACGCCGCTGGTGACCGCGCCGTCGATGACGTAGCGCTGGGCGAACAGGAACACGATGATCACCGGCAAGGTGATAAGCGTCGCCATTGCCATCACCACGTTCCAGCGTGCGTCCGGGCCGCTCTGCAATAGTTGCAGCCCGATCTGCAGCGTCGCCATCTCGCGCTGCGAGGTGAGGATCAGCGGCCAGATGAAATCGTTCCAGGCACTCTGGAAGCTGAGCACCCCGAGCACCGCCATGGCCGGCCGCGCCAGCGGCAACAGGATGCGCCAGAAGATGGTGAAGGTCTTGGCGCCGTCGAGCCGCGCCGATTCCTCGTACTCGACCGGGATGCGCGAGAAGAACTGCCGCATCATGAAGATGCCGAACGGCGTCGCCGCGGTGGGCAGGATCATCCCCCAATAGGTGTTGAGCAGCCCGGTGCCGCCATTGCCCAGCCAGTCATTGCCGCCGGCGAACGGGATGCGCTGCACGATCAGGAAGACCGGCACGATCTGGCTCTGCGCCGGCACCATCAGCAGGCCAACGACCAGCGCGAAGATCAGGTTCTTGCCCTTGAACTGCATCCGAGCGAGCGCGTAACCGGCCAGCGCGCAGAACACCATGTTCGAGGCGGTCGAGCCGAGCGCGAACACCAGGCTGTTGATCAGTTGCCGCCCGGTATCGGGCCCGGCAATGGCGTCGATGTAGTTCTGCCAGACGAGGCTGTTGGGGATGAAGTTGGGCGGAAACTGGAAAGTCTCGGCATCGGTCTTGAACGAGGTCGACACCATCCACAGGAACGGCGTGACCGTTGCCAAGGCAGCGAAAATGAGGAGGCCGTAGCCAATCACCCGCTCGGCCAGCGGCCACCAGCGCTGCTGGAACGACACGGCGGGAACGGCTGGTGCCGCGGGTTGCGCGATGTCGCTCATGCCTCACCCCGCCGCATGATCTTGGTGCCGATGATCGAGAACAAGAGGATCGCGAGGAACAGCACGGTCGACATCGCCGCCGCATAGCCGAACTCGGTATAGCCGAAGGCGGTCTGGTACATCTGGAACACGATGGTTTCGGTGGAGCCGAGCGGCCCACCATTGGTCATCACATAGATCGCGCCGAACACCTGGAAGGTCTGCACGATCAGGATGATCATCAGGTAGAAGGTGACGTTGCTGAGCATCGGTACGGTGATGCGGAAGAAGATGTCCTTGGTCTTGGCCCCGTCGAGCCGCGCCGCCTCGTAGATGTCCTTGGGGATGTCCTGCAGCCCGGCGAGATAGATGATCATCGCAGTGCCGAAATCGCGCCAGATCGCCATGACGATCAGCGAGGTCATAGCGAGGTTGGGGCTCTGCAACCACGGCTGTGGCGGCAGTCCGAGCTGCGTCAGCGTGCCGTTGATCGGCCCCGAATAGGGTTCGTAGACATACATCCACACCACCGCCGCGGCGATCAGCGAGGTCAGCACCGGCAGGTAGAAGATGGTGCGGAAGACGATGCGGCCGCGCAGCTTGCCGTTGAGCGCCACCGCCGCGAGCAGCCCCAGCGCCATGGTCGGCAGCGTCACCCCGACGGTGTAGTAGGCGGTGTTGCCCACCGCCTGGCGGAAGCGGCTGTCCGACACCAGCTTGAGGTAGTTGTCGAACCAGACGAAGTTGGTCGGCCGCAAAAACGAGATGTCGGTGAGGCTCATCACCACTGTCGCTGCCGCCGGAAGCAGCAGCGACAGGAACAGGATGATCAGGGCCGGCGTCAGGAAGGCATAGGCGCTCCAGTTCTGCGTGAAGCTTTGTGGCCGTCGGGCCAGAGCTGTGCTCGATTGCAGCGCCATATGCCGTGCCCCTTTAGCGGCCGAGAACCGCGATGACTTCGGCCTCGGCGGCCTTCAGCGCTTCCTCGGCGGTGACGCGCTTGAACAGCGTCTCCTGCACGGCGCGAGCGATGATCGTCACCATGCGCGAGAATGCCGGGATGGCGGCGGCCTTGGGTGGCGCGAAGCTGGCGGTCTTGACGAACTTCGACAGGAACGGATCGGCCTGTACCGCCGGATCCTGCTGTGCCGCCTTCAGCACCGGCACGTTCTTCGAGGCCAGCGCGAACGCCACCTGCTGCTCATGGGTCAGCGCAAACTCGACAAAGCTCAGCGCTGCCGGCTGGTTCGGCGAGGCCTTGGTGACGGCGAAGCTGAACGGGTCCACCAGCGAGGTGAAGCCACCGTCCTTCATCGGGATCGGCAGCACGTCGAACTCGATGCCGGCCTTCAGCGCATTGTTGGTCGAGTAGTTGCCGGCAATGATCATCGCCGCGCGGCCCTGGTTCATCGGGCTCGCCGAGCCGCCTGGCCCGAGGCCGAAGCCGAGATCGGTGACCTTGTCGGTGTGCAGCAGTTCAAACATGAAGTTGATCGCCGCGAGGCCTTCGGCACCACCGAAGGCGGGAGCGGTCAGGTCGTCATTGAACAGCGTGCCGCCGGCGCCCTGCAGCAAGAGGGTGAAGATTTCCCAGGTCTCGAGATCGTTGTGGAACATGCTGAGACCGGCGACTTCGAGCAGGCCGCTCTCCTGCCGCTTGGTCAGCGCCTTGGCCCACTCGCGCAGCTCGGCCCAGTTCTGCGGCCCCTTGTCGGCATCGAGCCCGGCTTCCGTCACATATTTGCGGTTGACGCCAAGGCCGCGCGACGTGCCGTAAAGCGGCACCGACACCTGCTGGCCGCCGATATTGCCATAAGCGAGCAGCGAGCTGTCGAGGCCGGCGAAGTCGACATTGGCAAGGCCCGCCTTGAGGTCGGCCAGCTTGTCGCCGGTCGAGTAGGTCAGCGTATAGTCCCAGTGCTGGATGAACAGGTCCGGCGCGGTATTGCCGTTGATGGCGGTGAGGATCTTCTCGTTCAGCTGGCTCGGCTCGGCAAACAGGCTGGAATTGAGCGCGATCTGAGGATGCGCGGCCTTGAACGCGGCCTCGAGCGCTTCGCCCGCCGCCTTCTTGCTGCCGGCCAGCTGCGACCAGAACACCAGCTGCTGGTCCTGCGCGAAGGCCCGGCCGATACCGCCGGCAGCGGTGATGGCGAGGGTGCTGGCGGCAGCGCCGAACAGGAATTGCCGGCGGTTCGATTTGAGATTCATCTCGTTACTCCCTTGTGAGCGCGCCGCCGGAGGCATGGTCCTCCTCCTCCGGGGCGAGCGATGAAAACGCGTCAGTCGCGGTGTCCGCGGGCCTGGCCCGCGGCGTCGAACAGGTGGATCTGCTTCAGCGGTACGTGGATGCCGAGCGGCGCATCGGCAGCGATGGCCGGGTCGCCATTGAACAGCGCGGTCAGCATCCGGCCGCCCTGCTCGCCATAAACGATGGTGTGGAGCCCCAGCCGCTCCACGGTGCGCGGCGTGATGCTGAGCGTCAGCGCCGGTTCGGCCGGCGCCGCAGTGGTGATCGCCTCGGGGCGGATGCCGATCGTCGCCTCGCCCCCGACAGTGAACGCCGAGCTGTCGCCTGGCAGCACCACCCGCCCGACCTCGGGCACCTCGAGCTGCACCTGGCCGCCATCGAGGCCTGCCACCCTGGCCGTAAGGAAGTTCATCGGCGGACTGCCGATAAAGCCGGCGACGAACAGGTTGGCCGGCCGGTGATAGAGCTCCATCGGCTTGCCGACCTGCTCGACCTTGCCGGCGTTGAGCACCACGATGCGGTCAGCCATGGTCATGGCTTCGAGCTGGTCGTGGGTCACATAGACCATGGTGGAGCCGAGCCGCTTGTGCAACTGCGTCAGCTCCGAGCGCATCTCCATGCGCAACGCCGCGTCGAGGTTCGACAGCGGCTCGTCCATCAGGAAGATTTCGGGCTTGCGGACGATGGCACGGGCAATCGCCACGCGCTGCCGCTGCCCGCCGGAGAGCTTGTTTGGCTTGTCCTGCAGCCGCGTCGTCAGTTGCACGGTGGCCGCAGCCTTCGCCACTTCGTCGCGGATCTCGGCCTTGGAGCGCTTCTCCATCTGCAGCGGGAAGGCGATGTTCTCGAATACGCTCATGTGCGGGTAGAGCGCATAGGACTGGAACACCATGGCGACGGGCCGCTCACCGGCCTGCCGCGCCGTCATGTCCTTGTCGCCGATGGCGACGGTACCGCCGCTGACCGGGTCGAGCCCGGCGATCAGCCGCAACAGGGTCGACTTGCCGCAACCGGACGGCCCGACAAAGACGGCGAACTCACCATCCTCGATGGCCAGCGACACACCCTTTACCGCCTCGAACGTCCCGTAGGTCTTCGAGACATTCTGAAGTTGCAGTTCGGCCAACGGCGCCCTCCCAGCATGCACGTCCCCGGTGTGGCGACAGCGTTTGCCCGCCGTGGCGCCCTCACCGATGGATTGACCTTGCAACAGAATCCGGCTCGTGTAAACACATAGATTGAACAACTACTCCATCTGGTGATTGTATCAGTGACACAAGAACTCTCAACCACCCCAGAAGCCAGCAATTACAAGGCTCTCGGCGGCATCATCGCCGCCTCCCTGACCCCTGTCACTGACACCGGAAGCGTCGACATTGCGCGACTTAAGTCGCATTTCGACTGGCTGTTCGCTGCCGGCTGCAGCTACATTTCGCCCTTCGGTTCGACCGGCGAAGGCGCTTCGTTTTCGGTGCGTGAGAAGCGGGCGGCACTGGCGGCTTTGCAGCAGGCTGGCGTGCCGATGGACCGGCTGATCCCCGCCTCGATGAGCGCTGCGCTCGACGATGCCGTGGCGACCATTGCCGCTGCCGCCGACCTCGGTTGCCGGGCTGTGCTGATCGCCCCGCCCTTCTACTACGGCGCCACCAGCCAGGACGGTATCGCCGCATTCTTCGAGGCTGCGGCCAACCGCTTCGGCGGCGCGTTCCCGCTCGATGTGGTGCTCTACCACATCCCGGCCATGACCAAGGTCGGCTACGGCGTCGAGCTGGTGCAGCGGCTGATCGCGCGCCACGGCAAGCGGATCGTCGGCATCAAGGATTCGACCGGCGACCGCGCCCACACACTGATGCTGGCGAAGACCTTCCCCAACCTCCGCATCTTCACCGGCGACGATCGCGTGCTGCCCGACCTGCTCGCCGCCGGCGGCGCCGGCATGATTGGCGGCCTGCCCAACGTCAACGCCATCGAGCTATGCCAGTTCTTCGCCGACCCAACAGGTCCCGCATCGGTGGGCCTCCGCGATCGGGCCGCACAGCGCATCGTTGCCGTCGACGATTATGGCGGCATCATTGCGCTCAAAGCCGTCAAGGCGCGGATCAGCGGCGATGCCGCGTGGATGCGACCGCTCGAGCCGTTGCTGCCACTGTCGGCGGCGGGCGTCGCCAAGCTCATCGACAGCTTTGAGCAGAGCCAATTCCGATTCCCAGGCGACAAGGATTGAGTTAACGCTCAGGCAAGCGCGAAGGAGGGAAACGCGTATGGCGACCAAGGTCCTGACCGCCCCGGCGCGGCGCACGGTGCGCCGGCCACGGACCACGGCCGGCGCCGACAACCCGCTCAACCGCCAGACCGCCTACCAACGCTTCCAGCGCCTGCTGCTCGCCGGCCAGATCCAGCCCGGCCAGAACCTGTCGCAGCGCGATCTGGTCAGTAAGCTTGGGATTTCCCTCGGCGCCCTGCGCGAACTGCTGCCCCGGCTCGAGGCCGAGAGCCTCCTCGCCGTACTGCCGCAACGCGGCATCCAGATCACCACCGTCGATCTCAGGATGATCCGCGAATCCTACCAGATGCGCCTCGCCTACGAACGCGAGGCGACCATCTACGCCATCGAGCATGTCGGTGACGAAGCGCTGCAGCAGCAGCGGGCGCTGCACGCCTCGATCCTCGAGCGAGCCAGCAGCGGCGGCATCAGCGGTGCCCTGCTCGATGAAGCGCAGAAGATCGACTCCGACTTCCACGATTTCCTCATCGGCGCCACCGGCAACGAAATCCTGATCCAGGCCTACTCGATCAACGCCATCCGCGTCCGCATGATCCAGCTCGATCGCATCCGGCTGAACCCGGTGGTGCTGGCGCCGGCGCTGGCCGACCACCTCGACATCATCGACGCGCTGCTCGCGCGCGATCGCGCCAAGGCAGTGCTCGCCATGGAAACCCACATCCACAACGCCCGCCTGCGCGCTGTTACCTTCTAGCTCCAGTCACCACAAACTCGATGCCCACCTCCCCCTCGACGGAGGAGGCAAGCGAAGCTTGGGAGCGACAGCGACCTAGCGCAGCTCGGCGGGGGTGTGTGGAGCCTCGGTGTTTTGGGGTACGAAGGCGCTTCCTCCTTGGTATCGGCACATTTCGTCCCCATATAGGGCTCTACACGTTGCGGTCGCTATTTGACCGCCGGTCGGCCAACTTGCCGATCCTCTGTTCCCCGACGTCACTATCCGCCCGCCACCGCTTCTTGCGGCTGGCGATCATTGTCGTTTTGCACCCAGCGCCCGAAAGGACCCGTCTTGGATACCTTCAACTATTCCGCCTCCGCCGAACTCTACCCCAGCCGCCGCTACGCCAAGTCGCCGCGCGAGCAGTATCGCCGCTTCAAGACTGCCGCCGAGGCGATCCAGTACATTGTCGAAGATCGCCCGGCCGCCTGGCTGATCGGCACCTTCCTCGAAGTCGCCGGCCGGCGCTATGACGGCGCCGCGATCCGCGCGCTCTATGACGCCAATGGCTACCCGCTGGCACGCAACGAAGCTGCCGCCGCCTAAGACGATAGGCCTCCTTCCCTAACCTTGTTCATGCAGACATCCTTCGGATTATGCTGCAAGAATCGGCGCCGCCGCGATGCGGCGCCAGGGGAGAGAGGCCATGAAGAAACTCATCAACGACATTCCGTCGCTGGTTCGCCAGTCGCTCGAAGGCCTCGCCATGCTGCATCCTGGCCTGGCGCTGCTCGGCAGCGAGAACACCCTGGTGCGCTCCGACCTCGCCGAGTTCCGTCAAAGCGGCAAGGTGGCGATCGTCACCGGCGGCGGCGCCGGCCATGAGCCGGCCCATGCCGGTTATGTCGGCAAGGGTATGCTCACCGCCGCGGTTTCGGGCGACGTCTTCGCCTCCCCCAGTACCGACGCGGTCTACGCGGCCCTTCGCGCCGTCGGCGGCCCGGCCGGCATCCTCGTCATCGTCAAGAACTACACCGGCGACCGGCTGAATTTCGGCCTCGCCGCCGAGATGGCCCGCGCCGATGGCATCCCGGTCGAGCTGGTGATCGTCGATGACGACGCGGCTCTGGGCAAGGCCGAACGCACCGCCGGCCGCCGCGGCATCGCCGGCACGGTGCTCGTCCACAAGGTCGCCGGTGCCGCCGCCGAAGCCGGCCTGTCGCTGGCGGACGTGAAGGCCCGAGCCCTCGCCGCCATCGGCGCTGTCGCCTCGATGGGCGTCGCGCTCTCCCCCTGCACCGTCCCTGCCGCCGGCAAGCCAAACTTCGCGCTCGGCGACGACGAGATGGAACTCGGGCTCGGCATCCATGGCGAAGCCGGCGTGCAGCGCGTCGTCATGCAGCCCGCCCGCCAGGTCGTCGAAACCCTCATCGACACCGTCCTCGCCGATCGCGGCCTCGGAAAAGGCGACCACGTCGCACTGCTGGTGAACAACCTCGGCGGCACGGCGCAGATGGAAATGAGCATCGTCGCTCGCGACGCCATCGAGGTGCTGCAGGCGCGCGGCATCACCGTCGATCGCGGCTATTGCGGCACCTTTCTCACCGCCATCGAAATGACCGGCATCTCGCTGAGCCTGCTGCGTACCGACGCTGCCCTGCTGGCCGCGCTCGACGCCCCTACCACCGCCCCGGCCTGGCCCGGCACGCATGGCCGGCTGCCGCAATCAGCCCTCACAACGCTGCCGGCGCCGACGCTCAGCATCGACGCCACGGCCGGTTCCGGCGCCGCCACTCCGGCGGAATTCGTGGCTGTGCTCACCACTGCCTGCCGGGCCATCATCGCTGCAGAAGCCGAGCTCACCGAGATGGACCGCGTCGTCGGCGACGGCGATATCGGCCATTCGCTGGCGAGCGGCGCCAACGCATTGCTGGCACTCGCCCCCAGCTGGGCCGGCCGGCCGCTCGACGCGGTGCTGCGTGAGATCGGCCTCGCCATGCGCAAGTCCATTGGCGGCACCTCCGGTCCGCTCTACGCCGCCTTCGCCATCGCCGCCGCCCAGTCGGTCGCCGACGGCGGGCACGACAGCGCCGCGCTCGCCCGGGCTTTCGCGGCCGGAGCCGAAGCGATCAAGCGCCTGGGCGGCGCCGACGCCGGCGATCGCACCATGCTCGACGCGCTCATTCCCGCGGCTGCCGCGATGACCACGGGCACCCCGGCCGCCCAGCTTGCGGCTGCGGCCGACGCCGCTCGTTCCGGCGCCGAACGCACCGCCGCCATGCAACCGCGCCGCGGCCGTTCCAGCTATATCGGCGAGCGCGCCCTCGGCCACCCCGACCCCGGTGCCGTCGCCATCGCACTGTGGCTCGAGGCAGCGGCGACAGCAGCGCGCTGAGGCCGACCGGCTCAGTACTCGTCGGCGCGCCGCAGATTCCACGGTGCGGGATCGGCGGCCGCCAGATCGAGAGGGGCATCGTCCCGCCTGGAGGAGTTCGTACCGACGATGCTGCCGTTCGTGGCAATGACCTCGCTGTACCAGCGTCCACTGGCCTTCCAGAGCCGCCGCTGCGTTCCGTAGTCGACAAAGATCATGCCGTAGCGGCGGGAGTAGCCGACGTTCCACTCGTAGTTGTCGAGGAACGACCAGGCGACATAGCCGCGAACATCGACGCCTTGCCCGATCGCCTCCCTGATCGCATCGAGGTGCTCGTCCCAGTACTCGATCCGCTCGCGATCCTTGATCTGCCCATCCGGATCAACGTAATCGGTCGTCGCGATGCCATTCTCGGTGATGACGATCGGCAGCGAGCCGTACTCGCGCTTTACCCGCAGCAGCATGTCACGCAGGCCGTTCGGGTTGACGCCGATATTCATCGCCGTGCGGCGCTTGCCGGGATACTCGATCAATGCTTTGCGCCCTGGATCGGCCGGGTCGGCGCGCGTGACATGCTGCTCGTAATAGTTGACCCCGAGGAAATCGAGCGGTTGGCTGATCAGCCTGAAGTCGTCCGGTCGCACGAAGCTGAAATCCGTCAGGCCGCTGAAGAATGCGAGGACGTCCTTCGGGTACTCCCCCTTGAACAAGGGATCGAGGAGAATGCGGTTCTCGATCCCGTCGAGGCGACGGGCAGCCGCGATATCCTCGGGCTTCTGCGACGCAGGTATCTCTGACACCAGGTTCAGGGCCGGCCCGATCTTGCCGCGCGTCCCATCGGTGCGCATCCGCTCGATGCCGAGGCCGTGGGCCAGCAGCTGATGATGAATGACCTTGAGAGCGGCGACTTCGTCACGCAACCCGGGCGCATGCACCCCATCACGATGTCCGACAAACGCCACGCACCATGGCTCGTTCAGGGTGTTCCAATAGGCAACGCGGTCACCCAGCCGACGATTGAGAATAGCAGCGTAATCGGCGTAGTGGCTGGCGGTGTCGCGGACGGTCCAGCCGCCCGCATCCTGCAGCGCCTGCGGCAAGTCCCAGTGATAGATCGTCAGCATCGGCTGGATACCGCGCCTCAGCAGCCCGTCGACCATGCGCTCATAGTAGTCGAGCCCCTGCTGGTTGACCGTCCCCTGCCCCGACGGCAGGACCCGCGACCACGAGGCCGAGAAACGGTGCAGCTTCAGGCCCATTTCGGCCATCAGGTCGAGGTCTGAGTCGAGGCGATGATACTGATCACAGGCGATGTCGCCCGTGTCCCCCCTTACGACGGCTCCCGGCGTATGGCTGAAAGTGTCCCAGATCGATGGGCCGCGGCCATCTTCCGAGGTCGCGCCCTCAACCTGATAGGCAGCATTGGCCGCGCCCCAGAGAAAGGCCTGAGGAAAACCAGTCATCTTCGATACCCTTCGATAGATTTAGCGGCCTTGCCGGTTGGTGCGGCTCAGCGCGTCGATGGCGACGGCGGCGACCAGAATGGCGCCGGTTGCAATGTTCTTGATGCTCGAGGGCGACCCCAGCAGGTCGAGGCCGTTGGCAACGCTGCCGATGACGACGGCGCCGAGAATCGCGTTGTAAACCCGGCCCCGCCCGCCGAAGAGGCTGGTTCCGCCGATGACCGCCGCGGCGATGGCATCGAGCAGCAAGGTGCCGCCCCCGGTGCCGATCGACACCGCGAATTGTCGCGACGCACTGATCACCCCGGCCCACCCGGCAATTGCGGCAACCAGGGCGAACACGCCAATCCGCACGGCCGCCACGGGGATGCCGGCGCGGCGCGCTGCCTCTGGATTGCCGCCGATGGCATAGATGTGCCGGCCGGTCGTCGAGCGTTCCGTGAACCAGGTGAGGAGCGCAACAAGGCCGCCCAAGAGGAGCAGGATCAGCGGAATACCGAAATAGGCGTTGAGGCCGGCGACCGAGACACTCACCAGTGCGGCAATGACGGCGAGTTTGAGCACGGCTTGGCTCGCTGGCTCGAGCGGCAGTTGGGCACGCCTGCGCCTCGCTCGGGCCCGGATGATCACGGCCGCGACCGCCAAGACGATCAGGCCACCGACCAGCCAGCCGAGCTGCGGCGGCAGGTAGGTGGTGGCGATACCGCGCACCAGCGGGTCACGGATGATGCGTTCGCCCTGCGGACCAAGCACGATGAGTTGCACGCCCTGCCAGGCAAGCAGGCCGGCAAGGGTTGCGATGAAGGCCGGTACGCGGAGGAACACCACGATGAGGCCCTGTAAAAGCCCGAGCAGCATGCCGGTGCCGATAGCGGCGAGGATGCCGGCCCAGCCGGGCCATCCCATCTGGGTGAGAACAATACCCATGACCGACGCGGCGACGCCGGCCACGGCGCCAAGCGACAGGTCAATCTCCCCCAGCAGCAGTGCCAGCACGACGCCGCACGCGACAGTGCCCACCACGCCAATCTGCAGGATGAGATTGGAGATGTTGCGCGGCGTCAGGAAGTTGGGGTTCAGCGACTGGAAGACGATCGCGATCACCACCAGCCCCACCAGTACGGGTATGGGTCCCAGCTCGCCGTGCTTCAGGCGTGCACCGATACGATCGAACAGCGTGGGCGCCCCGCCCGTGGATACGGCCCCACTCATTGCAGTTCACCCTGAAGATCATTGCCACCGGTAATCGCCGCAACGACGTCGTTGATCCTGACGTCATGCTTGCGGAAATCCGCGACCCGACGCCCCAGCCTGAGGACCGTGATCCGATCAGCGACCCGGAAAACGTCGGAAAGGTTGTGCGAGATCAGAACCACGGCCAGCCCCTTGGCCTTCAGCTGCTCGACGAGCCGAAGCACCATCGCCGTCTGCTCGACGCCGAGCGCGGCGGTCGGCTCGTCGAGCAGCACGACCTTGGATCCCCAGAGCACGGCCCGGCTCACCGCCACGGCCTGGCGTTGCCCGCCGGAAAGAAACGAGATCGGGCGGCGTACGCTCGGGAGCTTCACCGCAAGACCGCTCAGCACCGCGAGGGTCTGCGCTTCCATCTGATCTTCATCGAGGGCACGGAGCGGCCGCGGTAATTTCGGCCCGAGTTCGCGACCAAGAAAGAGGTTCGCAACGACGTCCAGGTTTTCGCACAGCGCCAGATCCTGATAGACGGCCGAGATACCCAGCTCGCTCGCATCCTCAGGTGCAGCAATGTGAACCGGACGCCCCTCGAACAGGATCTCGCCCTGGTCGGCCCGGTAGGCGCCCGACATGACCTTGGTCAGTGTTGACTTGCCGGCGCCATTGTCACCGACCAGCGCGACGACTTCGCCGGCACGAACCTCGAAATCGACGCCCGAAAGCGCAACGACCGAGCCGAACCGTTTGTGGACATTCTTGAGGGCCAGCCGTGGCTGACCCTCCATTTGGGGTGTGGGGAGAGACATTAGGGAGCTACTTCTGGCACACGGCGGCGGTAGCCGCCGATCCGACGCAGATGCGCTCGAGGGTGGTGAAACCGTCGGCGAGGACCGTCGCCTCGATATTGTCGGCGGTCACGATGACCGGGTCGAGCAGGATCGAGGGAACCTCGCCGGCGCCGTTGTCGACGCTCGCAGTTGCCAGCTTGTTGGCCTCGTCGGCCTTTCCCGCGGCGAGCAGCAATGCGACCTGCGCCGCCGCCGTCGCCTCGGCCTTGATGCCCTTGTAGACCGTCATGGTCTGATCGCCGGCGAGGATGCGCTGCAAGCCGGCATCCGTCGCATCCTGACCCGTGACGATCACCTTGCCGTTGAGGTTTTGTGCCGTGAGGGCGGCGATCACCCCGCCGGCCATCCCGTCATTGGCGACGAGGATCCCGCCCACCTGGTCCGATAGTTTGGTGAGGGCCTGTTCGGTCTCGGACTGGGCCTTGGCCGGATCCCAGCCGGTGATGTCGGTCTCATAGCCGAGGACCAGGTCCCCGGCGGCAACGGCCGGATCGATGGCGGCGTGAGCACCGGCCTTGAACTGGCGGCCGGGCGCAATGTCCTGCGAACCATTGACCAGGACGAACGTGCTGCCCTTGGCCAGGTTGTCGATGATGTACTGCCCCTGCAGTTCGCCGACCCGCTCGTTCTGGAACGAGACGTAGAAATCCGCATGGGCGCCGGTGAGCAGGCCATCATACGAAACCACCGGGACGTTCTGCGCCGCCGCCTTTTCGACGATCGCCGCGCCGGCAGCCTCGGTGAACGGCGAAACGACGATGACGCTGGCGCCGTTGGTGAGGGCGGCCTCGGCCTGGCTCACCTGGGTTTCCGCTGACCCTTGCGCGTTGTTGGCGATCACCGTCGCCGTCGGGTCCAGTTGATTGATGGCCTCGATGAACGCCGGCTTGTCCTGGCTTTCGAACCGGTCCGCGCAAGTTGAACACGGCATCAGGAACGCGATTACTGGACCAGCCGCGAACGCGGGGGCGGCGCCGACCAGCCCCGCGGCAACCATGGACGATGTGAGCAGGGTTGCTCCCAAGAACTTCATGACCAGTTTCCTCCCAGGTCAAAGATCACCGGCTTTGCGCCGGAATGCTTGCTTGCCGCGGCGGCGGCTCAGTGTTTGTTGGGGTCGCTCGAGTCGCGGACCACGAGATGGGTGCGAACGACCTCTTCCCCTGTCGTCAGCGGCACCCTTCCGTTGACCGCATCGAGCAGTCGCGATGTGGCCCGCGCGCTCATTTCGAACAGCGGATTGTGAACTGTGGTCAGCCGTGGCTCGGTGTAGTCGGCCGACGAGAAGTCGTCGAAACCGACAATCGACACGTCGCGCGGGATCGCCAGACCGCGCTGCTTCAACGCCCGCATTGCTCCGACCGCCATCGCGTCCGACGACGCGAACAGCGCATCGAACGGCACGCCTCGGCCGAGCAGCTCGGCTGCTGCCTCACGCGCTGATGGTTCGGTAAACGGAGCACGAACGATGCACCGTTCATCGAGCACGTGGCCGTGCGACAGCAGCGCCGATCGGTACGCCTCGAGTCGCCGCTCCGAATCCGGAAAGTCCGGCGTGCCGGCGACGATGGCAAACCGTCGGCGACCGATCGCCCACAGGTGATCCACCGCTTCGTAGATACCTGCTGCCTCATCGGGGGCCACGTCCGGCAACCCGTCGTTGAAACCATAGTTGTGCAAGACGATGGTCGGCAGCCCGTCGATGGCGGCTTGGGCGAACATCGGAATGGACTGGCGCAGCGCCACCACCATCAGCGCGTCCATGCCGCCACCGCGCATCTGCTCCGCCAGACGCTCTGATTCTTCCTTCGTCTCCGGGAAAGCGTGCAGCATCAGGCTGTAGTGGGTGGCCTGGAGGACCCCCATGGCGCCGCGCAACACCTCGATCATCCACGGCGACGTATCGAATGAGGCAACGAGGGCAACAACGTTGGCCCTGCCCCGCGCCAGCTGCACCGCCCGCTCGCTGCGCACGTAGCCTAGTTCGTCGATGATGCGCTTGACCCGGGCCGACGTCTCCGCGTCGACGTCCGGTCGATCATTCAGCACACGCGAAACCGTCGTCTTCGACACCTGAGCGGCGGCGGCGATATCGGCAATGTTCCAACGACGCACCATCTGCCCACCTCCTCAAAGTTTCCGGAACCGGTTCCGGAACCGGTTCCAGTCATAGATAGGAACGATTGACGAGTCAACGGGCAACGATGCGATCAGAGGAGCGACGCCGGTAACAGCCGGTTTGCCGGGGCAACCGGCAGGGCCCAAAACGAAAAGCCCCGCTTTCGCGGGGCTTTTGCTCAATCTCGGATTGGTTGCGGGGACAGGATTTGAACCTGTGACCTTCAGGTTATGAGCCTGACGAGCTACCGGGCTGCTCCACCCCGCGCCAGATTCAATCCTGAGATTGATTTGCGTCTTTCGTTGCGGCCTCAACCGCGACGCAACGGGTATATAGGGGGTGATCCGGGCGACCTCAAGGCAAAAAGCGCGTCGCGTGACAGTTTTTTGAACTGCCTTGGAAAACCCTTACGGGGCGGCCGGCGGCGCGCCTTCTGCCGGGGCTTCCGCCTCGGCCGGCGGTTTGGCCCGACAGCCGATGCCGAGTTCGCGATAGAGCTTGTTGCCGGCATTGATCAGCTGCGTCCGCGCCACGTCGAGGCCACGCCGGCTGGCCCGTGGGCCCAGCGCCTCCGGGCGCCTCGCTACATCCTTGGACAGCTTTTCCAGATAGGGCACGAACAGCTGGATGGATTGGATCGCCGAGACCACCTGGGGGCATTTCTTGCCGAGCCCCGCTGCCACCGCAAGCGCCAGGTTCGCCTCTGCTGCCAGCCGGGCCTCGATCATCGCCTGGGTGAATTCATCGGTCTTGAGCTTTGCCGGTTTGGCGTAGCGTGGTTCGGCCGCCTTGTCGGCGGGCATCGCGAAGCTGGCGCATTGCCGGCTGAACCACTCCTCCGCCCGGACTCGCGCCGCAAAGGTGATGACCCGCGACTGCACGATGTGGGTCTGCAGCGCCGCCACCTCCCGCGCCGGCTTGCCTTCGAGCGCCGCCCTCGCTTCAGCGAGCAGCCGATAGCCCAGCGCGAACGAATTGGACGCACGCGTCAGCTCGGTACAGTCGCTGCGCTGTGCCGCGGGCTGCAGCTTCAGGGTGTCCTGCCCGACCGACTGGGTCACGGCGCCGACCAGTGTCGCCAGCTCCTTGAGGTTCATCTTGCCGATCCGCCCCAGGTCGGCCTCCTCCTGCGCCGCCGTGGGCCCACCCATCAACGTGGCGACGACGAGAGTGAAGGCAGCAAGCGGCAGCAGAGATTTGCGCAAGGGCGATATCCTTGAAATGGCGCGCACAATCTCTCCGATCCCAAGGCAGGGCGCAACCTCGGCCCGACCTTCGGGGGATTGTCGCGACCGGCCTCGCCACATACGGTGCGCGCCGAACTGAAGGGGCATTTCCATGAAGATGAAGAAGCTTGGCCGCACCGATATCTCGGTGTCCGAGATCTGCCTGGGCACCATGACCTGGGGCAAGCAGAACACCGAGGCCGAAGGCCACGCGCAGATGGATTATGCCGTCACGCAGGGTGTAAACTTCTTCGATACCGCCGAGATGTACGCCGTCCCGCCCGACGCCTCGACCTACGGCAAGACCGAGGAAATTATCGGCACCTGGTTCAAGCGGACCGGCCGCCGTAACGACATTGTGTTGGCATCGAAGGTCGCCGGTGGCGGGCGGCCCTGGGTGCGCGGCGGTCGCGGCATCGATGGGCCGAGCGTGCGCGAAGCGGTGGAAGGCAGCCTCAGGCGGCTGCAGACCGACCGCATCGACCTCTACCAGATCCATTGGCCGCGCCGTGGCCACTACCACTTCGAGGGCTCGTGGGACTACAACCCCTACCTGCAGGACAAACAGAGCGTATTGCCCAACATGCTCGAAGTGCTGCAGGTGATGGGCGAACTGGTGCGTGAGGGCAAGATCCTGCATTTCGGCCTCTCCAACGAGAGCGCCTGGGGCACCATGCAGTACCTGAAGCTGTCGATGGAGCTGGGCCTGCCGCGGGTGCAGACCATCCAGAACGAGTACAATTTCCTGCGCCGCTACTACGACATGGACCTCGCCGAACTGGCCTTCCATGAGGATGTCGGGCTGCTCGCCTATTCACCGCTGGCGGCCGGCGCCATCTCCGGCAAGTATCTCGGCGGCGTGCTGCCGCCGGGGACCCGCGGTGCCGTGGCCGGCTCCGCCTACCGCAACAATCAGTACACCGAGCCGGCGATCCGAGCCTATATCGAGCTGGCTCAGAAGCACGGCCTCGACGTCAACCAGATGGCCATCGCCTTCTGCCTCACCAAGCCGTTCATGACCTCGGTGATCATCGGCGCGACGACGATCGAACAGCTAAGGACCAACATCGCCGCCGCCGATGTCGAGCTCTCCGACGCTGTGCTGGGCGAAATCCAGCAGATTTTTATGCGCTACGCGCGGACGCTGTAGCGAATAACCACCGGCAGACGACCCCCTCCCATCCTCCCCCATGAAGGGGGAGGTGCTCGGCTGGTGCGTTTGGCACGATCGAGGACAGAGGCCCGACTCTTCACCTCCCCCTTTATGGGGGAGGCCGGGAGGAGGCCGTCTCTATCGGCATTCCCCTGCCTGTTTCACGCTCGATCCCTGTCGCGCAAATCGCTTCCCCCTCCCCACCTCGATTTGGCATCTGAATTCTCGACCAATCCGATAGGGTTTGTCATTGTCTTCGCATACGCCGGGGTTCCCTCCTCCCTTCCCCGACGGCAACGCGGCCCCGCTGCTTCCCCCTGTAGGTGGCGGGGCCGACCAAACCGAGGAGTTATGCCGTGCTGCACTTTGTTGGAATCCTGACCCCGCGCGACGACCTGCCGCCGGGAGACGACCGGCAGAAGCCGTTTTTCGGGCCCGAGTTTCGCCTGACCCGCACCGAACGCGACGCCGCGGTGCTCGACGGCAAGTGGCCGGCGCCGGCCGAGGAGCCGCGCGATCCGGCTGAAGGCATGCGCTTCGTCAATCTGCTGGCGCCGCCCTTCATCTGATCTGGTCACCAACGCCACCCGGAGCGCTATAAAGGGTCATCGATTCCCGAGGGCTCCGGGCGCCATGACGCTGTTCGCGACACTTTTCCCGCTGATCTGCTGGTTCGCCTACAATTATGGCGTGCCGCTGCTGGAGCGGAAGCGCCCGTCGCTGTCGGTGATCATGTCGATGCAGCGCCGGCGCTGGGTGGCCAACGCGGTCAAGCGCGATACCCCGCTCGATGCCATTCTTGCCGGCAACCTGATGGGCTCGGTGAGCTTTCTCGCCTCGACCTCGGTGCTGCTGGTGCTGGCGGTGTTTACCGCTTTCGGCAACCTCACCGCGCTCACCGACACGCTGACCACCGTCGGCCTCAAGACCACCTACACTGCACAGGATGTGCAGATTCACCTGTTCGCGACGCTTGCCATCTTCGTTCTGAGCTTCTTCTCGTTCACCCTGGCGCTGCGCCAGTTCAACCATTTCTGCATCCTGCTCGGCGCCATCGAGCATTCCGAGCATGTGGCCCGTGACGAGATCGACGGTATCGCCCAGCTCAACACGCTTGCCGCCAAGAACTTCAACAACGGCATCCGCGCCTACTATTTCGCCGTCCCTATGGTGGCCTGGTTCGCCAATGAGTGGCTAGCAGTGGTGGCGACGCTGGTGACGGTGGCCTTCATGGTGCACCGCGAGTTCTTCTCGACCGCCCACCGGGTCGCGGCGTCTATCGCCGTGCTGGCGAGCCGGCGGGAGAAGGAGCACGGCTAGGAGCGCTTTCAGGAAAAGTTGCAGACTTTTCCGGTTCGAAAGCGCGACCAAATCGATGAACTAGAGCACGTCACCGGTTCAGCGAAACGGTGACACGCTCTAGCCGCAGGCCGCGGCGCGGGCCCGCAGGAACGCCGCTTCTGCAGCGTTGCGGGTGAGTTTTGCCGCCGCCTCGAACGCGGCCTGCGCTTCAGCGCGCCGTCCGGCCCGCAACAGGCAATCGCCTCGCGCTGCCGGCAGCGGCGCATAGCCGCGCAATGCTGGTTCGGCCGTAAGCTGGCCGAGCAGCAGCAGTCCCGCCTCCGGCCCGAAGGCCATGCTATGGGCAATGGCGCGGTTGAGCTCGACCACCGGTGACGGCGCGACGGCGCCAAGCCGGTCGTAGAGCAGAGCGATGCGGGGCCAGTCGGTCTCAGCGGCGGTACGGGCGCGAGCGTGACAGGCCGCAAGCGCCGCCTGCAGCACGTACGAGCCGCCTCCACCCAGAGCCTCAGCCCGCGCCAGCGCCTCAAGACCGCGCCGGATCAGCAACTGGTCCCAGCGCGTCCGATCCTGCGCGGTGAGCGGCACCAGGGCCCCATCCGGGCCAATTCGCGCCGCCAGCCGCGAGGCCTGGATCTCCATCAGCGCCAGCAGCCCGAATGCCTCGGCATCGTCGGGCAGCAGCCCGACCAGCACGCGACCCAGCCGCTGTCCCTCGAGGCACAGCCCCGGGCGGATCGGATCGTCGCCTGCCGTCGCCGCATACCCCTCGTTGAAGATTAGGTAGATCACCTCGAGCACCGAAGGCAACCGCATGGCCCGCTCGGCGCCGCGGGGCACCTCGAAGCTCAGCTCCGCGGCCGCTATCGCCTGTTTGGCCCGCACGAGGCGCTTGGCGATCGTCGCCTCGTTGGCGAGGAACGCCCGGGCGATCTCATCGGTGCTGAGACCACCGATCACCCGCAGCGTCAGGGCGGCGCGCGCCTCGGCCGACAGCATCGGATGGCAGGCGACGAAGATCAGCCCCAGCAGCTCATCGCCGACCTCGTCATCGAGCCCCGCCTCGATCGCCACGGCCGCATCGTCCGACGCCTCCTCCAGCGTCTGCGCGATCTCGGCATGCTTGCGCTCGCGCATTCGCTGATGGCGGATGGCGTCGATGGCGCGGCGCTTGGCGGCGGTCATCAGCCAGGCGCCGGGGTTGGCAGGAACGCCGGTCCGCGGCCATTCGTTGAGCGCGATGAGCAGCGCCTCCTGCGCCAGTTCCTCGGCGCGATCGATGTTGCGCACCATGCGGGCGAGACCGGCAATCAGCCTCGCCCGTTCGATACGGAACGTCGCTTCGATGATCCGCTGCGTCTCGCCTGTGCTCATGGCCTGTTGTGGTCCGGAGCATCAGGCAAGGCAAGGCGGGTCAGGCGACGCCGAGCTTGCCCCGATCGCCTTCGCGCGGCGTCGCCAGTTCCGCCGGCGTCACATAGTCGGCGAGATCGGCTGCCTCCATGAACGGCCTGAGCTCGATCTCGTTCTTGCCGGGCATGGCGGGGTAGCGTGCAAGCCAGGCCAGCGCCTCGTCCATGTCCTTGACCTCCCAGATCTGGAAGCCGGCCACCAGTTCGCGCGTCTCGGCGAACGGTCCGTCGACAACGCTGCGCTTGTCGCCATCGATGGTGATCCGCTTGCACTCTGCCCCAGCCTTGAGCCCGGCGCCCGCGACCAGCACGCCGGCCTGCACCAGTTCCTCGATGAACCGGTCCATCGCCGCGAACGCTTCCTTGGTCGGCGGCGCGCTGTTGTTACCCTCGGTGGCTTTTCCCAACACCATCACACGCATCGTCTGTCTCCTTGTTTGACCGGCTCGATCGAACCGATGTCACAACGACGGACGAGGCTTTGGAGAAAGGACACTGTCCGGAAGTTTTTTCGGAGGACGCGCGTGTCGCAGCCTCAGTTGTCGATCTTGCTCTTTGGATAGGTCTTGACCGATGGCGTCTCGGTCGGCGCCTGCAACGCCGCTTCGAGCCGCTTGTGGTTGTCGGCCCCGGTCTGGTAGCCGAGGCTGGCCGACTGCTGGTAGAGCTCCAGCGCCCGCGCCGTATCCATCGTCACCGCGAGGCCGTTCTCATAGAGGTGGCCGAGGTTGTTGAGCCCCACCGGATTGCCCTGGTCGGCCGCCTGCTGAGTGAAGCTCAGCGCCTTGTCGAGGTCGCGCACTCCGCCGGCGCCGTTGAGATACAACAGCCCCAGATTGGCGGCCGCGTCGGTATTGCCGCTCTGCGACGCCTGCCGATAGAGCTGGCGCGCCAGCGCATAATCCTGCGTCACCCCGAGCCCGTCCTCGTACAGCAGCGCGAGGTTCCCCTGGGCCTGGGCGATCCCCTGGTCGGCCGCCTGCTGATAGAGCGCCGCCGCGCCTTCGAGGTCGGGGGTCGTGCCGTAGCCATGTTGCTTGAAGAACCCGAGCGCATTCAGCGCCAGCCCGTAATTCTGGTCGGCCGCCGCCTGGTAGAGCGCTGCGGCGCGCCCATAATCGGGCTCGCCCAGCGCCCCGCTCTCATAGAAGCTGCCGAGGTTGTATTGTGCCCGGCTGTCGCCCTTGTCGGCGCCTCGCTGGTACCAGGCAGCAGCCGCAACCAGATCCCGATCGACACCAAGCCCCTCTGCATACATCGAGCCGAGATTGGCCATCGCCCGCGGCAGGCCCTGCTCCGCCGCCTTGCGATACCAGCGTGACGCCTCGACATAGTCCTGTCCGACGCCCTCGCCATAATCGTAGGAGAGCCCGAGGCTGTCCTGCGCCGGAGCAAAGCCGGCATCGGCAGCGAGCTTCAGCAGTTCGGCACCGCGCGTCATGTCCTGCGCCACGCCCTCACCGACGATCAGGATGTCGCCGAAGCTGGTCTGCGCCAGCACGTTGCCGGCGGTCGCCGCTGGCTCGAGATAGGTCGCCGCCAGCGCCGCGTCGCCGCTGACATCGTAGGCCCGGCCGAGCCAGGCCTTGAGCGGGGCAGATTCCGGATCCTCCACCAGCGCCGCGGCGCAGGCCTCGATCGCCGCGGCAGTGTCCATGGCGCTGCTGTCGAGGCCGGTTTCGGCATAGCCGGTTTCGTAGGGACTCGCCGCCTTGCTGGCGCAGGCGTCGAACAGTTCGGTGGCAAGGCTCGGGCCCGCGCCCAGGCTTAGGGCCAGCGCAGCGCTCGCCGCCAGCGTCCGTCGCAAACTCATCGCCCTGCTCCCTCTTCACGAGGCGCGATCATAGCGCCACCATCGGGTGGCGCCAGCCGCAATGTTCGGCCGAGGAAGGACGCGACCTCGCCGGCCAGGCTGGAACGGCGGGTCAGCAGGCTCCCCAGTTCGAGCAGCGTCGAGGGGTGCGTGAAGCGCGGAAAGTGCCGCTCGATCACGGCAACTCCCTGCTCGCGCAGCCGCCGTGCCAGCGCCACGGTGTTCTGCGGCCCGACCACGGTGTCGCCGTCGGCACTGGCGAGAAACATCGGCGGCGCCGCGGCGGTGACGAGGTTCACGGGCTGTGTCGCCAAAGGATCCGTGGCGCCACTGAACGTGCGGACGCTGATCGGCACATCGAACGGGTAGAAGTTGTAGGGACCAGAGAGCCCGACCACTGCGTCGATCGCATCGGCAACGCCATAGGCGGGCTCCAGCGCCAGCATCACTGCGTTGTAGGCGCCGGCGGAGTGGCCGGCCAGCGCCAGCCGTGACGCATCGCCTCCAAACTCTGCGGCATGCTGCAGCGTCCAGCGCACGGCGTCGGCGCAATCTTCGAGGAATACCGGATACTCGACCTCCGGCAGCACCCGGTAGTCCGGCACGACGGCCAGGTAGCCGAGCCCGGCGAGCCAACGCGCCACGAACGCAAAGTCGCGCCGGTCGCCCTCATTCCAGGCACCGCCATAGAGGTAGATCACCGCCGGCACCGGGCCGGTCAGGTCACGCGGGCCGTAGACATCAAGCTTCTGCTTCGGTCGCTCGCCATAGCTCAGCCCCGACGCCACCCGCCGCGACCGGCGATCAGGAGGGCTGGCGAAATTGAGCAGACCGACAAGCGAAAAGGACATGGCAGAGACCTGAAAAGTGCCCGGATAGATACGGATCGGGCCGGCGATGGTTTCGTGATTCGGCAGCGCGGCATTATCTGACATTGACAATCAGGTTTCGTCGGCGCTCTATGCCGCCCGACCCTCACAGCCGACGCCGTTTTTCTGCCCATGCTTGTCTGCCAGTGCAATGTGATCACCGACAGGGAGATCAAGCAGGTTATCGTCGGGCTTTTGCGTGAGGATCCCTGGCAGATCATCGTGCCTGCGATGGTTTACCGGGAGCTGGCCAAGCGCTGCAAATGCGCCGGCTGCGTTCCGAATGTGGTGGACATTATCATCACGGTGACGGAAGAGTACCACCTCCAATTGGCCGAAAAACCCGCCGATGCACCCGTGGTGCATGCGCGGCTTTCGGCCATGCGTCGTAAGCGCCAAGGAGGTCGTAATGAAAGGCGAAGCACAGGTCATCGAGCGGCTTAATGAAGCCCTGTTCCTCGAACTCGGGGCCGTGAACCAGTACTGGGTGCATTTTCGCATCCTGAGCGACTGGGGCTACACCAAGCTGGCGGCCAAGGAACGTGCCGAATCCATCGAAGAAATGCACCACGCCGACAAGCTGATCGAGCGCATCATCTTCCTCGAAGGCCACCCGAACCTGCAGCGCGTGGCGCCGCTCCGCATCGGCCAGACCATCAAGGAAGTGCTCGAGTGCGACCTCGCCGGCGAGTATGACGCCCGCAAGGCCTACAAGGCCTCGCGCGAGCTCTGCGAGTCGCTGGGCGACTACGTGTCGAAGAACCTGTTCGAGGAACTGCTGGCCGACGAAGAAGGCCACATCGATTTCCTCGAAAGCCAGCTGCAACTGCTCAACTCGATCGGCGTTGAAAAGTACGGCCAGCTCAATTCCGACAGCGCCGACAAGGCCGAGTAAGCCTGCTGTCACACCAGTTTCGAGCCGGTCGCCTGTGGCGGCCGGCTTTTTTGTTGCTTCGATCAACCGTTAGGAGACCCCCATGCAGTTTCATGCCGGACGCCTGATCGACCACGTTCACCTCAACGTCGCCGACCTCGACAAGGCCGCGACCTTCTATGCCGCAGTGCTCGAAGCACTGGAGCTGCCGCCGGCCAACCGCTCGGAATACGCCGTCCAGGCCGACGAGCTCTACATCAGCCGCCCCGGTCCTGGGCAGCACATCTCGAAAGTGCACCTCGCCTTCCAGGCGCGCGACGAAGAGATGGTCCAGCGCTTCTATGAAGCTGCCCTCAAGGCCGGCGGCACCGACAATGGCGGGCCCGGCGAGCGCTCCTACCACCCCGGCTACTACGCCGCCTTCGTCTTCGACCCCGACGGCAACAACATCGAAGCCGTCACCCACGGCAGAGAGAAGCGCTCGGCCCCGTCGGTCATTCGCGAGCCGATGTGAGGCACTGAGGGTGCGGTGATCCTCCCCCGCGGGGCGGGGGAGGGGGACCAGCGAAGCTGGTGGAGGGGGCGGCCAAAAGCACCGGCCATACCCAGCCAAAATTAGCTCCGCGGCCCCGCCCGCATCGGTCCGCTCTGGGGCTCGACACTGCCCCTATCGAGATCCGCCAGCCGATCCGCCGCATCGGTGATACCGTGCCTCGCCGCCAGTCCGTACCACTTCGCCGCTAGCGCCAGGTCGACCGGCACCCCGCGACCGTTCTGGTAGGCAACCCCCAGGCCAAACTCGGCCGGCGGGAAATTCTGCGCCGCGGCCGCCCGGTACAGCGTCACTGCGCGGGCCGGGTTTTCGTCAACCCCGTGCCCCCAGAGCAGCAGGTCGGCCAGCAGCACCTTGGCCGGAATAAATTCGCCCGCGACCGCCGCCTCGAGCAGCGGCGCAGCTTCGGACTGCCGGCCGCCGGCGATCAGAGTACGAGCATACCAGGCCTTGTTCTCGAGCGAGGCCGGGTCCAGCGCCGCCGCCTTCTCGCATACCGGGATGGCGCTCTCGGCATGGATCCGCTCGATCTCGACGCCCGAAACCTCGAAACCCGTTTCGTAGCGGGTCGCGGCGATCAGCCCGCAAGTCTGTTCTGCCCGCACCTCGGCGGCCCGGCCGGCCGCATAATCGTTGCCCTGTGCCGCCGCCAGACCGAACAGCTCGATGGCGCGGTTGAAGTCGCGCGTCACCCCGTTGCCATCGGCATAGATGGCGCCCAGCGTCGATTGCCCATAGCTCGCCCCGGCATCGGCGGCCTGCTCGGCGAGGCTGCGCGCCATCTCGAAATCGACCGCCACGCCCTCGCCGTAGAGATAGGCCTGTGCCAGCCCGACCGTGCCGCCGATTTCGCCCTGCTCATGCGCGTGGGAATAGAGCTCGAAGGCGCGGTCGAAATCTCGCTCCACCCCCCGTCCGGTGCTGTAGAGCTGCGCGAGGTTCGCGCTGGCCAGCGCATAGCCCTGGTCCGCGGCCAACTGGTAGTAGCGCACCGCCTCCGCGAGATCCTGGGTGACGCCCTGCCCGGTCTCGTAAAGATACCCCAGATCGTTCTGCGAGTAGGAATCGCCCAGCTCCGCCCCAAGCTGGAACTGCTCGGCCGCCTTGGCGAAGTCGATCTCGACCCCCTGCCCGAATTCGTAAAGCTGGCCGACGCCGTAGATGCCGACCACGTCGCCCTGCTCGGCGCCAAGCTGATACCAGCGCATCGCCTCGACGTAGTCGAGCGCCACGCCGGCGCCGGAGTGATAGAGGTAGCCGAGATTACTGGCGCTGCGCGGCTCGCCCTGCTCGGCGGCCCGCCTGTACCAGTCGGCAGCCATCAGGTTGTCCTCGTCGAGCCCGCGCCCTAGATCGTAGGCGAAGGCGAGGCTGAGTTGCGCTGGAGCAAACCCGGCCTCGGCTGCCGGCCGCAGCACCTCGATCGCCCGTGCGTCGTCGGTACTGGCAACATAGCCGAGATCGCCGAACAGCACGTCGGCCAGCAGCTGCCGGGCGAGCGGACTGTCGCCGGCCACGGCGGTCTCGAGCAGCGGCAGCGCCGCATCGGTCTGCCCGTCGGCGAGCAGAGCGCGCGCCAGCCATGCCTGGTTGGCGATCACCTCGGGCTCGCGCTTGACCGCCTCCTCACAGGCCGGGAGGGCAGTGCCCACATCGATCCGGCTGAGCTCGCGCCCAAACCCCTGATAACCGGGCTCATATTGCGACGCCGCCGCCATGGCGCAGATCGATGCGGTCGGCGTCTCCTGAGCCAAAGCGCTCATCGGCAGCAGCGCCGCGAGCACCGGCCAAAGCCCCTGCACCACCAAGGCTGCATTGTTGCGCATTGTCACGGCCCTCACCCTTTTTCGCGCGGAGCCTAGCGGAAGCTCGCCGCGCCCGTCGAGTGATACGGCGCCTCGAGCCGCGCCACCTCGTCGGCGCTGAGCACCACATCGATGGCCCCGACGGCATCCTCGAGCTGGCTGAGCTTGGTGACCCCGACGATCGGTGCCGTCACCGGCTGCTTCTGCAGCACCCAGGCGAGCGCCACCTGCGCCATCTTCACGCCACGCGCCGCGGCAATCTGCGCCACCGTCGCATTGATCGCCTGGTTCGCCGCTTCGTCCCTCAGATAAAGCGTCTTGCCGTAGATGTCGGTCTCCATCCGCTCGGTGCTTTCGCCCCACGGGCGAGCTAGCCGACCACGCGCCAGTGGCGACCAAGGGATCACCCCGATGCCCTGGTCGATGCAGAGCGGCAGCATCTCCCGCTCTTCTTCGCGTTCGATCAGGTTGAGCTGATCCTGCATAGAGACGAACCGCGCCCAGCCATGCTTGTCGGAGGTCATCAGCATCTTGAGGAACTGCCACGCCGCCATCGAGGAGGCGCCGATGTAACGGGCCTTGCCGGCTCGCACCACGTCGTTGAGCGCCTCCAGTGTCTCCTCGATCGGCGTCACCGGGTCGAAGCGATGGATCTGGTAGAGATCGACATAGTCGGTGCCGAGCCGGCGCAGCGAGTTGTCAATTTCGCTGAGGATCGCCTTGCGGCTAAGGCCGGCGCCGTTCGGCCCCTTGCGCATCTCGCCATTGACCTTGGTGGCGATCACCAGTTCGTCGCGCGGCGCCATTTCGAGCAGCACCTTGCCGACGATCTCTTCGCTCGAGCCGAGCGAGTAGACATTGGCGGTGTCGTAGAAATTGATCCCTGCTTCCCACGCGGCGCGGAGGATCGGGCGGCTCGCCGCTTCGTCGAGTGTCCACTCGTGCGAACCCTGTTTCGGCTCGCCGAACGACATGCAGCCGAGGCAGATCCGGCTGACTTCGAGGCCGGTATGACCGAGGCGGGTGTATTGCATGCTGGGCACTCCATTGTTTGTGCTCGGAGTTTAGCAGGCCGGTAGGGGCAAAGGGCAAGTTCTGTGCGGAATTCCGAGCTGTGCCTTGGCGCAGAGCGCACCGCTGCGCTACGCTCCTCAGTGCAGAGGAGGACGCGTGAGATGCTGATCCGATCGCTCGCGGTGCTCGCGCTGTTGCTGACGCCAGTCGCTTTGCCGCTGACCGCCATCCGCCCCGCCCTGGCGCAGAGCCAGCAGATCGCCGTGGCCGAGCTGATGCGGGCGACAGCGCTCGACGAGGTGTTCACCCAGTTCGGCGCGACCATTGCCGCCTCGGCCCGGTCTGAGGAAATCTCCAGTGACGAGATCTTTCTGAAGCACTGGGAGGCAACTGCCACCTCGGTGTTCGACGCTGCGGATCTGCACCGCCGGCTCGCCAAAGCGCTCGAAGGCAAGTTTTCGGCCGACGAGCAGGCGGTGCTCGGGAGCTTCTTTCACTCCACCTTCGGCGAGCGGATGACGGTGCTGGAGCGCGACGCCGCGCGGCTCGAGCCGGAGGCCCAGATCGCCGCGATCGCCCAAGGCCAGCAGTTGGTGACAACCGCCTCGGTGATCCGCCAGACCCAGATCGAAGCGCTGATGGAGCTGGTGTCGGCCGAGATCTCCGCCGCCATGGTCGGCCAGTCGGTGCGGGCGCTGCTGCTTGGCCTGTCGGTGTCGCACCAGCAGGGCGAGGTCACGGTGCCCTGGCAAGAGATCGATACGCAGGTCGAGGCGATGATGCCGGGGCTGCTCGCCGATGTCGGCCGCACCCAGCGGGCGATGATGGCCTATGTCTACCGCGACCTCAGCGATGCCGATCTCGACCGCTATATCGAGTTCCTGCGCACCCCGGCGGCGCAGAAATTCTACGCCGTCGCCGCATACGCCGTCGGCCGCATCGTCGCCGACGGCATGTCGGCCTTCGGCGAAGCCTTTGCGGCGCGGATGCAGAGCGTCAACGTCTGAGGGAGCCCCCTTACTCGTTCCGCCGCCCGCCATCGATCGGCGCCAGCACGTCGTCCATCTTCTTGATCACCGCCGTCATGTTGCTCTCGGGCGGATCGGGCGTGAACACTGGCCGAGGCGTGCCTGACGGGAAGGCGCCGAACGTCTGGAAGAACTCCACCATGTCGTTGAGGATCGGCATGCGGAACCGCATCATTGCGCCCAGCGCAATCACCGGCTCGAGGTGACCGAAGCCCGGGTAATACTTCTCGGTGACCCAGATGCCCTGCTCGCGCAGCTTCTTGGCCAGCGCCTCGGAGTTCTGCACCCTGACGATCGGGTCGGAGGTGCCGCTGGCGAGGAAAATCGGCGGCGCGTCGCTGGTGACGAGGTTGACCGGCTGCGTCCCTTCGGGGCTCGGCGCCGGCCCAAAAGTGTCGCGCACCTGATCGTACTCGAACGGGTAGAAGTTGTAGGGCCCCGAAATCCCGGCAATCGCCCGGATCGGCATGGTGACGTCATAGTCGCGCCGGAACGAGGAATCGAGACCCAGCATCACCGCGTTGTAGGCGCCGGCTGAGTGGCCGGCGACGAAGAAGCGGTTCGGATCGCCATCATAGAGCGCGATATTGTCCTGGATCCAGCGCATCGCCTGCGCGCAATCCTCGAGAAAATCCGGGTACTTGACCTCCGGCCACAGCCGATAGTCGGCAATCACCGTAACGAAGCCGGCCGCCGCCAGCGCCCGGCCGGCAAACTCGTATTCGAACTTGTCGCCCGCCCGCCAGCTGCCGCCATAGATGAACATCACCACCGGTGCCGTGCCGTCGATCTTCTCGGGCCGATAGATATCGAGCTTCTTCCGCTGCCCATCGGCATAGGGGATGTCGGCGACCTTCTTGACGCCCTGGTCCATCGCCTCGGCGATATTGAACGGCGAAAAGATCGTCACCTGCGCCAGGCTCGGCAGCACCGAGGCGACGAGCAGCGACAAAGCAAGGGCGAACCGCAGGGCGGTGCTGAAAATCCTGGTCATTCGGGGGCCTGGTCAGTTCCGGAGTCGGGCCGACTGATGGCCGAGGAACCTGAAGATTTTGTGACCAGTTTTAGCGATCAGGGCCTGAGATAGGCATAGCCCTCGGCCTGCAGCTGCGCCAGCCGGGTAACGCCGCCCTGGTCGACCCGCACGAAGCCCGGCAACAGGTCAGTGAGCGCGAGCTGCTGCGCCTCGAGCGTATTGCCGCAGGCCTCGAGACCGACACCTTGGGCGCTGGCCTTGGCAAGCTTGCGCGTCAGGTCCGGATTGGCCGAAGCCTGGCGAAACGCGTTGAGCGCCGGCCCATGCACCACGAGCACGATCGCCACCTTGTCCGGCCCGCCCATGCCCTCGATGTGGTTGGCGATATTGCCGAGGACGAACGCCACCTTGTCGAGGTCGCTGAGGTGATAGGCGACGCGCGGCACGGTCGGCGCAGCCGCTCGCGCCTCGCCGTTGAACACCGCGGCACCGGCTGCGGTTGCCGCAATGAGACGCGCCACGAGGCCGCGCCGGCTGACCGGTTCAGTGGGCAGCGAGGATGAGGGCTTTGCCGGCATCGTCATACTCCAGCGGCAGGCAGTTCTCGATATCGGTGCGATAGAGCCAGAACACCTTGTCGTCCGACCCGAAGGCCGCTTCGGCCGGCGGCTCGTCCTCGGATTCAGGATCCCAGGTGCGGGCCCCATAGGGGATTTCGACAGCGATCGAATCCTTATCGCGCAGCTTCACATCGATCTGCCCGCCATCGCAGTCGATGCCGCAGCCGAGCAGCTTGTTGCCATCCTCGTCGAGCCCGCACGAGCCGGAGACCTGGAACTGCTCATCGACGCCGCGGAAGTTCACCCCGATCGACAAGGTGTACTGTCGCCCGTAATCGGCATCCTCGGTGCTGTCGACCAGCAGCGTCATCGCCGTGACGTTCTGTGCCGCATGCTGGCTCAGGTGCTTGGCGTCATACTGGCGGGTAAAGCAGGCAAACACCCGATCCTTGCCGGGGTCGCGGCCGAACAGGGTCTGGTCATTCTGCGTCCCGGCGGCGAAGACCGGGCCGGACACCAGAACCAGGCTCAAGGCAAGCAACATGGTGCGCATGATCGACCTCCCGATGTGGAGGCTAGCCCGTGCCCGATGAACCGGCAATGAAAGCTAAGACTTCAGCCGATAGCCGGTCCGGAACATCCAGCTGACGATGCCGAGGCAGATGGCGAGGAAGCCGAGAGTCGCCGCAATGCTGATGCGAATATCCACATCGGCGATGCCGTAAAAGGCCCAGCGGAAGCCGCTGATCAGGTAAACCACCGGATTGAACAGCGACACTGCCTGCCAGAACGGCGGCAGGACGCTGAGCGAATAGAACGTGCCGCCGAGAAAGGTCAGTGGTGTGATGATCAACAGCGGCACAGTCTGCAACTGCTCCATCCCCTTGGCCCAGATGCCGATGATGAAACCGACAAGGCTGAAGGTAACCGCGGTCAGCACCAGGAAGGCCAGCATCCAGAACGGGTGATCGATGCGGATGGGGACGAAGAACCAGGCCGTCGCCAGGACCAGCACGCCGAGGATGATGGATTTGGTCGCCGCCGCCCCGACATAGCCGACGACGGTTTCGAACGACGACACCGGCGCCGACAGCAACTCGTAGATGGTGCCGAGGAATTTTGGGAAGTAGATGCCGAAGGAGCCGTTGGCCACCGACTGGGTGAGGATCATCAGCATGATCAACCCGGGGAGGATAAAGGCGCCATAACTGACGCCCTCGATCTCGGTGATGCGCGAGCCGATAGCGGCGCCGAACACCACGAAGTAGAGCGAGGTCGAGATCACCGGCGAGATCAGCGACTGCAACGGCGTGCGGAAGGTGCGCGCCATCTCGAACTTGTAGATGGCCTTGATCGCCTCGAAGTTCATGACGCGTCCCTCACCAGGCTGACGAAAATGTCTTCGAGCGAACTCTCGCGCGTCTGCAGGTCGCGGAACCGCACCCCGGCCGTGCTGAGATCGGCGAGCAGCCCGCTGATACCGCTCCGCTCGCCCTGCGCGTCGTAGGTGTAGACGAGGCTTTCACCGTCCGCCGCGAGCTCCAGCGCATAGGGCTGCAGTGCCTCCGGCAGGCTGTCGAGCCGGTCCTGCAGCGTCAGGGTCAGCTGCTTCTTGCCGAGCTTGCGCATCAGCTCGGCCTTGTCCTCGACCAGCACCAGCTCGCCATGCTGGATAATCCCGATGCGGTCGGCCATCTCCTCGGCTTCGGCGATGTAGTGCGTGGTGAGGATGATGGTGGTGCCGGCGGCGCGGAGCCGGCGGATCATCGCCCACATGTCCTTGCG
>JAESFN010000403.1_pt1 | contig 43404 bp, 32 predicted proteins | sample 9269411 | NCBI WGS metagenome assembly JAESFN01 (sample SAMN14505399, study PRJNA617100) | algae metagenome | isolation source: Iphinoe sp. HA4291-MV1 and co-occurring heterotrophs from trail next to... | place: USA: Maunawili Falls, Hawaii | collected 2009-07-25
CGCACGTGCATCAGGTGAAGCATTCAACATGAGCTGTTGTAGACTGATTCCCTTTTTCGCTTCACCTGATGCAATCAAAATATGTTGGAGTGATGGTAATTCTGTATCCGGTACATTTGAAATCAGGGAATCTATTGTAATTAGTGCTTTTGCAGAGCAGTCATCAAGAATGAATTTGACTTCATTCTTTTTTAGCATAACATTTAATGAGACTGCTATGGCACCAATTTTTAAAATTCCAAGATAAGAAATGATAAATTCCGGAATATTTGGCAGAAACAATGCCACGAGATGTCCGCGTTCAAGACCCAGTTCACGCAAGGCATTGGCAATGCGGTTTGCCATCTCATCAATGTCTTTGTAAGTCCAAGATTTCCCCTCAAAAATCAGAGCAATTTTATTCGGAAAAAATCTCCGACCGCGCTCTACATTGTGTGCAATGTTCATAACTAAAAAGACTCACTTCAAGTTGGACAAAATATCGTTAACAGCCTGCACAATTTGACCGCCAGCAGCGATATCAGCCGCAAGTAATGCAATGTGCTCGTCTAAAGATTGGTCGCTATCGTTCCAAATGTATGGTCGATTCGTATTTGGTGGCTGTCCTACGACTTCGCGCACAGCAGTGTATAACTTTGCGGTTGCAGGCGACAGACACAGCAATGCGTCGTAATCACCTTCCATGACATATGTCCGCAAGTCAACGGCTTGCACTCCAAACATCAGTGCGATCGCTATATATTGCTGGAAAATTTCTATTGAGCGACGCGCTAAATTGGCAGAAGCAAAACCTTGGCTGTTGATATTTTGGTTAAATTGTTCAGCGTGAGTCGGAAAGCGGTCTGCGATCGAATTTCCATAAAATGACAACAGTGGCATTAGCGAGTTTCCAGCTATTTGCAGACCCTTAAGCCCCATATTGATACCATGCTCTCGGTTACCGACCAAAGACGGTGGTAGCCCGTTGTTAAATTCCGGTGCGGCGAGGAGCGCTATTTGCACATCAAGATGTTTAGCCAACATTCCTATGTAGTAGCGCAGATGGTCCATACCCATGCCCACATACTGTCCGAGGAAATTACCACCGTGGTAGCTTACCCCGTTCTCAATGTCAATCAAAGGATTGTCGGTAACTGAGTTGATTTCAATCTCAATCTGCGTCGCAATCTGCGTTAGTCCATCAATAATCGGTCCCATGTACTGCGCTAAGCACCGGAGAGAATAACGATCCTGTATTAGCTGTTGACCGCGATGGTCGTGAGAACCATCTAACTCGTCTCTGACTAAGCTTGAACCCGCAAGGAGTTTAAGTATGTGCGCTGCTGCCCATTTTTGACCAGGATGCGGTTTGCTTTGATGGATAAATGAATGGAACGATTGATTTGTTCCGAAAAGACCCTGGATGAATAAGGCGTGAACACCCATAGAGAGCGCTAGTAAAACTCGGGCATCATATACGCACAAAGCAGCAATTCCTGTCATCACTGAGGTGCCGTTCGTCATTGCCAACCCTTCTTTTGGAAGTAGTTGCAGTGGCGGTAAACCAAGTCTTTGGAGTGCTGTTAGGGCGTCTATCTCTTCGCCTTGGAAGTCAACTTTATAGCAGGTATCTAGACCAGTCAGCGCACCAGTGATGTAGGATAAAGGTACCAAATCGCCACTGGCACCGATAGAGCCAAATTCATATACATGGGGTGTGACTCCAGCATTGAGAAAAGTCACAATACGTTGAATTAGTTCCAGCCGGATGCCAGATGCACCATGCATATGTGAAGCAGCACGTAAGAGCATCGCTGCACGAACGTCTGAGTTAGTCAATCGCTTTCCTGACCCTGACTTGAGAAACCAAAGGAGATTATTCTGTAGTAATGCTGCTTTTTCACGGGAGATTGCAACATTAGCCATACCGCCAAAGCCAGTTGTCACTCCGTAAATTGGCGCTCCCGATTCGACAGCATGAGTAATGTAGTCACAAGATGCCTGGACGCGCTGCAAGATGTCATCTTTATCCGTTAAGCGCACCTGTGTGCCATAACGTGCCACACTCACAACCTCCTCTATTGTTAGGCTCCGATTGCCTACAACTACAGTTGTATCCGAATCCCTAATCAAAGGTAATTGTGATGCAGACGATTTGCTCTGCTGTTGTAGAAATGCTAGGCTCATATAGGGTTTCCTTATGAATTTCATTGATTCTGCAAAAGGGAAACCTTCCAACAGAGCATTTCGCTTTTGCCAATGTACTTTTTCAGATAATGGTGCAGTCTGGACCCACAGACCCACCGATGAAAAGCAACCGCAAAAGTGAAATGCTTTTTTCAATTTGTTTGCTAACTAGAGTTGGAAGAAGCTTAAACTATCGGAGCTAACTCCCGCAGGTGAATAGCATCATCCTGAACAGGTGGTCGGGGATATGATTTTGACCACCGACCAATGGTTCTGCTAATCGCACCCATTTTTTGAATTAATTCCTCATACTGCTCTGGTGTGAGAGATTGAGGACCATCTGAGAGAGCTTTGGCTGGGTTAGGGTGAACCTCAATCATTAGGGAATCACAACCTGCTGCTACAGCAGCCATAGCCATCGCTGGTACGTACTCTGAAGAACCTGTGCCATGACTGGGATCAACCATAATCGGTAAGTGAGTCAGCGATCGCAGCACAGGTACGGCTGCGATATCGAGTGTATTTCGCGTATACTGTCGGTCAAAGGTGCGGATTCCCCGCTCACACAGAATCACATTCGGATTACCCGCCGCCAGAATGTACTCAGCTGCCATCAACCACTCTTCAATCGTGGCGGACAAACCCCGCTTGAGCAAAACTGGCTTATTTATTGCGCCCACTCGTTTTAAAAGTGAGAAATTCTGCATATTACGAGCACCAATTTGGATAATATCTGCAACAGAGGCAACTTTCTCCAAATCGGCGGAATCCATGACTTCAGTCACAATACCCAAACCTGTAGCTTCACGAGCTGTTGCAAGTAAGCCTAAGGCACTCTCACCATGTCCTTGAAAAGCATAAGGAGAGGTTCGGGGTTTATAGGCTCCACCGCGCAAGAACTTAGCACCAGCCGCCTTGACAAGTTTTGCTGTCTGGACAATCATTTCTTCATTTTCTACTGAGCAAGGTCCAGCTACTTGAACAATAGGATGCTTCTGACCAAAGGCTATAAATTCATTGGGTGTTGCTACTAAAACCTCACTTGATTCTCCATAGCGGAATTCAAGGGCTACCCGTTTAAAGGGTTTGTTTACCCGTAGAACCTGCTCAATAAAGGGACTTAACGCTTGAATTTGTTGAGTGTTGAGAACTGCAGTATCACCCACTAAACCAATCACCATTTTTTGCTTTCCTACAATTTTTTCTGGTGTTATATTCCAGGAGCGTAATTCTTGGGTGATTCGCTCAATTTCTCCTAACGAAGTACCTGATTTCAGGACGATAATCATGGAACAAATTTCCTTGCGATTTCATGCATTATCTTGAAGCATTTTTGAGCCCATATTCTTCTCTTTTATTGATAATATATGTGATTTATTTTAATAAAAACTCATACTTAAGGTATAGATATAATAAGTTTAAAAAATCGTAAATGAACTATTTCTAATACCAAAAACATAAGTTTTTTAAAAATTATTAAATCTTTTTGGTGGGGTTTCGATAAACTCAGACAGAAACTTAAGACAAAATTGGTTAAAGCTTTGCGACAGCCTTTTAATTTCGTTGAACTCACATTATCCAGAAAGCATTTAGTCCTCTCAAGAGGACTTATACCATTTCACGAAATGTTTGATACAAATGGGCAATGGGCAAAACTAATCGCTTTGCGTCCCCAAGTGAAAGCGTGATTTGCATGGATGAGCAACCTATACAATTGGTCAAAGAAACCCGTATTCCTCTGCCTGCCAAACCTGGACAGCCAGAGTTGGTTGATTACGAATACGAACGCAATGGAACAGCCAATATCTTCATGTTTACAGAACCGTTGTCTGGGTGGCGCAAAACAGTCGTCAGTGAACGTAGAACGGCGGTTGACTGGGCAACAGAAATTAAGCACTTACTCGACAACGATTATGCCGAGAGCGACAAAGTCATTTTAGTATGTGACCAGCTAAATACTCAGAAACTTGCCTCACTTTATGTTGCATTTGAGCCATCCACTGCCCGTCGTCTGGTTGAACGTTTGGAAATTCACCACACCCCTAAACATGGAAGCTGGCTCAATATCGCTGAAAACGAACTGTCCGCAATGACTCGACAATGCCTAGATCGTCGGATTCGTGATCGCGAAACTTTAGAACAAGAAACAACGGCTTGGTACATTCAACGTAATCATTCACAAAAGTTCGTAGATTGGCAGTTCACAACAGCGGATGCCCGTATCCGTCTCAAACGTCTTTATCCACAAATAGAAAATTGACAGACCACTAGTCTAAACTCCAGTGTTGAGCAACTAATCAATTCTTATCTTGCTTTTTTCTAACTTTTTCAGCAAGCCCCAATTAAGAGATTCAAGCCCCATTCCTTCAGTTATGGAAAATAAAACCATTCGTTATTTCAAGTGCCCAACCAATCTATAGTCAATTGTCAATTATCAATTGTTCATTGTTCATTGATTGGTGAAGTTGTGGGGTAATTGCTCATTGATAATTGTTCATGGATCATTGATTCATGACGGCGTGACAGCTTAACTCTAAAATAAATGTGCTTAGAGGCGCAAACTTTCAACTTTAACAGCACTTCTAACTATATTTTCGCCCCAACTACTTAAACTATTACTGCTTCTTTAGTGCCTGTTCTGCTTCTGTAATTATGACTTGTAAATGATGGTCACTCAATCCATTGTTAACAGATTTTCTAATGACCGAAGCCAGTTGCTCTGGCGTCAAGTTCTTAATGCTCATCGCCATTTCAGTGGTCACTGTATCGGACGTACTGTGGGAAATTACGCCTTGATTTAACGTAGTATCTACTGTTTGTGTGGTGTCGTCAAGTGTATCTCTATTTTTTTTGGTAACAGTTGCAAGATGCTGGTTTCTCAAGTCTGAAGAAGGCTTTAAGCCTGGAAATAACTGCGAATGCGTTTGTGTCTGTACTTCTTTTTTAGTCAGAACCGCTGGTGCTAAGGAAGCTGCGGAACCTTTATGCTGCACTGGTGCAACAGATTTGCTATTCTCTTCCCAGTGTAAAATTTCCTCTTCTTTTCTCTCCTCCTGCTTCAAAAGCTTCTCCTGCTCCCCTTGCTTCTCGTGCTGACATAATGAGTCATCTTTGGGTGGAAAGGGAGTATTCTCGCACTCTGCTGTTAGTGCAGAAACAACGGTGACTGACTTGTCACAATTTGGATTTGGAGTTTTTTTATGTCGCAAGACAATTTCCTTAGCCTTAGTGTAGGTGATGTTCTCACTTAAGCTCATGCGTTCTATGACTTCTGCTCTAGCTGCTTGAGGTATGGAGGGAGCAGCGATGAGGTATAGAGCTGAGGCGGCGATATTCAAATTTGTAAATTTTACAAATTTGAACTGTTGTCCAACTTGCATAAATTTGTTAGCAGCCGATACACTCCAATTAAACTCAGATTTAAGCCATATGGTAAACTTTCCATGTCCCAGATGCTGCTTGACCTCAATGAGCTTCTGTCCAATATTAATGATATCTTGAGCATTACGGCGCATTAAAGCTTTGATTTCGCTAGTACGCTGCTGGATAAGCGAACGAGTTTCAGTGTTAAAAGCATCGTAGTCAAAGTCTAAAGCATCCTGAGTGGACAACTGACTTAACGATTCAGCTTGTGCGACACCCTGATTCATATCTAGTATTCACTCCGTTTCTTAACAGCGATAATAGTCTGGGCAATAACAACAGTTTAGAGGTGGCTTATCTTATCGAAAATCAAGAAGGCTGTTGGTATTTCTGACTTTTCACAGCAAGTAGTCCTGAAACTCCCTGTGGAGCAAGGTTTCTTCCTCTAGTAGTCCGCTAAGGCAACGCCTGCTCCCGTCTAAACATTCTCCGCGTCCCCGTGTCACCGCGTCTTTGCGTCTGTCTTCACTCGTCAATTTTGGGTTGGTTGAGTACTAGTCTAATTCTCAATAGTTTTGGATTAGTGAAAAAAGCCAACGGAAAAATCAGGCTTTAGGAATGTGGTTAGGGAAGTGATTGCCTTTGCACGCTTACTTTGCCTTCTCCCGTTTGCTTTCGCTGCTGCAGTTTATTGGCAAGAAGTTAGGGAAGTGATTGCCTTTGCACGCTTACTTTGCCCAATTGCGCGGAGTGCAGTGCCCCTCGTACAATCGCCAAAGTTAAAAATATCCCGTCAAAGGTCATAATTTTTCGTGTACTCGACTTTAGCCAATTAGGCAGCACTAGCAAGTTGATTTCAAAGCATCTCCCACTCTTGTGATGAAAATAAAATACACTCAGGTTGCACAGTGGACGACGCATTAATCGACACCGAAAGTGCCAACCGACGCATTGTCCCCTAAAACTTTGCCTTAGCGCAGCGGCTCCCCTAGGGAGCTTCCTTATTAAAACGAGTACCCGACTACGCCCACGAATTAACAAAACGAAGGCTGGCAAAGTTTTTACGTGTTAGACCCCCGTCCCTCCCCAAATCAAGCAGGATTTTTAGTATTAATTGAGAATCTCTTCTAATAAACTGCTTGATTTGGTGAACCAGCGCTGCAGGCGGCGGGTCTCCCACGCCCAGGCGACTGGTGAACCCGAAGGGGGCACTTCACGATTAATCGTGGAGCGCACAACGAGTACCCGTAAAGGGTTGGCACTTTCGGGGCAGGTTTTTCCCTCGACTTGCTGAAATATTTTGCTTGCCACAAATGCCGTCTGACAAACGCTAATACGTCAGAAAAGGTGGTTTGTTTTTTGTCATACCAAATCGCCTGATTTGGTTGCAAACTAATTGAATCAGACAAGTGTAGAGCAATCAAACACACCAATGAAAACAAACCGAACAAAGCGGGAGTAGTGCGAGCGAGAGCGCCTTTGGCGCACGCTTCGCGAACGCATCTTGCCAAACTGGCGCAGAAAACAGACCGCTAAAGGGAGTAAGTACCAGAGCAAGCGCTTTTGGTATAGTAAACACAACAATATTATTTATGGGGTAAGGGTTGATACTGAGTCAATCATTCTTACCCCATTTTTCTACAAATGTGACTCCAAAGCCTTATCCCATCAAAAAATGGCTAAAGTCGAGTTTGAGACAGTAGATAAATAATCTTATTAGCATGACATTTGCTGGTTTTTACTACACTCAAGCTTACTCTATAGTATTAAGTACAGCATTTTATCTACTTGTGAGCATATTTTGTAAGGAATATTGATTACTCTTTTAGATAGATGTTGTGTTGCAAAAACTGGGCGTAGTCTAGTAGTCTGTCAGCCTTGAATTGAGGGGTAATTCGAAGAATAATTTGAGTAATCCCCGAATACCCAATTGTGTCATGGCGAAAAAGAAATACATTGTCTCTCTAACAAGCGTTGAGCGAGAAGTACTAGAAAAATTAACGACCACTGGCAAAGCACCTGCTTACAAAATCAATCATGCCCGTATCCTGCTTAAAGCCGATACTAAGGCACTTACCAGTAAATAAATATCCAGCCGTGTGTGTGAATATTGCGACTACGATGAGAGATCTAGTTTGACGGCTGGATATTTATTTTTATGGATCTCCCTAACCAGGTGGATGGTGGCTGGACGGATGAGTCCATCAGCATCGCCTGAGATCTCAGTGTTGCCACCATTGAGCGAGTCCGGCAGCGCTTTGTGGAAACAAATTTAGAAACTGCCGCTTCATTTTCCATAGACAAGGATGGACAACCCTCCACAATGTCTACTCATAAAACCCGATATCTGGATGTATTTTTGCGGCTAAACCAAAAAACTTAAAATCTGGACTATAAGGAGGTAAAAAATAAAGTTGTATATTTGGCATTTCTTGTTCTATTTTTTCGAGAATATCTTTCTTTTTGTGGTAGCTAGCGTTATCTAGTATGATAAGTATTTTTACACCTGACCTGATAAACTCATCTCCGATGTTTCCTTGATTTATCCATTCATCTTTTATCGATATATATAAGTTTTTTATTTGTTCATAAAAGCTGATTGAGTTCCCCTTATCGATAAAAAAACATGTTCTTTTTTTATCGTGATATCGAACACCTCCCATGACATTTACTTTTCCTCTACTACGTTGACCTAGTGTGAGAAAACCTTTCGCTGGCATAGTGGATACGCAGTATTTATTTAATCTCCATTTTATGCAAATTAAAGGTACAACAGCTTAGCGCGATCGCGCAACAAAAGCTGCAAAATAACACACCTTGAAAGGGCTAAGAACAAGACTTACGCATTGACAGAAGATACCAAATATGAGGTATGGGTTTCAGGCATTTAAACGTGATTTATCGATGATTTTTGAGCGATTGCTCTTTTCCATTCCCTTTTCTCTCTAATGTTTCTAGATAATTTCTACTTTCATGAAAAATCAAGATGTATTTCAGAACGCAGAAGTACGTTCGGCTCCAAGCCGTGCCGCAGGCTCAGGCAGAAGTGATAAGTGAACCCACGCGCAAATAGTGGGATTAAAGCAAGGACGTCTTGTGCCGCACTTCTCCTGTCGGAACAGGTGAGCCAACGTGCCGCTCCGCTAACGTTGCAAGCAATCTCGGCACAAATCTTTTTATTTAGTCGGACTCCACACAACTAAATTGTATAGCAAGATTTGAAGAAACCTCTCTTGTCCATAACCAAGCTATGACTTCTGTTAGAGGGATGCTTAGCTTTTCACAGCTAATCTTGACTTAGTATTCAGGACAACTAATTGGCTTGAAAATAGGTTGGATGTTGACTCAATGTCATTGCCAACCTGTACTTGAAGCAAACCTGTAGAAGTCCCGAAACTATCAAAAGTATTAAAAATGAACTCATGGAGTCTTGTGATGAAAAATCAGATTTCTAGAGCGATCGCTCACATCAATTTCCAGCTTAAAGAGCTTCAGGTAAAGCGTTTTTTAGCTGTTGTCTTAGTTGGGTTTCTAGTGCTTGCAACAAACGTTGCTCCGAACCAAGCTATAACCAACAAGCTTGACCAAGCGGTACATCAAAACGATTCCCAAAGACCGAAAACAACAGGGGAATGGAATAGGGAAGCTCGCGAAACCCAAGGTTCTCCTGGTGAACGACTTGGAAAAATTGGGAAAGAATCAGCAGAAGCCTTAAAAGATTTGGGATCGCTGTATCCAGACACTGCTCAAAGAAGTGCTCGTGGTCTAAAGAACAGTACGTCATCTAACCAGGTTCAACGCTAAGTGCCTTCTGATATCAAGCCTGGTACGTATCAGGCTTGATATTACGCGTATACAACCTACTGGCAGAAAAAAAGATTGCTATTTTCCGGAACGGAAAAACCTCTATTTGTAGATATCATTAGATAACTCATTTATAACTAAACCTCTATATGAGCCACGGGGGATATAACCCCATTCTCTACTATTGAAAACCCGGTTACCATAACCGGGTTTTCGGCATAATGTGCAATTATCTTGTGCAGTCTTAATAATTGTTACATTACATTACAATACGCTTAAATCATGCACAGAGATGAGCACAGGATACGGCAAGTGATTTACCAAATTTCTTCTAAAAAAGCATCTATCTTAGGTTATAAAGATACAGATGTCATCGTTATCGGTAGCGGCATTGGTGGCTTGAGCTGTGCGGCTCTTCTGGCGCGGTATGGGTTTGATGTTACAGTTTGCGAGAGCCACTCAATTCCAGGTGGTGCAGCGCATGCTTTTGAGCGCAATGGATTCAAATTCGACTCAGGTCCATCGCTCTATTCTGGATTATCCTACAGCCCCTCTACTAATCCTCTCAGACAAGTGCTAGATGCAATAGGTGAGGAGTTACCTTGCATAACCTACAATACATGGAGGTGCTATTTACCAGAAGGAAATTTTGACACCTCAGTTGGTACTGACCAGTTTTGTGACGTGCTAAAGCGGTTTGGTGGTCATGAAGCTGTAGCCGAATGGCGTGAACTACAGCGTGTGATGGAACCACTGATGCGTGCTGCAACAGCATTACCGCCAGCAGCCTTGCGTTTTGATGTCGGCGCAATTATGACTGTGGGTAGATTCGCCCCATCTTTATTCCAACATATTACAGACATAGCTAAGCTCACGGGATCTTTTAGCCAAATTATGGACGGCGTTATCAAAGACTCTTTTACGCGTCATTGGCTTGACTTGCTGTGTTTTCTTCTCTCTGGACTACCAGCAAATGGAACAAGTGCCGCAGAGATAGCATTTATGTTTGCAGATTGGTATCGACCGGGCGTTGTGCTTGACTATCCGATAGGTGGAAGTGGTGCTTTAGTTGACGCCCTAGTACGGGGACTAGAACGTCACGGGGGTCAATTGATACTGAACGCTCATGTTGAGCAAATTATTGTAGAAAGCAAGCGTGCAGTAGGTGTGCGTTTGCGAAATGGTAAACAAATAAGAGCGCGTCGGGCAGTCATTTCTAATGCATCGGTATGGGATACGCTCAAGTTGCTTCCACAAGGAGTATTACCAAAACAGTTTCAGCAACGACAAGCAACACCTGAGTGCGATAGTTTTATGCATCTCCATCTGGGTATTGACGCACAAGAATTGCGTTCAGACCTTACGTGTCACTATATAGTTGTTAATAACTGGGAAAACGGTGTTACAGATCCGCAAAACATCGTATTAGTGTCTATTCCCTCAGTTTTAGACCCTTCATTAGCGCCACCAGGAAAGCATGTTATTCACGCTTACACTCCTGGTAACGAACCTTATGACTTATGGCAAGGGATGAACCGAAAAAGTGAGGAGTATGCGCGACAAAAGCAGTTGCGCGCAGAAGTTATGTGGCAAGCCTTGGAGCGAATTATTCCGGATATTCGCTCGCGTTGTGATGTGACACTGGTTGGTACACCACTAACACATGAGCGCTTTCTGCGACGCCACAGAGGTTCATATGGTCCAGCAATTCAGGCAGGAAAAGGTTTCTTTCCTAGTTCTGGCACACCTATTCCAGGACTCCTTTGCTGTGGAGACTCGACTTTTCCTGGTATTGGCTTACCTGCAGTCGCCGCTAGTGGAATGATTGCTGCGAATACGCTCGCACCACTACAGAAGCATTTAGAAATGCTTCAGGATATTGGTTGCATTGATTAGTTCATAATAGATTCAGGTGCTATCTTTACAAAAGTTTATGTATTTAACTTGGTTAGACAGCAATTCTTGGCTACTTGAAATCGGAGAGCAACGGATACTTCTTGACCCTTGGCTAATTGATTTGTTAACCTTTGGCGGTTTGGATTGGTTATTCAAAGGCTCCCGATCCCGCGATCGCTCAATACCAGAGAACATTGACCTGATTCTGCTATCTCAGGGTTTGGAAGACCATGCTCATCCACCAACGCTGGAGCAGCTTGACCACAATATTCCAATCGTAGCTTCTCCCAATGCTGCCAAAGTTGTACAGCAGTTAAATTATACTCAAGTCACGGCACTTGCTCACGGGGAAACTTCTACTCTGAATCAAAGTGTTGAAATTAAGGCAACTCCTGGCTCGCAGGTTGGTATAACTTTAGTAGAAAATGGTTATCTCCTCAAAGAATTGGAGAGCGGTTTAACGATCTATTACGAGCCTCATGGAAATCATTCACCCACGCTTAAGGGAATTGCTCCAGTGGATGTCGTCATTACTCCTTTGATTGACTTGGCTTTACCTTTGGTTGGCTCAATTATCAAAGGGAATAAATGCGCCTTAGAAGTTGCTCAGTGGTTACAACCCCAAGTCCTGTTACCTACTGCAGCTGGAGGAGATGTGGTTTTTGAAGGATTACTCAACTCTTTACTTGAGACTAAGGGAAGCATTGAGGAATTTCGTTCATTAATAGAAAAGAATAATTTACCGACACGGGTGATAGAACCCAAACCAGGAGAACGTTTTGAACTGAAATTAGAAAAGCGGGTGTTGAATGCTTAAACTCCTGAGAGCCGACTTAATCCGAACAGCAAAATTTGAATTCCGATGATAAGTTAAAATGAGTTGATTAATTGCTCGTGTCATCGCGACATAAAGCAGCCGAGCCTCTGCTGTTGGGTTGCAACTCTGGTTGGGTAGATAACCAATCCCAGGAATAAATACTACCGGAAACTCTAGCCCTTTGCTGGAGTGCATGGTCATCAGTTTGATGCTTCGTTGTGCTGGCTTATAGTCTCGGCTAGCACTGTTAGCGTTAACCCACTCTACAGGAATTAGAGCTTGCTGGAGTTGTTGGTAGACTTGTTCTCCCATGAATTTGGAACGGTAAACAATTGCCATCTCGTTCCACGAGGTACCCCGTTCATGAAACTGCTGCACTCTGGTCTTGAGATACTCAATCTCTTGCCTGAAACTGGGTAGGTTAATGAGTTCTGGCGTAGGTCCGTGACGACCTACACTTGTTGGTTCAACCAAGACAGGCATATCCTCAAGATTCTTGCCAATGGAAATCATCGCTTCCTTAGCAAACTCGTATGCTACTGCCAGAACTTCAGCCGTATTGCGGTAATTTAACTTAAGAATAGTGGTACGCCCCTGAGCTTGGATACCCAAACTTCTGAAACTAAACTTTTTTCTAAACTTTTCTCTGTAAAGATTTTGGGCGTCGTCGTAGAGTACTAGCAATGAGTTGGTTTGTGGATCTACCATCTGCACTACTAGTTTTAACCACTCTGGTTGAAAGTCATGCCCCTCATCAATCATCACAGTGCCATATCTACCAGTAGGAATGAGTCCTGCATCCACTGCCTGAATGACTTGCTGCACCAGCTTTTCAGTATATTCTTCACCTTGGTACTGTTGAGAGTCAGGTTTAGGTATGTGATGCGCCTTCAACTTGTCCATGCACCACCCGTGAAAGTGACGCACTGTAATGCGATTTGCAAGTCCTTTTTCCTGAACCATCCACCTTAACCGAGCAGCTAGGGAAACATTGAAGCACAGGATGAGAATGGGTTTATCCATTTCTTGTGCCAAAAGCTGGCATCGATATGCCAAAATCATAGTTTTACCAGAGCCTGCGACTCCATGAATGATTCTATGCCCTTCTCCTAAGCTGCGAGCTAGTTGCTCCTGCTGCAAATCCATGATGCGAAGAATATCTGGAATGAGTTCCAGACTGGTTTCTTGCTTTGTATTAACTTCTGTATCAATATCAAACAATGATAGTTGCGTCGCGGTAATTCGCAAATCTGGAAACAGATGCCAACGAATCCTATCAATTTGAGCCGTTGTCAAAGTCTTGCCAAAGTCGTAGTGACTCATACTCCAAAGTCGCTCTTGAAAGTCAACAGTATCAGCACTTTCGTAAAACTCGTCCTGACAAATAACTAAATGTGGTTCAATGACTTCTCTGAAAGCAGGTTCGGACTCGAATGCTTTACGTGTGATGTGACTAAAAACAACTCCATAAGCGTAGGGAAACACGAGCTTACCTTGATACTGACCATGTTGATGGACAAGTACTGGGTCTTTTTCTAACAACTGGGTTAATGCTAATGCATATTCTCTTGCTTGCCGCAACGGATTCTTAACATGTTTGATCCTTTCAGGAGTAATCAAAGTAGCAGTATCTGGATTCACCTGCAAAATACTACTCAGCTTCCAATCCTTGACTTCCAAAACGAATATTCCCCGATGAGGGTGCAGGACAATAAAGTCAGGATGTAAGCGCTTACGACCTATTGGGACATCGTACCAAAGCAGGTAATCATCCTCTAGCTTTTCCTCAAGTCGTTGAGCAAACCGACGCTCACCAGGAGTCATGCGTAATAGGCAGCTATTGAGCGAGGGAATCAATTTAGGCATAACACTCATGCAGCGATTGGCAGGGGTACGTCCTATAAATCTGGGTTTTCCTTTGTATTCCCAACGCTTTTATTCACTTCATGATTGCCTCCTTAGGAAGACATAAATTATGCTTTTAACTTGATGCTAACTAGTTTTTGACACAAAATAAAGTGGTGATATTAATAAGTCATCAAAAACCCCACAAAACATCATGCTCTCAATGATGTCTAAGTTGAGTTAAATACTTTGCTACAGGTAACTTAATATTTTGTTCTGGTGTAGAAACCCGTTTGAATCTTGAAAAATTCAAACGGGTTTTATGCTTTTCTATCGCAAGTTTACAAATTGTTAAGTTAAATGAAGAATCCAAAAGAGCCTAAAAGTTGACTTAATTTGTTGAAATGCTGTATAATAGGGTATCAGAACTTGTCGTCAAAACTGCTGCTCTTCTTCATCAAACCAAATTTCTGCTATGAGAGTGATGCCAATAAGCCAAAGAAAGCAGAAACCCACAAACCAAAGTATTCCTGTCATTGCTATCACCTCCAACCAAGCCTTTTACTTACTGCAATAAAAAACTAGTTTAAATGCAACAGTAGTTATAGCGAATTTCACTGAATTTTTACTTTGCTATCTCCTCCTTCTTAATTTTAAGAAAGGGTTATCTTCAAGTTATCGAGATTTTCTGCAATTCTTCCTAAGTTGAAACGAAAGTTTAAAAAATAAGAATGACTCGAATAATTATTCCTTACAGCCAATTTCCCACTAACACAAAAGGTGCCCAAAAATATGGACTTTTCTGCTGGGTAAAAACAGCTAGTTGAGCGCGCCGGAGCGCTTCGGCTTTATTCACGCCAGTTTTCAACTCTTGGTAAAACCGACTCATTAAATTTGCTGTAGATTCATCGTCTACAGACCACAATGTTGCCAGTGTACTACGTGCGCCCGCCTGTACAGCTACCCCAGCGAGTCCCAAAGCGGCTCGCTTGTCTCCAACAGCGGTTTTGCAAGCACTCAGGACAAGCAATTCAATGGTACTCGACCTTTTTGTGTCGCGAACTCGCAGTAAGTTATCAAATTCCTTCACCTTAAGTAGCTTATCCCAGGTGAGAACAAAGGTTTTTTCTGGATCGGAACTAAACTCACCATGAGTCGCCAGGTGAACGACTGTGAAGGGAGCTGATTGCAACTGGTTTTGCAGGTTGTTTTCGGTAAACTGCTGATTTAAAAGTTTTTCAGTTTTGGGGACCTCAGACTGGATTTGTCTCAATTCCCGTGGTACATTTTCGAGTGGAGGAAACTTTAGGTTTTCAAGGGCGCGTTCTGCGGCGACTCCAGCAGCTAAGGTGTTTAACTTGACTTTTTGCAATGGTTTGGGATCAAGCAATTGCAAACCAGGGGCGACAGCGATCGCATACTTTTCAACCAGATATTTCTGCTGTTGTTTGTCATAGAGAACTGACATTGGTATGTTACGCAACGCTCCATCTAGTACAAACACTAAGGTTTTGATACCACTTTTGCTTAATTCTGCTTCAGCGGGTTGAATTAACCAGTCGTATATTTGTTGGGATAGCTGCTTTACCTGAGAAGTTCTGGTGACATCGCGTAAATATTCTCTGAGATCTTCTACAATACGTTCTACTCTATCTTCAGCAATGACAGTTTTGTAGTGCCGCAAGTTCTGGTTAGGCAATTTGAGAATGACATCTAGACGGTCTGGTAGAATAATAGGATAGAAAACTGCTGAGCGTGGGTCTTTTTTATCAACGACTGGGTCAAGTTCCTGCTTTGGAGTTAAACAAGCTGAGCGAAAGAAGTTGTCTAATTCTGCTAACTGTAGGGATTCTATAACAAAACGAGCTTGCCGTAATTTTTTTTGGTTTTCTGGCTTTTGACTCTCCTGATGTTGGACACTCTCGTTCTCTGTTTGCAACAGCAATGCTACTAACTCCCGATATACGGGTTCCACACTTTCCCGAAACGAAAACTGAATGTCTGGATTGATAACAACTAAATCACTACGTAGAGTCTGGAGAGTGTTGAAAGCTTCAGAATAGTAGGTAATTGCGTCTTTTTTATCTCCCTGCTGGTTGTGTATACGTCCTAGTTGCCATTGCCATTGATAAACGATGTCCGATGCATTAATATTTTGAGCTATAAATAAAGCTTTCTCAGTCAGCTTTTGGGCATCAGTAAACCGCTGATTGATTTCATACAGATTCCCAAGAGTCCCAAGAGCATAAGATTCTGCTCGCTTGTCTTGTAAGCTTTGCGCCTGCTGAACTGCGCTAGATAGTAATAGTGATGAGTTCTGGTTAGTTCTTACTTGACTCGACAGTTTCATCAAACTTTGAGCAAAGTTAATTTTAGCGTCAACTGCTATGCGGCTGGGAGGCAAGTTGTTGATTTCAGGCTGAATTTGAGACGATAATGGTAATGCATCTGCAAATTGCTTTGTCTCAACAAGTAGGCTCAGTTGATTAAGATGTGCCTGAATACGCATGGTTGCATCAGTAGAAGTATTTACCGCCTGCTGGTAGTAATCCAAAGCCATTTTCGTATCATACTGTGCACGGGCGGTGTTTCCCAAGCTGAAGAGAGTTTCACTAATAATTTGATGAGATGATGTAGCTTTTGCAAGTGCTAAACTTTGATTCAACACCTTTTGGGATTCTTTTAAATCACCAACGATTTGCATAATGTTACCAAGACTCAGCAGTCCTGATGCTTTTGTTGATGAGTCTGGTTGATTTTGAAGGGTTTGCGAAACCTCCGTTAACATCTTATTTGCTTGACGGTACTGCCCTAAAACTTGTAGAGCTTGAGCCGAGTTAATGTGGTTACGGGTTAATGCAGCACTATCTTTCATTTGCTGATAAATTTTAGCAGCTTGTTGCCAAGTCGTCACTGCTGCTTCAGCTTGTCCCTGTACTAATTGTAACCGTCCTCGCACATCAAGGGCTTGTGCTAATATTTTAGAACTCTCGTGGGAGTTCTTCAAATTTTTTAATAAATTGAGACTTTGAGCGATCGCACCTTCAGCTTGATTCCATAAACCGAGTTGTTGAAAAGCTAAAGAGAGATTGCTCAAAGTCATAGCTTCCCGTAAATGATCTCCCTGAGTTCTAAAAGCAGCAGAAGCCTGTTGCAAAACTTTCACAGCAAAAGTAAACTGTCCAGCCTCATAAAGTTTTTTACCCTGTTGTACAAGGTCTTGCGTTTTACCCTCGCCAATTGTGAAGTGATGGACATTAGAATTGACAAGAGGAGCTTGTGCCCACACTGGTGATATTATTACGCACAGAAACACAGCTATTGACGCCAGTAGGGGTTGAGCTATCCAACTTCTACTTGGGTATTTAGATGAAAAAATGCATTTTAGAATACGGAAAAATACAGGCTTTTTTCTCGCCACGCTCTTTCTCCTTTACTACAATTCAAAGTCTTCTTTCACCTTTAGATCCTCCTCTAAACTTAACTCAACACTGAAGCGTTTTCCTGATTCCCCTTTGAAAGGTTTCAGTTGAATGTAGTTATCTTGTGCTCTTGAAATGACTTGCTGCAGAGTTTTTCCTGCTTTAGACAGCAAAGTCAATTTCAGAGAAGGCGGCAAATATCTTTCTCCACCTGTAGGATGTAACTGGATCAAAATACTCAATTTATGATCAGTTTCCTCTGTAATATTTACCAAAAGAGCTACTGTTTGATGATTTAGTTGGATTCCCAAGTCAATGAGTTTGGCTTTTTTAGGACCTTTTTGTGTAATTCTAGTACTTAGAGCTAAATTGGCTTCTGGATTGATTAGCGTGTCAACTGTTTGCCAACCTTCTTCAAAGACTCCCTCTAACCATTGACTTAATTTGATTCTGGTATTATGCAAATATGTCTGGAGTAATGTGGAAGACTGAGTTGAAGCTACAGGTAAAGGAATCGCTGAAGGTTCCGAGAAATGGTGGTAGAACAATAGGTGATTGAATTCCGCATCAAATAAAGATAGCGGTAGTTGGTAATAACCGTCCCGAAGATGTAAATTGAATTGACTGCGATAATTAACAAGTTCGTCGTAACGCAAAAATCCTCTAAGAATAACTTGTTCTTCCTCTTCTAACACCTCAACGACGACATAGAAATGAGCTGCAAATTCTGATTTATCAATGGCATCTCTTGGAATATTTACGACTTCATCTAGTAGGTGTTCTATAGCAATTGGACAAAATTTAAACTCTCCAATCTTGAGATGGCAAATATCTTCATCTACATTCATATCTCGATGGATTACTTTACCTGGTATGCGTGTACTTAGCCATTTTTCACAACCAAGTATTGCCAGTGTATTGAGATAAGTTTGCCACTGTTTTACTTCACCAGTGACTAGTGTACTATTATTTCTTGCTTGGTCGAAATCTTCTGGTTCTAGCCAAATAACTTCTGAAAGCAAGAGCCTTATATCAGTTGAATGAACCGGGGAATTAGCCATTATTGTACTCCTTGTTTGTGTTTTTTGTTTAAAATGTCCCTTAGTACTCCGAGGCTGAATAAATATACGATTTGACAAAATCTCAAAAGCCCAAAACACAAAAGTTTTTGAATGCGTGAATTGCTTAGCCCTACTTCAAAAGGAGGGTTGGGGGACATAGACGTACACCCTGTGTGCGCTGTTTTATATATTTGCGAAGTTGCAGAGCATACAAGCTATCCATCGAACGGCTCTTCCCTGCTCTGATTTCTTCTGCTGCTTCTCGAAAGATTTCGTCATCAGCAAAAGCTTCTATATACTCAGCCAATGTTTTGAGATAGTCTGGTTCAGGAGGAATTTTGGTCAAACCCTTTTCCCTAGCCTTCCTGAGAACACTATCAAGAAGTTGTTGAACTGTTAGGGTACGTACTTTACTCAGTAACTCCCCTGGATTTAATACTCGCCTAGCTTGATCCCAACTAGTCATTCCCAACTGGGGTGCAATATCTTTAAGAGATAAACTGTGATCGTAATAGAGCTGCAAACCAGGAAGAAATTGCTGAACGAAAATAGCATAATTTTTGCTTTTTGTCAATATGCTTATGCGATCGCTTATTTCTTGCTCTATCGCATCCGTCAAAGCTAAGCTAAGTTGCTCATACAAGAAATCCAATATTTCCTGCTGTTCTATATCTACCTCATTGAGGTTGTTAGCAGGTAAATCTGCTCTAAAATTATAACCTCCAGTATTAGGATCATAAATTTCCAGAGCTTCTCTATAACTCCAGATATCATAATGCCTCAGTTGTGTCACAACCTGCTTGAGTTCATTCATTAACTCCACTGTTGAGTAGATAATGATATCTCTTTTTCGCAAGCCATTGAGCATTTCTTGCAGTTGAGTGCTTGACGGATCTGGACATTTTTTTACTCCCTTTGAATGTTGTTGAATTCTGTCACGACGATAAACAGCATGAAACACTTCTACTAAATGGCGATCGCGCTTTGATAAACGTTCGAGTTGTTTGACTCTAACTCTATTAAGAAGCGCCCAGTCTGAGAGATGCTTAAATCCAAAGTCTGCTAAAAAATCTTTCAGAGCGGGATTTTGTTTAGTTTGCAAGTCTGCCCAATTGTCTAAGCTCATCTTAGACTCTGAATCGGCATCAAATGTTTGCAAAATTTTAACAGAAAAGAATTTGTAAGCTGTTGTCCTAGCTCCCCCATTGTTATTCACAATGAGTTGAGTTTTCCCATCCCGGCTTGGGATAACTAAAGTTTGTCCATCATCATTGAGGACATAGGGTAGCAAATCCTGGTAGGTGAAATACTTGTCACCACTGAAGAGATTGTCAATTTTTTGACATGCTCTTAGGATGGGTTCAGAAACATAGCACCGCAAACAAAGTCCTGCCCTGGCACGAGTTATGGCATCAACAGCAGAATTTTTAGCGAAGAAATGGGATATTAGAACAGCTTGCGTGTCTGTTGGAGCAAGATTGCGAATTTGTTTTAGGAACTCCTGTGCTGGAGGAACGAAACAGTGTTCGTATCTAACTCTTTGACTGGCACTGATTCTGCAAATTTTCCAGTATCTAGATGATGCATCCATAGTGACGCCATGCCCCAGAATAACCAATCTCACATGTTGCATCTAGTATATAGGCGTCAGCGTTGTCAACTTATGCAGTTCTTCTGAAGAGAGGACAAGGGGATGGGTGGGGTCCCCTCTGGGGATAAGGGGCAGGGGGGACAAGGGGCAAGGGGCAAGGGGCAAGGGGCAAGGGGTAATGCTCGATTAAGAGTTCCTAGTTCCCAGTTCTGGGTTCCCAATTCCCTCATTTCTACACTATTCTCTTCTTGTTTATTCTTCTATGGAATGATTTTTTCATTGATCACCCGAATCTTGCTGATCCAACTCAGGAGCGATTCCATACCAAAAGATATCAATCATTCTTTGCACATAGACAGGAGCGGAAATTGCCAAAAGATCTGCGCCTCCAGTTTGCTCTAAAAAAATGTAGTATGTCAGCGTGTAGTGCGTCAGTGAGCCGAGGAGCATGTGTGCCAAAATATCGGGAGCACAGGGTCGAATGCGTCCGAGTTGTAATTCTTGTTCAAAAAATTGAGTCAATGCTTTTAATACTAACACATGCAACGATTGCATTGGAGGAGGTGAGGGCATTGCAGGTTGTTTTAGCCCAGATGACGCTAATTTCCGAATCGTCTCTGGAGATTCAAGTATCGGCATCTTCATCTGTGGTAACTTACCTTTTGCTGCTATCATCATCATTCTGGGCATTGTGTCCCGAAAGAAGTCGAGAATTCTCTGCGACAATACAATCAAATTTTCTTTGAGATCACCTTGACCGGATAGGGTTTTGAGATCATTAATCCAATCAGGTGTTATAGAAATGCCAAGAGCTGCAAAAAATAAGTTTTCTTTGGTTGAGAATCGCTTAAAGATTGATGCTTCTGAAATACCCGCCTGTCGAGCGATTTCTTGTGTAGATGCGCCAAATCCATCTTCGAGAAACACTGCTCGCGCTGCTTCTAAAATTTGCTCATCCGTAATGGTTCGTGATCGCCCCATAGCTCCTCAAATACTGCTTTATTGTAACGGCTTAACTTTTAGTGGCTAATTGTGGATGCTTTGAAGTCTCTTGCTTCGACCCACGCTTTTAACAGTTATCACCTGAACAGTTATCAGTGACTAGTTTTTCAGTTGGGAGTCTCCAGTCCCCCACAACTCACAGCGTGGTAGATCTCACTTGGGGTTTAAATCCCCATAAGAAACCTGATAACTGACAACTCTTCTCCTGTCGGAGACGCTACGCGTACAGCCCTGCGGGCATCGCTTTGCGCTTACGGGTGTCTCCTTCTCCTGTCGGAACAGGTGAGCCAACGGAACAGGTGAGCCAACGCCAGTCGCCTACGGAACGCGATCGCGTCTCCCTTAGGAGAGGGAGACCCTCCTGGAGCTTACGCTCACTGATAACTGTTCACTGTTTTAATAGCACTACAGATCTACTTGACAACAAAATTCCCCTTGACACTTCCCTACATTATAAATATCGTAGATTTAATAAGTAAATACTTACTAATTATTTTCGACTTTATGATCGACGCGATATGTCTGAGCAAACTCGCGCTTGATGGGACTGAACATTGCACAATTTGCGAGGCTCCAAAAGAGCATCCCAGAAAAATCTTCTTGAAGAAATGAAGTCCGCTCACGATACGTCCCGTGATAAATCCTCAATATCTCCACATCAAGGAGCATTCAATATGACCATCAACTTCCAGTCATTGCAACTAAATCTGTGGCAAAGCTCTTTACGAAAACAACTTCAATCTCGTTGGCTCATTAATTTGCTTTTATTTGGAGGGATTGCAGGCGGTGGATTTGGTATCTACCGCGTGATCGCACCGTCATCTCAAAACACGCAAAGCCAAATATTGACCGCTCCGGTGGAGCAGCGGAGTTTGGCAATTACTCTTACTGCTAATGGTACGGTGAAAGCAGAACGCACGATAAATCTGAGTCCGAAAAGTGCAGGATATCTCAAACGATTACTAGTCAAAGAAGGCGATCACGTTCGTCAAGGGCAAATCGTTGCTTATATGGACGACTCGAATCTTCAGGGACAATTCACTCAAGCTCGTGGACAGTTAGCTCAAGCCCAAGCAAATTTGAATAAAGTATTAAATGGCAGTCGATCGCAAGAAATTGCTCAATCCCAAGCACAATTAGCCGAAGCGCAAGCAAAATTACAACAATTAGAAGCAGGTAATCGAGCTGAGGATATTTCTCAAGCGCAAGCACGGTTAAGCCAAGCGCAAGCCAAGTTGCGACAAGCACAAGACGATTTTCGCCGTAATCAAAATCTCTTCAAAGAAGGAGCGATTTCGCAACAGACGGTAAATCAGCGAAGAGCAGATCGTGATAGTGCTCAAGCGCAAGTGAACGAAGCCCAAGCCGCTTTAAAGCTTCAGAAACGAGGAGCGCGTCCTGAAGAAATTGCTCAAGCGCGATCGCAAGTTGAACAACGCCGACAATCCCTCAATCTGCTAAGAGCCGGATCTCGTCCAGAAGATATTGAGACAGCACGAGCACAAGTCGAGTCTGCACGAGGTGGACTACAATCAATTCAAACTCAAATTAAGGACACGATTATTACTGCGCCATTCGATGGCGTTGTGACAAAAAAATATTCTGATCCAGGTTCGTTTGTCACACCAACCACACCCGCAAGTGTTGTCGAAGGAGCCGCCTCGAACTCGATTTTGACATTAGCTGCAACAAATCAAATTATAGCAAACTTAGATGAAGCAAAAATTCCTCGCCTTCAAATCGGTCAAACGGTCAGGATCAAAGCCGATGCATATCCCGATCGCACGTTTGAAGGAAAAGTCAGTCAAATCGCAGCACAAGCATCCACTGTTCAAAACGTGACCAGTTTCGAGGTCAAAATTGCCTTAGAAAAAACTGCGCAACAACTGCTCAAAGCAGGTATGAATGTAGAACTGGAATTTCAGATTGGGCAACTCAATCATGCGATTGTGGTTCCGTCAGTTGCGATTGTGCGACAACAAAACGGAGCGGGCGTTTATGTGATGGGTAAAGACAAAAAACCTGTCTTTAAACCAATCAAAATCGGCACAACCGTTGGCGATCGCACCGAAGTCAAGTCTGGACTTACAGGGAATGAACGGGTCTTAATCAGCTTTCCACCTGGAATGGAGCCAAAGTCAGAATTTCCAGGACCGTTTGGCAATTCTAAGGGCGAAAATAGCGGCTCAAACAGTCCAACGTCTGGTAATAGTGCTTCTCCTATAAAGTAAAAGATTGAGCAAATGAAAAAGTTCACTGGAAAATTAACACAGCAGATATCGTTGACTGAAATTTTAGGAATTGCAACCGAAGGGCTGTGGAACAATAAGCTTCGCACTGGATTGACGATGCTTGGTGTGGTTATTGGAATCACATCTGTCATTTCGATTACTTCGATTGGACAAGGCATTCAGAAAAGTGTTGAGCAGCAGATTCAAGCGTTGGGAACGGATGTGCTCCAAGTATCGGCAGGTGCTGCTAAAAGTGACAACATTGTGCAGAGTGCAGGAACTTTGAGCACCTTGACGTGGGAAGATGCGAAAGCCATTGCCAAAGAAGCCCCGTCTGCCAAAATTGTCTCAGCAGCTTTGCAACAAGCCGCACAAGTCGTATATGTCGGAACGAATACAAATACCATCGTCTATGGCACTGACTTAAACTATCCCGATGCCCGCAATACCCATCCACGAAGAGGGCGCTATTTCAATCAAGAAGAACTGGATGGATCTGCTCAAGTTGCAGTTCTCGGTCCAACTGTGCGACGAACTCTGTTTGGAAATAAACCTGCGTTGAATGAGAAAATTCGCGTCAAAGGCGAAATTTATCGTGTCATCGGCATTATGGAAGTTAAAGGCAATCAAGGACCCGTTGATCGTGATGATGCAGTTTACATTCCTCTAACAACAATGTCTGCCCGCATTGTTGGTAATAATGCTCTAGCAGGTATTTCTGTCAATACAATTTATATCAAAGGAGAAAATCAAGATATCCTTGCTGCTGCGCAATTTCAGATAGGGAACTTGTTACGATTACGACATAATATCTACAACCCTAAAGATGATGATTTTCGCATCAGCAATCAAGCTGATATTATCCGCACATTCACGAGTGTTGTTGGACTACTCACGCTCATGGTTGTTGCGATCGCGGGTATCTCTTTGCTCGTGGGTGGCATTGGTATTGCAAACATTATGTTAGTGTCTGTTGTAGAACGCACCCGCGAAATCGGCATTCGTAAAGCGTTGGGTGCGACTAATTCCGCAATCTTGATGCAGTTTCTTGTTGAAGCAACCGCGATTTCTACGATTGGAGGTAGCACGGGTGCTGGTGCAGGAATTCTAATTGCCTGCATTGCTTCTGTGATTTTCAAATTCCCGTTAGTCATCTCAGTTTGGTCCATTGTGGTTGGGTTCGGGTTATCGCTGGGAGTTGGGTTAGCCGCCGGTGTCATTCCCGCGCGAAATGCTGCTAAGCTCGACCCGATTGCGGCGCTTCGTAGTGAATAACTTTGTGAATAACTTTTTGTAGAGGTGTTTGATGACAACGATGATTTGGATGGAAGGGATTACAAAAACCTATAAACTGGGAGAAATTACCGTTCCGATTCTCAAAGGGATTGATTTAGCCGTTGAAGAAGGTGAGTATGTTGCCATTATGGGTGCATCAGGTTCGGGAAAATCGACGTTGATGAATATACTGGGCTGTCTTGATCGCGTCACGAGCGGACACTATGTTTTTGAAGGCGTTAACTTAACGACGTTTAATGACGATCAACTTGCCTACATCCGTAATCAGCGTATTGGATTTGTGTTTCAGCAATTTAATTTACTTCCACGCGCCACCGCGCTAGAAAACGTCATGTTGTCGATGGTGTATGCCAATGTTCCGAAATCCATTCGTCGAGAGCGCGCAAAGGAAGCGCTGATTCGGGTTGGCTTAGGTGAACGGCTTCATTACCGTCCGAATCAGTTATCAGGAGGACAGCAACAGCGAGTTGCGATCGCGCGAGCACTCGTGAATCATCCGGCGTTAGTGTTAGCAGATGAACCCACTGGCGCATTGGATACTCAAACTTCTCAAGAGGTGATGAATCTCCTCACTGAACTCAATGAGCAAGGCATCACAATTATACTAGTCACGCATGAACCGGATATAGCTGCTCAAACGAAACGGGTGATTCGCATGCAAGATGGACATGTTGTCACTCTAAGTACAAGACAAAAAATTTAGAGATTGCAGGAACTCCGGTTGTGTTGCAAAAACTTTTTGAAAACAAAGCTGGAGTTTAGCGCTCTTTCATTCACATTTGCCCGTTGCTGAATAGAAGTAAGCTGTTAAACACCTAATTTGCACATTTAGACAGCAGGGGGGCAGAGGGGCTCCAGGAGCAGGGGAGAAGGATTGACCGGAGGCGGAGCGTCTCCGGCTCCGCGCTTTTTCTCCAAAATCAACAAAGGCCAAGTTAAATGCATATTAGCTTATGAATTCAGGTGATTGCGCAAAGCGCAGTCCTCCTTGGGCGATCGCCTTTAGCAATAAGCAAAGCCCAATCGCTTAGCTTAATAGGTTGTAATATAACAAACAATCATAATGTGTAAGCCTTCCATACAAAGTTTTTAAGAAAGATTAAGCTCATCTTCAAGGGGAATTGGTATGAGTGCCTCTGCTGTTTTAACTCAACGCAAACAAGTACAAAAGAATTGATCGCACATTCAAAAGAATTGTTCTTGAAATCTTATCCTAATACTTATAAACTTGGGATATCAAAAGTTGAATATCAGACAACTTTTAGAGAGATTTCATTGACCAAAGGATTCTTGTATGAAAACTCAGTTTAACCAGAAACTTGAAACACTACACCATGATAAAACCTTTACTTCTTTTTACGAACGAGTTGCTGGTAACGCATCATCTGTTGTTTTCTGGGATAAGTTACAGAACGATTTTCTTAATTTTATTCCTGAAGGAGGGAAGATTTTAGAAATAGGAAGTGGACCAGGATTTCAAGCACTAAAAATTCACCAACATCGACCTGATGTGGAAATTATTGTTTCCGATTTTTCTGACAAAATGGTTTCTTTAGGAAAGAAAAACTATCAAGCAATGATTTCCAGAAATGAAGGTATCAAGAGATTTAAGTCTAATATATCCTTTGTACAAGCAGATGCTATGGACTTATCTCAATTTGGTACTGAAAAGTTTGATGGTATTTATTCTTTGACAGCTATTAAGCATTTTCCTAATCCAATTCATGGACTTTATGAATCAATTAAGATTCTTAAACCAGGAGGACGCATGTTCTTTTCTGATTTTTTTGCAGAAGCTTCATTGGTAGCCACAAAAAATTTTGCCAAGTATGTTGTGAGAGTTCCAAATTTTATCCAACCGATTATTGTCCCTTTAAGTTATTTTGTAACAAAAAATAAAGCTCCACATAAAGCAGATATAGAAAATTGGAAAAACGAACTTTCTTCAAAGGGATTTTGTCATTTAGAATATTTGCATGAATATCCGTTTTTTATATTGAAATTAGAAAAAAATAGGCTATAAATGCAATTTTTACTAAGCTTCAAAGCCTTTCATTAAAGACTCGTTATTAACTAATACGTTTTTCCATGAGAGCCACGGCGATCGCTACTGAAAAGCCTTGGCTTTCTTGGCGCAAGTAGCTCTCGTAGCAAGAGTGAGCTGGCTCTTACTCACTAGTACGTCACGGTATAAATAGAGCAACCATTTAAAATCCATCAAAAGCTCATTTCATAATACTTTTGACTTTTGAACGCCACTTGCTCCACTTGGGGAGACCCCAAGACCGTACTGCCTCACCGCAGTGGCTCCTTTTGAATGCATGACTTACGCCGCAGTGTACTAGTGGTCTGCCAAGGCAACTTTGCGGGATTAATAGCAGATGGACGTACAAAGGTCGTCCATTAGTTATACCAATTTGAAAAAAGAATGCAACACATCGGTTAAACCCCTCCCCAACCCTCCCCTTGGCAAGGCTATCCATTACCCGGATCTTTCTCAACATTTGCGAGAGTAATTACTCACGTTTTTTCTAAACCTTATTCGTTCGTCGTTCATTCTCAATAAAAATGTAGTTTTAGCTAGAACAATAAACGTAAGTTTGTCAAGTGTGCTGAAAATCTCGGTGTTCAAGATGCCCACCAGACGAGAGTTTCAAGATTGTTTTAAGAAAGATGTGACTAATGGATAGTTGGCAAGGGGAGGGTGCCCGATAGGGCGGGTGGGGTTATCTGTCGCAAACATTTTTGGAATTGGTATTACCTAAACTGATGGAGCATTTCTGCCGTGCTGCACTAGCCTCTCTACGCAGATGCTCTGCTCAGCTTTGATTCCCACACAGAGTGAACAATACTTTTGAACTTGTATTCGGTAAGTTCAAAAAAAAAGCGTCGCTCGCTTCTCCAAGCACTGGGATTTTTCCCTGTAAACTGACGAAATTGACGACAGAAACTAGCTACGCTTCTATAGCCCAAATTATCAGCAATCTGATTCACTGTTTGATCAGTTCCCAAAAGCAAAAACGATGCTTGTACCATCCGCCTATAGGTAATCCAGCGGTAAAGACTCTGTCCGGTTTGCTCTCGCACCAAGTTTGTTAAGTAAGCAGGAGAGTAACCAACTGCTTGTGCTACATCATTAAGGGTAATCGGTTGGTGATAATTGGCTTCGATAAAGTCGAAGACTTCTTTGAGTATGGGAGTGGACTGAAAAATTGACTGCTGGTCTGTTATGCTAGCAGTATTCGTAGATGGTAGTTCTAGAAGTTGCTGAGCATAAGCCTCAAAAAAATCTTGGCAATGAGCAGTCTGTTTTTCCAATTGGGGGGCGATCGCTGCCAGTAATTGCTTTAAAGTATTGGGTTTGAGTAGATAATTATCTGCTTTGAGATCTATGTCTTTGCAGATGTCAGCCTGAGCACCCTGGCTAGTCAAACAAATAAAGGAGATAATCTTTGTGATTGTGAAAATGTTTATGTATAGAGTATTCAGGAAATTGTAACCATCAAAGTCTTCCATAAGAATTTCATACCATTATCAAATTGAGAAAATTCTCCTGTGTTAGATACAAACTCAGTCAGCAGTTTTCCGCATTCCTAGTGTAAAGTAGTGTAAAAACCTTGTACGGCAACTGTTTTAACTCAACGCAAACAAGTACGAAAGAATTAATCGCGTGTTCGAAAGAATTGCTCTTGCAATCCCATCTCAATGCTTAATAAACTTGTGACATCACAAGTTGAATACTACAGTTACTGACAGACCAACAAAAATAATTATCCACACTAAATTTCCTGGAATTTCATTATCCCAACGGAATTTCCTGCAATCTCATTACTTAGCGTTGTCATCCTAAACGCTCAATTTCGCTAGCAAAAAAATTTGCTTGAATTCATCAAATCATATCTGTTTACAGAGAAATGAATTAAATGGAAGCTCAAGAGAAAAATATGCAACAAAATAAACACTTTGACACAATTATTCTTGGTTCAGGACTTGGAGGAGCAACCTTAGCTAGCATCCTTGCAAAGCATGGTTTTAGTGTTCTGCTACTCGAAAAAGGTACTCATCCACGGTTCGCGATTGGCGAAGCCATGTTGCCAGAAAGTGCAATGTGGATGTGGATTGTGGCAGAACGTTATGGTATACCAGAACTCAAGAATTTAACTGATGTGAAGGCAATGCGCCAGCACGTGTCATCAGGTTGCGGTGTGAAGCGTTTACTTGGGTTTGTTTACCACAATGAAGGTGAGAAACAAAACCCAAATCAGACGCATCAACTTATCTCACCAGAATTCTCATTGACATCTGAGAGCCATCTTTTCCGCCCAGATGTTGACCATTATATGGTGAAAGTCGCTCAAAGTTACGGTGCAGTTTATCGCGATTCAACAGATGTAGAAGAAATTGATTTTCAAGAAAATAGCGTACGGGTACATACCAAAGATGGTGAAGAATATACTGCTCGCTTCTTGGCAGATGGTTCAGGGTTCCGTTCAGTAGTCGCAGAGAAATTTAATCTGCGAGAAAAACCTACTCGTTTAAAAACCAATACTCGCGGTATCTTCACCCATGTAGCTAACTTACCTGCATATGATGATTGTGTGCCCAAAGAAGATTTGCCAGGGTTGAGTTGTAGATGGCATCAAGGTACACTGCACCATGTCTTTGATGGTGGTTGGATATGGGTTATTCCTTTTGATAACCATAGCCTTTCGGAAAGCCCTCTATGCAGTGTTGGGTTAATGCTCAATGGTTACAAGTACCCCAATAAAGGCGCAGACCCAGAACAGGAATTTTACAGCATCGTTAATCAATTCCCCAGCATTGCCAATCATCTCAAAGACCTCAAACCAGTACGTAAGTGGGTAAGTACTGATCGGATTCAATATTCATCCACAAAATCTGTAGGACATCGTTTTGCTTTGTTGAGCCATTCTCAAGGTTTTATCGACCCTCTATACTCAAGAGGCTTTATTAGCACCTTTGAAAACGTTCATGCTTTAGCAGGTCGATTGATAGAAGCATTAAAAGATGATGATTTCTCTGTTGAACGCTTCGCCTATGTAGATAAATTGCAAACAGCAAAACTGAACCACAACGACCAGTTAGTTTATAACACCTTCCGCTCAATGGCACACTTTGAGTTATGGAATGCGATGACTCAACTGTGGTTGGCTTATCTTATTTTCCATGATATCAACTTGTTCGGTAGTTGTATGAAATATCAATCAAGCGGTGATATTTCAGCCTTTTTAGACATCGATAGAGAAGAACCTTTCACTGGTGCAAATGCACCTTTCAGCAAACGATTCCAGCCAGTTCTTGATGGTTATCAGGCTGTGCTAGATAAATTTGAAGCCGGAGAAATACCAGCACAAGAAGCAGCTAATGAAATGCTTTCTCTACTCAAAAACTCCGACTTATGGCCCCAGTCTGTTTATCGTTGGGGAGACCCAGCATCGCGCCATCTTGACTTAGTTGCTCATCCAGAATTGGTCGAACCAATACTATTTCTTGACCAACAGGATGCAACGTTATTATTGCAAGAAGAATTGTTAACAACCAAAATGTCGCAACCAACATACGCACGCTAAAATCTCAATTCCCTCTTATAAGGGGGATTTTAAGAATCTGATTTGTTCTATTTTGTATAACGAAGGAGCAGATAATCATGACATTAGAATTGCAGGCTTACACACAACAAAAAAAGATTCCTGGACCACCTGCATTACCTATTCTTAGTACCTTACCTTTTCTATATAAACATCAACATTTAGAATTTGATAGATTGGCAAAAAAATACGGTGATATTTTCCAAGTACGTGTTTTTGGTAGGAAGATTGTTGTATTAAATGGACTTGAAACTATTAGACAAGCTTTGTTAAAACAATCTGAGGACTTTGCAGGTAGACCTGATGTACCTATTGTAAAAAAAGTAATCAATGGTAACAATATTGGTGGTAGAGAATATAACTTACTCTGGAAAAGACACAGGGAAATTGTTATTAATGCTATGCACATGTTTGTCGTTAATAAAACAACATCATTCGAGCAACAAGTCAAAGAAGATGCTGTTGAATTAGCGAATATATTGTTGAGTTACAAAGGTCAACCTTTTACAGCGGATATGGAGATTTATTTATCTATATCCAATATCATGGCCAAAATTTTGTTTGGAGAAAAGTACAGTCGTAATAATCCAGACCTTATATCCCTAATCAAACTGGTTCAAACAATAAATCGCGTTGGTAATGCTTCGATGCTAATGCTGTATGGACCACAACCACCAGACTTTCTCATAAATTATGCAAGCAGTATTGGGACGAAGTTAGTCTCAAATACATTAAAAGAGCATAAGAAGTCTTATGACCCTAAAAATTTGCGGGGTATGGCAGACGCTTTATTAAAAGCTGTTAACGAAATCGACGATTCAGAAAAACAAACTTTGGGTCTCACTGAAGAGTTGGTTGTGGACGGAACTGCACAAGAAATCATGATGTCAAGTACACAAGCTGTTCCTGTAATTGCCTGGGCACTCTTGTATATGATTGCTTATCCCGATATTCAAGCTCAAGTACAGGAAGAATTAGACAGGGTTATTGGTAAAGAGCAAACAGTAGGTTATGACGACCGTGTAAAACTACCATTTACACAAGCTTGCATTCATGAAATTTGGCGGCACGCTGTTTATTTCCCGACTGCTCTACCACACGCAACAACGAGAGATACAAGTATCAATGGCTATTTTATTCCCAAGAATACACCTGTATACGTAAATTTGTATGGTTTGACTCGTGATCCACGCTATTGGGAAGAACCAGAAAAATTCAATCCTCATCGATTTTTAAGTAAAACAGGTGAAATCAGAGAAGAACTCTTAGAACAGTATTATCCGTTTGGTTTGGGTAAACGCAGATGCTTTGCAGAGTATTTAGGAAGACAGGAAATATTTTTATTTTTTACTAATCTGATGCATCGCTGTGAGTTTACAAAAGTTCCAGAAGCAAAATTAAGTTTTGAAAGCCAAAGAGGAGCGACAACAATGCCAAAAGAACGTTATCAAGTCATCGTTAAACCCCGTGTCTAGTTTTTGGCGATAATTTTTTGTTAGGCTAAAAGTTGGATAGAGAGATTCAAACTTCCTCCGCTTTAATCAACTCCAAAAAACAACTTTTTCCGACTACTATATATCGGAATTGCTGGGGATCCTAACGAAATAAGCTCGGTTTTTTGTCTCAAAATAGCTATCATTGCAAGGTTGCCTTTAACATTTTAATTCAGATGGGAGCAAATTTTATGCAATTCAACATATTGCGTTCTTCAACAAAAGAGAAAAAAATTCCTAGCCCACCAGTATTACCAATTGTTGGAAACTTACCATTTATTGATAAACATCAATATTTGTCATTTACAAAGATGGCGAAGCAATATGGTGATGTATTTCAAGTACATATATTTTTCCAGCAACTAGTAGTAATTAATGGTCTGGAAACAATTAGACAGGCTTTGCTTAAACAAACAGATGATTTTGCTGGTAGACCAGATTTTTATACCTTAGTAAATACAGTAAAAGGTAGAACAATCGGCGGTAGAGACCACGGTTTATTGTGGAAAAGACATCGAGAAATTGTTAATAATGCGCTTAACTCATTTGTTTCTAGTAAAACAATATCTGTTGAAGATATTGTTATGAATGAAGTAGATACGCTGACTCGTATACTAACAGAAAATCTTAACAAAGCTTTCGATCCACAAGTGGAAATTGGGTTATCCGTAGCTAATGTGATAGCTCAAATCTTGTTTGGTGAAAAATATGAGCGCGATGATCAAGATTTGATTGATTTTGTTAAATATGCCAAAGACTTTAGCCTGAATACTGGTGGTAAGTTAACCGCAGATTTCTTCCCGCTATTACTCATCTTTCCAAACAAAGGTTTAGAGAAGCGGCAATTTGTTCTCGACGCATTAGAGCGCTTGGTATTAAAAAAATATTATAGCCTTCGTCCTTCCTATAACCCAGAAAAAATGCGAGGAATGTTCGACTCGCTTATTAAAGCAGCTAATGAAGTGAGCGAAAGTGAAAGAGAATCTTTGGGTTTAACTGAAAATTTAATTGTGGAAGGACAACCGCAGGAAATTATGGGAACGGGGTTGCAACCCATCGCTCCTCTAATTCGTTGGGCAATTCTTTATATGATTGCTTATCCTGAAATTCAAGCAGAAATTCATCAAGAATTAGATCGGGTGGTTGGGAAAGGAGAAAACATAAGATTTGAAGACCGGACAAACTTACCATTTACTGAAGCTTTTTTGCTCGAATTATTGCGACATGTACCTCACTTTCCAGGTGGAATACCTCACTCCACAACCAATGATATAACTATCAACGATTACTTTATTCCCAAAAACACTCCTGTTTTTATTAACTACTATAGTTTGACGCAGGACGAACGCTATTGGGAACAACCAGAGGTATTTAATCCCCATCGCTTTTTAAATGAGAATAATCAAATCCGTCAAGAGCTTTTGGATAAATATTATCCCTTTGGTTTAGGCAAACGTCGTTGTATAGGAGAACATTTAAGTCGTTTTGAGTTGTTTCTATTCTTGGCAAATTTGGCACATAAATTTAAATTTGAGAAAGTTCCAGGAGCGAAGTTAAGTTTGGAAGGTCAAGCAGGAGTGCACGTACTTCCACAAGATTTCCAAGTGATCATCAAATCAAGATAAGTTGTTGTTTGTACTAAGCCAAGAGCCAAGTAAGAGGAAAGGAAGCAGGGGGGTTGGGGGGAAGTTTTTCATATGTCCTGGTACACCGTAGTTCATGACAACTACTTAGTAAGGAGTAAAAATTTGTGAAAAATACGTTAAAAGGATTGTCCTTCAACATTTTGAAAAACACTGTTATGAAGGATATGCCAAGTAAACTGAAACGGCACTTAAAACAATCCTTGATTGATGGTGGTTCTAAGATTGAAATATTGCCATTTTTACTGACTAAAATTAATGGATATGTTTTGCCAAGTTACATTTTAGAAGAAGATTTGCAATCTTTTGCCTCCTTCAAAACTCTACCTAGTGATGTTTTCATAGCCAGCTATCCCAAATCAGGAATTTTATGGCTACTAGAAATTGTTCATTCTATTACTAAGTCAAAAGATACTGAAAAACAAGATTTCCCTCCAATCTTTGAGCTAGCAGATAATGAACAACTAGAAACTTTATCTTCTCCTCGGTGTATGTTGACCAATTTACCATTTGCCTTAGTGCCACACCACAACGAAAAGAATGTCAAGTATATCTATATTGCTCGCAATCCCAGAGATGTAGCTGTATCCCAATATCACTTCTTCCAGGAAATGCCAACTTTTGTCTCTCAAAGCTCTAAAAACACATACACATGGGCAGAATTTTTAGCATACTTTATAAAAGGGGAAGTTCCAGGTGGTCTATATTTTGACCATGTCCTAGAATGGTGGAACCATAAGGAAGATACCAATGTACTCTTTGTTAAATATGAAGATATGCAAAAAGATCTTCAGGGTCAGGTGAAAATCATTGCTGAGTTTCTTGGGTTTCAACTTTCCGAACAACAGATAAAAACTGTAGCAGAAAAATGTACATTCCCAGCCATGAAATTAAACCCCAATCCAGCAATTCATAAGATTCCTGAATTCTCGAAAAAAGGTCTACGCCTACGTAAAGGTATCGTCGGTGACTGGAAAAATTATTTCTCAGAGCAGCAGTTAGAACAATTCCAACAATTGTACGAATCCTGCATGAATGGAACAGATCTTGATTTTGAATTTCAAATGTAGAAATAACAAAGTTCATGCTCCGTTTGCATTAGAAAAGAGCCAAAGATATTTTAGTTAGAGGTAAAAAATGACCCTTCATCCCCCAGAACCATTTCGGATCAAGATGGTTGAACCCATCAAATTGCTTGATCGCGATGGGCGTGAGGCAGCTATACGCCGAGCTAATTATAACCTGTTCAGTCTGCGTTCAGAGGACATCTTCATTGATTTATTCACAGACTCTGGCACCAGCGCCATGAGCCAGGCACAATGGGCAGCTATGCTTGAAGGCGATGAAGCCTATGCTGGAGCGCGTTCCTATTTTCGGCTTGCACAAGTCATAGAGGATATTTTCAGCTTTTCCTATTTTTTACCCACCCATCAAGGTCGAGCAGCAGAAAACATTTTAAGCGCTTGTCTAGTCAAACCAGGTCAGTACATCCCTTCTAACACCCATTTCGATACTGGCTATGCCAATATCCGCGCTCGAGGAGGTCACCCAGTAAATCTTGTCATTGATGAAGCTCACAATCCGACAAAGTACCACCCTTTTAAAGGGAATATGGACATTCAAAAGTTGCGAGACTTTATCAAACAGACAGGACCAGACCAGATTCCCTTTGGCATGATTACCATAACGAACAACGCCGGAGGTGGTCAACCTGTTTCTATGGAAAATCTCCGAGCAGTTTCGCAGACATACAAAGAATTTGGGATTCCCTTTTTCATAGATGCTTGTCGCTTTGCAGAGAATGCCTACTTCATCAAGCTGCGAGAACCAGGTTATGCAGACAAAAGTCCACTGGAAATCAGCCGTGAAATGTTTGCACTAGCTGATGGTATGACTATGAGTGCCAAAAAAGACGGTATTGTCAATATTGGTGGCTTTATAGCCATGAACGATGAAGCTCTATTTGAGCAGGCACGCAATGAACTACTCATTTGTGAGGGATTTCCCACCTATGGTGGGCTGGCTGGTCGAGATTTAGACGCAATGGCTGTTGGCTTGCGTGAAGCACTTCAAGAAGAATATCTCACATATCGTTTGGGGCAGACAAATTATCTAGCACAGCGTTTACGGGAATTAGAGATTCCAATTATTGAGCCGCCTGGAGCACATGCAGTATACGTGGATGCAGGGCAGTTATTACCTCATATCCCCCAAGAACAATTTCCTGGTCAATCTCTTTCAGTGGAACTTTATTTAGAAGGTGGAATACGTGCAGTAGAAATAGGCTCATTGGGTTTTGCTCATCCCGATCCACAAACAGGTCAGATAGTACATCCGAAATTTGAATTACTTCGTTTGGCACTGCCAAGACGGGTATACACGCAAAGCCATTTAGACTATGTCGCCGAAGCATTAGGCAAAACCGCAGCGCGGTGCGAGCAAATACCTGGCTATCGACTGATTTATGCACCGAAGCTGATGCGCCAATTTACTGCTGAGCTTGAGCCTATGACATTAAATGGACATCCGTCACAACCAAAGGGTGAATTTTCAACTTCCAAGTTTCATCAAAACTTTGAAGGTTCCAAAAAACCAACTCTTCCCAGCAAAAAGCGTAAAACCAAGTCAGAACTAGTTTAAATCGGGGAGATAAAAATGGAAAATATCATCATCGTCGGAGCCGGACTCGTAGGTTCTTTACTCTCTGTGTACTTGGCGCGTGCTGGTTTTAAGGTCAGCGTATATGAGCGAAATTCAGACCCGCGCCAGATAAATATGCAATCAGGTCGTTCTATAAACATAACTCTATCTGAGCGAGGTTTCAAAGCACTGGATGCTGTAGGTGCGGCTGATGTGGTGCGCCAGTTATGCATTCCTGTCTATGGCAGAATTATGCATGCCCAGGATGGCGAGCTAACTTATCAACCTTATGGCAACAATAAAGAAGCCATCTATTCTATTGGACGCGAGGACTTGAGTAAAGCGCTTATCAGCTTTGCTCAGAAGCATGAAAACATCGAATTTTCTTTCAATCAAAAATGTATCGACATTGATTTGCCAACAGCGACGCTGAAATTGCAAAACTTAAAAACAGGAGAAATCACTCAGGTGCAAGCAGATAGAATTTTTGCTGCCGACGGAGCGCATTCTCCTGTACGACACAAGATGCAGCGATTGAAACGCTTCAATTATTCCCAGGAATATCTTGAGCAGGGATACAAAGAGATTATCATTCCTCCAGGTGATGATGGCAGTTGGGTATTCGATAAAAACGCCATACATATCTGGCCACGAGATAATTTCATGCTCATCGGTTTTCCGAATCTAGACAAAAGTTTTACCCTATCATTACACCTGCCCTATGAAGGAGAAATTTCCCATGATTCCACTGCATCAGGTGATGCTGTGCGAAATCTTTTTGAAACCTATTTTCCTGATATCTGGTTACTAGTAGAACCTAACCTGACAGATTATTCTCACAAACCAGTGGAAGCAATGGTTACTATTAAATGTTTCCCTTGGAGTTATCAGGATAAGGTGTTACTCATCGGCGATTCTTGTCACGCTATTGTTCCCTCATACGGTCAAGGTGCCAATGCTGGCTTTGAGAATTGCCAGTTGTTGACCAAATGTATTGAACAACATCCGGGAGATTGGCAGACGGCTTTTAGAGAATATGAGACGCTGCGTAAACCAGATATGGATGTGCTCGCCGACCTTTGTTTAGAACACTTTACGGTTCTCAGAAAAATGGTAGGTGATCCCAAGTTTCTGGAGCGGAAGAAAATTGAAAGAAAGTTACAGCAAATGAATTCGGAATTTGCATCTTTGTACTATAACATTTCTTTCACATGTATGTCCTATTCAGAAGCGTTAAGGATTGAACGAATTCATCAGGAGATGATTAGTCAGATTGCAGAGAATAATATCAAACGGGAAGTATCTGTTTAAGATTAGTCATTTGGAAAATTTTTTTCAACCTCACTGTCATCTATTATTCTCTGTTTGCTTTTGTCCTGAGTAACTCACTCATATATGTCAAAAAATAGTCTTGAATTGGAGTCGTGCAGACAATGATTGTAGTCATCGAAACAGGAACTCCTGCCCAGGAAATTCAAAGAATTACCCAAGAATTAGAAAGATTGAACATTACACCAGAACAAATTGTTGGCAATCACAAAGTTGTGATTGGTTTAGTAGGTGATACGGCAGCTATCAATCCTCAACAAATCCAACAACTAAGTCCTTCTATTGAGCAGGTGTTGCGGGTTAAACAGCCCTTTAAACGGGCAGCCCTTGAATTTCGCTACGGACAGCCGAGTGAAGTCTTTGTAGAAACACCATCAGGATTTGTCGCCTTTGGTCAAAACCGTCCTATAGTTCAAGTTGCTGGACCCTGCTCAGTAGAAAACGAAGAAATGATTGTCCAGACTGCTCAGCGAGTAAAGGCGGCTGGAGCTAAGTTCTTGCGAGGTGGAGCTTATAAACCTCGCACTTCTCCTTATGCCTTCCAAGGACATGGTGAGAGTGCTTTAAGTTTACTGGCAACGGCTCGTCAGGAAACAGGTTTGGGAATTGTCACAGAAGTCATGGATACAGCTGATCTCCAGAAAGTGGCTCGGATCGCTGACATTATCCAAATCGGTACTCGCAATATGCAGAATTTCTCCCTGTTGAGGAAGGTGGGTGCCATAGGTAAGCCAGTTTTACTAAAGCGAGGTATGTCCGCCACGATTGAAGAGTGGTTAATGGCTGCTGAGTACATTTTGGCAACAGGCAATCCCAATGTCATTTTGTGTGAGCGAGGAATTCGTTCTTTTGATCGGCAGTATGCCAGGAATACACTTGATTTGGGTGCTATACCTGTTCTACGTACGTTAACTCACTTACCGATCATGATTGACCCCAGTCATGGCATAGGAAAAGCAGAATATGTGCCAGCAATGGCGTTAGCAGCGATCGCTGCTGGAGCTGATTCTCTGATGATTGAGGTTCACCCCAATCCAGCCAAGGCTCTCTCCGATGGTCCTCAATCTCTAACGCCACAGCAATATGACGAGTTAATGCAACAGATGGCTGTCATTGGTCAAGCTGTTGGTCGTTGGTCGCAACACTTTCCTATATCGACAGTAGATTGTACTTCACAGAAACATCAAGCTAAACAAGAAATTTGTGACCAAACTATCACTGCGATGATTTTTAGAAAGTAGTTTGAAAAGAATTACCAATAATTTCTCATACCCATTACTACACAATCGTTTGCTATTGAAGAAGAATGCAGAATTCAGAACTCAGAACCCAGAATGCACTAGCTGACTCAGCCATTCCACAAGCTGTAGAAATAAAAATTGAACAGCCAGAGAAACGGCAAATGCGAATCTCTGCTAGCATCCAGATTCCCTACTCATTAGAACAAGTCTGGCAAGTTCTAACAGACTATGAAGCTTTTGCTGAGTTCATGCCCAACATAACACACAGCAGACGGTTGGAGCATCCGACCAGAGGTATTCGTGTGGAACAAATTAGCATGAGGAGTTTTATGGGCATGAAGTTATCAACCCGTTCAGTTTTCGACGTGGAAGAAAAGTTGTTCCATGAGATTCTTTATCGACAAATCGAGGGAGACTTTAAAGCCTTCTCTAATCACTGGCGATTAGAGCCTTTGAATCTATCTGACGAAAAAGCTGGAGTTAATCTCGCTAATAGCTTTTTGATTTGCCCAAAGCAAATCATCCCAATCCCAATGACGCTATTTGAAGACGTTTTCAGGCATGATGTGTCAGCGAATATGTTAGCGATTCGTCAGCGAGTAGAAGAGCTATTTAGTCCAAGATAACTGCGAACTTTGAGAGGAATTTCCAATGAGTTTGAAAACCCATCACTACACAACTCAAGGTGGAGTTTGTGTATCTCGTTCCCTAACTGAGATTTTTTTGATGGAAGCTGCTATTGAAGAGATCTTATTACGTCTTGATTCTCAACGTGGAGGATTGCTTAAAAGTAGCTACGAATACCCAGGAAGATACAAAAGATGGGCAATAGGTTTTGTGAACCCACCGCTAGAACTTGTGACCCGTGAGAACTCTTTTACACTCACGGCACTTAACGAGCGAGGCATGGTGCTGCTACCATATCTGACAGAGCATTTATGCCAGCAAGAACAACTCGTAGCGGTCAAACAGGAGAAGGAGCGTGTTACTGGTTCTATTCGACCAACAGAACGTTTCTTTTGCGAAGAAGAGCGAAGCAAGCAACCATCTGTCTTTAGCGTTGTTCGTGAGATTTTATATGCCTTCAGTAGCCCGGAAGATGATCATTTGGGACTGTATGGTGCTTTTGGCTACGACTTAGTCTTCCAATTTGAGTCAATGCCAAAGCATCTTGAACGTTCCGTAGACCAGCGAGATTTGGTGCTTTATTTACCTGATGAACTAGTAATTGTTGACTACTACCAGCAACGTGCATTCAAAGTGCAGTACGAGTTCAAAACCAAGCATGGTAGCACCAGTGGCTTACCTCGCACTGGTGAAGTCATTGACTATAAAGGAAAGTGTCATATTCCGACTCAAACCTCTGACCATGAAAAGGGCGAGTATGAGAACCAGGTGAACAAAGCACTTGAATACTTCCGTCGCGGCGATTTATTTGAGGTTGTTCCTAGTCAAAGCTTTTTTGAAGCTTGTGAAAAACCACCAACAGATTTATTCCGAACACTACAGCAGATTAATCCCAGTCCCTATGGATTCATCTTTAATTTGGGTGGAGAGTATTTGATTGGTGCATCTCCAGAAATGTTTGTACGCACAGAAGGTAGGCGTGTTGAAACCTGTCCAATCAGTGGTACGATTAGGCGGGGAAAAAATGCGATTGATGATGCTGCTCAAATTCTGAAGCTTCTCAACTCACGCAAAGATGAAGCAGAGTTGACCATGTGTACGGACGTGGATCGCAACGACAAGTCGCGGATTTGTGAGCCTGGGTCAGTACGAGTGATTGGTCGTCGCCAGATTGAGTTGTACAGTCATTTAATCCATACAGTAGATCACGTCGAAGGTTTATTGCGACCTGAGTTTGATGCCTTGGATGCATTTCTCACCCATCTGTGGGCAGTGACTGTGACAGGAGCACCAAAACGGTCAGCAATGCAGTTTATCGAACAACATGAGCGTAGTCCTCGGCGTTGGTATGGTGGAGCAGTCGGATACTTATCCTTCAAAGGAGACTTAAACACGGGTCTTATCCTGCGGACTATTCAACTCAAAGACGCGATCGCACAAGTGCGAGTGGGTGCAACAGTTCTTTATGACTCGATCCCAGAAGCTGAGGCACAGGAAACTATCACTAAAGCTGCTGCTCTGTTTCAGACACTTTACCAGACCAAGCATAGGAGTACCGATTTGTCCAGTAGAATCGACCATGACCATGTGGAAGCTGGAATTGGGAAGCACGTTTTACTCATGGACCATGAAGACTCATTTGTTCACACGCTAGCAAACTACATCCGTCAAACTGGTGCCACAGTGACAACACTACGTCATGGCTTTTCGGAATCAGTCTTTGATATGGAAAGCCCAGACCTTGTTGTCTTATCTCCTGGTCCTGGCAGACCAAGTGATTTCTGTTTGACAGAGACGATTATAGCTTGTATGTGTCGGGAAATTCCCATCTTCGGAGTTTGTCTTGGTCTACAAGGTATCGTTGAAGCTTTCGGCGGTGAATTAGGAGTTCTTGACTATCCACAACACGGAAAGTCTTCCCGTGTTTTTGTCACAGAGCCAGAGTCAGCTATCTTCAAGGATTTACCACTATCCTTTGAAGTTGGTAGATATCATTCGTTGTTTGCTCTGTCTGACCAATTGCCCAAAGAACTAAAGGCTACAGCTATTTCAGAAGATGGTGTGATTATGGGCATTGAGCATAAGACACTTCCAATAGCCGCAGTGCAGTTTCACCCGGAATCAATCATGACTCTTGCTGGAGAAGTCGGTCTCGTTATCATTAAGAATGTCGTACGTATGTATACAAAAGGTTGCAACTCCTCAAAGAAGCTGCAACACAAGAGTGTCAGCAACAAAGATGTGATACATAGTACCGTCTTCAATTGACTTGATATTTTCTCCTGGAGAATTGGTCTTTATTGTCGGTGGCAACGGTAGTGGGAAGTCTACGCTGGTGAAGTTGATCACTGGACTTTACATTCCTGAAAGTGGAACAATTTGGTTAGGTGGAGAACGTATTACTGACACCAACCGAGAGTGGTATCGCCAGCATTTCTCAGTAGTGTTTTCAGATTTTTACTTATTTGACCGTCTCTTAGGATTTGAAGGAGAACAAATAGACAAATAAACTCAACACTACCTGAAACAACTCCAACTAGACAAAAAAGTGCAAGTGAAAGATGGATCTTTTTCCAGCATCGCACTTTCACAAGGTCAACGCAAACGTCTCGCACTCTTGACAGCATATTTGGAAGACCGCTCTATATACGTATTCGACGAGTGGGCATCTGACCAAGACCCAATGTTTAAGCAGATTTTTTACACCCAACTAGTACCAGAGTTAAAGCAGCGTGGCAAAACCATTTTAGTCATCAGCCACGACGACCACTACTTCCACTTAGCAGACCGAATCGTGAAGCTAGATAGCGGCAAACTCGAGTATGACCAATACCCTGTCAGCTTAGCTTTGTAAGTTTTGTTCCTAACACGTTTTTTACTAACCCTTGTTCCTTGACCAATACTTAGGAAATCATCATGTTTACCACAGAAAGTATTAATCAAAGCAATCAAATCGACCTACCAGCAATACTGCTGCAAATGAGCAATGGTACGTTTGTAACACAAACAATTTACGTAGCAGCTAAGCTAGGTATTGCTGACTTACTCAAAGACGGTGCAAAAAGCAGTGATGAACTAGCAAAATTAACCGATGTGGATGCTCAATCTTTATACAGAATGCTGCGTGCTTTGTCCAGTATCGGTATATTTGCAGAAGTTGAAAACCGACAATTTCAACTCACTCCTCTTGCGGAACATCTGCAAACAGATGTTCCAGCTTCAATGCGTACTTTTGCGATATCTGTTGGTGAATCTTGGTTGTGGCAAGCGTCCGGAAAACTCCACGATAGCGTCAAGACAGGAAAAAACGTTTTTGAGAACCTCTATGGTATGCAACCTTCATCATACCTAGTGCAGCACCCCGAAGTTACCCAAATCTTAAGCGGAGCGGTAAACGCTTTTACCTCATCGATCATCCCTGTGATACTTGCTAACTATGACTTTTCGACAATCAACAAAATTGTTGATGTCAGCGGTGGAAACGGCGCTTTCATTGCTGAAATCCTCAAGTTGAACCCAACAATGAAGGGCATCCTCTTTGACCAACCACCTGTTGTTGAGATGGCAAGGCATGGAGGAGATGGTGCTTCAACCTTTAAACCAGATCTAACAAGTGTGTAACTCAGAGTTCTTGGATTTATCTTGGTTGATTTTTTTAACGTTTTCGTAAGTTGACAATCAATACCTAATAACAGAATTTTGGAGGAATTTTACTATGTCACAGCAAATCAAGAATATCGTCATCGTCGGTGGTGGTTCTGCTGGTTGGATGACTGCAGCCTACTTGAGCAAAGCTTTGGACAAAAATGTTCAAATTTCTTTGGTCGAATCTTCTAACATCACAACAATTGGAGTTGGTGAGGCAACTTTTAGTACTATCAAGCTATTCTTCGATTTTCTCGGCTTACAAGAACACGAGTGGATGCCAAAATGCAATGCCTCATATAAGATGGCAATTAAGTTCGTCAACTGGAACGCACAAGGACAACACTTCTACCATCCTTTCCAAAGATATGAAACGGTAGATGGTTTCGATATGGCAGAATGGTGGCTGAAAATGAAGCGCGGCGAAGAGCCATTCGATTATGCCTGCTTCCTCATCCCATTACTCTGCGACAATAAGCGCTCTCCCAGATATTTTGATGGTACTGTTTTTGACGATAAGGTTCAAAACTTATTCTCCCGCCAGTTGACGCCCGATAAAAATGTATTGTCAGACCTCAAAGTTCAATACCCCTACGCCTATCACTTTGACGCTAATCTACTGGCAAGATTCTTAAAAGACTATGCCAAGCAAAGAGGCGTGAAACAGATTGTTGATGACGTGA
>JAESFN010000404.1_pt1 | contig 43393 bp, 27 predicted proteins | sample 9269411 | NCBI WGS metagenome assembly JAESFN01 (sample SAMN14505399, study PRJNA617100) | algae metagenome | isolation source: Iphinoe sp. HA4291-MV1 and co-occurring heterotrophs from trail next to... | place: USA: Maunawili Falls, Hawaii | collected 2009-07-25
GCGGGCGGTTGAGCTGGCCGAGTTCGAAACCTGCGGGCAGGTCGTCGAGCGGCTCGAGTTGCCCATGCAGTTGGTCGATGTCGAGCATTTGTTCGGCGGCGAGCGGATCGTGGTCTACTACCTGGCCGAGAATCGGGTCGACTTTCGCGAGTTGGTGAAGCTGCTCGCGGACGAGTTCCGCACGCGGATCGAGATGCGGCAGATTGGCGTGCGGGACGAAGCCAAGCTGCTCGCCGACTACGGCGACTGCGGCAAGCCCGTCTGCTGCAACACGCACCTGTCGGCGATGCCGCCGGTGTCGATGAAGATGGCCAAGCTGCAGAAGGCCACGCTCGATCCGACGAAGATCTCGGGGCGTTGCGGCCGGCTCAAGTGCTGTCTACGGTATGAGTACGACACCTACGAGGAACTGCATCGCGAGCTCCCGCCGGTGGGGGCCGACGTGGTGACGAAGACCGGCCGTGCCCGCGTGCTGGCGCAAGAGATTCTGGCCAGCCAACTGCTGGTGGAGACCGAAGATCACCGGCGCGTGTTGATCGACGCCGACGAAGTGCTTACCGTGTTGTCTCGCGGACGCCGCGGCAACTGACTTTTTTCCGACTCCGCACTGCTTGCCCCTCATGCTCGATCCTTCCCACCCCCTAGCCGATCTGCTCCGGCAAGACTCGCGCTATAAGCTCGACGCCTACGTCTTCGTGTTCGAGGCGCTCAAGTTCGCGCACGACAACCTGGGCCTCGGCGGAGTGGCGAAGCCGCCTGAGGAAGGCAAGAAGCCGCGCAAGCCAAAGCAGGGGAGCGAACGCCACCTCACCGGGCAAGAGTTGTGTGAGGCGATTCGGCTCTACGCCCTCGAGCAGTATGGCTTCCTCGCCAAGACGGTGTTCAACAACTGGGGCGTCACCAACACCGGTGACTTCGGCGAGATCGTGTTCAACCTGATCAAAATCGGTCAGATGAAGAAGACCAAGGACGACAAGCGGGCCGATTTCGAGAACGTGTTCGATTTCGACGAGGGGCTGACCGGCGCCTTCGAGATTACGGCCCAGGAATCATGAGCAGTGCGGCGCCCCCGCGCCCGCGGGCCAATCCTCCCCGTAAGCGCCCCGTCTTCCTGCTGGCGATGATCGTGATCACGGCGGCTTGGATCGCAGCCCTATTGTGGCTGGCTTGGCGCGCGTAGCTAGGTCTCCAAGTGTTCAGGCGGGAAGTTTCAGTTTGCGTCGGCGCTGAAGATGATCGTTCATGGGTCGAGCCATAGGCTAGAAGCCTGTGCCACGAAGACTTGCCGAACGATCTGCCACCAGTGACACAGGCTTCCAGCCTGTGTAGTCCAAGTGGTACAGGCTTCTATCCTGTGCGGCCTAATCGGTCCTTTCTCCTGAGCTACTACGATGACTCTCACCGACTCGCCGATCGTTCGCGAGTACATGCGGCGCACTCCCGAATCGCGGCGCTTAGCCGAGCGGGCACGCGGCGTTTTCCCTTCCGGCATCACCCACGACGCCCGCAAGCTCGATCCGTATCCCATCTTCGTGAACCGCGCCCAGGCCTCGCGGAAGTGGGATGTCGACGGCAACGAGTACGTCGACTATGCCGGCGGCCACGGCGCGCTCTTGCTCGGACATAATCCGCCGGCGATCGTCGAAGCGGTGCGGAAGCAGGTCGAGTTGGGCACGCACTTCGGCGCCTGCCATGAGCTCGAGATCCGCTGGGGCGAGCTCGTGCAACAACTCGTGCCCTCGGCCGAGCGTGTGCGTTTCACGAGCTCCGGGACCGAGGCGACGCTGCTGGCCATGCGCTTGGCCCGTGCAGCGACCGGCCGGCCGAAGATCATGCGGCTGCTTGGGCACTTTCATGGCTGGCACGACCACGCTGCGTTCGGAGTATCCGGCAATTTCGACGGCTCGCCCTCGCCCGGCGTGCTGCGCGAGTTGGCCGATCAAGTGGTGCTCGCGCCGCCCGGAGACGCAGCCGCGGCCGACGAAATCTTTTCGCGCGGCGACGTGGCGGCGGTGATTCTCGAGCCGACCGGAGCAAGCTGGGGCAAGGTGCCGCTCGATCCAGCGTATTTGCACGCCTTGCGCGAGATCACCGCGAAGCACGGCGTGGTGCTCGTCTTCGATGAAGTGATCACCGGATTTCGTGTGTCGCCTGGCGGCGCGCAGACGCAGTTCGACATCAAGCCCGACCTGACCACGCTGGCCAAGATCATCGCCGGCGGCCTGCCGGGAGGCGCGATTGTAGGTCGCCACGATCTGCTCGAGCTGATCGCGTTCGACGAAGCCGGAACGCGGGCCAAGGTGCCCCATCATGGCACCTACAACGCCAATCCACTTTCCGCCGCGGCCGGCATCGCCATGCTCGAGATCGTGCGCGACACCGACGCCTGCCAGCGGGCCAACGAATATGGCGCACGCCTGCGCGAGGCGCTCAACCGCGTGCTCCGTGACGAAGCGGTCGCCTGGACCGTGTATGGCACATTCTCCGGCTTTCACTTCTATCTGAACCCCGCGAACGAACCGCTCGCCGCGGCCGATATCGAGGCCGGTCGCTGCTCCTGGCAGCAGCTAAAAGCATCGCCGCGGGCGAGCCTGAGCGCCAAGCTGCGGCTCGGCATGCTGAACCGGGGCGTCGAATTGTTCTCCTGGCCCGGCGGCCCTACTTCGGCCGTTCATACCGAGAACGACCTTGTGCAAACCGCCGAGGCGCTGCGAGCAACGTTGCGCATGCTGCGCTCCGAGGGCGAGATCTAGCGGAAGCGCGAGGGCACGACTCGTAGGCTGCGTCAAGCGCAGCGCGGACCCACCAACGCGGCATGCGAGAGATGCCGACATCCTTTTCTAGTCGCCATCTGGGTTGACGTTGGCGAGAGTTCTCAAGTGCTGACGTGGATGCGTTTTTGGATTGCGGGGGCGTGGTAGGGTCACGCCGAGGCTGAGGAGCCCACACAAAAACAAATCGGCCCGGACGCGCTTTATTCGCGGCCGGGCCGATGGAGTTGGCGAGAGTGTCTCGCTCTTGGGCGAACCGCCCCTTACTTGAGTTGATTGGAAAGCACGCCGTCGAGTTCCGACACGTGGATTCCGCGGTTGACCACCTTGCCGTCCTTGTCGACGAGGATCATCGTCGGCAGGATGGGAATGCCCAGCTCGTTGGCCAGGCGGCTGTCGAGCCCGCCGTCTTCATAGAGCTGAACCCACGGCAGCTTGTTCTTGGCCATGAAGTCGTCGAGCGTCTTGCGGTTGCTGTCGAGGTTCACGCCCACGATCGTCAGCCCGCGCTTCCCATACTTGGCTTGCAGTTCGCGAAGTTGCGGCAGCTCGGCCTTGCATGGCTCGCTCCACGAGGCCCAGTAGTGGATGAGCACCATGCTCTTCTTCTTGTAGGCGTCGAGATCGAAATTCTGGCCGGTCGTCGTCTTGCCGGTCAGCTTGATCGGCTTGCCCACCGCTTGCAGCCGCACCTGCGCGCCTTGCGCTTTCTTGGCCACGGGGGTCTGCGAAAAGTCGCTGGCGATCTGGCCATACCACTTGAGCGATTCGGCTTCGTTGCCGGCGAACTCGTGCGCGGTGGCCAACTGCAGCATGGCGTCGGGAGCGTCCGGGCTTTGCGGATGATCTTTGACGAACTTCTCCACGTTCGCGAGCCAGTCAGTCTGCGTTTTGCCGGCGTCGCCGCCCGGCATTTGCAGCTTGAACATGTAGTCGGCCATCAAATGGCGGAATTCGATATACGTCTTCAGGTCGGCGTCGGCCGGATCGGAGAGCTTGCCGGCCAGGGCTTGCAAGCGAGCGACGCCGTCGGGGTAGCCGCCGGATTGCACGGCCGCGCTCACCGTGTCGGCGAGCTGACGCATCCAAGCGGCCCGATCTTCGGGGCCGGCCTGTTCGACGAGCTTCTCGAGTAAGTCGGCCCGCTGAGCGTTGACCTTGGCCTGCTCATCGATCGAGGCCGCGGCCACCACCTGCTGATCGAGCTTCTCGAGCTCGCCGAGCAACCGTTGTGCGTTCTCGCCCGGGGCATCGGCTGAGGGAGCGTCGGCCACGTCGGGTCGAGTGCTGAAGCCTACGGCGCTGGTGGCCTCCATCTGCGGGCCGTCGACGACGCGCCAGTTATCGCCCACGCGCACCAGCGTGCCCAGGTGAATCTGTCCGGTTTGGCCGTCGGTGTCGACAATGGCCATGGTGTTGTCGTAGATCAGCAAGTCGGCGCCGCCGTCGTCCCCCGGTACGATGCTGGGGCGCAGGCCACCGAAGTCCACCCAGCGGCTCTTGGGTTTGAGCACCTTCTGCTTCGTGCTGGTTGCCGTGAACCCAGACACCGCGGCGGCCATCCGCTGCTCGAGCTCCTTGGTCTTCACCGTGTCGAGCCCCAGAGCGCTGAGCTCGGCCTTCGAGAGCAGCACGCGCTGGAAGCGCTCGGGATCGCGGTCGCGAAGAGCCTGCGCGACTTCGGCCGACACCTCTTCGGCGGAGATCGACTTCCACGCGTCGATCTTGCCGTCTTCGTTGGCGTCTGTGCCCCAGCGGCTGCCGCCGATGTTCAGCCACCGGCACTGGTCGATCTTGCCGTTATAGTTCGAGTCGACATCGCGATAGACCTCGATGCCGTCTTGGTAGAAGCTCCAGCGATCGACCACGTTGTCGCCGTTGGTGTCGACGAACTTGCGGAGGATCTGCCCCTGCGGATCACGCACGACCCAGCCCGTCTTGCCGGCCACCTTCTCGGCTTTGATCTGGCACTTGGCCAGTTCCGAGGTCGCAGGCGTGTCGAACTCGATGTCCTTCTGGCTCGGCGTCAGCTTGAGTGCTTGCTCCGCGGTGGGAGTCGCGGCCCAGGCCGCCGTGCCGAAGCCGGCCGCGGCTACGAGAGAAGGGGCCAAAATCAAACGGCGAAAGACCTTGCGGCTCATCAGCGTTCCTCGCAGCGCGATATCAAACGAGCATTCCCGAGCCCGCGCAGAAGCACCGGCGGGCACGTCTGGTTTAGAATTCGGCCGGTCCGAACTGCCTGCATGAGCAAAATCTGCCGGTTGTGCGGGTCTTGATGTCCGACCTTGCAGGCGTCGGACAGGAGGATGCCGTGACTCACCCTTGTTGGAGTGAGTTGGCTGCCGGCGCCGAGATTGGGCTCCGCAAAACCTCGCCCTCCGCGCAAGGTTGTTTCGCCGCGAGCGAAGAACGTCGAGCGAGTACGTGCGAAACTCGACGGCCGGTTGTAGCAATTGCTACGGCTAAGAAGCTTGTTTCGCACCGCGTTTCGCCGCGCGGTTGCACGTTGTATCCTTGGCGGTCAGCCAAGGCGATTGTGCGCAGTGGCCTCGCGAAGCTTTACGAAGGGATGTCCTCATGGCTGGTCGCATCGGTCGCGGTTGGGAATTGTTCAAGCAGAGTTGGGCCGTGCTGTCGCACGACAAAGAGCTGCTCGTGTTCCCCGTCCTCAGCACGATCGCCTGCGTGCTCGTGGCGGCGTCGTTCGCCGTGCCGGTGATCGCGATCCCTGAGTTGCGCAACGCAGTGATCGAGGCTTCGCAGCACCAACACGAGGCCGGCGCCCAGGCACAAGTGAACGGCGTCATCTCGGCCGTCGTTGGCTTCTTGTTCTACTTCGCGAACTTCTTCGTCATCGTGTACTTCAATACGGCGCTCGTGAGCGCGGCCATGATCCGCTTCCACGGCGGTAATCCCACCGTCGGCGACGGCCTGCGGGCAGCCACCGCACGGTTGCCGCAGATCCTTGGCTGGGCCTTGCTCGCCGCCACGGTCGGCATGATTCTGCGAGCACTTGAGGAGCGGATGAGCTTCTTGGGCCGCATGGTCATCAGCTTGATTGGCGTAGGCTGGGCTGTGGTCACGTATCTTGTCGTGCCGACCTTGGCCGCTGAAGGCCTCGGACCGATTGGCGCGGTGAAGCGCTCGGCTCAATTGCTGCGCAAAACCTGGGGCGAGGCGCTCGTGGGCCAGATGTCGCTCGGCATCGTCGGCTTCTTGCTGGCGATCCCGGCGATCCTCATGTTCGTGGGCGGCATCTTCGCCTCGGCCTACTTCGAAAGCTTCTGGCCGGCGGCAATCGGCATCGGCGTGGGAGTGCTCTGCATCGTGCTGACCTCGATCATCACGAGCGCCGTGCAGCAGGTGTTCCTCGCGGCGGTTTACCTTTACGCCGCCGAAGGCGAAACGCCCGCAGGCTTCAGCCAGGATCTGCTGGAGAGCGCGTTCCGCCGCAAGGGGGAATAGTAAGTCGGAATCGCAATCTACCCGTGATGTTCGCGGCGACGGACCTTTCCCCCGGCGACTCGCCGGGGGCTAACTGGGACGTTTGGTCTCTCTTAGCCCCCCGTCAATGACGGGGGGGAAATTCCGCTAGTCCCGCGACGTTCAGCCCGACGTTGCACCCAGCGGGCGTAGGCCTGCATCACGGCGGTTCCGGCCACGAGCCCTACTGCGCCGCCCCACAAGACGTCACTGGGAAAGTGTGCGCCGCTTTCGATGCGCTGACACCCGGCGAGTACGGCGAAGGCCAAGAACAGCCAGCGCCCGCGCGGATAGAGCGTGGCGAGCGCAACGGCCAACCCCGCCGCCGTGGCGGTATGCCCCGAGGGAAAGCTCTGCCCGGCGTGGCCGGCGGACACCAGAGGGAACCAGCCCTGGAAGGTGTCCCAGCCCACAATGGGGCCTTGCACCGAGTTGGGTCGCGTCCGCCCCACGAGGAGTTTGAAGACATCCGCCGACAGTCCGCCGGCATACGCTGCCCCGGCGACCCAGGCCGCGGCACGCCAGCCGCGCGGGTCGAGCACCAGCACCGTGATAATGATCAGGCCAGCGCCCGTGGCGTGACCAAACACTTCGGACAGGTCGAATAGCTTATCCAGTTCGCGCGGGCAGCCGCCGCCGATGAAGAAGTGCGCCACCTGGCCGTCGATGGGAATGAGCAGGAGCCCGGCGACCGCCAGGCCGGCGGCGATCAGCAGCGTGTTGCGCCAGGTGCGGTCTGCTGCGCGCCTCGCTTCGATTTCCAGCGGCTTCGATTCCACGTTCATCTGACGAACTCTCCTATCTCTAGCCCCAGTGCAGCCTCGGGCGACGCCTTTGCTGCACAACTCCAACCGGGCAACCTAACGCACGCCGCAGTTTCAAGGAACGGCAACCGCCGCAGCGGCCGCCGGTCGATTGTGCGATCGGTCGGAACGTACTACGATTTGAGTTTGCTCGGCCGCAATGGGCCGGCGCCCGACCTTTGGAACTCGTTCACGCCCGCGGAGCCTGTCATGTCGAACTCTGTCGAGATCATCGCCGCCGAGAATCTGCTCGAAGTGCATCTGACGGGCAAGCTGACCAAGGAGTTCTACGAGCAACTCGTGCCGGCTGTCGAAAGCCAGATCAAGCAATCGGGCAAGCTGCGGATCTTGGTGCTGATGCACGACTTCCACGGCTGGACCGCGGGCGCCCTGTGGGAAGACATCAAGTTCGACTTCAAGCACGGCAAAGATATCGAGCGGCTGGCGATCGTCGGCGAGTCGAAATGGGAGCAGGGCATGGCGGCCTTCTGCAAGCCGTTCACCGGCGCGACGGTGAAGTACTTCGACCATGCCGAACTCGATGCGGCCAGGACGTGGGTGGTGGCTGCCTGAGACGGGGCCTTCTTAGCACTTCGTGACGCATCGCCGATCAACCTGGTCCTTTAGCTCCCGGGACGCCAGGAGTAAGGGTTCCGGGGAATTCGCCGAAACCTGAGGCCGTGCCCGGCGGTATTGAAGTGCGACGGCCGTTAGCTGGCTGCGCCCAAACACCCGGCGGGGATTCACTTGCGGTGCAGCGAGGGGCTGATCACCGTGCTCCCGTGCCTCGCTTGCTGCACCAAAATCCCAAGAACAGCCCATCTTGAACGAACCTGGGAGCGAGCCTATTGTGTCCTTAGCTTGCTAAGGGCCGCGGGCTTCCGACGGCCGATTTATCTCCTCTCCGCGCCAGTCTTTGCGATTAAACATGCTGCGTTTCCTGCGGGCCTCGCTCGAGACGGCCGGGTTGTTGGTGCTCAGCGTCTTGGTGATTGCCGTCGCGGTGATTGCCTTTTTCGCCACCACGTGGGCCGGACGCGCCGGCGCGAAAAAAGCCCCGCCGGCCAGCGGCGCCATGAGTTACCGGGTGCCCGTCAATGTGGTGGCGGCCAAGCCCGAGACGATCGAGGTCGTGCAGGAATACTCCGGCATGTTCCGGCCGTTCGAGCGGTATGTGCTCGGATTCGAGGCCGCGGGGCGTATTGAAGCATTCGGCCAATCCCCCACCGGCAAGCCGCTCGATGAGGGAGACGTCGTCGCCAAGGGGCAAGTGCTCGCCCGTCTCGACGATCGCGTGCTCCAGGCCCGCTTGAAAGAAGCCTCGGCCCGGCTCGAGCAGGCGCAGTCGAACTTGCGGCGCGGTCAAGAGGTGAAGGAGCGCTTCGGCAAGGCGGTGACCGAGACGGAGCTGCAAGACCTGGCCACGCAGCTTGCTCTGGCCGAAGCGCAGCGCGACATGGCTGAAAAGAACCTGCGCGACACCACGCTGGTTTCGCCGGCCGCGGCCGTGGTCTCGCGGCGCCCGGTGAACGTGGGCGAGTCGGTGAACTCGCATCAAACGATCTTCGAGCTGGTCGAGGTCGACCGCTTGCTGCTGATGGCCGGAGTGCCGGAATCGCGCGTTCGCGAGATTCACGCTGGCCAGCAAGTGCATCTGACGCTCATGTCGCGCGACGTGCGCGGCCATCGCCCGCCCGGTCTCACCGGTGAAGTGTATCGCGTGAGCCAGACCGCCGATGACCGCACGGGGCTGTTCGAGGTGGAGATCGTCGTCCCCAATCCCGACCGCACGCTGCGTCCCGGCTTGGTGGCGACCGCCAACATCGTGATCGAGCAGTTCGAAGGCTTTCGGCTGCCGATCGCCGCGGCCGTTTTTCGCGATGGCGATGCGCTGCTCTACTCGGTTGAAGAAGGCGCGGCCAAGCCTGAGCCTACCGGCGGAGGCGTGGCTCGCCAATTGCGGCTCGACCAGTGGATCGAGCAAGGGCCCGACTTGCTGCTGCAGACGCTGCCTGCGGCGCACCGCACGGTGGTGATCCGTGGTCAGCATCGCTTGATCGACGGCGCCCCGGTCACGATCGTGTCGACGAGCGCCGCCAGCGACACCGCGCTTCGCCGCCCGCCGGTGCAGACGCCGGCCGTGCAAACGGCCACACGCGGCGCCGCAGGCGAGGAAGGCTAGCGCCCGGCCATGAAGCTCAGCGAAAGCGCCGTCGACCATCCGCGCACCGTACTCGTGCTCACCGTGCTCGTGCTGATCATCGCCGGCGTGGCGGCGCGGCAGATCCCGGTGCAGCGCACGCCGGCCATTCATACGGCGATCGTCATGGTGGCGATTCCGTATCCCGGCGCGCAGCCGACCGAGGTCGAAGACCAGATCACGCGGCGGATCGAAGACGCGCTGCAGCGGCTCGACCGCGTCGACTTTATCGTCAGCACGAGCATGCGCGGCTCGGGCGTGATTCAGGTGATCTTTCTCGACGGCGTCGACTCGAAACGAGCTCGCGACGACGTTGAGCACTTGGTGAACGAAGTGCGGCGGCAGTTGCCGGCCGGCCGCGAAGTGCAGCCGCTGATCAACGACATCGACTTCGAGAGCCTGCCGATCCTGCTCGTGAACCTCACGGGGCCGCCGGGCTTCGATGAGCGGGCGCTCAAGCAGATTGCCGAAGACGCCCAGCGCGAGCTGGAAATGGTGAGCGGGGTGGCCAACACGCAGCTCTTCGGCGGCCGCGAGCGCGAGCTGCACGTCAACGTGCATCTCGACCGCCTGATGCATTACGGCCTGTCGATTGGCGACGTGCGCAATGCCCTGTTCGCGGCACACGCCCAGATCCCCGGCGGCAACCTCGATTCGGGTGAGTTCGACCTGCAGGTCCGCAATGAAACGCGCTTCCGCAACGTGAACGACGTGCGGAGCGTGCCGGTGCGCGAGCAGGCGGGGCGGATGATCTATCTGTCGGACGTGGCCGATGTGCGCGACACGCACCAGCGGCTGATGAACGCCGCGCTGATCGACGGCGCTCCGTGCGCCACGATCATCGTGAACAAAGAAACCGACATCAACACGCTGGGCACCGCCTCGCTGATCAAGCAGAAGGTGGCCGAGCTCGAGACCCGCTTTCCGCACATCACCTTCTCCTGCACGCGCGACGCATCGACCGAAATCTCGTCGATGTTCCAAACCTTGGGCATGGACGCGCTGTTTGGCTCGGTGGTGATTTTTCTCGTGCTGTCGTGGTCGATGGGGCTGCGGATCTCGATGCTCGTGCTGATGGCGATTCCGTTCGCCATGGCCGTGTCGCTCGTGTTCCTGTATGTCGCCGGCTTCGCCATCTCGAACATGGTGATCTTCGCCTACATCGTGGCCTCGGGCATGGTGATCGACGGGGCGATCATCGTGGCCGACGCGATCTATCGGCAACTCGAGCTAGGATACCCCGCGGCCGAAGCTGCGAAGCGCGGCGCGAACGAGGTGGCCGTGCCGGTGTTCGCCGCCGACTTGACCACCGTGTCGGCATTCGGCCCGATGCTGCTCGTGCCGGGCATCATGGGCGACTTTCTGGGCGTGCTGCCAACCGTCGTGTGCATCGCACTCGCCGGCTCGCTCATCGTCGACCACTTCTTAGTTCCGGTGGTCGCCGCCTGGTGGTTTCGCAACTATGTGCCGCCGGCCAAGCGCACGGGCGAAGCCGCCGGCAAGGCCGACCGGGTCGAGCGGCTCTGGGCTCCGTTCTATGCCGTGTATCGGCGGCTGCTGGGCTGGTGCTTGCGGCATCGCTGGGTCGCAATGGCTGCCTGCGCCGCTAGTTTAGGCTGGGCGGTGGGCATGCTCGCGTCTGGCGCGATTGGGTTCACGTTCTTCCCGCCGAGTGACCGCGGACAGTTCGAGATCAGCTTCGAGATGCCACTCGGTACGAGCATCGAAGAAACGGCCCGCGCCGCGGAGCTGTTTCGCCCGGTGCTCGAGAAGCTGAAGGAAAACGGGGAAGTCGTTCACTACGTCACCGCCCTCGGCTCCTCGGCTGCCCTTTCGGATCGGCTCGACAATGACCCGGCGATGGGGCCTGAATTCGGCCGCATCATGATCGAGCTCACGCAGCCAGGCACCCGCGCGCGGCACGAGAGCGAGATCGTCGAAGAAGTGCGGAAGAGCGCGCCGCAAGTGCCGGGCATGAAGTACCGCATCAACCAAATCGAAGAGGGCCCGCCGGGCGGGGCCGACGTGGCGGTGCGGATCACCGGCGACGACCTCGAGCAAATCGGCGTCATGTCGCGGCGGCTCGTCGACAAGCTTTCGCACGTCGATGGCACCGTCGAAGTGCGCAGCGACTATCGGCCCGATAGCCCGGAATATGTCGTGGAGCCGCGGCCGGCCGTAGTCGGTTTGTTTGGCATGAACGAGGCCGACGTTGCCCGCGCGATTCAAACGGCCGTGCTCGGCGACACCACGCTCGAACTGCCCATCGACGACGAGTATGTGACATTGCGACTGCAGGCGGCGCCCGAGTATCAGAAGTTTGGCCACGAGCTGGCCAACGTCATGGTCGGCAGCCCCTCTGGGCGCTATGCCACGATCGGCGAGTTGGCTGAAGTCCGACGCACCAACGGCCTGTTCAGCGTGAACCGCCGCGACCGCAACCGGGCCTTCACCGTGAGCGCCGATGTCCGCGGCGATCTGGGCGTGATCCCCGACGATGTTTTCAAGCCGCTGCGGGCAGAGATCCTGCCGGCGCTGGGCTTCAAGCTGGTTGAAGGCAGCAGCATCGCCTTTGTGGGGCAGCCGGCCACGCCTGCTGAAGGCCTGCGCGCCACCTTTGCAGGGGAGAATGAAGAACGCGACGAAGGGTTCTTTGCGCTGCTGCGGTCGATGGTTGTCGGCGTGGTGCTGATCACCACGATCCTGGTGATCGAGTTCAACAGCTTTCGACAAGCCGGCGTCGTGATGATGACCGTGCCGCTGTCATTCGTGGGCGTGGTCTTCGGCATGTGGCTGTGCAACTTCCCGTTCTCGCTGGCCTCGTTCATCGGCTTGATCAGCCTGACGGGCGTGGTGGTGAACGACGCGATCGTGCTCGTCGATTTCGCCAACGAGGCCCGCAAGGAAGGGCTCAATGTTCACGACGCGCTGATGGAGGCCGGCACGAAGCGGTCGCGGGCCGTGCTGCTGACGATGCTGACGAGCGTAGGCGGCATGCTGCCGACGTTCTTCAACCTGATGGGCGGCGGCGAGTTCTGGGTGCCGCTGACGGGGGCGATCATCTTCGGGCTGACGTTCTCGGCCGTGCTCACGCTGATCGTGATCCCGGTCAGCTACAGCCTGGCCTACAACTGGGCCGATCAACCGGCGAAAGCGCCGACCGCAGACCTGCCCACCCCACCCGGGAACGCGCCTCACATCCCCCTGCCGCGCGCCGAAGCCACGGCGTGAGAGATTCACCGCAGAGGACGCGGAGGACACAGAGAAGAATCCTGTATTCTCAGCGTCCTCTGTGTCCTCCGCGGTAAAACGCTCGTTGACGAACTTAGTCGTCGAAGCGGATTTCGAGGATTTCGAACTTCATCGTGCCGGCTGGCACGGGGATCTCGACCTTGGCGCCGACCTTCTTGCCGAGCAGGCCTTGGGCGAGCGGGCTCGTGATCAGGATCTTGCCTTCGTCGTAGTTCTCTTCGCCGGCGCCGACCATGATGAAGGTCTCTTCATCGCCGAAATCGAGATCCTTGACGACCACCGTAGCGCCGAAGACGACCTCGTCCTTCGGGAGCTTCGACGTGTCGACGATTTGTGCCCGCGAGAGCTTGTCGCGCAGTAGGTTGATCTTGGCCTGAAGGAAGCCTTGCGATTCGCGCGCGCCGTGATATTCGGCGTTTTCGCTCAGGTCGCCTTCGCTCCGCGCCGCCGCCACGCGCGCGGTAATGGCAGGCATTTCCACCGCATCCAGGTGCTCGAGCTCCGCCTTGAGCTTTTCGTAGCCGGCGCGTGTAACCGGGATAAGGTCGGACATGGGAAGGCCTCTGACTTGGCAGGCGGGAAAAAAGAAGCGGCCCGCCTCTTTGGGGGCCGCTGGAAATATTGTGTGCGAATCGGGGGCGGCTGTAAAGCCAGTTTCCGGCCGCGTTCCCGAGCGATTCGGCGGCGGCTTACCGACGGGCGACGGCGCTGCTTTCAGCCCGAATATGCCGGTCAGCGAGTCAGCGCCATGTTGTCGCGGTGAATGACTTCCGCGTACGGGCAATGCCCCAGCGCCGCGGCGATCTGGTCGCTCTTCAGGCCCTTGATCCGCAGCACGTCGGCCGCCGAGTAGTTGCTCAGGCCGCGGGCGAATTCGAGCCCCGCCGGATCACGCAGCGCCACGACATCTCCCTTGGCGAAGTTGCCGGTCACGTCGGTCACTCCGATCGCCAGCAGGCTGCGGCCTTGGGTTTCAATCGCGGTGCGAGCTCCGGCGTCGAGCGCCAGCGCCCCGCGCGGCTGCGCGGTGAAGCCGATCCAGCGCTTCCAAGACGTGACCGTTTGTCCCTGCGCTAGGAACAACGTGCCGACGCACTCGCCGGCAAGAATTGCCCCCAACGTGCCTGGTTCGCGGCCGCTGCCGATGATCACGTTCTCGCCGGCCGTGGTAGCAATGCGGGCAGCCTGCAACTTGCTGGCCATGCCGCCCTTGCTGAGTCCCGTGAGTTCGTCACGGGCCAGGCGGAAGATCGACTCGTCGAGCTTGGGCACCACCGGAATTCGCTGGGAACCCGGCTGACGCGGATCGCCGTCGAAGAGGCCGTCGACATCGGACAGCAGCACGAGCAGCGGCGCGCGGATCAAGTTGGTGACCATCGCGGCCAAGCGATCGTTGTCGCCAAAGGTCGTTTGCAGTTCGGCCACACTGACGGTGTCGTTCTCGTTGATGATCGGCACCGCGCCAAATTCGAGCAGCGCGAGCACCGTGTTGCGCACGTTGAGATAACGCGTGCGATCGTCAACGTCTTCGGCCGTGAGCAGGAGCTGCGCGGCGTGCCGACCATGCTTGCGCAGGGCCTGATCGTACGACTGCATCAGATGGCATTGCCCTACCGCGGCGACTGCCTGCAGATGGGCCAAGTCAGCCGGTCGGCGATCGAGTTCGAGCTGCCCCAGCCCTGCCCCCACGGCGCCAGAGCTGACGAGCACGACGCGCCGCCCTGACTCCATGGCCTGATGCAGCTCGAGGGCGAGCGACTCGATGCGCTCATAGTTGAGCCGACCACCCGGCTTGGTAAGCACGCGCGTGCCGACCTTCACGACCACAGTGTCGGCAGCGGCGGCGATTTCCTGTCGCAACAAGTCGGTCATCGGGGATGAGCTTTACCGCAGAGGACACGGAGGACGCGGAGATTTAACCACGGAGGCACTGAGACACGGAGAATACGAGGATGTTTTTACCACGAAGGCACGAAGACACTAAGAGTTCGTTTCTCGCAAAGGTGCAGAGCTTACAAAGAGGGATAGGGACAACGCCTTATCCTCGTGATCTGCGAGATCTGCGCCTTGGTGAAGAGCTGAATCAAATGCTTCGTGTCTTCGTGCCTTCGTGGTTCAAAATCGAAACGTTCCTCTCCGTGCCCCCGTGGTGAAAAGGACTCTATTTCGCGCCGAACGGGTTCGGCACCCAGACTTGGCTGAAGCGGCCGAAGCGGCCGCGGGCGAAGTGGCGGGCGGCGCCACTGGGGTCGACGACTGCCAGGCGGTCGCCTTCGATCCGCAGCCCGTGCCCGTCGGCCACCGCTTCGCAAACGATGCCCAGCGGTGCGCGGTGCTCGGCATCGTACTCCACAATCATCCCGCGGTGCAGCACGAATACGCTGTCGCCGACCTGCATCAGCACCTGATCGGCCGGAAACGCCGGCGGCGCGAAGTGCGTGGCTTCGATCCAGTCGCCGTTCCCCTCGGCACGCTGCCAGGCCGTTTCATCGTCGGCGTCGTAGCGGTAGCGCACATCCGGCACGAGCGCGCCGGTCACATGATCGACCGTGAACAGCTCGAACCCCTTGGCATCGTGCCGCACGAGGCGGCTATGCCGCTCGGCGTCGCGCGAGATACTGCCGATCACGCCGGTATGCACGAAGGTGCAGTTGCCGACGCGGTTTACCGAGTCGGGATAATACTGCCCCAGGTGATTGTGGGCCGAGAACCAGAGCTTGATCTGCGGATGCTGCGCGGCGATGCGGATGAACTGCCCCGGATTGTCGCAGTGGTTCACCCAGGCGTTGGGACCACGCAGGTGCAGGCTCTGCAGCACGCGTACGCCTGAGCCCATGATCGGCGCGTGCGTGAATACAAAGGTCGGTCGGTCGCGGTGGCTGGCGAGCGTTTGCTCGAACCAGGCGACCTGCTCGGCGTCGATGTGCACCTCGTGGTGGCAGCCGGCGTTGCCGCGGAAGGCCGTGCTCGACAGGCAGATGCCCAGCGCCGGCCCAAGCTCCACAGTGTGATACGGCCGCTCGTAGCCAAAGGCCTTGAGCCAGGCGGAGATCGACTCTTCGTCGGTGCGGTACTCGCAGCCTTCGAGGTCGTGGTTGCCGAGAATCGTGGCCCAGGGGACGCCGAACTCCTCGAGGAACTCGCGCCCTTCCAAGAACGAGCGCCATGAGCCGCAGTGGCTATACCCCCCTTGGTCGCCTAGTTGCACGACTTGATTGAGGTCTTCGGACAGCAGACGCCCTCGAGCCGCGGCATAGTCGGCGCGTTCGGGGGACTCGTAGTGCAGATCGCCGACTACGGCCAAGGTGTGGGTTGCGAGAGGGGCGGAAATGTTGGCCTCCGGAACTCGACTTGAAACGCGAGCGCTAACAGTTGGGGAGAAGCCCCGATTATAGGGATCGCCGCCGCCAGCGCAAGCGCCGTTCTAGCGAGCCGCCGGCCCCAAATTGCGATAGATACGCACGTTGTGGCTTTGCCGCCCCGCGGCGATCAGGTCGACACGGCCGTCGCCGTCGAGGTCGGCCGCCACCAGGTCCTCCACATTGACGCCGCCTGGGTCGACCAAGGTTCGCGGCCAACGCGTAGGATCATCGCCTTGGGGATCGTAGATCCGCACGCCGCAGCGGCCCCCTTGGCTGCCGTCGTCGCGCACGCCGATGATCAGCTCCTCGTCGGCGTCGTCATCGAGATTCGCGCAGGCCACGGCATGGCCCCATTGAAGCTGCTCGTCGAGTACGTGCCGCGTCCACAGGGCGTCGGGTCCGGCCGAAGCCGGCGGCTGGGTGTACACGGCGACCTGAAATCCGTGCCAGGGCTCGATCGTGGCCAGGTAGGGGCGGCCGTCGGCCAGCTTGCCTAGGCGAATCTCGCTGGTGCCTCGATTGGGCGTCGTCTCCTGGTTGCCAGCGGCGATCCGTTTTGCTTGCCAGCGGCCGTCGGCTCCCGGCGTCAGCAGCGACACGCCTTCGAAGCTAGCGACCAGGATCTCGAGCTGGCCGTCGCCGTTGAGGTCGACCGGCTGGAAGTTGTGCGTCACGTGGAGCGTGTCATTGAGTGAGCGCGGCGTCCAGGGGCCGTTGAGCGGATCGGCTGGAATGTCGAAAGCCAGCACGCGGACGCCGTTCTCGGCAAAGTGCGGCCGTGTTGCGCCGCGGCCATGCAGCGGCACAACAAGTAGCTCCTGTCGGCCGTCGGCATTCAGATCGGCCCAGGCAATGCGATGAACGGTCGGCTCCTCGCCGATCGCATGCAGGGTCCAGGGCTCGTCGAGCGTTTTGCCCCGCTTGAGCCACTGGATCGTGCCGCCGGAAGACGTGTTGCCGGGGTTCCAGTCGGCGCCGAGCGCGAGATCGAGTTGGCCGTCGCCGTCGATGTCGTGCGCCGCGATCGACACGTTGTCCGGCTTGCTCACCCCCTCCAGAATCACGCGCTGCTGCCAGGTCGGATTCTCGTACCAGAGCACGCGTTTGCTATCGGCGACGACGAGGTCGGGCCGCTGGTCGCCATTGATGTCGGCTACTCGCACCGCGTAGCCGACCGTGAGCCCCTTCTCGATTTCTTGCGTCGAGAACTCAGGCGGCGCGGCAGCGGCGCTGCCGGCCAGCGCCAACCAAACGAGTGCCAGGTGCGTGCGAGCCGACATGGAAGGTCCCTGTGGAGGTGTCGGAGTTGGACTTTCAATAGAGCCGGCCGATGGAAGTCAGGCAAGTTACGGAGCCTGCAAGGCTTCTTGGCCGTATTTCTCGAGGTCGCTTTGCCAGTGGCGTGGTGGATTTTGAGCCTGTCGCGCGGATTCGCTTGAGAGTCTGCGTCAACTTTGCCGATTCTTCCGCTGACGACGACCTTGCGGGTGGCGAAGGCTTGCGCTGTCTCCCGCGAGAACCCCCGAAAGAGCAGGTGGAACTTATGAAGCTGGCGGAATTTGCGCAGAAAGCGACCCTTTGGCCGACCGCCGTTGCGCGTCGCCTCGGTTTGCGCCGAGTCGTCGCGGGCCTGGGCCTCGCCATCGGACTGCTCAGCGCCACGCTTTGGGTAACTGCCCAAGAGGGGGGCGATTTTAAGCCACATGCGCTCCGTCACGCGGAGTCGAAGGCGGTCGAGCCGCAGCTTCGGCAGATGCTCACGGGCGTGCCTGATGTCGAAATCCTGCCCGATCACGCGAACAACCGCTTTCTAGTCCGTGGCTCGCAGCACGGGCTGGAGATGACGGCGCAGCTTCTGGCAGCGCTCGATCAGCCGGCCGCCGCGCCCCTGGAACTCGAAATCCTTAAGTCGTATCCGGCGCCCAACGGCGACCTCGACGCCGCCCTCGCCAGCTTGAAGCAGCAGTTCGCCTCGTCACCGAACGTGCGCATCGCGGGCGACTCGCGAACTCGGCAGGTGCTCGTCGTCGCACCGCCTGAAGTTCATCGCCAGGTTGCGAACTCGCTCACGGATGCGGCAAACGGGCCCAAGCCGGCAGTGCCCGCTCAGAAGAACCAAGGGGTCGAAGCTCCTGCGGCCGAGCCCGCTGGCAAAGAAGTCGCCGCGCCCGAGCGCCGCGAAGCGGCCCACGTAGCGATCAAGCTCGAGCACCGGACCTGGGAGCAGGTCGCGCCGCAACTCGAAGCGCTGTGGGGCAAGCCGGTGTCGGAGACCACCGAGGCGAACAACCCGCTCAAGACGTTGGTCGTGCAGCCGCCGAGTGGCGAACGCATGCAGCTCACGGTCAACACCCAGGCGCATCACCTCGCGTTGCATGGTGAACCCGAGCAGGTGGCGGCCTGGGCCAAGGTGGTCAGCATTCTCGATCGCCCGGCCGAAGACGGCGCGCGTAAGACCCGAGTGGTGTCGTACCGCAAGTCCGATGAGTCGAGCGTGCGGCAAGCGCTCGAGCCGTTCCGCTTCGGAGGCGGCACGGGCGAACGCCACGCCGTGGCCGGCATGGCCCGTCGCCCGGCGAGCGCCATGGTTGCGCAGCTTTTCCAGCGCCGTCCCGCAGCTACCGAAACCGATAGTCCGGCCGATCCGGCCCCTGAAGAAGGGGAAGCCGAAAAGCTCGCCCAAGCGGGCCAGGCTCCAGCGGCCGCGGTGCAGCCGGCCACGCCCGGCGCCACGAGCGCCGCCGGCGGTCTGATCGGTGACGTGCAGGTCGAGTTCCTCGAAGGACTCGACGTCCTCATCATCGAAGGCCGTGAGGCCGACGTGGCCCGCGTCCAGCAGATCATCGACGACATCGAGCGCTTGAGCGCCGAGACCGCGCCAGTCATTCGCATCCACGAGCTCAAGTATCTCAACAGCCAGGCGATCTACAGCCTGCTGAGCGGCATCTACACCACGGTGCTGGAGCCCCGGCAAGGCGCCGTAAGCATCACCGCACTCGTCAAGCCGAACGCGCTGCTGCTCATCGGCCGTGAGGAAAGCGTCCAGTCGGTCGTGGACCTCATCAACAAGCTCGATCAACCGGTGCCGGCCGACCAGGAGTTCAAGGTCTTTCCGCTGAAGCGCACTTCGGCGGCCGATGCCCAATCGACGCTCGACACGTTCTACCCCACGCCGGCTTCGGGCTTGGGCCCGCGGGTGTTCACCGCCACCGACTTCCGCACCAACAGCCTGATCGTGCGGGCGGCCCCGCGCGACATGGCCGAGGTCGAGGCGCTGCTCAAAAACCTCGACGTGGGCACGAGCGCCGCCGTGCAGGAGCTGCGGGTCTTCCGCTTGCAGTACTCGCGTGTGGAAGACGTGGTGCCGATCCTGCAGCAGGCCATCGTGGTGCAGAGCCAACAAGGCGGCCAAGGCCAGCAACAGCGCGGCGGCGGCCAAGGCGACCAGCAGCCCTCGGGCGGCTTCGGCGGGCCGGGCGCTTCAGCGGCTCCCGGCGCCCCGCCGGGCGGACAGGGTGGCGGCGGCTTTGGCCAAGGCGGCGGTTTCGGCCAGGGTGGCCAAGGAGGTCAGAACCAAGGCCAGCGACGCGCGAACACGCAGTCCGGCGGCGCTCAGCAGATGTCGACCGTGCTCGAGTTCTCGGTCATCGATCGCGATGGCACGCCCCGGCAGTACCGCTCGGGCTTGCTAAGCGACGTGCGGATCTCGTCGGACCCGCGGGCCAACTCGATTCTCGTGAATGCCCCGGCCGACAGCTTGCCGCTGATCGAAGCCTTGATCAAGCAGCTCGATCAGCCGTCGATGGCGGAACTGCAGATCAAGGTGTTCCAAATCGTCAACGGCGACGCCCTGGCGATGGTCAACATGCTGCAGATGCTGTTCGGCCAGACGACCAGCCAAACGGGTGGCGCCGCGAATGCCGCCGCCCAACTCGGTTTGGGCCCACTCGGCGACTCAGGCGATCCGGCCGCGGCCTTGATTCCGCTCACATTTGCCATCGATCAGCGCACCAACGCGGTGATCGCCTCCGGCTCGGCGGGCGACCTGCGGGTGGTGGAAGCCATTCTCTTGCGGCTCGATTCGAGCAACATCCGTCAGCGGACCAACCGCGTCTACCGGTTGCGGAACACGCCGGCAGACTACGTTGCTAATTCGATTACACAGTGGCTGACTACGGAACGCCAGATCCGCTTCTTGGCCCCGGCCACGCTGAGCACCACGCAGGCCATCGAGTCGGAAGTGGTCGTGGTGCCGGAAATCGTCACCAACAGCCTGATCATCTCCGCGACGCCGCGGTTCTTCGACCAGGTGATGCGGATCGTGGAAGACCTCGATACGCGTCCGCCAATGGTCATGGTCTCGGTGGTGATCGCCGAAGTGGTTCTGAACAACGTCGATGAGTTCGGCGTCGAGTTGGGCCTGCAGAACTCGATTCTGTTCGATCGCAGCGTAGCGACGGGCGGAGTGCTCGTGCCTGGCTTCAACTTCAACAATCAGCCGCTGGGCAGCCCGGTGACTTTGGCCAACGGACAACCCTCGGTGGATAACGCCAGCGTGGTGGGCGGACAAGGACTGACGAGTTTCGGCCTCGGCCGCACGAACTCTCAGTTGGGCTATGGCGGCCTCGTAATCTCCGCGGGTAGCGAGAACGTGAACTTACTGCTGCGGGCCCTGCAGGTCTGCCGTAAGGTGAACATCCTCAGCCGACCGCAGGTGATGACGCTCGACAATCAGCCGGCGTTCATTCAGGTCGGTCAGCAGGTGCCGCAGATCACGAGCGCGAGCGTGCAGAACGCCCTCGGCGGCGGCATCACGCTGGGCGTCGGCGAACTCAAACCGATTGGCATCATCCTCGTGGTGACGCCGCGCATCTCGCCTGATGGCATGGTCGTGATGCAAGTCGACGCCGAGCGTTCGAACATCTCGCCGGAGCCAGGCATTCCCATCGCCGTGGCCACGGGCTCGACGACGCCTATCACCACGCCCATCTACGACGTGACGCTGACGCAAACGACGGTCAGCGCCGCCGACGGTCAAACGATCGTGCTCGGCGGGTTGATCTTTACCGAGCGGTCGGTGGAGAGCCGCCGCGTGCCGCTCATCTCGCAGATTCCCGTCGTCGGCAATCTGTTCCGCTACGACAACATCACGCAGCGGCGCCGCGAGCTGCTGGTGATGCTGACGCCGCGAGTGGTTTGGAACCCCGGCGACGCCGACGAGATCAAGCAGGTCGAAGCCGAACGAATGAACTGGTGCTACTCCGACGTCGTGAAGATGCACGGCGACCCGGGGCTCCGCAACCGCAATGGCGCCTGGGACCAGAACGAAGTGGAAACCATTTTCCCCGACGGCAACCCGCTGACGGTCGAAGAGGTGCCTGCTGAGTTGCTCGAGGGTCAACCGACGCCGGCCGATGTTGGGCCGATGGCGCCGGCCGCTCCGAGCGGGCCGAGCATGCCGCTGCCGGCGCCCAACGAACAGCTTCCGCAACCGCAAATGCAGCCGCCCTCGAATGTTCAGCAGCCGATGTTCGGTCCCGATGGTCAGCCGCTGCTGCAAGTCGGTCCCGATGGCCAGCCGATGCTCTTGCCCTCGGCGCCGCCGCCGAGCCAGGGCCCGGCGATGCCGCCGCAGTAAAGAGCGGTGTTTCGGCGGGCCGCCAGCGATGCGTGTCCGCCGACTGCGAAGCCACTTGATCCAAATCAACAACGAGCGCTGCCCGCGCGGCGCCGCCATGCTCGAGGATTCCTGGCCATGTTACGGAAGATCTGTGTCCGCACCGTTCTGACCGGCGCCTTGATCTACGCCACGGGCTGCTCTTCGTTTGATCTGAAGAAGGGCATTCCCTGGGGCGCGGGTCTCAACGGCGAGTTCTCGCCCCCGATGAAAGTCATGCCCGTGTGGACCGACACGGTCATGTATCATTCGGGCAAGGCGCCCGTACGAGGCTTTGGCGGACGCATGTTCTTCCACAAGGAGGAAAACGGCGATCCGGTGAAGGTGAAGGGCACGCTCGAAGTCTATGCCTTCGACGAAGCGGGGCGAGCCCCGAATGACTCGCGGCCCACGCGCAAATACGTGTTCACGCCGGAGCAGTTCCAGAAGCACTACAGCAAGTCCGACATCGGTCACTCGTATAGCGTGTTCATTCCCTGGGATGAACACGGCGGCGATCAGAAGCGGATCACCTTGATCACGCGGTTCGTGCCCGATAGCTCGCCGCTGGTGATCAGCCAACCGAGCCAGCAATCGCTGCCGGGCAAGCCGGTGATGGAACTTGCGCAGCAGCCGCCGGTGCCGACCCGAGCGTTCGGCGCGCCTGGTCAAGCGCCTCTGCAGCCGCCCGCGGTCTGGCAACAGCAGCAGGTCGCTCCGGCGGCTCAGCCCGGTATGCCGGCGCAGGGGATGCCCGTCCAACAAGCTTCTTATCAACAGCCGATGGCGCAGGAACCGACGCTGGCAGCACCGCCGGCCGAGGCTCCGCAGATGACCACGGTCACGATTCCCGTTCGCGGACAGGCGCTCGGGGTCATGCCCCGGTCGCATTTCGCGCCCGGCGTGCCCACGGCCAACGGGTCTTCAGACCCAGCGGCTCAAGCGCCTCCGCAGCATGCCACGGCGACTGCGTTTGGCCAAACGCAGCATCTACAGAGCGCTAATCCGCCGACACTGGCGCCGCCACACGCAGCTCGTTCCGCACAAGAGAGACACCGGGCTCTAGGAGCGCCACTGACCCCGCTACCTCGCGATCGTGCTCAGTTGCAACGACCCCGCGTAGGATGGCCGTCTGCCCCTCAAGGGTCACCTGGACAGGTCCCCGCGATTCAATCCGGATCCCCTCTCGCTGCGACCCCAACTCATTGAAGCGGGTAGAGAGAGCCGTGGTGACCTGAGTCGCCGTAATCGGCGTCGGCGAGAAGCCGATATTCAGACGCGGGCGAATGGGACGGACCGTGCTATTGCGGTTCTGTCCCATTCCCATTTGGTTGCGGCCCATCTGGCCGCCCATTTGGCCCCCCATCATGCCGCCGCCCATTCCGGAGCGGCCCATGCCGCCCATGCCCCCCATCCCCATTCCGCCCATTCCCATGCCACCCATGCCCATTCCCATCCCGCCGAGGCCGCCGCCCATGCCACCAAGGCCTCCGCCGAGTCCACCCATGCCGCCGCGCATGCTGCCACCCATGCCGCCAGCGAAGTTGCCGCCGAGCATGCCGCCGCCAGCGTTGAGCCCGCCGACGCCGCCGCCGAGTACGCCGCGGCCGCCCAAGCCTCCGCCGCCGCCCCCACCTCCGCCACCGTAGACGCCGAGCGATCCGCTCTGGCCGCTAAAGCTGCGATTGGCGCCCGAAGAACTCATGCCCAGGTCGCGCGTTCCGAAAATGGTCGCCTGACCGAAGCCCGTGGTTCGCGTGATCGAAGGCCCCCCGCTCTCCATGATCGAGCCGAAGCCGTATTGGGCGCCGGTGGTGCCGGTGGCCAAACCGCCTCCGCCGCCGCCCATTCCGCCACCCGAACTCGACCCGCCGCCCATGCTTTGAGCGTAGAGCGGGGTCAGGCTGGAAAAGGCCCAGGCGGCCGAGAAGGTTGCGACCAAGAGAGATCGTTTGCGCACAGGATAGTCCTCCTCTGGCAGATTCGGCGGTTTGCGCCCGGGGACGTGCAAAACCGGCCGGCCGTCCCACTGTTTGAGTGTAGCCGTTGCAATCGGCACAAGCCATCGGACGCGGCGGCGGGCTGCTATTGGTTAGCTTCCCGGAGCGTGCCCGTGCTTCAAACCCCGCAATTTGACGCGGGGCGCCGCTCGCCGCGACAGAATTTCTTGCCAGGCCGGAAATTCACTCGCCGCCCGGTCCGCCCAAGGCTTGCTTGAGCCCGCCGATGTGATTCTCGAGCAGCTTGAGCTGGCGCTCCAGATTGGAGCGTAGTAGTTCCGCGCCCGAAAGCACCTTCTCGGCGTTCTTCTTGATGGTGTCTGCGGCAGAACTGATCTCGCCGACGCGGCCCAGCTCCTTTTGCACCGCGCCGATCGCGCGATCGATGGCCGAAAAGTCGTCTTGATGCGGGTCGTCGGTCTTCCGCCCCAGGACACACATGCCCCGGCAGAGCATGAGCGCCGCCTTGAGGTACAGGTCGGTCGTGGGGTCCTCGGCGTCCCAGACGACGAAGACATCGTTGCCGAGCCGCTCGAGCTCGCTCTGTCCCGCGGGAGCAACACGCTTCGAAAACACGAACAGCCCCACGTCGGCCCCCCGGTTGCGGCGGGCTTCGTCGAGCTCTTCGCGGGCCTTGGCCTGGGTGTAGCCGGCTTCCTGCTTGGCCTCGATGACGATCTTGGCGCCGGCCGCCCGGGTGTCGGGGCCAAGCTCGATCACGCAGTCGCCCGTCTTGCAGTGGCGGATGATGCCGGTCCGCGTGCCGACGTGGTCGAAGCAGTCGTGCTGCTCTTGAGCGGATCGCTGCGCATACTCGACGACCGCCGTCTCGAAGTCGGCGCCGTGGCGGGTTCCGCGATCCTTCTCGGCCTTGCGCGCGGCCATTTCGCGCAGTGCGGCCGTGACTTCGAGTTGAAACTTGTTCTGCGCCTCGCCGTGGCCGCGAATGATCTCGAGCAACTCGCGTTTGAGACGCGAAAGGGCCGATTGCTCGTCGTCGAGCGTCAGGTTGCTGTGAATCGCCAGGCTGTTCGACTCGAGCATCACTCGCAAGCGCGAGAAGGCCGACTGCTCGTTGTCGAGCGAGAACTCGTTGGTGATCGTGCGGCGGGCATGGTCGACGTTTTTCACCAGCCGACTGAGCGCCGAGTTCTCTTCATCAAGCGAGAACTGCTTCACCACATCGTCGATCTGCTTTTGCAGACCGTCGGTCAGTTGGCCCTGGCTTTCGCACAGCTCATCGAGCAAGCGGGCGAGAGCGCCTTGCTTGTTGTCGAGCGAGAATTCGCTCAGTACCTTTTCGCGCTGACCGGCTAGCTCTTCATCGAGCGTGGAGCGCAGCGCTGCGAGCAACCCTTGCGACTCCTTGGGATTGATCAGCTTGAACAGCGGGCTCTGATCGCCCACGTGCGACACCAAGGTCTTCACGAGTTCCGAGTCGTGCCCGCCAATTTGCCTGCGCAACAACTGCTCGAGTTCGCCATCGCGCTTGACCAGGCTTTCCACTCGCTGCGGGAAACGGCCATTCTCGGGATCGAAGTACTCGCGAAGCGAACCTGATAGGCGGTCGTGAACGGTGCGCGAGTGCTCGCCGAGATGGCCCTGCAAGTCGCCGAGCATTCGCTGGCTCTCGCGGCGCACGAGATCGGCGTCTAGCTGACCGCGGGCATGTCGCAGCGCCAGTACGCCGATGCGCAGTGCGTGCAGCGCGTAGTCGTCTCGATCGCGCCCCGGCTCATGCTGCCAGAGCGAGGCGATCGTGTCGTGATCCTGCACGAGCAGTTCGAGCGACAGCTCCGACGGAATTTCGTTTCCTTCATCGGGAAACAGCGGTCGAGAATCGACCTCGAACGACGTGGCCACGGGCGGGCTCCTTGGGCTCGATTCGCAAGCATCCAGGCCGACACGGCAGGGCTTTGCGAACGGTTTTCCAATCGCCAACAGTTGAAGCAAATGTACAGTGGGCGTGCTCGCGAGGGCAAGTGGATGGTCGGCGAGTTTTTCGGCCACTGCTCTACTCGCGATTCTGCAGACTCCCCGTGGCACCGGCCTCTCGCGAATCTCGTGGCACAGGCTTCCAGCCTGTGTTTCAGTTCAATCCGGCCAACGACATTTTTTCGCAGATATTGACCTGTTTGTTACCCTCGCTATACTCACCTAAACATTTAGGTGTTATGCGTGGCGCAGAAGGAGCGAGCCCCGTGGTTGAAACCAATCCCAGCGGACGTGAGCTCGAGATCCTCAAAATCCTTTGGGATTTGGGGCCGGCCAGCGTGCGCCAGGTCTATGAGCGCATGTGCCCCGAGGGGGAGCTGGCGTTCAACACCGTGCAGACGTTGCTCCGCATCATGGACGACAAAGGCCTGGTGCGGCATCGTCGGCAGGGGCGCAAACTTGTCTACACGCCGTGCCATAGCCGCGAGCGCGAAGCCACGCGCTTGCTCGACCGCCTATTCGACGGCGCGCTCGACCGCCTGGTGCTGAGCCTGATTTCTGCTCGTGATACGAGCCCGACGGAGCTGCGCGATCTCGAAAAGCTGATCGCCGATGCGCGGAAGCAGAAGCAGCACGAGGCAGAAGACAAATAGACCGCAAGACTTGACCGCGGAGGATGTAGAGGACACTGAGCAAAGATATTGCCAACCGTTTGGGGTAGGCGGCTCCTTGCACGGCGATAGCGCCGGGGCTACGAGCCGAGTTATGGCAACTCTTTGCGTCCTCTGCGTCCTCGCGGTGCAGATCAATCGTTTGACCGCTGACCACTTCGAGAGTCGTTCCGATGACTGCGATGGGTGCGTTTGCTTGGTTGGTATCGGCGACGGTGATGGGGCTTGCCTTATCGGCGTTGGGGGCGGCCGCCGTCTGGGCGTTGCGAGAGCCTGCTCGCCGGGTGCGGGCCATCGAGTTCACGCTGCTCGCGTGTCTCGTCGCGCCCTGGTTTCCGGCTGTGCCAGGCGTACCGCGCGTCGAGTGGCGCGAGTGGCTGGCGGCCATCGCTCCGGATGATTCGCCGGTGGATGGTTCGACTGATATTGCCGCGATTTCGGAGCCGATCGCGCCGATCAACGTGCCGCTTGCGGCCGAGGATACGACTTCACCCCTGCTTGTTGAGGCGCCTGATGCTCCCGCAATCGAAGCGGAAAGCGAACTCGCGCTGAGTGCTGTTGAGCCGTCTGCAACGCTGATTGATCAGACGCAGTCGAATGGCGCTCCGATCGAAGCTTCGATCGTTAAATCTGTTAAAACGCCCTCGTCCTTTGCGTCTCTGCCGACGTTCGAGACGGCAGCGGTGGACCTTCAAACTCAAGTGGACGATTCTCGGCCAGAAGTTCAGCAGGTCGATTGGCCGGTAGTCTTCCTCTCCATCTATCTGGCCGGCACGGCGATTGTGCTGCTGCTCGACGCACTGGGCGGTCTCGCCCTATTGCGGGTGTGGAAGGCGTCGAACCAGGCCGATGCGAACGTCCTCGCGTTGTTTGCCGAGGTCGCTGGCCAGAAGCACCGCCGCGTGTCGCTGCTCGTCAGTTCGCGCTGCCGGCAGCCGTTTACGTTTGCTTGGCTCTGGCCGGTGATTGTATTGCCACCGGCGCTAGTCGTGCGCGGCAAGGAGCGCGAGTTGCGTTGGGCGCTCGCCCACGAATGGTCGCACATTGCCAACCGGCATACCTGGGGCTGGGCGCTGGCCGGCTTCACGCGAGCGATCTATTGGCCGCAGCCCTTTGTCTGGCTGCTCCGCCGTCGGCTGCGGCTCGAACAAGACTTCATCGCCGATGCCGAAGCCGCAGGCTCGTCGGCCGGTGCGCCTGAATACGCCACGTTCCTCACCACCCAAGCCGCCCACGCCCAACGCCTGTCCCTCGGCCTGGGCATCGCCGGCGGCAAGTCCGAACTCGCAAGGAGAGTTGTCATGCTCGTGCAAGGGAAACGGCCGGTGAGCGCGCGTTGTGGTTGGACGTGGAGCCTTTGCCTTTGTGCGTTGCTGACGGCCGCGGCGATGGGCGCGGCGAGCCTGGCACAGGGACCGCTTCGAAAAGAAGCGCCCCCCGTCGCCGCGAAAGATGCTTCTCTCGGAGAACCGCAAGAGAGTGAAAATGCTGCGCCGAGCGATTCTTCGGCGAGCCCACGCTCTGAGGCTCTGACGAAGGCTCAGGCCGCCGACAACGACCAACGAATTCAACCCTTCGATCTGCTTTCCATTCATATTGTTGACGTTCCCTACTCGGGCGCGCGCAGCCAGACTCAAACTTACGAGTTCGTGCTGGGACCTATGCCCCAATCCAACTCGATCAAGGTGTTGACCTTCGTTGAGTCCAACGGCCAAGCTCTAATCGATGCGCGCTTGGGACGCGTTCCGCTCGCGGGGCTCACCTTTGCCGAGGCCGAGCAGCGCGTGCGCGAGCGCGCACAAGCAGCCATTCAGGAAGACATGACTTCAGGCAGGACGAAAGTAGCGAAGTTTGAGCCGGCAGTGCAAATCGTTCGACAGGGGCAGGCAGAGTTCCGTACTCGCACCATTTTTGTTGACGATGCAAAAGTCATCAAAGCCGGCGACACAATTTCAGTGTCTGCGGGCGGTCCCCAAATCGCCGATCTCGCCATCGACGCGAGGCCCATTCAAGTCGAAACAACGGGCGTGGCGCCGTTTGGACCGCGGCTGGGCCGCATCCATGTTGCCGGCCTGACGCGGCAACAGGCAATGGAACGGGTCCGCGCCCGTGTTCTCGAAGTGGTGCCCACGCTGCGCGATGGCACGGCCCCGCCCGTCGCAAAGATCCATCTGATGGTCGAGGGCTGGCGACCTAAATTCGAGCATCAAATGCTGCCGCGGCCCGCCGCTGACCTGCGAATCGCGCCCGGCGATACCCTGATGATCGATGTGATCGATTCGACGCTTCGCCGCCGGGTCTTGGGCTACTTTCGCGTCGTCGCTGACGGTGAAGTCAACCTTGCGCGCGAAACGCCCGGGGCTGCCGCCGGCGTCGACCAGCGCGTGAAAGTAGCAGGGAAATCGCTCGCCGAAGCGGAAGCGGCAATTCGCGAACAGTTCGCATCGAAGGAAGACGCGCAATGGGTGAGCGTGGCCTATGGCGATTGGAATGAAGGTCAGCACGAATCGATTGCCGCTAAGACTGCGGTGCCGCGCCCCAATCTCCGCTACTCCGGCAAGTCGTTCGACGAGTGGCGCGAGGTGCTCGAGAACGATCTTGATCCAGCCACACGCGTCGAAGCGCTCAGGGCCTTAGGCAAGTTCGGCGGCAATGGCATGGCCAAGGAGGCGGCCGAGGCGATTGTGCCGTATATCGGCTTCCGCGATGGCGATGAGAACGTGGTCTACTCCACGGCGCTCGAAGAGATGGGCAAGATCGGCGAGCCGGCGCTGCCGATCGTCGTGGCTGCCTTCGAGTCGCCGGATGTCAAAATTCGCGAGGCGGCCGGGCATTTGCTAACCCAAATGCCAGCAAACGAAGCGGCAATCGTCGCGCTCGCGAAAGCGCTCGATGACAAAGCGCCCGCCGTTCGCATCGCGGCGGCGGGAGCCTTGGGCGCGAAGCGACAGCATCTCGACCGTGCCGGCGCTGTGCTCGATGAGGCCGCGAAGCTGGGTGATGAGGTGTTGCTGCGGAGCATCGCAGGCGCCCTCGTAAACTACTTCCCGCCCACCGAGGAGCGGCTGCAAGTCGTCGGCACATTTCTTGACTCCGGTCCGATGCAAATGCAGTTCTTGCAGATCAACCAAGCCAGCGCCAAAAACAGCGAGTTCGTGGCATTGCTCATGCAAAATCGCCTCGAGAAAGGCATGGAACGTCTCGCGAAGGGCGATTTCGCCGCGCAACCCGGAGGCCATCCTGACGGGGATCAGATGAGTGGGCTATTCGTCGATCCGTTACGAGCGCTCGAGAGCCTTGGTCCCGCAGCAGCCCCGGCCCTGCCCGCCATTCTCAAGCTTGCCGAAGAACCCTTCGCTTTGAATCACCTCTATCAACACATCGTGCAGGTCGTGCGCGCGATCGGCCCGACCGCCGAGCCAACCGCTCGGCCGGTTCTCGAGCGGCTGCGAGATCGATCTGCGTCTTCCAGGTTCTATGTCGACGACTTGCTCCGCTCCTGGGACGCCGCCGCTGGAAGGCAAAGCGTTGTCCAATCCGCAGTGCCTGCACAACCGACTTCGGTACAACCGGCCGCAGTACGGCCGATCCCGGTACAACCGGCCCCAGCGCAACCTACCCCAGCGCAACCGAACCCCACGACCACCATCTACGCCGGCAAAACCTTCCATCAGTGGCGCAAGATTCTGGAGCAAGACCTCGACCCGTCGACGCGGGCGACGGCCATCGCCGCCCTCGCCAAGTTCGGCGCCAATGGCATGGCGAAGGAAGCGGCCGAGGCGATCGTGCCGTTCATTGGGCTCCGCACGGGTGACGAGCAGGTCGTCTACTCCGTGGCGGTGGAATCGCTGCGGCAGTTAGGGCCGCCTACGATGCCGGTGGTGATCGAGGCGCTCGCCAATCCCGACGAGCGCATTCGCAAGTCGGCGGCTTACTTACTGTCCGAACTGCCGGCCGAACCGGCGGTGCTGGCGGCGCTCGACCAAGCGCTCGACGACAAGTCGCCTGCGGTCCGCGTGAGCGTGGCCGAGGCGCTGGCCGCTCATAAGCGAGACTTGGATCGCGCCGGTCAGGCGCTCGAGCAAGTCTACAAGCAGAGCGACGCGGAGGCGCAGCAGGAAATCGCCGAAGTGCTGATGCGGCGCTTCCCGCCGACCGACGCCCGACTGCGGATTGCGAATGATTACCTCGATCGGGCGGACTCACGAAAAGTTCAGCAACACTTCAACCTCGGAAGCACGAAGAACACCGAGTTCATGGTCCCGCTCATGGCCTTGCGGTTGGAAAAAGCGCTGGCCGCTCTGCCGCCTGAGCGAGGAGACCTGGCAGGGCGTAGGGCGACGGTGGACCTGAACCGAATGAACGAGCAGTTCGTGCGTCCGCTGTTGTTCCTGCAACGGGCCGGCAAGAAAGCCATTCCGGCGCTGCCCACGGTGCTCAAGCTCACCGAACGAGCGGACCTGGCCTCGCATCTGGGAGGTTACGTTCTGCAAGTGCTGCGCTCGATGGGGCCAGAGGCCGCCAAGCAAGCGCAACCCGCGCTCGAACGCCTGCGCGCACTCCCCAGCGAGAATCGCCGCGGCGAAATCGACGACCTGCTGCGCACCTGGGGCGAACCGCCGGCAGAGGCGGAAGCGAAGCCGCAAGACGCGCAGCCTGAAAAGGCTGCTGAGAAGTCGGCGGAAATCATCCGCCAATATGCAGGCAAGTCATTCGAGCAGTGGCGCGAAGTGCTCGAGAAGGACCTTGACCCAGCGGTGCAACTCGAAGCGATCGCCGCCATCAAGGAATTCGGCCGCAATGGCCGGGCGGACGAAGCGGTGCGAGTTCTCATGCCGCTGCTAAGCAGTCAGGCTTCCACCGGTAAGGAAGGGGTGGCTGGCGCGTCGGGAAAGGTCCTGGCGGAGCTTGGCGCCGCGGCAGTCCCCGCGCTCCTCGACGTCTTGAAGCATGGCGATGACCACACGCAATCGGAAGCGGTTCGTGCGTTCTACTACATGGGCTTTCAGGGCGATGCCGCGGCGGTTGCGGCCGAGGCGCTGATTGAGGAAGCGAAGCAGCGAACATCGCAGCCGAATCGCCTGCGGACCGCGGTTCACGCCATCGCCAAGATTCATTCGCGTCCAGCGGTCACCCTGCCGTTTCTCAAGGAGATGGCCCAGAGTACGGACGAGGATACGCGACTGGGCGCGCTCTTGGGGCTGTCGACGCTGAAGACGACGGACAAAGAAGTCGTACCAATCATCGTCGAGTCGATCTGGTCGTTCGGAGGCGGCGGACGCCGGGCAAGTTTCTGTCATTCCGCGTTGGATTGGATCAGCGAACGCACATCTCTACCTCGCAAGGTCGAGGTCGTGCGTGGCTTGTTGGAACGAGCCAAGAAAGACTTGGCCGGCGCCGACCTCATGCTCCCCGCGTTGTTCTCGTCCGCCGGCAAGATGGGGCCCGCCGCGGCGTCGCTCGTGCCCCTGATGGTCGAGATCTCGAAACAGGATCCGAATTCTAAGGCTTATCTACAGACCTTTGCAGACGCTCTCGAGCAAATCGGCCCAGCGGCCAAGGAAGCGCTGCCGTATCTCAACTCGCTGCGCGACCGCCAGCCGCCCGGCGTGCGGGATCACGTGGGCGATGCGATCATGGCAATCGAATCGGCCAAATAGTGTCGGAAGCCCTCGTCCTGCGTGAGCACCGGTTCTCCCGATTATTCCTGGGGGTACGCCCAATTGCCCCCTCCGCCCCGGCAACTTGGGCAAGCTGTCCGACATTGCTCCTGCGGCCCGTCGCCGATACTATCTCCATCCACGGGCGCGCCCCCTGAGCGCGCTCTCGCTAGCACCCGCAATAGAGTAGGCATGGACGCCGCGACTTATTGCCACGAGATTTGGCGCAAACGCTATTTCTGGTGGTCCCTTGTGCAGATCGACCTGCGGACGCGCTATCGCCGCTCGGTGCTGGGCATCGGCTGGTCGCTGCTGCATCCGATCGCCATGACCGCGGTGCTCTGCCTGGTCTTCGCCACGATCTTCGGCGTGAGCCTGCGTGACTACGCCCCCTATGTGCTTTCGGGCATGGCGGTCTGGGGCTTTTTGGGCTCCGCCGCGCTCGACGGTTGCCGGAGCTACTTGCAGGCCGAGGCCTACATTCGTCAGCAGCCGGCGCCGCTAGCCATTTATCCGCTGCGCACCGCGCTCTCGGCGGCTATCCACCTGCTGCTCGCCCTGGGCGTGCTCGTGGTGTTCGTGTGGGGCTTGCAGGGCCCGAGCAACGTGCCTTGGCTGCCAGCGGCCGTGCCAGGCATTGGCCTGCTCTTCGTTTGCGGCTGGGCGATCGCGATTCTCGCCGGCACGCTCAACGTGATGTTTCAAGACACGCAGCATCTGGTGCAGGTCGGCCTGCAGATGCTGTTCTATGCCTCGCCCGTGTTCACGGAAGATCGCGTGTTTTACGAGCGGGGGCTGGGCTGGCTCGTCGACTACAACCCCGTGGCGGCTTTCCTGCGCATCATTCGCGATCCCATTCTCGATTGCCGGTTGCCTTCGGCCTGGCACACGGGCATGGCCGTGGGGGCGACAGCGCTGGCCGTGGCGCTCGCGGTTTGGGCTTTGTCCCGCACGCAGAAGAAGTTGATTTTCTACCTCTAGTCGTTCGAGATTCTTGCCACCACCTTGTGGTCCGCACAGCGGACCCTACGTCGGGTCCGCCCAACATACCGCCATGACGCACATCCAACTCGACGACGCCGCCCTGACCTTTCACATCCGTAAGCAGGGCAAGATCGGCTTCAAGGAGTACATGGTCCGCGGTCTCTTCCGCCGCTCGAGCGACGCCTGGCTCAAGGTCGAGGCGCTGCGGGGGGTGAACCTGTCGATCGCGCGCGGGCAGCGCGTAGGCATCGTGGGGGGCAACGGCGCCGGCAAGAGCACGTTGCTCAAGCTGCTGGCCGGCGTGTATGAACCCACCAGCGGCCGCCGCAGCGTCGAAGGCAAGATCAGCTCGTTATTCGACATCACGCTCGGCTTCGAGCACGACGCCAGCGGCTGGGAGAACATTGCCTACCGCGGCTATCTGCAAGGCGAAACGCCGCGCACGATCCGCAGCAAGCTGCATGAGATTGCCGAGTTCTGCGAGTTGGGCGACTTTCTGCACATGCCGGTGCGTTACTATTCCGCCGGCATGGTGGTGCGGCTGGGTTTTGCCATCGCCACGGCCGTGCAGCCGCAAATCCTGATCATCGACGAAGTGCTGGGCGCAGGCGACCGGGCCTTTCAGGATCGTGCCCGAGCGCGGATCAATCAGATCATCGATCAGGCGGCGCTCGTGGTGCTGGTGAGCCACGACCTGCTCACGCTCGAGAAGCTGTGCGACCGCGTGATCTGGATGGAGCAGGGCCGCATTCGCCAAGACGGCCCGGCCGCCGAGGTGATCAAGGCCTATCAACAGGCCTCGCGACCGCCGCAACGCTCGCTCGCGGCCTGATCCCGAGGTCTTCGTTGGCCTACTTCACGCGTCGCCGCAGGCCCCACAGCCCAGCCACGCCGAGGACCAGCAGCGTGCAACTTGCCGGCTCGGGCACGGCCGCCGAAAGATTGCGCACTTCGCCCTGCATCACCGGGGTACTCCCGAAACCGCCGGCCGCGTCGAGATACTCGAAAACGAAATCGAGTTCGACATCCGGCAGAAACGGCTTGCCAATCGAGATGCGCTCGCCCGGCTCGATGACCGCATAGGCCAAGAGGGCGAGGTCCGCCAGGCTGCGGTCGAACGGGTTGGCCTCACCGAAGACGACGACCTTGGGGCCGAACTTGCTGGCCATGCCCAGGGGATCAGCCAGCACCTGATCTCCAATGCTCGACCATGTAGACGGGTCGAACATCGGTTGGTCGGCATGCAGGTGATACGCGTTGAGCAGCACGTCGGCGCCGCTCTCGTTGACGAGGTACGTCGACTTGTCAGGCTCGATGACCAGCACTAATCCGGCCTCAGCCGGCGAAGCCGCCGCTATTCCGCCGACTGCGAGCAACGCCCAGAGAATCCGCCGCATCGTTGGGCTCCTTGGTCCTGCAACCTTCCTCACCACTCGCCGCGAAGTGTCTTTATAGTCCAGACGGCGGATGGGCGTCTACGAATTGGCGCGCCCGATCGAAGGAGCGGTAGACCTTTCCGCGGCAACACGAAATCTTTGCTACCGCCGGCGAGCCGTGAACAGTCCGCTCAGGCCAGTGCTCGGCGCGGGCGCGGCCTCTTGAGCCATCTTGAAGTGCGGCGGCGGAACGATTGCCCCGGCCGCGTCCTCTTCGCCGAAGTAGTGCTTGCGGGCATCGGGGTTGGCGAGCACCTCGGCGGCCGTGCCGTGGCAGAGCACACGGCCGCTGAACACCACGTAGCTGCGGTCGACGATCGCCAGCGTTTCGCGCTCGCGGTGGTCGGTGATCAGGATCGAGATGCCTGAGTCGCGCAGCCGGCGGATGATGCCCTGGATGCTGTGAATCGTGACCGGATCGATTCCGGTGAACGGCTCATCGAGCAGGATGATCGTCGGGTTCGAGACCAGGCAGCGGGCAATCTCGAGCCGGCGCTTCTCGCCGCCGGAGATGACGCCGGCCTTCGACTTGCGAATGCGAGTGATGTCGAACTGCTCGAGCAGTTCTTCGCAGCGGCGGCGGCGCGAAGGGCCGTCGTGCCCCAGCATTTCTAGTACGGAGAGGATGTTGTCTTCGACCGTGAGCTTACGGAAGACGCTCTGCTCTTGGGCCAAGTAGCCCATGCCGCCGTCGCGGGCGCGCTTGTAGAGCGGCCAGTCGGTGACATCGAGACCGTTGAGCGTCACCTTGCCGGCGTCCGCGTCGATCAGGCCGCAGGTCATGCGGAAGCTGGTCGTCTTGCCGGCGCCGTTGGGCCCGAGCAGGCCGACGATCTCGCCGGCGTTGACGCGGAAGTCGACGCCGTCGACCACACGGCGCCGTCCGTAGGTCTTCACCAAACCTTGAGCTTCCAGCAACGACATCGGTCCTCCTTGACCTGATCCGATCGTGAACGAGCTTCATGTAGGGTCCGCTCTGCGGACCAATGACCTGTGGTCGGCGCTCTAGCGCACGAAGCCCATTTTGGCGAAGTTGGGGAAAAACGGGAACGGGATCGACGTGCCGGGAATTTTATGGTCGGAATGCGGCCAGTAAATGAACAGCGCCTTGCCGACCAGCAAATCGCGATCCACATAATGCCCCAAGCGGCGGTGATCCCACAGCGCGCCAGGCAGGCTCTCCTCGCTCCACAGCCGGCTGTCTTTGCTGTAGGGGCTATTGTCGCCCAGCACGAAGAACTGATCTTCCTCGAGCGGATAATCGGCCGGCAGGATCTTGTCGAACACCGACCAGCGGATCGGATTCGACATCAGATCGGCCAAGGCCTCTGCGTTCAGCTCGCGATATTCCTTGCGCCAATCGTAGTCGACCAGACCGCCGAAGTTGCGGCCGGAAATGTAGTAGATGTCGCGGCGGACGCGCAGATGCTTGGCGACCAGATCGGCGTCTTTTCCGCCGACGCCGACCGGCGCTAGATCGCCCAAGTCCTGCGGCGTCGATTGCGGCAGGTCGGTCTGCAGATGGAACTGGTCGTAGGTCGTCGGCTGGTCGAACTCGATGACCTTGTCGTTCACCCACAGGAGCAACTGGTCGTCGACGTTGGAGAAGCAGATTTCGTAGCTGCCCGGGCCGCGAACCGGTGTGCTCGCCTTGGGCGCGAATTGCGGAACCCCAGGAATGCTCAGCGTTGCCTCGCCCGTCGACAGGTCGATCGAGCAGCCAAAATGCTGCCCACCCTTCACCAGGTCGAACTGCGCGGAACCCTGGGCCTTGCCGACCTCGAGTGTGCAGTCGACCGCCAGATCGCCCACCCAATGCAGGCCCAGAATGTCGACGCGGGGGTCGGGCCGTGCCTGATACTCATTGCGGCTGCGGCCGGTGTTGTAGGCGTAGAAGTCGGTGATCAATTGGGGGCGCATGCGATCCGACATGCTGGGGTCGGCGCCGGGCACGCCTGCCTTAGCACGGATCTCTTTCCAATCGCGCCAGGTCGGCAGGATGTGTTGATAGCGAAGCCAATGCTCGCGGCCATCGGCGGCCAGGCGAAAACTGCGGCCCGCGTCGTCGAGCCCCCAGGTTCACCCGCTGGCCAAGGCTGCCAGCGCGCCGGCCACTTGGCCTTCTCCATGTCGGGCGCTTGGTAGTCGCTCGAGTAAACCTCTTGCAGCATCGCCTGCACCTTTTCAGGCGGCTTGCGGGCGATCTTGAAGTCCTCGTCGCCAGCGCCGTCAGGCTTCACATACAAGTTGCCGCGGAGAATGCGGACCGTTTCGTTCGGCAAGCCCACCAACCGCTTGATGAAATTGGTCTTGGCGTCGCCCGGATATTTGAACACGACCACGTCCCAGCGATCGGGATCGGCGAAGTCGTACGGGAACTTGGCGACGAGAATTCGGTCGCCGTTGTACGAAGGCTCGGCGTCGAGTTCCGGCGCGGGGAACCGGCACATCGGACAGATGCCCGTGAACACCATTCGCCCGGCGCGCGAATCGCCGCCCGCTTGCGGGCGAAACTCGAGGATGTTGTTCTCGTCTTCCACCTCGCCGCTGGCGTTCACGCGGTACCGATATTGGCACTCCGGACAAGTGAAGTCCTTGTGCCGCCCCTGTAGTGTCGGGGCCATCGAGCCGGTCGGAATGACGAAGGCTTCTGCTTCGAAGCTGCGGAAGAGGAAGGCCAGAATGAAGGCCACCACGATCGATTCCACCGTCTCGCGCATCGTCCGACTGGTCGAATGGGCGGTGCTCTTCGCGGCCGCTGCGGCAGGCTCAGGCGTCGGAAGCTTGGGCGAGAAACCGGCGGAAGTGTCGGACATGGCGGCAAGGCACCCGTGATCTCGAGACTCTGCACCGCGGCGAACGTTGGCCGCGTAGCGCAAGTCCAAACAATGTCTGCGTGTTCGATCCGTCGGCCTGGGGCGAGCGCGCCGCCCACCCGGCGCAGCGTCTGCCCACGCATATTCCCTGATTACGCACGCGAAGCCTCCGCGGACCATTCCGGAGACCGGCCAAGTGCAGGCAAGGCGAGCGTAGGCTGCAATTCTAGCGCAGTCAGAAGAATGCGCATACCCGAACCCCCGCCGGCTCGTCGGCTGAAAGACGCACTTCACAGTATTCGTTTGCGGGCCGGCTTTCTTTTGAAGCGGAGACCTCGTGCCAGAGCGGCAGTGCTCATCCTCTGCCCCACCTCACTGGACGAGATGCCTGCCCCCGGTCGAGGGATTGTTGTTTGCACAAGTTCCAAGCAGGCTCAAAGTTAGCGGCCTTGCCGCTTGGCGAGGACCGGTCCGCACACCTGGCGAGATTGGCGGACCGGCCTCGCTCTTTTCTGCTCGCGCGTTCGGCGCAGCACTTCTCGCGACTTTCGGCCGAGGGGCACGCCGGTTGCCGCGATCGCTCTATCAGGCTCCTGGGAAAACCTGCATGGCGTGGTTTGCGGGGTGCCGTCATAATCTAGGCAAGCAACCAGTCCTGCCTGATTGTCGTGTTTTCACCAACCCCGTTCTTGTGGCTCCCCACGAGCGGGGTCTTCCGACGAGGAGAGATGGCGATGCGTGCCGTTCGGTTTTTCCTGCTGATGGTGTTGGGCCTGCTGCTGGCCGCCGCTCCTGTCCGAGCGGAAAACGAAGGCCAGGCCGACCTAGATCAGGCGACCGAAGCCAAGCTGACCGCTGAAAGTCTCGAAGACCTGGGCAACGTCATCTCGTTGTCGCAGCGGGCCCTGGAAAAGGGCCTCGACGACTCGAACAAATCCTTCGCAAATGAACTGCTTGCCTCGTCCCTATTGCAGCGGGCGACGATCGTCAGCCAAGGGATCTTCGATCGCAATCCGCCCAACCAACGCTGGCCCCAGTTCCGCCAGATGGCCGTTTCCGACCTGGAGCAGGCGATTGCGGCCCAAAGCGAACTGGAAATGGCCCATCGGCTGCTCGCTCGGTTGCTGTTGCTTCCCGGCGGCGACCGCGACCGTGCCCGGAAGGCCCTCGACGAGTCGATCCGGCTGACGGGCGACGACGCCGAGTCGAAGGCCAAGGCGCTGGCCATGCGGGCCGCCCTGGCCGGCAAGCCCGAGGAGCAACTGAACGACCTGAACGAGGCCGTCAAACTGGCGCCGAACGACATCGAGGTCCTACGTGCTCGCGGACAGGTTCTGCTCACGCAAAACAAACTGGCCGAAGCGCTTAAGGACTTCGAGCAGGCGTTGAAAATCGATCCCGACGATGCGGACTCTCTGAACGCCTTGGGGATGACCCTCACGCTCGACAAGAAGTTCGACCAAGCCCTGGCCCTGTTCAACCGGCTGGTCGAGTTGGCGCCGGAGTCGCCGGTGGCCCATTTGCAGCGCGCCCGCGTCTTTGCGGCGCAGAAGCAGTGGGATAAGGCGCTGGCCGACGTAAATGAAGCGATCCGGTTGGAGCCGAATCTGGCCGCGGCGTTGCTCGTGCGCTCCGGCATCCATCAGGCGCAGAACAAGCGGGAAGAGGCGCTCGCCGACCTCGAGCTGATCCTCGAGCAGCGAGACAATGCGGCCGACGTGATCCTGCTGCATGCACAAATCGCCGCCCAAGGGGGGCTGTGGAGCAAGGCGATCGGCGACTTCGAGCGCCTACGCAAGCTGGCGCCGGAGAGCATGGAGGTCGGCGTGCAGTTGGCGCGGTTCTACACCGCCGCCAAGCAGCCGCGCAAGGCCATCGCCGTGTACGACGAGCTGCTCGCCAAAGATCCGAAGAATTGGTCGGCCCTGCGCGGCCGGGCCGACGCCTACCTCAATATCGGCAAGCACAGCGAGGCGGTAGCCGACTACGAGGAGGCCACCAAGATCAAGCCTGACGACCAGGAGATGCTGAACAACTTCGCCTGGGTGCTGGCGACTTCGCCCAAAGACGACGTGCGCAACGGCAAACGCTCGATCGACCTGGCGAACCAGGCCGCCAAGCTCAGCGACTACAAGGCCGCCCACATTCTCAGCACGCTGGCCGCGGCCCATGCCGAAACGGGCGACTTCGATCAAGCCAAGGAGTGGTCGAAAAAGTCGGTCGAACTCGGCAAGGAAGAAGGCCGGCTCGAAGACCAACTCTCGAAGGAGTTCGAGTCGTATCAGGAGAAGAAGCCCTGGCGCGAATCGCAAAACACAGAGGAAGCCGAGAATCCCATCGACGATCCCAGCGCCGCACTTCCGGCCAGTGAGATCGACACTGAAGGCGATGAGGCCGATATCAGTTCGCCGGCCGCAGACGACAAGGGCGACGAAGACGCCAAGGCGGACGACGGCGACGCGAAAGACAGCCCCGCCGACGATAGCGACAAAGCCGCCGCGCCTCCGGCCGATGATGCTCGACCGGAGGCCAGCGACGATGCTGCTCCTCCCGATGCCCGCTAGCGGGCGGACCGGCAGTTAGTTCGCCTAACACCTCCGACCGAGCGGCGGCGTTGCGGTCGAATTTCCCCCCGTCATTGATGGGGGGGCTAATGAGCCGCGGAACGCTCCCCTTAGCCCCCGGCGAGTCGCCGGGGGGACAAGAATCGTTGCGGCGCGCGAACCGGCTGGATTTCCGGTTGAACTACGCTTTCCTAGTTCGAACTGGCGGTCGCGGGCCGCGAGGTCTTTTCGACGCGGACGCTCTTGAGCGTCTCGGGTACGCGGTGAAGTTGGCCGCTCTGCAGCTTGTTCCAAGCCTCGATCAGCTTATCCGCCGTGTAGTTGATCTGGTCGAGCGAGTGGGCCGACGAGATGAAGAATCGCAGCCGCGCGGCCCGCTCTTCGACCGCCGGGTGCAGAATCGGCTGCACGTTGATGCCCTCGGCCCGCAAGGCGTGTGAGAGCAGCAGGGCCGCGTGGGAGTTTCCGGTGATCACCGGCACGACGGCCGTGCCGTGGCTCAAACCGGTATTCAACCCCGCCTGACGCGCCCGGTTAAGGAACGTCCGGCTGTTCTCGTGCAGCTTGGCCACACGCTCCGGCTCGTCCTCGATGAGCTGCAGAGCTCGCAAAGCGCCGGCCGCGGATGACGGCGGCAGCGAGGCCGCGAACACGAAGCCAGGTGTGGTGTACTTGAGGTACTGCACCAGGGCCCGTGTGCTAGCGATGTAGCCGCCCACGTTGCCCAGAGTCTTGCTCAGCGTACCCATCCAGAAGTCGACATCGCGCGGGTTTACGCCGAAGTGTTCGCCGATGCCGCGGCCATGAGCGCCCAGCACGCCGAGCGAATGGGCCTCGTCGATGTAGAGCAACGCGTGGTGCCGACGCTTGAGCTCGATGAACGCCGGCAGGTCGGCAATGTCGCCGTCCATGCTGTAGACGCCTTCGATGACGATGCACACGCGGCGATATTCCCCGCGGTGCTTGGCCAGAATCTCATCGGCCGCCCGCGGATCGTTGTGCGGGAAGGGCCGCCGGCGAGCGCCGGAGAGCTTCGCACCTTCGACGATCGAGTTGTGGGCCAGGCTGTCGTGCAGAATCATGTCGCCGGGGCCAAACATATGGCCGAGCACCGACTCGTTGGTCGAGTGGCCGCCCACGAGCGCGATCGCTGCCTCGGTGCCAATGAACGACTGGATCATCGCCTCGAGTTCGCGATGGATCGGCCGTTCGCCGGACACCAGCCGGCTGGCCGAGGCGCTCGTGCCGTAGCGGCCGATCGCTTCCTGGGCCGCCTTCGACACGGCCGGATCGCCCGACATTCCGAGATAGTTGTAGCTCGAGAAGTTGATCAGCTCGCGGCCATTGATGTGCGCGATGTCGCGGACCGAGCCGTCGTAGGCGCCGAAATACGGGTTCGGAATTCCCAGCACGTCGAAGCCCGAGAGCAGCTCGCTCATCTTGATGACTTCGGGGAACTTGTTGACGTCGTACAGCTCAGGCGTGATCGCTTGTTCGGGACGATTTTGCTTGGCCGGCGAGCTGGTGACCAGGTAGGTGTCGACCGCGGAGATGACCTCTTGGCAGGTCTCCATCTCCGTCAGCACATGTTCGGGGAACCGGCCGCCGAAGCGGTCTTCGAGCGCGGCGACAATCTCCATCCGCTCGAGCGAGTCGAGCCCGAGCTCGGTGATCGAGCTGTGCAGCGTAATGCCGGCGCCACGTTCCTTAGCGACCTTGCGCACCTCGTCGAGCACGATATCGGTCGTCGAGAGATGTGAGCCCACGGGCGTGTCGAGGCGACGGGCCGGCGCGGTCTTGTGGTCGGCGGCGCCGTTCACGCCCGCTGCCTGGTCGGCGTCGTCGTCGGCTGGGATGGCCGTCGCGTCCCAATTCTTCCACTCTGCCACCGGATCGAGGGTCTCTTCAAGGAAACCCTGCCGACAGGCGTGCCGCTGGATCTTGCCGCTCGAGGTCTTCGGAATGCTGCCGGCCGACAGCAACACGATGGCCTCGGGCTGCAGGTCGTGCTCGGAAGCAACGGCCTTGCGAATGGCTTCGAACATAGCTGGGGCCTCCTGATCCTTTCGCCGTTCGATCTCTTGTACGATCACCAGCCGCTCGCGGCCGCCAATCTCCACGGTGCAGGCGGCGCCGCTCGATTGGCGCAAGCTCGGATGGCTCTGCTCCACCGTGCGCTCAATATCCTGCGGATAGTGGTTCAAGCCGCGGATGATGATCAGGTCCTTCAGCCGGCCCGTTACGAAGAGCTCGTTCTCGAGCATGAAGCCCAAGTCGCCGGTTCGCAGGAAGGGCCCGTCGCCCGTATCCTTGAGGTGCGCGCCGAAGGTGTGAGCCGATTCCTCGGGGCGGCGCCAGTAGCCGCCGGCCACGCTCGGACCCGAGACCCAGATCTCGCCGATCTTGTCATCGGGAACGCGGGTCATCGTTTCTGGATCGACGATCACCACGCGCTGATCGAGCAGGCTGCCGCCGCAGCCGACCAGTTCGCGAGCGCCCTCCTCGTCGGGCAGCACTTCGGTGGCGCGATTGTTCTCGAGCGCCTCGGCGTCGAACGAGCGGATGACCGGCGGATTGCCTTTGAGTCCGCCGGAAACGATCAGCGTCGACTCGGCCAAGCCGTAGCAAGGGTAGAACGCCTCGCGGCGGAACCCGCAGGGCTCAAACATCTTGGTGAATTGGTCGAGCGTTTCCGGGCGAACCGGCTCGGCGCCGTTGAACGCCAAGGCCCAACTGCTCAAATCCAGCGTCTCGCGCTGTTCGGGAGTGACCTTCTGCACGCACAGGTCGTAGGCGAAGTTGGGGCCGCCGCATACCGTGGCGTGGTGCTTCGAGATCGCCTGCAGCCAGCGGAAAGGCTTCTGCAGGAACGACATCGGCGACATGAGAATATTGGGGCGCCCGTAGTACATGGGCTGCAAAATGCCGCCAATCAGCCCCATGTCGTGGTAGCTGGGAAGCCAAAACACGCCCATGCCCGAGCGGGTGTGCTCGAAGGCATAACAAATCAGGGCGGAGTTGTGGATCAGGTTCGCGTGGCTAAGCATCACGCCCTTGGGCGTGCCGGTGCTGCCCGAGGTGTACTGCAGGAAGGCGAGGGTGTCTGCATGGACCTCGGGAGATGTCCAATTCTTCTCGGCGCCAGCGGTCAGCGTGTCGGTCGACAGCCACTGCAGCCGGGCCAGGTCGGGCGTGCTGTTGACCATGTCGGCGTTGCGGTCGAAGACCGACGACAAGGTGAGCGCCACCTTGGCTTCGGCATCCTCAACGATCGACTCGATGCGGTTCATCGAGCGGTTGCGGCGCGGCGGATAAGCAGGCACCGCGACGACGCCGGCGTACAAACAGCCGAAGAACGCTGCGATGAACTCGATGCCGGCGGGGTAGAGCAGCAGGGCCCGCTCGCCCGTCAGATCGCGGGCTTGCAGCCAGGCGGCGATCGCGCGAGCTTGGCGGTCGAGCTCTTGGTAGCTCACCGTTTGTTCGTCGTTCTCACCATCGACCAGGTACGAGAACGCTCGGTCGGCCCCTTGATGGGCGGCGCGATGCCGAAGGAGATCAACCAAGTTGGACGGTCCAAAGAACGAACCCGGCAACTGATCCTGATGCACTGCTAATTCCTCTTCCGGTTTCAGCCCCGCGGCGAACTGCTCGCCGAAATCGCGGTGGCTGCTAACAGGGACGGTCGTGGGGGGAGCGTCTGCTGAAGTGCCCCGGCGATAGTTCAGGTAATTTATAGAAACTTGACGGCCTGTACGCTACGGTCGGCGCGTCGACTGGGTGCATTATTCGCGCCGGTC
>JAESFN010000405.1_pt1 | contig 43347 bp, 28 predicted proteins | sample 9269411 | NCBI WGS metagenome assembly JAESFN01 (sample SAMN14505399, study PRJNA617100) | algae metagenome | isolation source: Iphinoe sp. HA4291-MV1 and co-occurring heterotrophs from trail next to... | place: USA: Maunawili Falls, Hawaii | collected 2009-07-25
ACTTCTGCCAGACGCGCTCGAGCCCCTGCTTGTTGAAAAAGTAGTTGGCAAAGCCATCCCGGGCCTCGAACACCTGGCGAGCGATCTCCGGCATCACCGGTTTATCCGACAGCTCCGGCGCCCCAGGCAGTTTGGGAATCGGCGGGCCCGGCGGCCCTTCTTTCCCCTGGGCCTGCGCCTTGATCATGTCGGCTAGCTCGTTTTCGCGATGCACGCCCTGCAACCGCACCAACACGCGGCGATTCTGTCCCTCGTGAACGAACTCGAGTGGCACCCGCCACTCCTTGGGCAAGATGCCGAGCACGTTCTTGAGATCGTTGACCGTGCGGATCGAACGCGTGCCGAGCGTGAGGATTTGATCGTCGTACGACAGGCCGCGGCGGGCCGCATCGGAGTCGGGCAAGATATCGCTGACGACCGCGCGATTGTTTTCGTCGCTGGCCACACTGGCCCCCAGCGTCGCATGGTCGACGATCCGGCCGCTCTTGAGCATGCCGAGGAAGTTCTTGATCTGGTTGATCGAGATCGCGTAGCCCACGCCCACGTTCACGCGGCCGCGCTTCTCGAACGAACCGCGGCCATTGATGCCGATCAACTCGCCGGCCGAGTTGAACATCGGTCCGCCGGAGTTGCCCGGGTTGATCGCCGCGTCGGACTGCAGGCAGTCGGTGTATTCGAGGATCGTGCCGGCGGGATACTGATAGCGGTGCGTGCCAGACAGCACGCCGTAGGTTACGGTCGGCCGGAAATCGGTGGCCAGCAAGAACGGATTGCCGATCACATAGACCCAGTCGCCCGCGCGGGCCGTGTCGCTATCGCCAAGCGGGGCGCAAGGAAAGTCGCCGCGGCCGAGCAGCTTGATGAGCGCCACGTCGCCCGTGGGATCGATGCCCACAATCACGGCGTCGTAGAGCTTGCCGTCGGCCATGCCGACCTTCATCGAGTTGCCGCACTCCTGCGTGACGTGGAAGTTGCTCAGGGCGTAGCCATCGGGCGAGATGACGACGCCGGAGCCGCCGTTGTCGCCGCCACCGGCGAAGATCGCCACCGTAGCGGCCGAGGCCTTTTTGATCACCTCGACGCGTTCGGCCTGAGCCTGCAGGACCTCGGGCGCAACCTCGGCGCGCGCTGCCATTAATGGGCCGGCCGCAACCAGGAGAATCGCAAGGAATCCCTTCTTCATTGCGTAACCCTTGCCTCGCACAGATTCAAATGGTCGGAGAGATCGCCCCCTTCGCCGTAGTCAACCAAAATCTCGAGCCGGCGGGCCCCACTGACATCGAGGTCGAGCGGCTTCGGTTGCTCGCCGCCGCGAATCGGCTCGTCGAACAGCAGGCGGGCATCGGCGCGGATCTGCAGTCTCACGTTGCCCCGCGGCGAGTGCCGATCGTCGATGCCGGCGGTCGCCTGAAAGCGCCGCGCGCCGTCAGCCAGTCGATAGGTCACCCGCGAGCGGCTATGGAGCGCGAGCCCCTGGCGATACTCTTTGCCGCCGAGAAGCAGCGCCCCGCCGTCGAAGCTGGTGTCGACGCGCGGTTCATAGAGCGCGGCCAAAGCGCCCAAATCGGCCGCCGCGCCCAGGAACGGCGCCCACTCCTTCGTTTCAGGAGATCCGAGGTGCAGGATCTTGCCGGCTGAGAAGTCGATCGACTGCACGTCGCTCCAAGGCAACTCGTGTGGCTGCCCGGCGACTTCGAGCCGCAAGCGATCGCCCTGCAACTCGAGGCGAGTCGCGGCCCAGGTCGAGCCGCTGCGGTCTTTGACGAGTCCGGCGGCCTTCGGCGGTTCTTGTCCCTTGGCACGATAGAAGACGAGCCCAGCGACGCGCTCGCGCTTCACGGGGCGCACGCCGCTCACGTCGAACTGCAGAGCCAGCGCGTTCATGTCGCGAACCACGCCGGGCAGAAAGTCGAAGCCGTCTTTCTTCTTGAGCACCAGCCGATCGGCGGCCGCAGGGTCGGCGACGGCGGCGCTCCAAACCGTGTCGAACTCGGCGCTCGCCGGCACGAAGCGGATCGAATTCACCTGCTCGATCAACGTTTGCAGATCTCCGCCGGGGCGCAACAGCTTCACCTGCTTGCCATCGATCGCGACATCGTTCACCGACAGACGGCTGCCGTCGGCCAACTCGACCAGCACGGGGCCTGCTTCGGCGGCTTCAGGCGGCTGCACTGGCTTGAGCGACATGAGATCCGATGCGGGAAACTCCACCGGCCCGTCAGCGGTCTGCACGACCACGCGCTCAGGGCCGAGAGTTTGGAGCCGCCCCACTGCCTGCTGGCCGGCAAGTGAGCGCACTTCCACCTGCGGCGTCGCCTCGGCGGCCGTGACAGCCAGCAGCACCAGCATCAGCGAAGTCATGCGCGAGCGCCTCGTTCCTTGGTTACTTGTTCGCCGACTCGTCTTGCGTCGCCAGATTGCGGAAATACTGCTCGATCACTTCGCGGTAGTGGGCCGGGAAGGCCTGGCCAATTTGCTGCAGGGCCTCCTCCCGCTCTTTGGGATCCAGATTGCCCCAACCATCGCCGTCTTTGATCTTCCGCTTGTTGACTTGCCCTGGGCCCTTGCCCTGCAGAGGCATGCTGTCTTGCGCCGGGTTGCTGGGACCCTGGGGCAAAGACCCGCCGCTGCCGGCGGCCATGGCCGCTTGTTGTTGACTTTGCTTGTCTTCCTCTTGCTTGATCAGCTTGTCGAGCGACTCGATGACCCCATCTTCGATCTTGCGCACCTGCGGGCCGGCGCGTCCCAGATCGAGACGGCGCTCGATATCATTCATTCTACGTGAAATGTGGTCGAGCGACTCCTCCTGGAGGGCGTTAAAATCGTCCTTGAGCAGCTTGGCCACGGCCACGTACCGCTGCGGCAGCTCGCCCTCCCGCTCCAAGAGCCGGTCGACCGCCAGGGCGCCGGCCTCGCGGTCGAGCAACCGGTGGAATCCGACTGCCTGATAGAACAGGAGCGTCGCCGGGTCGGCGACCTCGGCCGGATCGAGCTTGCCGAGCTGAGCGAGCGACTCATCGTACAACCGTTCCTGGGCCGCCCATCGCCCCGCAAACAGCTTGAGATCCGCCCGCAGCCAGGCGGGGCGCGACGGTTCGTCGAGCCAGGCCCAATCGAGCACCACTCCGGGCTGCCAGCCGCCGGCGCATTGTTTCCGCAGACCGGCGACCGGCTCATCGACCGTGGCCACGGCCGCGACCAGCCGCTCCAGCGTCTCGGGGCCAGGCGCCGGCGCCGCCGGCTGATTGAACAGGTCGAGGCAGCGCTGCTTCGCAGCCTCGTCGGTGGGTCGTTCGTCGAGCCAGGCGGTCAGCTTCAAGAGCACTGCCTCGCCGCTGGGTGTCTCCCACGAGGAACCTGCGCCGAAGTCGTCGGCTTGCGCGGCGCGAAACGCCCCTACGACCCCAAGCAGCGCAACCACTGCGATCCACACGCGTCTCATTCGTTCCTCCCCACCACGATGTCGCGCGTGGAGCGATAGATGCGATCCTGGCGATCCGCCAGATTCCGTAGGCCTTTCACCAGGTCGGCCTCATCGGCCTGTTCGCCCTTGATCAGCTCGCCGTACTCGGCCGTCCGCCGGTTCACCCGCATTTGCAGCGAGCGGATCATCTTGAGTTCGGCCAACTTGTCGACGAGCGGTTCCTCTCCTGGTTCGCCGCCTCCGCCCGGGGGAGGCTTGTTCTTCTTGTCCTTGAGATCCTCAATCGCCTTCTCGAGCGCCGCGATCATCTCTTCGAGTGCGGCGATGATGTCTTCCTGAATGCCCTGCGTGAGGCGGTCGACCTTGGCTTGGGCCAGATAGTCGGTCGACAACTGCATGTCTTCACGCATCTGCGTGACCGCCTCAGGGAAGGCGACGGCCGAGCCTTCCTCGCGGAGCAGCGTGAGCGCTTTGTCGCACTCGCGGCCAATCTCACCCTGCTTCCGGCTCCAGCGGCCCGCTTCGATATCGACCTCGCGGTCCCGCTTGTCGGCAGGAATGGCGCCCAAGCGCTTGGTCGCTTGATGGACCTCAGTCTCTTGCTCGAGCATCTTGCGGAAGCGGGCCTCGAGGGCCACGAGCATCCGCTCGGCCTCTTCTTCGCGAAGCTGCCTGAGGATTCGCTCCAAGTCGGCAGCCGCTTGCTCCAGTTCGCGACGCGCTTGCTCTTGCTCCTTCACGGCGTCTTCACGATCGGCCTTCTCGAGCTTTTCGGCCGCCTTGCGCATGCGCTCTTCGGCTGCTTGAATGCGCTTGCGGGCGGGGTTGCCTTCATCCTGGGGAGGCTGTTGTTCCGGCGGGCTGTCTTGGCCGCCGCCTGGCTGGCCCGGTTGTCCCGGCTGGGGCTGCCCTTGCGAGGGCATCCCTTGAGACGGCTGGCCTTCAGACGGCTCGCCCTCGGAGGGTTGGCCTGGCGAGGGTTCACCCGGCATAGGGGACTGCTTACCGGGGCTTTGCTGCCCGTCTTGTTCGCCTTGCTTGCCGTCGCCTTGCTTGCCGTCGCTTTGCTTGCCGTCGCTTTGTTTGCCGTCGCCCGACTTACCGTCTGATTCGGGCTGCTTGCCGTCGGGTGATTCGCCGTTCTTGGGTTCGCCGGACTTGCCTTGCTCGTCCCCTGAGGGGGATTTCGAGTTGTCCCCCTGCTTGCCGGCGTCGCCCTTCTCCCCTTCCGCGGTCTTGCCTTGCTCGCCTTTCTTGGCGTCATCCGCGGCCTTGATGTCGCCCGCGAGCTTGCCGGCGTCGGCGGCTAGCTTTTCCTGGCGCTCGGCCAGGTTCTGCGGATCGGCGCCGTTCTCGGTCTGGCCCTGCAGCGACTTCTGGCCGCGGATCAGCTTGTTGACCCGCTGCAGGTACTTCTTGATCTGTTCCTTCTCGCTCTCGAGCTGGTTCGAGCGGTCCTCGTTGGCCAGCATGTCGAGCAGCGACTTGAGGTCCTTGCCCAAGCGAGTCTGGCCATCGAGCGCCTGGCCGTATGAGCGGGCGTCTCCCTTGGTGAGTTGCTCGACCAAGACATCGAACTGGTTGTCGATGTGCGCTTCTTTACTCTTCGTCACCACCTGCCGCAGGAGCACGGCCCGATCCGGATCGGTGGCGGCGGCTACTTCCGCGCGGCGGAGGAGCAGTTCCTCGAGCCGCTTGTACTTGTCGGCCAGCTTGGCTTGTTCGAGCGGCAGGGTCGCCCCAGGCTTCACCGGAGCAGGGGCGGCCGCCGGCGCAGCAGGAGCAGGCGTTTCGGGCGGCGCGACATCGGCCGGCGTTTGGCTCCAGGCCGGCCCCCACAGCAGCGCGAGCGTGAGTCCGCTGGCGGCTGCCGCGAACTTGACCGTTCGTACTAGGTTGGCACGCATCGGTTTACCCTCGAGCGACGCTTACTCGTCGTCCAACAGGTCTTGGAGCTGTTCGTTCTGACGCTGCTTGGTTTGATTCTGCAGGGCTTCTTGGTCCGCGATGATCGCCCGCAGCATGTCGAGCACCTCGGTGAAGCTCTCCATCTCAATCATCTTATCCAGCACGCCCTTGAGCTGAATCAAGATCACATCGGCCTGCTGCCGCGTCGCTAGCAGCGCGGCGGGGCCGGTGGCCGGATTGTCGAGGGCCTGTTCCAGGCGGCCGAGGCCTTCGTCGAAGCGGGGAAACTGCTCGGCGGCGATCGCCCGCAACGGATCGGCAATGCCGTCCTTCAGCCGCGCCCGCAGCGTTTCGCTGTCGAGTCCGTTGTTGGCCAGTTCGGCGCGGATGTCGTCGAACGACCCGGCCAGCGTCGTTACTTCGTGGGCTGCCCGCAGGCTGTTTTGCAGGGCTCGCTGGACACGCAAACCGCTGAGCTGCAGCCGCCGCTCACGGGCTTCAGCCTCGGCCTCTGCCTGAGAGCCTGGCGAAACCGGTGCAGCCGTGGGCGGAACTTCAACGGCCTTGTCGGCTTCAGCAGCCTTGTCGGCGTCGCTGGCCGGCGGAGTGTCTTGCAGCGCGAACGCGCGACGATCGTCGGACGCACGTCGCGCCGTCGACGGAGGCCCCGCCGAGGGCAACTCCACGCGCTCGAGCGAATCGCGCGTTTCGGTGAATTCTTCGATGATCGTTTCCAGGCGTCTCCGCAGCACGAGCTCGCGCGCCTCGAGCAGCGCCCGCAACTCTTCCGGCGTCACCACCTCGAGCAGGTATCGCTGGCTGGTGCCGACGTTGGGGCCTCCTTCGAGGGCGCGGTTATCGGTCGCTTTGACCCCCAGCAGCAACTGCTGCCCTGGAGTTAGTTGCAGTTCGGCCGCGGGAAACGCCGCACCCTCGAGCTTCCCGTCGGGGCGGAGGTCGAGCGGCTTGGCAATCGCTTCCGCCTCGCCGATCTGATGCTCGAACCACGACTTGCCGAGGCCGTAGTCGTCGGTCACTTGCCCTTGGAACGGAATGCGGGCCTGCGGGGTGATGGCGGTGCCGATCCCTTGCACCTGAGCCAAGACCTGCGGCGCTTCATCAGGCAGCGCGGCGAGCGACAGCCGCAGCGGCTGCCGGTTTCGCAGACCATCGGCGTCGTGCAACGTGACCAGCAGCGTTTCGTCTTTGTCGAGCGGCGGCAAGGCCCATTCGAAGCCTTGCCCTGTCACCTTGGCCGCGACCGGCGGCTCGGGCGCTTCGGAACCGGTGGCCACGCGCACGATCTCGACCTTTTCGAGCGGCTTGTTGGCCGTTCCCCGCAGCGTGAGTTGGCTCCCCTGGGGAAACGACATCAGGCTGCTGGCCGAAACGCCCCTGGCCGGAGCGCGGCCGGTGTAGGCCGGGTAGGCCACATCGAGCGACATTGAGGCCGTCGGGCTATCGACCACTTCGATCCGCAGGCCGGGAATGCGGTCGTCGCCGCCACGGACCTCGAGATCGATCGATACGAGCACGCCTTTAAACGTGTGGACGTAGTCCTGCGGCGCGTCGGCGCCCGGCGCGGTCTGGCCGATCTGGCTCAGGTTGTCACGGCCGCGAGCGCCGTCTTCGGTGGTGTAACGCACCTGCACCACGCGCGGCAGCACCTTCTTCGCGTCGGCCTGCACGACCAGGTCGAAATCGGAGCCGCGGGCAATCCGCACCTTGCCATCTTTGAAACCGGCCACCGACAGGCTCGTCTTCCGTGGCCAGCGAACATCGGCCAGGCGAACGTTGCGAGCGAACCAGACCTGCAGCGACGGCGCGGAAACCAGCGCCAGAGCAACGACCGAGCTGACCAGCAAGACCGCCGCGACCACAGCCCACACGAGCGGGCGCGGGTTGAACACCTCGGCGAGCCGCAAGCTGCGAGTACGTTCGACCGCCTGATGCAGCGCATGCTGGAGCATCTGCCGGTTCAGTTCGCCGCTGGCAGCGCTCGGATGCTCGCCCAGTTCTACTGCCGTGGCCAGGCTGCCGCCGAGTTGCTTGAACCGCCGCTCGAGCAACAGCGCCAGGCTGCTGTCGGACAGCGGGGCCGCAAGTCGCCGCAACACGTCTCGATAGAAGACTGTGAGGAAACCGACGGCAGCAATCACCAGGATCGCCAGCCGCACTGCGGTCGGAGGCTCGAAGAACCAGTCGATCGCCAGACTCAGCCAGAAGGCGAGCCCGAGCCAAACGACGGCGCGTGCCAACCCCTGCGCCGCCACATAGCGGCGGATCGCGCCACGCAACCGCGCCAGCAGCGCGGCGAGCGTCGTCAGTTCAGGATTGGTGGAGCGTTGCGGCATCACGTTTCGTCGCGGCTAGGCCAGTCTCCAGAGCCGTCGCAGCAGCCATTCCAAGCAGAGCACGCCGGTGATGCCGATCATCAGCCAGCGAAGCCAGTCACGTTGCCAGACCGGGTCAGGCGCGCCGGTCACGAACGTTTGACGCGTCATGTCCTTGAGTTGGTTCCACACGGGCGGCAAGCCCGTGCGGCCCGCCATGGCGTCGATGCCAACGTAGTACTGGCCCCCCGAAGCTTGCGCGAGCGCTTGCAGCAGCGCATCGTTCCGCTCGGGATGTTCGCGCTCTAGGTCAGGCACGCGGGCCTGAATCCGCCGCGACAGCCGCTCGTCCTGGCTTTCCGGGATCACCAACGAAAGTTCGTAGGCGCCTTCTTCGAGTGCGGTGAACTGGCCGCTGAACATACCCGGCCGCGCATCGTCTGGTTTCAGCAACACCGTTTGCAGCTTGCCGCTGGGGAGTTGCACTTCGAGGTCGACGCTCGGCGCCGTGAGCGGCTCGAGCCGCACGTCGGTGAGCTGCGCCTTCACGACCACCGAGTTGCCGACGTTGTAGCGATCGCGCTCGACCAGCAGGTTGCCGCGCGTCGAACCGCGGAGCAACCGCCCCTGCGAAACGTTGCGAATCAGCTTGGTGTAGAAGCGCTCGAAGAAGCCTTCGTCGGCCGCGCGCAGCCGCCAGAACTCGGCGCTCGACATATAGACCACGCGGCCCGCGCCGAAGAACTGTCCCGCGAGAAAGACTGTTTGCGGGTCGTCTTCCGGCAACTCGGGGTCGCTGAAGTAGCTGTAGACCGTGGCGCCTGGCTTGGGGCCGCGCACGGTGTAGTAGCCGTAGAAGCCGGGGAAGTCTTCCCAGGCCTTCGCTGAGCCGGCCGCCGTGTCGTCGACCCAGAGGAACTCGGTTTCCAGGCCTTCACGCGTCCAATGCGGCGGGCGTGGCTGCGTGGCGCCGTAGCGGCCATCGTCGAACCGCGAAAACCGCTCGTTGAACTCCACGGGATACAGCGCGCGCACCTTGCCGAGCCGCGGCTCGTGTGCCCAGCGATCGGTATGAATTGGCCCCGCGGCCACGATCAATCCGCCTGCCTGTTCGGCCACCCATTGCTCGAGCAGTTCCAACTGCGAGTCGACGAGTTTTCGCCAATCGGGATCGAAGGCCACGATGGCGTCGTAGGCGAACAGCTCTTCCTTGGTGGTTGGAAATTCTTCGAGAATCTTGGCGGCGTCTTGGGCCATGCCAGGCTGCCCCGACTGCAGCCACACGTCGACCTGCATCTCTTTGTCGCGGAACAATTGGTTGCGCAAGAAGCGGTATTCGCGGCCTGGCCCGCCGGCGATCAGCAGCACACGGGTTTTTTGATCGACCACCTCGACATCGGCGACCTGCACGTTGTCGGCCGGAGTGCGGTCTTCGGCCGGCGGACGCACCTTGAACTCGAGCACGCGGCGGCCCGGCGTGTCGATGCCGTCGAGCGGCAGCCGCACGGCCACGACCTCGCCATCGCGCGGCAGGGTGACCGTTTGCGAAGCCTCGAGCGTTTCGGCAGCCGGATCGTTGGGCGCCGCGTCGGGGCCGCGCGAGAACAGCTCGACGGTGACATCGCGCCCCGCGAGCCCTTCGCCCTGCACGTAACCGGTTACGGCGAAGCTGTCGCCGGGATGAATACGAGCGGGCGCGGTGAAATCGGCCACGCGCACATTGATCGGCTTGCGCTCCGAGCCGAGCCCCACCGTATAGAGCGGCAACTTGGACTCGCGGGCGGCCTCGGCAGCCGCTTGATAGCCGATGCCGGCGTTGAGATCGCCGTCGGAGAAGACAACGATGCCTGCGACGGGCGACATTTGTTCGTCTTGAATCACTTGGCGAACGGCCTGCCCCAGGCGAGTTTCGCCCCCTTGCGCCGTGAGGGCCGCTTTCCAGTCAATCTGCGTATTCGGCTCGGGCGACACCGACACCGGAGTGACTGCTTGCGGAGAATTCGTCCGCGCGAGATTGGCCACGCGGCGCGTCTCGGCGTCGAACTTCAGCACGAGCACTTCGTGCTTGCTGCGCAGCTCGGGGAGCAACTCGCCCCCTTCGAGCGCAGCGACGACCTCGGCCACACGCGAATCGGGCGCTGTTTCAGGATCGTTGCTGGCCTGCGCGGCGGCACTCGGCAGATCCATACTTAGGCTCGTGTCGACGAGCAGAATCACCCGCGACGGATGCACGACCTCTTGCTCGGTGCGCCAACCAGGCTGCAAGTACATGATGAACAGGCCGACGAAGGCAGCCATGCGCAGCGTCACCAGCACGGTCGCCTTGAGCGGTCCCAGCTCCACGCAGTCCGCGCGGTACACGAACACCACGAACACCGCGAGCGCAGCCAACACCGCCACAGGCAGCAGCCAATCGACGTTTGATTGAATGCGGCCTAGTTCGAACACCGTGCGTTCGAGGCCGTCGGCCAGCAACAGAGCAGGGGTCATGCAGCACCCCCGCGTTTCGGATGGTAGCTGGCCGAGTAGGCCAGCAGTTGCTCGCCGATCAAGATCGCGATCAGCAGATAGAGAATGCTGTCGCTCAGGTTGAACCCGGCTAAATCACTCGGGGAGTATTGAAACTCCGCCACCTCGTGCAACATGTGCGGCACGCCTTCGAGCCGCGACTCGAGCGCTTCGTTGTCGAGCAGCGCCAGGTTGCCCTCGAGCGGCGACACGTTGAAGGCGAAGAGCTGCGTTTCTTGCCCACCGGCGTTCGACGAGGTTTCGACCGCATAGAACCCGCTGCGATCGGTGTCGTCGAACTGGGCAACCCACTCGTTGCCCACCGCCTTAGCGGTGACTGCCTGGGCATCGGCCGCGGCCGGCGAAGTAAGCTGCAATTGCGGCCCGAACTGCGCTTGATCGAGCGAAATCGATAGCGGCGTGCCCACCTCGCGATTGACCGAGCCGCTCTTGCGCTCGGCCAGCATCGCCTGCAGCTCGAGCATGGTGACGACGAAGCTCGGATTGCCACGCGCCCAATTGTTCCACTCGGGCGCGAGCGACGATAAGAACGTGACGACGCGCCCTTCGCCAAACTTGCTCTCGAACGCCAGCGGCGCGCCGTTCCGCAAACGGGCGATCGTTTGCACCGGGCTATCAGCGGCCGGCTTCCAAGCGTCTTGCAAGCGAAAGTACCGGCTGAACGCCACGGCTGACAAAAAGCCGTTGCGCTCGCCGGAAAAGATCTCGAAGAGCGGATGCCGGTCGACGACGAGGTCGGGCGACTTCTCGCGTTGGTTAACGAGCAGATCGGCCGGCGCGAGCAGCGGAGCAGGGAACAGCCCCGCTCCGTCGCGATAGAGCCGCTGGTTGTAGGCCGCCGGCAGCACGCGCTCGCCCAGGAAGAAGGCGACCCCGCCGCCTGCCTTCACATAGTTCTCGAGCCCCTCCGCCTCCGCGGCGTCGAGCTGCGGAACGTCGAGCAGATAGATCGCGGCGAACTTCTCGAGCGAACCGGTGCGCAAGAATCGCACGGGCTCGATCTGCGGCTGAATGCCGGTACGGACCGGCCCGCCCGGCGCGAGCGCCGAGGTAAGGAAGCGAGCAGCGCTGCCGCTGGGATCGCCGTCGATGATCAGAATGGGCGCGACCGCCGGCAGATCGATGACGGCATAACGATGGTTGTCTGCCTCCACGGCGTCGGCCGAAAGCTGAGCCTGCAGGCGATGCACGCCTGCGGTGGGCAACTGCACGGTGAATTTGCGCCGCACCGTGGCGCCGGGGGGGATCTCTTCAACCACGACTGCCGGACGGGCTTGCCCGTTTTCTTCGAGCTGCACCGAAACGTTGCGAGCCCGCATGGCGCCGAAGTTCGTGACCGCCACTTCGATCGGCAGCGGCACCCCGGCAGCGCGAGTGCCGCGGCCCGCTTCGAGCGCCGCGAGCGCGAGGTTGGTTTGTGCCTGATCGGCGCAGCGGATCAGATGAATCCGCGCCCCTGCGGTGTTCAAGCGTTCGAGCGCTAGCCGCAACTCACCGGCCTCGTTCCACTCTTTCGTACGGAAGTCGGACAGCAGGTAGAGGACGTGGGCTTCGCCGTCGTGGTCGCCCAGCAATTGCTCCACCGCGCCCAGAGCCGGCGCGGGGCCGCTGGCCAACTCCGACGCCCGCAGCCCGCGGCAAATCTCTTCCAGCCGCACGGCGAAATCTGAGCCGACCAGCGACTCGAGCAAGTCAGGCTGGCGCCCCTGGGCCAGCCGGCCCGCCTGCGAAAACCGCATCAAGGTGAACGACTGCGCGCCGCTGGCCCGCGAGACATTGGCGCCGAGACGTTGAATCGCTTGCACTGCCCGTTCGAAGGCCGACGAGCCGGCTCGCTGGTCGGTCATAGAGAAGCTGTCGTCGAGCAGCACAATATGGTGCGTTCGCCCGCCCCCCAGCAGTGCGCTCCACGCACTCTTGGCCAACGGCTGCGCCACCATGAGCACCACCGCCGCCACGGCGGCCATCCGCAGCAGCAACAGCAGCAGTTGCTTGAGCAAGATCCAGGTGCGGTTCTTGCGCTGGCTTTGCAGCAAGAACTCCATGGCCGCCCACTGCACGCGCCGCTGCCGCCACAGGTTGATCAAATGGATCAACACCGGCAGACCTACGATCAGTAGGCCCCAGAGCAGTGCAGGATGGACGAAGCTAGGCATGGTGCGCTTTTGGCGGCCTTAGTTGCGGTGGTGCATGCCCAACCGGTTGCTGAGATAGGCCGCCAGCGCCGCATCCAGTGGGTCGCGCGTGCGGAGCAAGGCGTAGTCCACGGTGTTGCGGGCACAACCGCGGCGCACTTCCTCGAGAAACGCCTGGACCGCTTCGAGATACCCTTCGCGCAGTGCCCGCGGATTGCAGGAGAGCTGCCGATCGACCTCGAGCCCTTCGAACCGCAGCGCGCCGTCGAACGGGAAGTCGAGCTCGTCGTCGTCCATGACGTGAAACACGAGCACGTCGTGACCGCGCTCACGCAACAACCGCAGCCCCTTGAAGAGGCCGGGCCGATCCGTCAGCAGGTCGGAGATCAGAATCATCACGCCGCGGCGCGGATACTCCTCGGCCACTTCCCGCAGCACGCGCGACAGATCGGTCTTGTCGGTCGGCTTCTGTACCGTCAGTGCCTGCACAATGCTGTTCAGGTGTTGCTGCTGACTGCGAATCGGCACCCGCGAACGGACGCGGTCGTCGAAGGCCACGCAGCCCACCGCGTCTTGCTGACGAAGAATCAGATAAGCCAGGCTCACGGCCACCGTCGAGGCGTAGTCGAGCTTGTTCAGCGGACCCGCGCCGTACTGCATGCTCTTCGACATGTCGACCAGCAGCGTGCAGCGGGCGTTCGTGTCTTCCTCGAACTGCTTCACGTAGTAGCGGTCTTGCTTGGCCCAGGCCTTCCAGTCGATATGGCGAATGTCGTCGCCGGGCGCATACTCACGATGCTGGCGAAACTCGACCGAATGCCCGAAGTACGGGCTGCGGTGCATGCCAGAGAGGAAGCCTTCGACGATGTGCCGCGCCCGCAGTTCCAGCCGGGCGATGCGCTGAATCGCCTCAGGATGCAAAAATCTTTTGGAAGCGGACATCTCGAGCCAGTTCGTCTTCGCGCGCGGGGGTGGTTTCGAGCAGCCGGTCGACGATCATGTCGCTGGTGACACCGTCGCTCTCGGCGGCGAAGTTCACCACCAGGCGATGACGCAGCACGGGCTTGGCCAGCGCCTGAATGTCGTCGGTCGTGGCGTGCGACCGTCCTTCGAGCAGGGCTCGCGCCTTGGCGCCAAGGATCAGGAACTGCACCGCGCGTGGTCCCGCGCCCCAGCTCACCTGATCGGCCACAAACTCGGGAATGCCTGGCTCGCCGACGCGGGTCTGCCGCACGAGCGACAAAGCATAGCGAATGACGTGGTCGGCGACCGGCACCTCGCGCACCAGGCGCTGCAGCGTTTGAATTTCAGCCGCGGAAAGCACCGGCAACACGTCGTCGCTCATGTTGGCCGTCGTGCGGCGGGCGATCTCGAACTCTTCCGAGAACTTGGGGTAGCGCACGAAGACCTTGAACATGAAGCGGTCTTGCTGCGCTTCAGGCAGCGGGTAGGTGCCTTCCTGCTCAATCGGGTTCTGCGTCGCCAATACGAAGAACGGGTCCGGCAGGCGATGGCGCACGCGGCCGACCGACACCTGGCGTTCCTGCATCGCCTCGAGCAACGCAGATTGCGTCTTTGGCGGCGTGCGGTTGATTTCGTCGGCCAGCACTACGTTGGCGAACAACGGGCCTTCGAGGAAGCGAAACTCGCGGGCGCCGGTCGCCTTGTTCTCGGCGAGCACTTCCGTGCCGGTGATGTCGGCCGGCATCAGGTCGGGCGTGAACTGCACGCGTGAGAAGCCCAGATTAAGCGACCGCGCAAGCGTGCTGATGAGCAGCGTTTTCGCTAGACCCGGCACGCCTTCGAGCAGGCAGTGGCCGCGGCTGAACAGCGAGATCAGTAACTCTTCGATGACCTGGTGCTGGCCCACGATCACCTGTTCGAGCTGCTCGCGAATCTTGGCGCGGGCATCGGCGAGCTTACGAATCGCCTCGAGAGAATCTGCGTCGGCGGATGAAGACATGGTGAAATACTCAGTGCCGGAGGGGCCGCGCCGAAACAGGTTCAGCGTTGGTAGATCGGCAGGGCCGCGTTGTCGAGCTGCAGGATCGTGAGGTTGGTCGACGTGGTGTACACCGGGCCAATGTAGCCCTGATTCCAAAAGTAGAGCTTGCCGTTTTGCGTCGCTTCGCTCACGAGCTTGTTGGCGATCTTTTCGTAATAATCCTCCCAGGTCTTGCCCCCCTCGCGGTAGAGCACCTGAGCATAGTAGTAGTGGGCGTAGTGCCAGTGGCCGAAGCCCTCGTTGGCGATGTTGGCCAGATTGCTGTCGCAAAAACGCAACATCCGCGGCACGCTCTGGTCGTCGTACTGGCCGGCGTTGAACAGGCAGGCGACGGCCGCCGCGGTAATGGCCGGCCGACCGCGCAGGTCGCGGGAGTTGTATTGGTAGCGTACGCCGCCCTTTTCGTCGGTGCAGTGCTGAATATAGGCCACTGCCCGCTCGATCACGTCGTTGGGCACCGGAATCCCGGCGTTGCGGCAGGCCCGCAGCCCCTGCACCTGGGTGACCGTGGTCGAGCCTTCGTCGAAGCCGTTGCCATCCTTGGCGCTCACGTAGCCCCAGCCCCCCTGCTCGGTCTGAGCAAAGGCGGTGAACTCCACGGCCTTGGTGAGCACGCGAATCAACTGCTCGCGGCGCTGTTCGTCTTCCTCTTCGCCCAGCACCTCAGCCAGGAACAACATCGAGAAGCCGTGGCCGTATGTGTAACGGTCATCGTTCTTCGGATCGCCGATCAGGCCGTTCTCGCGGGCGCGGTTCTCGCTCGTGAGATACTCCACCGCCCGGCGGATGTTGGGCGAGTACTTGCCTTGGGTGGTGGTCGAGCCCTCGCCGAGTAAGGCCATGCCGGCGAGCGCGGTCATGGCCGTCGGGTAGTGACCGGCGTTGGCGTTCCAATGCCCCAGGCGCGACTGGTTGGTCGCCAGCCAGTCAAGACTGCCGTCGATGACGCGCTGCACTTGGGCGGAGCGCGCGAAGGCGGCGGACGGCAGGCCCAGGGACGCACCGGCCGCCAAGACCCCCTTCAGAAACGCTCGCCTTTGCATGCCCTGACTCCTAGTCGTCACTGCCCACTCCTGCGTCTTTGGTGCCGCCGCGTGCGCCGTTGGTTCATTCTGCCCTGCCAAATCGGCTGCGGACTCGAAGCGCTTAGTCGTCGTCGGGGTCCGGCGTCGGCGGATCGGCTTCTTCAGACGCCGGCTCCGCCAGCGGATCGGTTTCCGCGTCGGCTTCAGCGGCCGGAACCGCTGCGTCGGCGTCGTCTTCTGAATCCTTGGCCGACTCCGGCCGGCCCGCCGGCTTCTTGGCGCTATGCGGTTGCTTGGGCACGGCGTCCGACTCGGGCGTGCTGACCCCCGAAGTCTGTCCGCCGAAGGCGCGGAAGACCGCGCCGGCTACGCCCGACAGCCCTTGCGAGGCGCCGCGCTGCCCCAGCACCGATTCCTGCCCCGACTGATAAGGCGGCTCCGGCGGACGGGGCTCGTCGGTGAATTCAAACACCATGGCCGGACGCTGACCAAAGGCCAGTGAAACTTGCCCCTTGGCGCGATCTGCCGTCACTTCGTACCCGGCGACCCCGGGAGGCAGATCATCGCGCTTGACGAGGGCACGGCCAGTTTGCTTGTCGAGACAAAGCACGCCTGCCTGCCCATGAGACGGCCGGCCATAACCACCGCCGCCGACGTTCGACTGGGCTTCAACAATATGCCGCGCAAAGACCAGGAACGGCAGCAACGAGGGTTGCCGAGGGTCGAGGCCCTGTTGCTCCACGACCGCTCCTACCGACCACCGCTTACGCCCCGTCGCCAACTCAAAGGCATGCACATGGCCTGAAACCAGCGTGGTGTCGCCCACCGGCGGCACAGGCTGGATTTCGCGGCCGCGCTTCAACCGCGTGGCCGGATGATTCGTGACGACCATCAGGTCTTCGTCTGAACCGACCAAAAACACGTCGGTGAGTTGCGGCTCCGGCTCGATCTCTGCCTGAATCAACTCGCGACCGTCGGCCAGCGACAACAGCGTGAATTTTCCGGCGGGATCGACAACGCCCACGGCTTCCTGCCCCAGCAAGGCGCCCTTCGAACGCAGGGCGAAGTTGTGGAACCACAGCTCTTTTTGCGACCACGCGTCCAACATCACGAGCTGCAAGCTGCGGTCGCGGACGCGCCATGTGAGCACCTTGCGGCCGAGGGTGAGCCACCGCTTGGCAGGCGGCGGGATCGGCCGTTCGCCGACAAGCGCCCCGTCGCAGGCGCGAAACACCTGAGCCTTGTTCGCTCCTTCAGGCACGACGAACAACAATTCGTTGTCGCCGAACAGGTCGCTCCCGGGCGGAGTGCCGGAGCGAACCCACTGTTCGGCGCCCGTGAGCGGATCAACACAAACCAGCTCGCGCTGCCGCTGGAAGCAAATGCCCGACTCTCCCAGCGGTGCTGCGATCCCCAACAGACGATTCTGTTGGTCGGTGGGTTGCGTCCAGGCTTTTCCCCATGGATTGGGCAACTGCCGCTGCTGAAACACGACCCCCTGATACGGCAAGGCGGCTTGATGCCCCAGGTTTTGCCGCCAGAGGACTTTTGGACGATGGCCGGTTCCTTCGCCGAGCGTGTTCACCGCGACCAGCTTGGAGCCCAGCGAAAGCAACAGCAGATGCCCTTCGGGGTAACCGACGCAGTGCTGCGATTGGAAGGCATAGAAGGCGTTTTCGCCGGGCGCTTCGTTGATCGAGATCCGCCACCGCTCGGCCCCATAGCCATCGCGGCAGACCAAGTCTTGCTGCTGAGCGTCGAGCACCAGCGAGTCGAACGGCGAGTCGGTGGTGTGCGGACCGCGCAGTGTGACCGGCATCAGGTTGAAGCCAACAACCTGCGCTGGATTCACGTTGTTCTGTTGTTTGACTTGTACGTTTCCTGTGGGCCAGGGTTTTGGGTTGAGTCTAGCTTGGGTAGGGGAGTTGGTGGGGAGGGCGGCGGTGAGTTGTTTGCCCGTTTGGCCGTCGAGGCAGGGTTCGTTGGGCCAGCGCTCGGCGAGCAGGCGGTACTGCCGCGCGGCTTCGTCGGGCCTGCCGGCGCGATCCAGCAGCAGGGCCAGGCGGGCCGTGGCTTCACGCCTAAGCTCCGGCGTGCCGTCGTCGGCGAGTCGTCGCCAGAGCTGTTCGGCCTCGAGCAGCTTGCCGGCCTGTTGCTGCAGCCGCGCGAGTTCGGCGCGGGCGACGTTGGCCGCCGGTTGCCCGCCGAATTGCTCGAGGAAGCGGCCGTAGGCGACTGCCGTGCCGGCTTGCCGCGCGGCGGTCAGCCGAGCGTCGACCGCGGCGTCGATCTGCGCTTGTTCGGCCGCGCTGGCCTGTGCGCGGAGTTCGGTGAGGCGGGCATTCAGCCAGCGATCGCGGCGAACTTCGAGCCCTGGTTCGACCTGCTCGAGCCCCGCGCTGGGCTCGAGATCCGCGAGCGCCAGATAAGCGGCCAGCGCCTGCGGGATCTGCCCCGAGCGTTGCCAGCCGGCGGCCGTGAGCCGCCAGAGGGCCACGCGTTGCTCCGGGCGTTCGATGAGCGGCTCAACCTCGGCCACGAAGTCGCGATGGGTCAGGAAGTCGCGCCCCAGCGCCGCGAGCAAGCCTTCGACGAGCAGCCCGCGGGTCTGCACGACACCGGCGGTGGCCTGCTGCCAGGGGCGCCGCGGCCCGCCTGCGTCGAGACTGCGTTGCGCCTCCGTCTGCGCGGCGCGATAGCCGCCGTAGGCGCGACGGAAGTCTTCCACGGCCAGCGCGTCTTGGCCGGCCGCTTGCCGCAGCTCGCCGCGGCGGGCGAGCGCCCAGGGATCGTCCGGCGTGCGGGCCAGCGTCGCCTCGATGCGGCGCTCGAGCGGCGCCCGCTGATCGAAGGTTTCGAGCCAATCGACCCCTTGCGAGAGCACCTGGCCGCGATGGCAGATCAGGTTGCCGAGCACCTGGCCGGCCGGGGCCTGCACCGGTGCGCCGAGCTTGCCGGTGGCCAGCTCGATCGGCGTGATCGTGCCGTTGCTGAGCGGGAGTTCGTAGACGCCCTCGCTGAGGTAGCCGCGCCCCGTCGGCAGGGCTTCGTCGGGCAGCTTCGTCGACCAGGCCGGCACGCCGTCGGTCAGCCGCAGGGCCGTCACCTGCTGCTTGCCCACCAGCAGCACCAGGCCGGCGTCGACGGCCCCAATGTAGAGATTCTCGCCGCGTGGCTGCTTCCACAGCAGCCGGCCATCGGCCAGGTTCAGGCAGTGCAGCTCGTCGGCCTCGGGGGGCGCGAGCAGCACCTGGCCGCCGGCTAGGGTGAGCAGGGAGTCGCTGAAGCTACTGCCTTGCTCCGTCGGATCTCCGTAGCCCAGCCGCGCGGCGCCGAGGCGTTCGCGCGTGGCGGGGCGGGTGCGGGGATAGTGGTAGCCCCACAGCAGGCTGCGGCTGGCCAGATCGACCGCCACCACGGCCCCGGCCGAGGTCGGGCAGACGAGCACGCCGTCGGCATACGAAGGGCTCGCGCCGGCCAGACGACGCACCGCATCCTCGACGACGTTCCGCTCCACCACGGCCAGCGGCTGCGACCAGAGCTGCCGGCCGGTCGCGGCCTCGAGCTCGACCAGGCGGATCTCGCCCTGCAGCTCGGCCAAGACCCACAGCCGATCCCAGAGCGGCAGCGGCGCGCCCAGGAAGAAGGCCCCGGCCAGGGCGGGCTCGGCCTCGCCCGTGGCGCCCCCAACTTCCCACAGCAACTTGCCTTCGGTCTTCAGCTCGCGCGCAGCCAGGCGGTTGAAGGTCTTGGGCCAGCTTCCCTCGGGCCGCCGCTGACCGCCTGGCAAGAGCACGCTCGGCGTGCCCCCCAGGCCGCTGGTGAAGCCGAGCTCCTCGAGCAGATAGACGCAACGACCGTCGCTCGACAGACCTGCGTAGGCGGCGTCGTCCCACAGACGTTGCTCGAGCGCGAGCGCGAGCTGCGAGCTGTTCATCGCCCGCTGCAGCTGCTGGCCGCGGCCCGCTTCGAGCAGCCGCTCGAAGGCGTCGTCTTCCCAAGGGGCGGCCTCCCAGATGCGCTTGCCGGTGAGGAAGTCGACCGCCACCAGCTTCCGCGCGGTCCGCAGCAGCACCAGATCGCCGATGGCCAGCGGCTGACCGGCCGGCAAGGCCGGCGCCTGCTGATCGGTGAAGGCCGAGCGGAGGCCGGCCACCAGCCGCTCGATCGTGGGATGCTCGGCGGTTCGCACCCGCCAGCGCGGGTTGAGCAGCGGCAGTCCGCCGGACGAGGCGGCGTGCCGCGCCGGGCTGCCGCCGGCGAGCAGCCAGTCGCCGTTCGGCGTGCCGTCGTTCGTCGTGCCTGCGTTGGCGTTCGTGGCGGTTGCGTCGGCGATCGTCGCGGTGTTCGTCGTGGCTTCGTTGTTCGCAGCGCCCAAGGCCTGCGACCAGCCGGGGCCGAGCGTCGTCCGTAGCCAGGCCAGCGCCTCGTCGTCGCTCGTGAACCAGGACCGCGCTTGTCCGGCCACCGTCGGCGGGCTCTGCGGGAACCGCTGCTTGAGCGCGACGAGCACGGCTTGCGCGGCCGGCCCTTGGCCGACCGCCTGCCGGCAGGCCGCTTCATAAAGCCCGGCCAGCTTGACGATCGCCGCCGGAGCGACCGGCGAATCGGCCGCCTGATGGAAGGCCAGCGCGGCCGCTTCGGCGCGGCCTTGTTCGGCCAGCCGCAGCCCCACGGCCAAGGCGGCCTGCGCCCCGGCCGGCGTCAGCGGCCAACGCCGCGCCACCGCTTCGAGCGCTGCTTGATCGCCCGACTGGGCCGCCTGCTCGAGCTGGCGGGCAGCCCCCGCCGCGTAGTGCAGCTCATAGGCCTGGCGACCTTCGGCCGGCAGTTCGGCCAGCACCCGGCGGGCTTCGCTCTTCAGACTGCGATAGACCGGCTGAGCGGGATCGGGGCGAAAGAAAAAGTCCTCCCCACCCGCCAAAATCCCCCCTAAAAACCCGACGCCCTCCGCATACCGCCCCCCAGAAATCAAACCCTGCCCTTCCTCAAAACGACGATTCAACTCGCGATCGGCGGGGAAGTCGGCCGCAGCTCCGCCGGGCCCCTGCTCTTCAGATTGGAAGGCAAACTGCCGTGCTTGAACGGCTGCTCGCGGAGGCAGCACACGAAAATCGCCGGGGGGCTGCGCGGCCATCGGCAGCACACACGCCAACGCCAACAGCACCGCAACAGCGCGGATCGCCAAGCGAATCGGGCGGGTACGATCCATCGAAACAAATGCTCCGTGAGGAACCGCGGGCACATCGGCGCGGCCTCCCAACCCACTGCGAGCGGGCTCGAGGTCGAATCAAGCCCCACGCGAGTTGCGGGAGAGGGATGGCTAGGCGGCCGAAAAACCTGTAAATCCAACCACAAATCTAGCTTAGACGGGTGCAACCAAACCTGGCAAGCAGCCGGAAACCGCACGTTCTACGGAGAAAATGCAGGGTTAGCCTGAAAGGGCCCGGGGTTTTTCGGGGTTTCTTGCAACCGTTGCAGTCGCTTCGCCCGACAGCCGTGGGCCTACTCACGGCGAAAGTTTTCCGGCAGTAGTGAATTCTCGGGTCGGCGAAGACGATACGTTTCGGTAACCTGGTGCGGCTGCGGGATAGGCAATTTTTCCCGAGAATATGCAGGCTTGCGCAGTCGGGAAGGGTTGCATTTTCGCCAAGGTCGTCTTTAATCATCCCGTCCTGAGTCGAAGGACGGATCAGTCACAACCGAGTCCCAGCCCCACGAGGAGGGTACCACGAAATGGCCAAGGCCCCAGCTAAGAAGGCCCCGAGCAAGACCGAGATCTTCAGCAGCATTGCCGAATCGACCGACCTGACCAAGAAGCAGGTCTCCGCGGTAATGGAAGCTCTGGTCGGTGAGATCAAGAAGAGCCTCGGCAACCGTGGCCCGGGCGTGTTCCAGATTCCCGGCCTGGTGAAGATCGAGAAGAAGAAGATGCCGGCCCGCCCGGCCAAGAAGGGCGTTCCCAACCCCTTCAAGCCCGGAGAGCTGATGGACGTTCCGGCCAAGCCGGCCTACACGAAGATCAAGGTCCGCCCGCTGAAGAGCCTGAAGGACATGGGCTAGTAGGCGGTCGGAAGCGCCGGGTCGCCGCCCCTTTGGTTTGGCGGCGCGGGCGTTTTTCGAGACTGGCCAGCGCGCTCCGCAAACGCGTTGATTGCGGAGCGCGCTGCTGCCGAACTCTTCTTCGCGACTTCGTTCGAAGTCGCGCCCGGCCGGCAATCTGCCGCCGCATGTCAGCGGTGTTCGCCGCTCGGTCTAACGGAGCGGAGTTCCGCAAAGACATTCCCTCGGTCGCATCCGCCCGGCCAACATTTTGCCTGCGTCAGGAAACGATTCTCGTCGTGTGATCGAATTTAGGCGCGGCGGTTTTCGGGCGCACTCCGGGACGAACGAATTAGAAAAAAAAGCTGCTTGGCCCATGCCCGACGATCTTGCAGTTGCCTCTGGCGTTGCGTAGGCTAGCGACATTGCAAGAAAACAAGGCCTAACCGAGTTTTTTGCGATCATCCCGCCTCGCCAGATTGCATTTGCCCATCGCTGGTTAGCGATGGGCGCCCGCCTCATCTATCGAGTCTGAACTAGGAGTCAGTGACATGTGCCACCCCCTGCGCCGCCAGCGCGGCTTCACCTTGGTCGAGTTGTTGGTGGTCATCGCCATCATCGGCATCTTGGTCGCTTTGCTGTTGCCGGCCGTGCAATCCGCACGCGAAGCGGCACGGCGCGGGGCCTGCCTTAACAATCTCAAGCAACTGGCTTTGGCCGTCAGCTTATATGACGACCAGAACAAGCGTCTGCCGCCGGGCAGCACCGGAAAGGTGACCGGCGCAGAGGCGTCCTACTCGTTCCCGTCGCCTTGGTCGGATCCGAACGGAAACCTGCCCTGGGGACACTTCAGTTGGGCTGCCGTAATCCTGCCCTACATGGAAGGCCAGAACATCTACAACAGCATCGACTTCAACGTGCCCGCCTACGCCGAGTCGATCGCGGAAGACGCTGGTTGGGGTAAGGAACGCGGACCTTCGGGAAACGCGAAGAACAAGCAGGCGGCCCAAAGCCAGCCGGGAAGCTTTGTTTGCCCTTCGGCTCATACTGCGATGAACCTGCCTTCGAGCATCCGTCGGCAGGCCATGTTCAAGGACTATGGCATCAACGCCGGCTCGGGCAACTCTCAGTGCTGTGCCGAGCGCAACGGGCCGCACGACGGCTTGGCTTGGGTGCGCAGCTCAGTGCGGCTCGGCGAAGTGCTCGACGGCACCAGCAACACATTCTTGTTCCTGGAATTCGCTCACAACGCCGGACATAGCTGGACCAATCCCGAGGCAGGAACGAACCAGTTCTTCTGGGTGCATCACATCTCGCAAGGTTATGTGACCGCCGCGGAGTACGGCGGCTCACCGCCGTTTCCGCCGAACCTCACCTTCCTGAATACTCGTGGCGCGTTCAGCGATCACCCGGGCGGCGTCAACGCGGCCTATCTCGACAATCACGTGGGCTTTATCAGCAACAACATCGACACCCGCTTGTACGGGCGGCTGTTCACGCGTGAAGGTCAGGAAGTCGTGCAGCTTCCTGACTGAGCGGGCCTAGGATCGGCCGTTGCTGAGGCAATTTCAGTTCAAGCAGAGACGCGAAGCGATGTCCAAGGTTTGTCGGCTGGTAACATGTTTGTCGTTGTTGGCCCTGGTTTCAGGCTGCAACAAGACAGGTCCGGATGTCGTGCCGGTTACCGGCAAGGTGACCCGGGGCGGCCAGCCCGTCCCCAGAATGTTCCTCAGCTTCCAGCCTGACGAAGGGCGCGCGAGTTGGGCCAACTCCGACGACGAAGGCAACTTCGAACTCGAGTACGACTCGACGCACAAGGGTGCGCGGGTGGGCGAACACACCGTCGTGGTGATGTATCGCCCGACCTCGATCGACGAGGAAATGAAGATGAACAAAGGCAAGTTCAAGCTTCATCCGGACCTGCAAAAGATCCAAGCGAAGTACGGTCCGCAAGGCACCGAGAAGCTTCGCGTTAAGATCGACCCCGATCCCCAGCCCTTGGAACTGAAGCTCGACTAGGCTGGTCGACGCGGGAGCAACCGCCGCGACACGCTGAATCCATTCTCGCTGGCATTCGTGAGCCAACGCACTAAGATCGGCTGGCTTGCGCTCGTGCTGCTTTGCGCCGGCGCTGTGTTGCTCACCGGCATCGCCGGCAGCCAATCGACGGTGATCGCCGCTGCGTTCCTTAGGGTGGGGGTCGTGCTGGGCGCTCTCTGGCTCGCCTACGCCGATCTGGCGCGCGTCCCGGCGCGGCTCTGGATCGCCAGCGTCGCCGCGCTCGTGGTGTTCGCGGCACGGCCGCGCCTGTGGCCCATCGCGCTCCTCGTGTTCGTCATCCTGCTGCTGGTGCGTCTGCCGGCGAAGCCTCGATAGATCGGCGAACCGTCATGCGGGCGTCGCGGCTATCGGTCCGCATAGCGGACCCTACAGACGAACTTACCCGCCGACCAGCGCCTCGCGTTCGTACGTCCGCTCTGTGACGTTGCGTTCCGCGTTGTCGAGCGCGATCTGATACAGCCGTTCGCCAGAGGGCGTCGGGTATTCGCCCATGATGCAGGCTTGGCAGAGTTGGTCGCTGTCGAAGCCGATGGCGCGGGCGATCGATTCGATCGGCAGATAGCGCAGCGAGTCGGCGCCGAGTTTGTCGGCCATTTGGCGCTCGATCTCCGGCGTCATCGTGCCGCCGTTCAGAAACGCCGGCGCGAAGAGTTCGCTCACCGTCGACATGTCGATGCCGTAGAAACACGGCGCCACGATCGGCGGGCAGGCCACCCGCACGTGGATTTCGCGGGCACGGCCTTGTTCGCGAATGCGGCTCAGCAGCACCTTCATGGTGGTGGACCGCACGATCGAGTCTTCGACCAGCAGGATCCGCTTGCCTTCCATGACTTCGCGGAGCGGCGTGTATTTGGCTTCGGCTTTGTGCTTGCGGCCGGCGCCTCCTTCGATGAACGTGCGGCCCATGTACCGGTTGCGGATCAGGCCTTCGAGCGAGGGGACCTTGAGCCGGTAGGCCATGGCGTCGGCCGCCGCCTTGCTCGTGTCAGGCACCGGCACAACGATCGTGTCCTCGTCGATCGGCACCGTTTCGAGCCGCGCGAGCTCCTCGCCCAAGGCTTTGCGCGAGAGATACACGCTGCGGTTGTCGAGGGTGCTGGCGACGTTGGCGAAGTAGATCCACTCAAAGAAGCAATGCGCCCGCTTGGGGCTGGGGGCAAAGTTGTGGATCTCGAACCCGGCGGTCGGCGAGATCGTGATCGCTTGGCCGGGCAGCAACGAGTGAATGTTTTCCGGGTTGAAGCCCAAGTTCAGCAGCGCGACACTTTCGCTGGCCGCGGCGAACAGCGGCGCCTCGTAGGCATAGCACATCGGCTTAATGCCCAGCGGATCGCGGGCGACCAGCATGTCACCGAGCGCCGTGAGCATGACCAGCGAGTAAGCGCCGTCGAACTTGCGGCTGATGTTCGACCACATCTCCACGAGGGACGGCCGGCGCTCGCCTGAGAGTTCGCGGCTGATCTCGTGCATGATGATTTCGGTGTCGGTGTCGCGCGAGAGATGGTATTCGTCTCCCTCGAGCAGCGACTGCCGAAGTTCCTGATAGTTGGCAAGCTGACCGTTGAAGGCGAAGCTGAACCACTTGTGCTTCTGCACGTGCTCGCGCTCGAACGGCTGAGCGTAGCTGCGGTCGTCGGCCCCGCAAGTGGCGTAGCGCACGTGGCCCAGTGCGGCGGGCCCGGCGAATTGCTTCATCAGGCTTTCGGCCTTGCCGCGGTGGCTGAGGCGGAAAACCTCGCTGACGCTGCCGACGTCTTTGTACGTGGCCAGCAGTTGGTTGCGGCGGGGATTGAACGTGGTGATCCCAGTCGAAAGCTGCCCGCGGTTCTGCACGTCAAGCAGCATGCGCGGAGCGAGCCGGGAGATCTCATCGGGCCCCTGGGCCGGGCAGAGCGGGCTTTCGCCGCGGCCGGGCAAGTGGTAGAGGGCGATGACACCGCATTCGTGATGAAGCTCGCTCATGGAGGCCTTCATGGGCCGAAGGGGGCCGCCTTGCCTGCGGCCGCCCGAGGGAAACGCAACCAGCACGCAGCACCAGGGCGGAGCACTGCGGCGGAACGACGGGAATCCATTCTAGGTGGCGAGGGGGGCGGACAGAAGTGGCGAGGAAAAACGAGTGTTTGCGAAAGCCGTTTTTGTCGTTCGCGAAACGGCGCAAGTCGTGCCATGGCACAAACGATGCAACCGTCGTGCATTTCGTGTGCGGGCAGAATCGCTGAATTGGGCGGGCTTGCCCACTCCCCCCGTCCGGCCGCGGCTAGCTATGATCCGTTAGAGACTTTTTTGGGGCGGCTGCTCTTTCCCGAGGTGGCTGCCGTTGGATTTGGTCCGCACAGCGGACCCTACACGCTCCACGCGCACCTTTGACTCGACCCGGCATGACGACGGAGCTGCAACGCGATTTGACGACGCTTTCGGCGGGCGAATTGGCTGAAGCGATCGCGGCGGGCAGTATTTCCGCCGCCGAAGCGGTCGACGCGCATATTGCGCGGATCGAGCAGGTGGACGGCGCGCTCAACGCCGTAGTCGTGCGGCGGTTCGAGCTCGCGCGACAGGAGGCGGCCGCGGCCGATGCTCAAACACGGGCCGGCGGCGCGCTGCCCCCGCTGCATGGCGTGCCGATGGTCGTCAAAGAGATGTTCGACCTCACCGGCACGGCCGCCACCGCCGGCATCGCTTCACGCGCAGGACACTTGGCAACCGCCGATGCGCCGCTCGTGGCAGAATTGCGGCGGGCTGGCGCGATCGTGCTTGGCAAGACCAACGTGCCCCAAATGGGCATGCTGTTCGAGTGCGACAACCCGGTGTTCGGCCGCACGAACAACCCGTGGAACCTCAAGCGGTCGGCCGGCGGATCGTCTGGCGGCGACGCGGCGATCGTGGCCGCCGGGGGCGCGCCCTTGGCGCTCGCCACCGACGGGGGCGGCAGTATTCGCCAGCCCGCGCACTGCTGCGGCGTGCAGGGGTTCAAGCCGACCTCGTGGCGGCTGCCGCTCGTGGGACAGATTTCATTTCCGAACTTCCGCCCCGACTGGGTGCAGCCAGGGCCGCTGGCCCGCACGGTGGCCGACCTGGACCTGGGGCTGCAGGTAATGTCGCAGGCTGCGCAGCGCGGGGCGGATGCCCGCGTCGGACCATCGGCCTGGCCTGATTTTCGCCGCGTCGACGTGAGCAAGCTGCGAATTGGGTATTACACCCATGACGGCTTCTTCCCGGCTTCGACGGCGCTGCGGCGCGCGGTCGACGAAGCCGCGGCGGCGCTGCGGCGGCAGGGAGCTACGGTCGAGGAGTTTCAGCCCCCCGACATCGACGAGGCTTGCCGCATTTACTTTGGCGTCTTCCTTGCCGATGGGCTGAAGGCGATGCGGCGAGCCCTGGCAGGTAGCCCGCGCGATTGGCGGATTGCGAAGTCGCTGCGCACCGCGGCGCTGCCGACCTTCGTGCGGCCGTTCTTGGCGTGGGCCGCAAATACCCTGGGACGCGGTTATGAAGCCAAGCTGATTAGCTGGATTCGCCGCCGCGAGGCGACCGTCGGCGAGTATTGGCAATTGATTCACGATGAGGCGGCCTACCGGCGGCGATTTCTTGCGGCGATGGACGCGCAGGGGCTCGATGCCCTGGTCGCGCCCCCCTACGGAGTGCCGGCGCTCAAGCACGACTGCTGGTACGCCACGTTTCCCGGCAGCTACTGTCTGCTCTACAATCTGCTCGGCTTTCCCGCCGGCACGGTCGCGGCGACGCGCGTGCGTGGAGCGGAGAGCGTTGACCGCCCCGCGTATATCGACCCGGCATTGGACGCCGCGTTGGAAGGCGACTTCGACAGCGTAGGCTTGCCCGTCGGCGTGCAGGTAGCGTCAAGGCCGTGGCGCGATGATGTGGCGTTGGCGGTCATGGCGGCGCTCGAAACGCACTTTCGCGGCACGCCGGAGTACCCGGGGCGGCCGCCCCTTTAGACGCCGGAAGCCGATTGCTGGGGGCTCGCCTGAACGGCTCGACCCCAGGCACCCACGATCGCGCCGAGTCATGGCGAGGTCAACGAAGCCTGTATTGGAAGGACGCTGGATGCGCTTGGTCATGATGGGCACGGGGCAGTTCGCCGTGCCGACGTTTCGCGCGCTGTTCGCCTCGGGGCACGAGGTCGTGGCGCTGTTCACGCGGCCGCCACGCACCGGCGCGGGCAAGCACCGCACCGCCGACAACCCCATGCAGGCGGTCGCCGAAGAGCGCAGGCTGCCGATCTTTTGGCCGGAAAGCATCAAGGCGCCGGAGGCGGTTGCCCAACTCGAGTCGCTCGCGCCGGACTTGCTCGTGGTGTGCGACTACGGGCAGATTCTCTCGACGGCCGCCTTGGCCACGGCGCGGCTGGGCGGCATCAACCTGCATGGCTCGCTGCTGCCGAAGTATCGCGGCGCGGCGCCGATCAACTGGGCGCTCTACAACGGCGACCCTGAAACCGGCGTGACCGTGATCCACATGACGCCCCGGCTCGACGCCGGCCCGGCCATCGGTCAGGTGCGGACGCCGATCGGGCCGACCGAGACGACGCCGCAGGTGGAAACGCGGCTGTCGGAACTCGGCGCTCCGGCCGTGCTGGAAGCGATCGCGGCCCTTGCAGCCGGCAACGCGCAGCCGATCGTGCAGGATGAAACGCTGGCCACTCCTGCCCCACGGCTCACCAAGGCCTCTGGGTTGATCGATTGGTCGCGGACCGCAGTGCAACTCGCCAATCAAGTGCGGGCGTTTCAGCCCTGGCCGGCTTCGTTCACCTTTTGGCAACGCGGCGCGGGCGAGCCGCTCCGGCTGATCGTCGACCGCGCTCGGCCATTGGATGCGCCGTCCGATGCCGCGGCGGGTACGGTGGTCACCTCGCGTGGCAACCAACTCGAAATCGCCACAGGCGGCGGCCTCCTGTCGATCGAAGCCATCCAGCCGGCCGGCAAACGAGTGTTCACAGTTCCCGAGTTCTTGAACGGATATCCGCTGCTGCCGAGCGTGCGGCTGGGGTGAACCAAGTTTCGCACACCATGGCGACACCCGATATCAAAACGCCGAAGAGACCGGCGACCCTGGGCCAAATTTGCCTATTGGTAGTGTCACAATTTCAAGTTCTCGTGTTACTCGCCAAAGACTCCGGTAGCCCGTTCCGCCACGCCGACGGGTTAGGATGGGCGGTATGAGCGAGCCAGCCTTCCCATTCGACCACGACCGGTTTCGCTATCTCCTTTGGGAAGAGGACGACCCGGTAACCGGAGCTGGCTACTGGATTACTCCAACCGGACTGCAGGGGGCCAGTCGGGTCGAGGTGGATGAGGTCCGGCAGAGCTGGGAGGAAATCCAGTACGGGGCGGGCGATCTCCCGACTGATTGGGGTCGGTGGTGGGATCCAAACCTGTATCGCGTGCCGCGTGATCGTGGGTCGCGCTAGTCGGGCTCTCTCTTTGCCCCTTCGGGCAAACGGTTTCGCGAACCCCGAGTCCGGCCGTTTGCACACCCGGCTTTTGCGGCGTATGCTACTGGACTTGGGCTGCGCGCAGGCATTTGGGGAAACCATCGAGTTTCCCGGCGCGAACCTGACTCAAGCCCCAGGGCTCGACAGGCTAAGGATTAACGTGGCGGAGCGAACCTGTTTGCTCCGCTGCCCGCCCCCAGCGGCGGTTTCGGAAACTGTTTACGGGAAGGTTCTTGTGGCGACTACGACTTCTGCTCCTCGTGCCGCGGCTCAGTTGACCGTGGGCGCCGATATCCTCGTGCAGTCCTTGGTGAACCACGGGGTCGAAGTCGTCTTTGCCTATCCCGGCGGCTGCAGCATGCCGCTGCATCAGGCCCTCACGCGGTTCAGCGACAAGATTCGCACCATCCTGCCCCGCCACGAGCAAGGCGGCGGGTTCGCTGCCCAGGGCTACGCCCGCTCCACCGGCAAGCCGGGCGTGTGCATGGCGACGAGCGGCCCCGGCGCTACGAACCTGGTGACGGCGATCGCCGACGCCAAGCTCGACAGCATTCCCCTGATCGCCATCAGCGGACAGGTGAAGACCCCGGTCATCGGAACCGACGCCTTCCAAGAAACGCCGATCGTCGAGGTGTGCCGCGGCATCACGAAGCACCACTACTTGGTGACCGACGTGGCCGATCTGGCCCGCGTGGTCCGCGAGGCTTTTCATATCGCCACGACCGGCCGTCCGGGCCCCGTGCTGATCGACATCCCCAAGGACGTGCAAGAGGGCAAGATCGTACCCGACTACGAGGCGCCGCTGAACCTGCCGGGCTATCGCCTGGAAGAGCAGCGCCGTGCCCGCCACGAGCAGATTGCCCAGGTGGCGGCTGCCATCAAGCGGGCCAAGCGGCCCGTGGTGTACGCCGGCGGCGGCGTGATCACCTCGGGCGCAAGCCCGGAACTGCGCGAGCTGGTGGCCAAGACCGGCATTCCGACCACCACCACGCTGATGGGCCTGGGCGCGTTTCCCGGCGATCATCCGCTCTGGCTCGACATGCTCGGCATGCACGGCAGCGTGTACGCCAACTACGCGGTGGAGCATTGCGACCTGCTCTTGGCCCTCGGCGTGCGGTTCGACGACCGCGTGACGGGCAAGGTGGCCGCCTTCGCCAAGCACGCCAAGATCGTGCACATCGACATCGATCCATCTGAGATCAACAAGAACAAAGAAGCGCACATTCCGATCGTGAGCGACGTGCGCTACGCGCTTTCCGAGCTCAACAAGATCGTGGAAGCGCCCGAAGATCTGACCGACTGGCACGACCAGATCGCCGAATGGAAGAAGGCCGATCCGCTGACCTTCGACCCCACGTTCGACGGCATTCTGCCCCAGCACGCGATCAGCGAGCTCTGTAAGCTCACCCGCGACCGCGAAACGATCGTTTCGGTGGGCGTGGGCCAACATCAGATGTGGGCCGCCCAGCACTTCAAGCTGCAGAACCCGCGGACCTGGCTCTCGAGTTCGGGTCTAGGCACGATGGGCTTCGGCCTGCCGGCGGCCATGGGCGCCATGGCCGCTCATCCGGGCGCGACCGTGATCGACATCGACGGCGACGGCAGCTTCCTGATGAACGTGCAGGAGCTCGCCACCTGCTTCTGCGAAAAGCTGCCCGTGAAGATCCTGCTGCTCAACAACCAGCACCTGGGCATGGTGGTGCAGTGGGAAGACCGCTTCTACACCAGCAACCGTGCTCACACCTATCTGGGCCCGATCGATAATCCCGAGGCTACCGGCAAGGGCGATGGCCTGGGCCCCAAGGTCCGCTATCCCGACTTCGTGTCGATCGCCAAGGGCTTTGGCTGCGGCGGCCGCTACGTGAAGAAAAAGTCGGAGCTGCGCGAGGCCCTGCAGGAAATGCTGGCCTACGACGGCCCCTTCCTGCTCGACGTCGAAGTGCCCTACCAAGAGCACGTGCTGCCGATGATTCCGTCGGGCATGACGGTGAACGACTTGATCAAGTCGTAGTTGGCAAGTCGTTATGCTGAAGCATAACCTACGTAGGTTATGCTTCAGCATGACTGAGCGGCTATTCACGCCTGCTAGCGAGCTGCCCTACGCCACTTTCTCGCTGGCGTACTGAATTTGATACAGCCGGCGATAGAACTCGCAGCGGCGCATCAGTTCGTCGTGCGTGCCGTGGTCGAGCACGCGGCCCGAGTCCATCACGAGCACGCGGTCGGCCAGGGCCAGCGTTTCCACCCGGTGGGTGATGATGATAGCCGTGCGGTTCTGAATGAACTTTTCCAGCACGCGGTGGATGAGCTGTTCGCTCTCCAGGTCGATCTGGCTGGTGGCCTCGTCGAGGATCAGGATGCGGGGGTCGCGCAGGATCGCCCGCGCGAGCGCGATACGCTGCCGCTGGCCGCCGGAAAGGCGGTTGCCGAGCGGGCCAACCTCGGTTTCGTAGCCGTGTTCGAGCGCCTGTTCGATGAAGCGGTGGGCGTGCGCCTGCTTCGCGGCCTCGATCACCTGCTCGCGCGTAGCGGTGGGCGAGCCATAGCGGATGTTGTTGAACACCGTGTCGTCGAACAGCAGCGTTTCTTGCGTCACCAGGCCGATTTGTCGGCGGAGATCGCGAATCTTGCACTCCCGCAGATCGACGCCGTCGATCGTCACGCGGCCGCGCGTCGGTTCGAAGAACCTCGGGATCAGGCTCGTGAGCGTCGTCTTGCCGCACCCGTTGGGGCCGACGATCGCCAGCGTCTGACCAAAGGGAATCTTGAGGTCGACGCCTTGCAGGATCGGCCGGCCCGGCGAGTATTCGAAATGAACGCCTTCGAGAACGAGTTCGCGGTGGTGCGCCGGCAGCGGTCGCGGACGGGGCGGATCTTGGATCGCCGGCTCGCGGTCGAGGGCTTGGAACACCCGGTCGGCTGCCGCCGCCGCGCGTTGCAGCACCCCGTAGACTTCCGAGAGCTTGCGGGCAGGATCGCTCACGCCGGCGAGCAGGCCGAAGAAGACCATCAGGGCGCTCAGGCTGAGCGGCCGTTCGGTCATGCGAATGCCGAGCAGGTGCGTTTCCTGATTGAGCACGAGATACGCACCGGCGATGATCGCCAGCGAGATCATGCTGATGCCCATGAACTCGGTCACGGGGCGAACCAGGGCGTTGTAGCGGGCGATCCGCATCGACTTGCGGAAATAGTCTTTGGTCTTGAGGTGGAAGCGGCGGCGCTCGTAGCGCTCCATGGTGAACGCCTTCACCACCTTAATGCCGGAAAAGGTTTCCGACAGGATGCCGTAGAGCTCCGACATCTCTTCCATCGCCTTGCGGTTCGCCCGCTTGAGCGACTTCGAGAGCCGGCTCATGACGAAGGCCGCCCCGGGCGCGACGATCAGCGAGAGCAGCAGAAGCCGCCAGCAGATGAAGCCGGCGCCCATGAGGCACACAAGCGCCTTGAGGGGCTCGCGCGTCGCCTTGCCGAAGAGCACCTGCATGCCACTCGACATGCTCTCGAGGTCATAGGTGAAGCGGCTCATCAGCTCGCTCGCGCCCTGATCGCCAAAGGCGGCCATCTCGAGCCGGAGCGTACGGCGATAGAACTGCTTGCGCAGGTCAAAGGTCACGAGATTCGTGAGCCGGTCGACGAGAATAGAACTGAAGACGAGGAACCAGTCTTTGACCATCGTGCCGACCATCAGCACGATTACCACCACGACGAGCGTGTGGAACGGGCTGGCGGGTGAATACCGCACGAGGTAGGGCTTGAGCCACTCGCGGACACGCAGCGCGCGTTCCTCAGCCAAGAGACGCGAGCTGCGCTCGTGCTCGGCGTCTTGCAGATCGCCGGGCAGATCTGCGTCGCTGGCCTTCGAGAGGGCCGTGAGTTTCCGGACTTGTGTCCGTAGTTCGTTGCGGCCTTCGAGTCGCTGAGTACGGGCCCGCTCCTCTTCCTCCGTCACGGTCTTCAGATCGGCCGCGATGAGCTCGCGGGCCTGAGCGGGGGGGAGCGTACCGTATTTGCGGAGCCGCGCCAGTTCGTTGTTGAGCTGCCCAATCGTCTGTTGCGAAGAATCGATGCCACGGTCGGCCCATTCGACGAGCGACTGGTCCTGAAAAACCACTTCGACAAACGGATAGACCGTGCCGATGTTCGCGCCCCACAGCACGGCGACGATGCCGGCGCTGAATACCGCCAGGGCAAAGGTCCAGCGGTGGCGTAGAGCCAGCCGCAAGGCCCGATAGAAGTTGGTCATCCCTGAACTGCTTTCTCGGGGCACAAGGTTGCTCGAGCGACCGAAGACAGCGCTTCACGGGATAGCGCCGTTCACGGCCGAAGCGCGCGGACCCTCCCGGTCCGCGACGGCCAACCTTTTACCAGACCTGGCCGAGCGGGCCAAGATTGAATGCTGGGCGGTGTGGGTCCGCTGGGGGGGCTGGCTAGCTAGCGACTTGACCTGCTCTGACATCGAATCCGGTCGACTGGCGCGGATCGAACCGCGGCCGCCTTGCGCTTTCGTCCGCGCCATCGATCAAGGGACCTGATGTGTCCGGACGGACCCGTCGTCGAGGCTAAAAGTACTTTGTGCCAAACCGCTGTTTCAGAATCCCAAAGTCGGTCAGGTCGACGACGTAGTTGCCATCGGAGTCTCCCCTGCTCCAGCGCTCGACATAGAGGCCAAAATTGGCCTTTAGCACGCCGAAGTCAGACAGGTCCACGTCACCGTCGAGGTCTGCGTCGCCCGGCCTGGCATACACGTCGATAAACACGCTGGCAACGCGAGAGTCGTCGTATCCGTCGGTCGTGATGTACGTGAAATAGTCTCTGCCGTGGAATTCTGGGTTTGGACGATACGTGAACGAGCCATCCGGCCAAAACTGAACGATTCCGTTCGCTGGGCTGGACACCAGCAACATTGGGGTTGGTTGTCACATTGCCTTGGCCCGCCTGGAAATGCCGAGTGATTTCGGCGGCGGAAAGCTCTCGCGCGAAGAACGCGACCTCATCGAGCTTGCCTTGCCAAGGCTGTGAGAATTCGTCCGGATTGTCGCCGATCGCCAGCGTCCTGCCATTTTCATTTCGATTGGGAGTTGAAAAACCGTCGACTTTGCCAGCAAAGACGCCGTTCAGATAGAAGCTCGCATCATGATGCTCGTCCAGCACGACCGCCACGTGGGTCCATTGATAGATCGGAACGAGCGGTCCTTCTAGCAAATAGTCTTGGATTCCGAACGACGTAAACACGAGCCGTTGGTGGTCAAGCCCCAGTGCCCAGCCGAAGGACGGGCCGTTGCGCGTCGACAAAATGCGCTGATTGGGGCCCGAATAATTCGGACTGATCCATGCTTCCAGCGAGAAGGGAGCAGCAGCTTCCGTAACGACGCCGGCTTCCGGCACAAGAATACGCGCGTTGAGGCCTTCAAAAGCAGCGGCCGTATCTCGATCGCCATACATGGCGCCGCGCACACCGAGCCCCGTTTCCAAGCTCATCGTCCCATCGAGGCCGGCGATCAACTCCTCCGCTGTCCCGCGATTGTCACCGAGCCTCCAGTAGGCGGTGGGCCGAGACTCGCGGACGCTGATTTCATAGCTATGCATTTTCAGCTCTGAACCGGCGACCACGGAGTAGACATCATCAAGGGGAACAGGGGGCGTGTTCATGCGGATGTGAGTCGCCTTCGTGACGACGTTTGGCCCGCCTTCTCCAAGGTTGCCGCGATCGTCCACGGTCACTGAGACGGTGATGAGGCCGCCGAATTGATAGCCAACGACGCAGGTCAACTGCGACAAGACAAGGTCGATACCATGCTGCGGTCCTTCGAGCACCATGGACTGACTGTCATTAGCGCCCGAAAGCAGATTCAGGTCATAAAGCGATTCCGCATGCAAGATTCCCGGCTCGGTCGTCAAGGTGACGCGAAGGACCGCATTGGTGTTGCCGATGTCAGGATCGATCACCGAGACCCCAACGAGACGAAAAGAGGGCACGGGCAGAATCTGAACGTCGCCTGGCACGGTGACGAGCGGAGGCTCATTCACGTTGATCACCGAAATCCGAAGATCCTGCTCAGCGATCGTGCCCAGCAAGTCCGTCGCCCGGACGCGAATGATATGCGATTTGTTGCTTTCGAAGTCGAGCGACACGGTCTCGCTCAACAGCAGTCGGTCGCCCACGAGCTCAAACCGACCGTTGGCGGAATCAATGAGTTCGTATCGAACCGGATCTGGCTTGTCGAAGCTGACTCTTCCCGGCGTGAGGTCCTGGCTCGGGCTGTCAGGATTTCGGTAGAGGAACGAAATGTCGGTGGGATCGAAATTCTCGATGGGCTTCCCAAGGAACCACGCTTCGCCAGGCGACAACAGCGCGTAACTCACATGGTTCGACTCCTCGAGGGAGTTTGGATATGCCATCGACACCGCCCAACCGCTGGCCATCGACGGGTCTCCAGGGCCCAAGACGCCCATGGACTCGGACAGGCCGGCGGGGTCCGCGACCCACTCGAAAATGCTGCGCCAGTCGAACCAATCAAGCTGTCCTTGGGCTGAAGTATTTCGGTAGGAGTCCAGCTTGATCTCGTCCGGACCGAAGTTCTTGACCCGAACCAATCCGGTCGTCGAATCGAAGAGGAGAGCTAATCCCGTGAGTTCCTCCTCCGGGTCAGTAGCCAAAAGCGTGCCTACAACAGTTTCTGGCACGGAGTCCTCTCGCACGCTCGACGAAGATAGGCGAAAGTCGACCGTCTCGTGAACGTTGGCGACCGTCACGTAGAAACCGCGTTCGACGCTCTGGCCAATGCTGTCCGTCGATCTCACCCGCAGGAAGTGCTGCGTGTTGGTTTCATAGTCGAGTAGGCTTCCGTTGGCCACTTTGATCTCGGACCCATGGATACTGAATCGGCCGTTAGCATCATCCACCAGCGTATAGCTGTGTCCCTCCGCCTGATCAGGATCGATCGTGGCCAACAGGCCGACCGAAGCGCCCGTGGCTGAATTCTCGGGCATGGCTGCCGGCGCGAAGACGATGTCGACTGGCGAATTGAGCGGCTCGAATTCAACGAGGAAGTAAGTTGGTGCCGCAGCAGAGTTGTCGTTCCAGCGCCCTTGGTTCCAATTGAAGACGGCGAAGTCCGCGTTCCCGGTATTATTAGGTTCACCCAGCGACCACTCTGCGTAGGCAGACTGAACGGCATCTGGCACGCTATCCGGGTCTTGCCACAGGCCCGGAGTGCCATCAATCCATCGCCATTCGCCCTCCTGGGCTTCATCGGTGAAGCCGATCCACGCTCTCAGGTTTTTGTTTGGTCCCGTCAAGTTGTCATACAGGAACTGCTGCTCCACCGAGTCGCCAATCGTGGCCAAATGCCCGGCGCGAAATCCGGCGGGCGCCGGCAACTGTTCGGCGGCCAACTTGGCTTGCTGCCAGGTCAGTTCGGTCGAGACGAGTACATATTCGTGGCCGTTGGGGCCAACGGTGAGCAGTCGCCTATCTTCAAGCGGCTCCAGTGCCGCTCGGCGGAAGTGGAGTCGGTGGCGAATCATCGGAAGCCGGCCTCAAGAAGACGGTTGAAGCCACTCAATATAGTCTGCGGTGACGAAACGCCCCATTTCTTGGAAAGGACGCGAGCAAAAATTCTGCGTCACCAGTTGATCGGGCAGCGCTCTCCGACCGAAAAGCGATTTGTCTCAGCCGCCGAAGTAAGTGACAACGGCGGCTGAATGCACGATGCGCAAATTGACGAAAGAGGCGAGGTCCCTACGAACCCGCGCAAACATCCGCCGTTGCGGCCCAGAAAGCCGCCGGTCCGGGGCGGCCGAAGTAGAAGCCTTGGGCGAACTGGAAGCCGAGTTGTCGGCAGGCCTCGGCGTCGGCGGCGGTTTCCACGCCTTCGGCCAGCGGCTGCACTTCGAGCTCTCGCGTCATCCGCACCAGGCTCTCGAGCATCTGCTGCCGGGGCGCTGCCGCCTCGGCAATGCCTTGCGTGAGCCGCATGTCGAACTTGAGAAAGTTCGGCCGCACCTCGGCAAGTTCCACGAGGCGCGCTTGGCCTGCGCCGAAGTCGTCGTAGGCGAGGCCGATCTCCAGATCATCGAGCCGCGCACGCAGCTCGGCCATCGAGGCCGCGCTGGTCACGGTCGATTCGTGAATCTCGAGCGTGATCGGGCGCTGCGGCGCCAGGCGGCGCAGCTCCCACAGCGAATCGACCAACTGGTCGACGTTGCTCGTTTCCACCGGGTGCGTGTTCAAGAAGATGTGCCCCGGCGCCGGCAACTCCTGCGCTGCGATCAAGCCGGCAGCGCGAAACAGCCGACTCAGTTCCCCTTCAACGCCTAGTTGAGCGGCGGCCGTGAACATGGCATAGGGCGTCTCGAGATCGGCCACCTGACTGCGGCCGAGCACTTCGTAGCCGATCGATTGACTCCCTTCCAACTCGACGATCGGCTGGAAATGGGCGATGACCGCGCGATCGCTCATCAGCTTGTCGAACCGCACCAGCACGAGCGCCTGCGAACAGGTGTCGGCCGTCACCGTCTGCAAGTTTTGGCTCTGGGCATCGACCGTGCGGGCCACGCGGAAGGCGGCGTTGGCAAACTGCACCAGGTCGCCTTCGGTGAGGCGTTGCCGCTGGTGAATGCGCACGCCGTTGACGTAGGTGCCGTTGGTGCTGCCGAGGTCGACCACGTCGATCATGTCGCCGCGGATCGTGATCTCGGCGTGTTGATTCGAAACGCTGCGGCAGGGAATCGTGAAGTGCAGGTCCGGCCGACGCCCGATGCGGAAGGGGGTGTCTTGCAGCGGAATTTGACGAAGCTGCCCCGTCTCATCCACCTGGCCGACGAGCAGCCATACACCGGCGGGATGTGGCGACGAATCTGGGGGCATGTCGACCTGGGCTAAGCGCCGCAGCAGCCTAGGAGGTGAAATGAAGAACTTGCCGTATTCTAGCTTGCAGCCGCTTCGCCGGGCCAGTTTTGACCGATTCCGGACAGCGGCTCGCAGCGATTTCGTTTGACTTCGATCAACCGGGGCCGGCCCATGCTGCCCCCAGCCCGGGTTCCCTTGTCTCCCCTAAGTCTATGTCAGGAGAGCGGCATTTCGAGCCGTTTTGGCTTCAGGAGCCGGGGAGACGCCTAACTCGGTCCGCACCCCGGGGGGGCCGAAACTAGCGTTCCCGTTGAATGTAGCGGCTGGCTTGCTCGAACTGCCGCTGCAAGATGAGAAACCGCTTCTGATCCCCCCCGCGGTCGGGGTGCAGGGTTTTCACCTTGGCGCGATAAGCCTCGAGCAATTGTTGTTCAGAACAACCCAATTCGAGGCCAAACGATGCCAGGCAAGCCGGTCGCTCCCGCTCAGCCCACGCGGCAAACGGGGCCCGGGTGACGCCTGAAACTCGCACGAGCGCCCGCCGCAAGGAGCGCAGGTAGGCCCGATAGTCGGCGACCATGAAGAAGTAGCCCAGGGCAGGCGCCGCGACCACGATCGCGACGAACAGCGCCGTGGTGAGCAGATCAAAGCCATCGGGCCAGGTCGGGTCGATCATCCGCAGAGAGCGGCCGTATGCGAGAGAAATGGAGTATCATCAAGCCCCAAAGCATGCCGGCCCAAGAGTAGCAACAAGCCTGGACGGTGCCAACGTGTGTGTCGATCTGGGGCTTGCCATACGGGCGCCCGCAGCATGCACGAGATTCGGGAGGATTTCGGCCAAGTGGGCGACGGACGAGACCCGTCTGAATCTTTGCTCGTACTGCGAGTTGTTTTACGCTGAATACCGCTACGAGCTGCCAATCGCCACGCCGGCCAGAAACACCACCACGCCTCCTAGCACGATCTGCAGAGCCGCCTTCACGAGCGGCGTCTCCATATATCGGTGGCGGACCCAGGCGATGACCGCGAGTTCAATCGCCACGACCACGATCGCGATGATCATCGCCAGGCGGTAGTCGCTGCTAAGAAAGGGGAGCGTGTGCCCCACGCCGCCCAGCAGGGTCATGCCGCCGCAGACCAGCCCGCGTACCCAGGGGCTGCCGCGGCCGCTCACCCGGCCATCGTCCGAGAGAGCCTCGGCGAAGGCCATGCTGATCCCCGCGCCCACGGCCGTGGCCATGCCGACCAGGAACGCCGTCCGAGTGTCCCGCGTGGCGATCGCCGAAGCGAACAGCGGGGCGAGCGACGACACCGAGCCGTCCATCAGCCCGGCCAAGCCGGGCTGAATCACATGCAAAACGAAGTCCCGGCGGGCATTCTCGGTCGGATCGAGGGAGGCGGTCGGAGAGTCGGACATCGGGTTCGACGGAATGAAGTGATGGAGCCGGCGGAAGCACGCGGCAAGTGTAGCGTACGAGCCTTGCCCGCTCCCCCGGCCGGCGTATCCTTCCTTTGGCGGGTCGCGCGCGAAACGAATGGCGCGCAGTCCGCACTCGTCTCGTACCGGTTCCCGCCTGATTCGCGACCGCTGCCTTCGCGGTTGCCGCGCGTGTTTGAGTTTCGCTGATTGCGAGTGCGCCCCGCGTGCTGGCAGCGCTCGCTGTTGCTCGAGAGCACGAGGAGCTTGCCATGTCGGTTGCTGCTTCGCCTGCCTGGACTGGACGCCACTTGATCGCTGGGCGTGAGCTGCCCTCAGGCGGCCCCATGTTCGAAAACCGCAATCCGGCGCGGATCGACGAACTGCTCGGCGTGTATCCACGGGGTACGGCGTCCGAGGTCGACGCCGCGGTGCGCGCTGCACGCGAAGCCTTTCCCGCTTGGCGACGCATGAGCCGCATCAAGCGCGGCGATCTGTTCGACAACTTGGCCACGCTCATCAAGCGCGATCTCGAAGAGCTAGCCAAAGTGCTCGCGCACGAGAGCGGCAAGATTCTGAACGAAGCCCGCGCCGAGGTGGTCGAGGGACTGCACATGGTGCAGTACGTGTGTGGCACGGCGCGGCAGCCGACGGGGCAAGTCGTGGCCTCGGAGATCGACGCCAAAGACCTGTATGTGCGCCGCAAGCCGCGCGGCGTGGTGGCGGTGATCACGCCGTGGAATTTTCCCTTCGCGGTGCCGCTGTGGATGCTCGGGCCGAGCTTGCTGGAGGGCAACACGACGGTCTTCAAGCCCTCGGAAGAGACGCCGGAGATCGGCGCGCGATTGACCAAACTGTTCGTCGAAGCGGGCTTTCCGGCCGGCGTGATCAACTTGGTCCATGGCGTCGGCGAAGAGGCAGGCGATGCCTTGGCCCGGCACGACGATGTCGATGTTGTCTGCTTTACCGGCAGCTACGATGTCGGATCGCACATTCGACGGCTGGCCGCTGAGAGTGATCACAAAACTTGCGCCTGCGAGATGGGCTCGAAGAGCGCCGTGGTCGTGTGCGAAGACGCGCAGCTCGATCTGGCGGTCAACGCGGCTCTCCTGAGCGCGTTCAAAACAACAGGGCAGCGCTGCGTGTCGGCGGGGCGGGCGATCGTGCATCGCAGCCTGATCGACCGCTTCAGCGACCGGCTCGTGGCCGCTGCCCACAAGCTGCAGTTTGGCGACCCGTTCGATGCGGCGTCGTTCGCGGGCCCGCTGATCAACGCGGGCAGCGTGGAAAAGGTGTCGTACTACAACGACCTGGCCCGGCAAGAAGGGGCGCAGATCCTGCTCGAGGCGGGCCGCCCCGAGGCGAGCGGCGGCCACTTTTTGGGCCCGTTCATTTACCGGCAAGAGCATCGCCCCGGCCTGCGCACGATTCGCGAAGAGGTGTTCGGCCCGCACCTGGCGATCATCCCCTTCGTGTCCGACGAGCAGGCCATCGAGATCTACAACGACACGCGCTATGGCCTCTCCATGGCGGTCATCACCGACGACTATCGCCGCTGGCGTGTGTTTCGCGACGAATGCGACTACGGCATGGGCTACGTGAACTTGCCCTGCATCGGGGCGGAAGTGCATCTTCCGTTCGGCGGCGTGAAACGCAGCGGCAACGGGCAACCTTCGGCCGCGGCGCTGGTGGAAGCAGTCACGCACCCCACAGCGTTCACGGTAAACCACGACCGCCGCATCGTCATGGCCCAAGGCATGAGCGCGGATACTGATTAGTCGGAATTGTTCACCACGGAGACACTGAGACACTGAGACACGGAGAGGCAAGAGAGGGAGTCAAAGGGGAGAGTATTACCGCAGAGGACACAGAGGACGCAGAGAATTGGAGCAACGCTCTCCGCAATTCTCTCTGCGTCCTTCGCGTCCGCTGCGGTGAAAAAAGTCTCCTCTTCTTCTCCGTGCCTCCGTGTCTCCTTGGTTATGAAGGAGTTCATCGATGGCCACTGAGCTTACTTTGAAGGCGCCGCGGTTGGTTACGCGGTTGCCGGGGCCCAAGGCCGCCGCTTGGATTGCGCGCGATGATCAGGTGTTGTCGCCTTCCTATACGCGCGACTACCCGCTCGTCGCTGCGCGCGGCTTGGGCTGCACGATCGAAGACGTCGACGGCAATCTGTTTCTCGACTTCACGGCGGGCATCGCCGTGACCGCCACCGGGCATTGCCACCCCGAGGTCGTCGCCGCGATCGCGGATCAGGCGGCCAAGCTGATCCACATGTCGGGCACGGACTTCTACTATGCGCCCGAAATCGAACTTGCCGAGAAGTTGGCCGCGCGAATGCCAGGCTCTTGGCCGAAGCGCGTGTTTTTTACCAACAGCGGCGCTGAGTCGAACGAGGCCGCGCTCAAGTTGGCCCGCTACCACACGGGCCGGCAGCGGGTGATCGCCTTCGGCGGCGCGTTTCATGGCCGCACCGTGGGCGCGCTTTCGATCGGCGCTTCGAAGGCGGTGCATCGGCGTGGCTTCGGCCCGCTGCTCGCCGGCGTGCATCACCTGCCGTACGATTGCCCTCGCTCGACGCTCGAAGAGTTGTTCGCGAGCACTGCGCCGGCCGACGAAGTGGCGGCCATTTTCGTCGAGCCGCTGCAGGGCGAAGGGGGCTACCGTGTGCCGTCGGCCGGATTCTTGCCGATGCTGCGCGAGATCTGCGGCCAGCACGGCATTTTGCTCGTGGCCGATGAGGTGCAGTCGGGCATCGGCCGCACCGGCAAGTTTCTCGCCTGCGAGCACTTTGGCGTCTCGCCCGACATCGTATGCTTGGCGAAGGGACTGGCGAGCGGCTTGCCACTGGGGGCGATCGTCTCGCGGGCCGAAGTGATGAGTTGGCCGCCGGGAGCGCACGCTTCGACGTTTGGCGGCAACCCGGTCGCCTGCCGCGCGGCGCTGGCCACCTTGCGCCTCGTCGAGGACGAGTGCCAGGCGAACGCCGCGGCTCGTGGAGAACAGCTTGCTGCCGGACTCGCGGAGCTCGCTCGCGAAATTCCGTGGCTGTCCAATCCGCGCGGCCTGGGGCTGATGCGGGCGATCGACGTGCTCGATGACCAGGGCGCCCTCAGCCCCGAGCGGCGAGGGGCACTGATTCAGGCGTGCTTCGAGCGTGGCCTGCTGCTACTCGGCTGCGGCAAGTCGGCAATTCGATTCTGCCCGGGGCTCTGCGTGAGCGAAGAAGAGGTTGCCACCTGCTTGGATTTGCTCCGGGCGGCAGCCTTGGAAATCGCAAAGAGCGGCGACTAAGCCGCGCCCTGCGGCGGCTCGAACTCGTTCGCGTCGGAATCAACGAGTTCAAGCTTGGTCGCTTCCTGAACCGTGGCCAGCGATCTGCCAGCGACGACGAGCGCGGCCGACTGTACGGCAACCAAGCCCATCGCAAATCGCCACTGCGCTGCGGCGAACGATTCAGTCCAGACCATCGCTTGACCGGCGAGCAGCGCGGCGGCGGCCAAGGGAATCGACGTTCGCACGAATCGCCGCACTGGGCAGGCGAGTCGAATCGCTAGGCCTGCGAGCAGCGCAGCCGCCCCGACCAAGACCACGGCTCTCAGCCCGGTGCTCTCGGTGATCGTCGTCGTTCGCCACAACGTGGCCGCCACGGCCGTCAACGTCAGCAGACCGATGAGCGTGCCGAGCGAGAATTGCCAGCGCTGCGACTGCTCTGCGCTTGCGACTTTCGGTCGAAACATCCACGAGGCCAGCAGCGCGGCGGCGAGCGTCGCCCCGCCGAGCACCAGCAGCCAGTCGGCCAATTCCGGCGCGAGCTGCGGCGCCTTCTGCCGTAACTGCCAGCTCCACAGCAAAACGACGCCGGCCGAGATCGCCCAGCGAGCAACGGCCGTCAGCTCGCGCCGCATCACCGTCCAAACCGCCACCAGCGGCGCTTGGCTAAACGCCAAGGAGACGACGAACAACAACCGCGCATCGGGCCACTTCTCTTCGCCGGTCACCTGCGCGAGCGCTGCCATGTCGACGAGCAGCACCGCGAGCGGGAGCAGCAGGAGATGAGGGCGAGCGGAGTTCATGGATCGACCGACCAGACCTCGGCGCCGAGCGGCAGATCGTCGAACGTGAGTTCGCGGGGAAATACCACCGCCAACGCATGATCTGCGGGATG
>JAESFN010000406.1_pt1 | contig 43334 bp, 34 predicted proteins | sample 9269411 | NCBI WGS metagenome assembly JAESFN01 (sample SAMN14505399, study PRJNA617100) | algae metagenome | isolation source: Iphinoe sp. HA4291-MV1 and co-occurring heterotrophs from trail next to... | place: USA: Maunawili Falls, Hawaii | collected 2009-07-25
CGACGACGAGCGGCTCTCGGACTTGGTGACCGGGTCGGTGAGGGCGCTGAGCGCGGACCCGGCCACGGGCAGCGCGTGCCGCCCGGCCTTGCTGACGGTCCGGCTGCTGCTCGGGGCGTCACCGAGCAGGCTCCGGGTGGTGCCGCCCAGCGCGCCGACCGCGCCGCCGCCGCCGACCAGGCTCTTCACCGTCGGGTTGAGCCCGCCCAGGCCCAGCGCCTCGGTGGTGCCGGTGACCACGCCGCCGACGGTGCCGACCGTCCCGTCCAGGGTGCGACCGAGGTCGCCGGTGGTGCGGTCGACCACGTTGCCCAGGGACTCCACCGGGCCACGCAGCGGGCCGCCCAGGGTGCGCCCGACGCCCTTCACGGTGTCGCCCAGCACGCTGCCGGTGCCGCCGACCACGCCGCCCACCGCGCCGCCGACCACCCCGCCGCGCTGGGCCGGGATGACCCCGGTGACCGTCGTGGTGACCGGCCGGGTGATGCCCGGCAGCAGGTCGCTCACCGAGGAGGTGCTCAGCCCGACCGGGTTGAGCGTGCTCAGCGGGCCGGACGCGGACGTCGGGGTCAACGCCACGGGCAGCCCACCCCGGCCCAGCCCGTCGCCACCGAACTCGGCGCCGTACTCGCCGCCGGTCTCGCCGAGCGCGCCCTTGCCCGGGTAGCCGCCGTCCAGTGCCCCGGTCCCGGTGGCGCCCGGGTTGGCGTTGCTGAGCATGATCGCGGCCCCGGCCAGCGAGCTGACCGCGATCACCGCGCCGGCCGAGGCGGCCATCTTGCGCTGCGGGCTGTCCAGACCGGTGAAGGTCCGGTCGGCCCGGGGAGAGACGTCGCGGGCAGCGAGATCGCAGGAGTACCCCTCGCGGCGGACCAGCGCGCTCACCGACACCGCGGTCCGGCCCGTCGGCTCCGGCATCTCCGGCTCCGGAGTGCGGCCGAGGAGCTCGGCGACGGTGATGACGGACCGGAAGGGGTGACCTACGCGCTGGGGAGCGAAGTCTGCCACGATCGAACGTCCTCCTAGTGGTGATAGGCCTGGAGGATGTTTACCCGACAGTCACCAGATCGGCCAAGTGCCTGTCGACCGCTCGCCGGTAGACACCCGAACGGCCCAATTTCCGCTCATCGACCGTGACCGACCGCTTATCCCAACGGGCTTATCGGGTGATCGACCGGATGCGCGCACCGATACTCGCCCCGGACCGCGCCGACGCTCCGCTACGGGCGGTGTGACCAGGGATTTCGCCCGTCGCGGCGGGCATCGGAGCCGATCGGACCGGTGCGCGGCCGGCCGGGCGTCGCGAGCCGCCCGTCAGTGATCCCGACCACCCGGTTCGATCGCCCGATCGGGACGGGGCGCGCGGTGACGGTCGGTGCGCTCGGTGACCGCCGGGGCGTGGTCCGGCCGGACGGGATCAGCTCCGGAACCGCCGGCGGGTGCCGTCCAGCGCCCGGAACGCGGCCAGGCCGCCGCCGGCGCCGAGCACCAGCCCGATCAGATCCGGCACCGTGCCGCCGAGGGTGAACACCAGCCCGAGCACGGTGATCCCGAGCAGGATTGCGGCCGTGGTCCGCCGCTCGCGGACGTAGCCGGCGGTGGACTCGCCGGAGATGCCCCGGCTCTTCGCCGCCGAGCCCAGCATCGCCAGGTACCCGGCGTTGCCGCCGGCGACCAGGAGCCCGGCCAGCGCGACCAGGAACGCCACCACTCCGAACGCAGTACCCATACCGATCACAATGCCACGCCCGGCCCGGCGACGGCCGCCGACCGCCGCCCAGTCCGTCGGGCTGCCGACCGCACAGCCTGTCCGGCGCCACCGCACAGCGCGCGCGGCTGCCGACCGCCCAGCCCGTTCGGCGTCACCGCCCAGCTCGCGTGGCTCCGCACAGCCTGTCCGGCGTCACCGCACAGCTCGCATGGCTCGGCACACATGACGCGGCAGCTGTGCCGAGCCACTGGAGCTGTGCGGCCAGGGCAGTGACTCGGCCAGGGCAGTGACTCGGCCAGGGCAGTGACTCGGCCAGGGCAGTGACTCGGCCAGGGCAGTGACTCGGCCAGGGCAGTGACTCGGCCAGGGCAGCGACTCGGCCCGGGCCGAGTCCGGGCGCGCGTCCGGGGTCAGCGGCCGAGCCGGCCCCGGCCGAGGCGCAGCAGCACCATGCCCAGCTCGCGTCCCTCGGGTCCGAGGTCGCGGAACCGGGCCAGCACCGCCTGCTCCCGGCTGAGCACGATCTTCGGCCCGCCCTCGGCGCGGCGGATGGCGCCGATCCGCCGGGACACCTCGGTCCGCCGCTTGATCAGGCTCAGGATCTGCACGTCCAGCCGGTCGATCTCCTCGCGGAGCTCGACGATCTCGGTCGGTGTGGCGGCCGGAGCCTGGTCGGTCAACGGTGCGGTGGGTGAGGCCTGGTCAGCCGGCACGGTGGCGGTCGGGGTGGCGCTGTCGGTGCTCACGAGTCTCTCCTGACGGGTTCACTGGTGTCCGGACTCGCGCCGTTGACACAGAACGGCCCCGGGTCCGAGGACTCCGGGGCGGCGTGGTGACTGCGGATGGCTCAAGCAGCGTCGACCACGGGCACCGGGCTCCGGTACCCGCCGCTAAATCGACGCGCTCGCATCCGTGCAGTGTGCCACATCCCGGGGCGATCGCCGTCGTCCATTCGCACCGCCATCCGTACCGCCCGAGCGGTCGGCCTGTCGGTCGCGGGCGGTACCGTGACGGGCACGATGAGTGCGTTGTTCGAGCTTCCCTCCAATACCGGCACAGACACTGCCGCGCCGCCGGCCCCGAAGCGGCCGCGCCGCGATCCCGACGCGCTGCTGGAGGGGTTGAACCCGCGCCAGCGCGAGGCGGTGGTGCACGCCGGTTCGCCGCTGCTCATCGTGGCCGGCGCGGGGTCCGGCAAGACCCGGGTGCTCACCCACCGGATCGCCTACCTGCTCGCCGCGCGGGACGTGCACCCCGGCCAGGTCATGGCCATCACCTTCACCAACAAGGCGGCGAAGGAGATGGCCGAGCGGGTGTCGTCGCTGGTCGGCCGGCGCAGCGCGGCGATGTGGGTGTCCACGTTCCACTCGATGTGCGTGCGGGTGCTGCGCCGCGAGGCCAAGACCCTGGACATGGGGTCCAGCTTCTCCATCTACGACGCCGACGACTCCCGCCGGCTGATCACCCAGGTGGCCCGCGACCTGGACCTGGACGTCAAGCGCTACCCGCCCCGGGGGTTGGCCGCGCAGATCTCCAACCTGAAGAACGAACTGCTCGACCCGGTCGACGCGACCGACCGGGCCGGCAACGACTACGAGCGCCGGGTGGCCGAGGTCTTCGTCGCCTACCAGCGGCGGCTCAAGCAGGCCAACGCGCTGGACTTCGACGACCTGATCATGACCACGGTGTCCATGCTGCAGGCGTTCCCGGCGGTGGCCGAGTACTACCGGCGACGCTTCCGGCACGTCATGGTGGACGAGTACCAGGACACCAACCACGCGCAGTACATGCTGATCAAGGAGCTGGTCGGGGTCCCCGGTGGCCCGCTGGAGCCGGCCGAGCTGTGCGTGGTGGGCGATGCCGACCAGTCGATCTACGCCTTCCGCGGCGCCAGCATCCGCAACATCGTGGAGTTCGAGCGCGACTACCCGGACGCCAGGACCATCCTGCTGGAGCAGAACTACCGCTCCACCCAGACCATCCTGTCCGCCGCGAACGCGGTGATCGCCCGCAACGTCGATCGTCGGGACAAGCGGCTGTGGTCGGAGTCCGGCGACGGAGAGAAGATCGTCGGCTACGTCGCGGACAACGAGCATGACGAGGCCGGGTTCGTGGCCGGTGAGATCGACCGGTTGACCGACGCCGGGGCCAAGCCCAGCGACATCGCGGTGTTCTACCGGACCAACGCCCAGTCCCGGGTCTACGAGGACGTGTTCCTACGGGTGGGCATGCCGTACAAGGTAGTCGGCGGGGTCCGGTTCTACGAGCGCAAGGAGGTCCGCGACGCGCTGGCCTACCTGCGGGTGCTGTCCAACCCGGAGGACACGGTCAGCCTGCGCCGGATCCTGAACGTACCGCGCCGGGGCATCGGCGACCGGGCCGAGGACGCGGTGTCGCTGTACGCCGAGAAGCACCGGATTTCCTTCGCCGCCGCGCTCCGCCGGGCCGCCGCCGGTGAGGTGAACACGCTGGCCACCCGCTCGCAGCGGTGCATCGCCGGCTTCGTCGAGCTGCTCGACGAGCTGCGGGAGAAGGTGGTGGACGGCGAGCCGGTGGCCGAGCTGCTGGAGGCGGTGCTCAGCCGCACCGGGTACGCCGCCGAGCTGTCCGAGAGCGAGGACCCGCAGGACGAGTCGCGGGCGGAGAACCTGGCCGAGCTGGTCACCGTGGCCCGGGAGTTCGCCGGGGACGCCGCCGCCGACCCGGACGCCGTGGCCGCCGCCATCGACCAGGGCCTGCCGGTACCGGGCTCGCTGGCCGCGTTCCTGGAGCGGGTGGCGCTGGTGGCCGACGCCGACCAGATCCCCGATGACGACCAGGGCGTGGTCACCCTGATGACCCTGCACACCGCCAAGGGCCTGGAGTTCCCGGTGGTGTTCTGCACCGGTTGGGAGGACGGCGTGTTCCCGCACCAGCGGGCGCTGGGGGATCCGAAGGAGCTGGCCGAGGAGCGGCGGCTGGCCTACGTCGGCATCACCCGGGCCCGGGAGCGGCTCTACCTGTCCCGGGCCATCGTCCGGTCGGCGTTCGGCGCGCCGACCACGAACCCGCCGTCCCGGTTCCTGGAGGAGGTGCCGGCCGAGCTGATCGACTGGCGGCGGTCGGCCCCGGAGCGGTCCGCGCCGGTCGGGGCGGTCGGCTTCGGCCGTCGGGGTTCGGGCGGCGGTTTCGGCGGCTCCGGTGGTTTCGGCTCGGGCGGCTCCGGTGGTTTCGGTGGTGGCTCCGGTGGTTTCGGGGGCGGCGGCGCCGGGCGGGGCGGCTCGGACCGGGGCAGCTGGAAGCCCGACCGCCGTCCGCTGGGCGCGACGATCAGCCTGGAGGTCGGCGACCGGGTGAGCCACGACAAGTACGGCCTGGGCACGGTGGTGGCCTGCGAGGGCGTCGGCGCCCGGGCGAACGCCACCATCGACTTCGGCAGTTCCGGCACGGTCCGGCTGATGCTGATCGGCGGCGTCCCGCTCACCAAGCTCTGAGCCGGGCCGGCCGGGGCGCGGTCAGCGGGGGTCGAGGAGGCGGACGCCGAGGATGCGGATGCCGCGCGCGGCCAGCCACGGGATCGGGTTGATCTTGCGCTTGTTCGCGTCCCAGATCTCCAGGTGCAGGTGCGGGCCGGTGGACTGGCCGCGGTTGCCCATCTCGGCGATCTTCTGACCGGCCCTGACCTGCTGCCCCTCGCGGACCAGCGACCGGTTGATGTGCCCGTAGACGCTGGTGAACCCGCCGGCGTGCTTGATCCGGACCCACAGCCCGAAGCCGGACGCCGGGCCGGACTCGACCACGGTCCCGTCGCTCACCGCGTAGATCGGCGTGCCGATCTTGTTGGCGATGTCGATGCCGTAGTGCGTGGCGCCCCACCGGGAACCGAAGCCGGAGGTGAAGATCCCGCTGGTCGGCCGGACGAACTGGTGGCCGCGGAAGACCACCGCGCCGGGGACGTCGGTGGTGGCGTTCAGGGCCGCGCTCAGCGTCTTGGCCCCGTTGGCCAGGGCCTCGCCGACGGCGACGCCCTTGACCAGGCTCTGCACGTCGGCCACGTCGGTCTCGATGTCCATCACCGAGAGGTCGGGGGACTGCCGGGTCGGGCCGTGCTTGAGCAGCGCGGCCGACACCGGCTTGGGCTGCGGCGAGGTGCTCTGGATCAGCCCGGCGTCCGCCGCGGCCAGCACGGAGTAGGAGACGGTCTCCGGCGTCGGGACCAGCGCGTCGGTCCCGCCGATCATGCTCTGGCCGGCCGCCACCGTCGCACCGGTCGTCACGGCGGCCAGGGTGGCCCGGCTGTGCCATGCGGTACCGGACGCCGGGACCCGGTGATGTCCCCGGCGTGGGGTGAGGACCTGCTCGAGGTCCCGAACGCCGGGGGCGGGTACGGCGCCGCTGGGGGAGCGGGGGAGCGCCAAGACCTGCCTTTGTTTCGAACTCAGGACATGTCACGGGCGGTGGGCCGGGGGAGTCCCTGCCGGGGTGGCCGATTCGGGGTCGACCTTCCGGGTCAGGACATGCCTACCGTTGTGACCTGTCTGTGATCTGGACCCCAGAGAACCTATCGACCCCGACCCGGCCGGGCAAATCCGCGGTCGGCGTGTCAACGGTCCCGCTCAGCGAACGGTCAGTGAGGCTGCTGTGACGGGCGGTGTGCGCGGTCAACGGTCCGTATCCGCGACGAGCGGTGAGGTTCGGCGATCCGACCCGGTCACCGTGCACAGCGGTTGTAGCGGAGACCGGCGTCGTGTTCTAGCGTCCGCCCGGTGAAACTCCGGGTGAGGTACGCCGCCGCGGTGCGGGCGGGCGTCTACCTGGTGTTCGCGGTGGCCCTGCTGGTCGTCGGTTCCGGGCTGCTCGCCGCCGGCCCCCGGCTGCGGATGGTCGATCCGGGGGCGCCCGGCGGTACCGCGTTCGGAGTGTGGCCGCTGCTGGTGTTGCTCGCGGTCACCCCGGCGGTGGTCGCGGTGATGCTGGTGCTGACCGGGCAGCGGGCGGCGGCGCTGGCCCTGGTCGCGGCGGTCGCGGCGGTGGCCGCCGGGCGGCTGGTGCTGGACCTCTGGCTGGCCGCCGCGCCCTGGGCGTCGGTCCGCCCGGAGCTGTGGGCGCCGTCCGGCATCGGTCCGGCCCGGGCCGGACCGGGTCCGTGGCTGCTGGTCGCCGGGCAGGCCTGCGTGGTGGTGGCCGGGGTGTTCGCGGTGGCCGAGAGCACCCGGTCCCGGGGCGAGCACGGGCTGGGCCCCGACCCGAGCGGTTCCCGGGTGTCCCCGATCGTGCTGCCGGTGGCGGTGGGCTGCGCGGTGCTGACCGGGTTCGGCCTGCTGATCGCCCCGTTCCGCTCGGCGGATCCCCGGCTGCTCCCGCGCACGGTGCTGGACGTGGCACCCCCGGAGGCCGCCGGCGGGTTCGTCCTGGCCGCCGGGCTGGCGCTGGCGGCCGCGCTCGCCGCGACCTCCCCGGACCACCGGGTGGCCGTCGCCGGACTCGTCGGGACCGCGCTGGCCGGGCTGGGGGTGGCCCTGCCCCGGCTCGTGGTGTCCGCGCTGGCGCCCGGGCTGGGGATCGCGCCCGGACCGGTGGTGGCGGTGGCCGGAGCGCTCGGGCTGGCCGTCCTGGCCCGTACGGTCAGCACGCACGGCTGGCCGGAGCCGGAGCCGCCGCCGGTGTCGCGGCTGTCCCGGTCCGCCGTCGCCACCGGTCTGCGCCGGTCGGCCGGGCTGCTGTGCCTGATCTCCGGGGGCTGCGCGATCGTCGCGGCGTTCGCCGACCCGCTGCGCCTGGCCGACGACCTGCGGCAACCCCGGCTACCCACGGTGGGGCTGCTGCTGTGCACCGGCGGGGTGCTCGCGGCCGCGGGTTGGATCACCGCCATGTTCCCGGTGGGCCGGCGGATCCGCCCGGCGCTGGCCGTGGTGGCGATGGCCATGCCGATGGCCGCCGCCGAGTACCTCACCGCGGTGCTGGGCGTGCTGGACGTACCCGGGTTGGACGCCGGCCCGGGCTGGTGGCTGGCCTGCGCGGCGGTGCTCACCGCGCTGGCCGGGTCGGCGGTGGCCGTGGTGGCCGGCGGTTTCGAGCGCGACGACGTGGACCTCGAGGAGCTGACCGGGCGGCCGTTCGGCGGTCCGGCCGCCCCGGCGTCGGCGGCGGCCGCCGTGCTGGCGGTCCCGGCCTTCCTGCTGCCGCTCGCGGACGGGGCGGGGCGCGGCGTGACCGGGGTGTTCCCGGACCCGTCCGGGTTACCCGCCTGGTCGCTGCTGGCCGGGATGGCGGTGGTCGTGGGGCTCGCCCTGCTCGGGCCGCGATGCCGGCCGGGTCCGGCGGCCGTGCTCTACACCGGGGGCTGCGTGCTGCTGATGCTGCGGCTGGCCCGGATCCCGTTCGGGCCCCGCCCGCTGCCCGCCGCCGGACTCGCCCAGGGCGCCTGGGCCAGCGTGCTGTGCCTGGTGTTGCTGCTGGTCGCGGCCACCGTCGCGGTCCGGTCCGGGCAGCCGGACCCGCCGGCCCCGCGCCGCCCGGCGCCGTTCCCGGTCATCACCCCGACGTTCCGGACCCGCCGCCCGCCGCCGGGCCGGTCGGCCCGCCCGGGTGCCGGTGGGTCGGCGCTGCCGGGTGCCGGTGGGTCGGCGCTGCCGGGTGCCGGTGGGTCGGCGCTGCCGGGTCCCGACGGGTCGGGGTGGCGGGGGACGGCCGCCGCGCCCGGCCGGGCCGGCGACGGAGAGGGTCAGCACACTCCGGCGTGAGTGGCTGGTCGGACACCGGGGGAGCCCTTAAGCTCGCGGCATCCGGTCTCACAGTGGTGCGAGGAGGACGACGCCGTGAGTGAACGCATTCGGGTCGTGGTGGCCAAACCCGGCCTGGACGGTCATGACCGCGGCGTGAAGGTGGTCGCCCGCGCCCTGCGTGACGCCGGTATGGAGGTCATCTACACCGGCCTGCACCAGACGCCGGAGCAGATCGTCGAGACCGCCCTGCAGGAGGACGCCGACATCGTCGGGCTGTCGGTCCTCTCCGGCGCGCACATGACCCTGTTCAAGCGGCTGCTCGAGCTGCTGGACGAGCGCGACGCCCGCGACGTCCTGGTCTTCGGCGGCGGGATCATCCCGGAGGAGGACATCGCCGCGCTGACCGAGATGGGCGTGTCCAAGATCTTCACCCCGGGGGCCAAGACCACCGAGATCGTGGAGTGGGTGCGGGAGAACGTGGCGACCGAGGAGCCGGCCGACGCCTGATCCCGGCCCGGCCGGGTGACGTGAGAGGTCTCACCGGGGTACAGCGCGCCGCCGCGGCGCCGGGGTGGCTATGGTCGTCCCCGCAGCTCACGGCGCGCGGGGTGGTTGCCACCCGGGCCTTGCGCCGGGCGGGCATGACGACCCAGTGGGCAGGGAGAGGCGAGAGTGGACCTTTACGAGTACCAGGCGAAGGATCTCTTTGCCGCGCACGGCGTACCGGTACTGCCGGGCCGGACGGTGACCACCGCTGACGACGCCGAGGCCGCGGCCGCGGAGATCGGCGGCGCCGTCGTGGTCAAGGCGCAGGTGAAGACCGGCGGACGCGGCAAGGCCGGCGGGGTGAAGCTGGCGAACAACCCGGCCGAGGCCAAGGAGAAGGCCGAGGCCATCCTCGGTCTGGACATCAAGGGCCACACGGTGCACCAGGTGCTGGTCACCGAGGCCAGCGACATCGCCGAGGAGTACTACTTCTCGTTCCTGCTCGACCGCTCCAACCGCACCTTCCTGGCCATGTGCTCGGCCGAGGGCGGGATGGAGATCGAGCAGCTGGCCGTGGAGCGGCCGGAGGCGCTGGCCCGGATCCCGGTGGACGCCATCGCCGGGGTGGACAAGGCCAAGGCCGCCGAGATCGTCGCCGCCGGCAAGATCCCGGCTGCCGTGGCCGACCAGGCCGCCGACGTGATCGTCAAGCTGTGGGAGACCTTCGTCGGCGAGGACGCCACGCTGGTCGAGGTGAACCCGCTGGTCCGCGACCCGCAGGACAAGGTCATCGCGCTGGACGGCAAGGTCACCCTGGACGCGAACGCCGACTTCCGGCACCCGGGCCACGCCGACCTGGTGGACGAGCGGACGGAGAACCCGCTCGAAGCGAAGGCCAAGGCCAAGGGCCTCAACTACGTGAAGCTGGACGACGGCCAGGTCGGGATCATCGGCAACGGGGCCGGCCTGGTGATGAGCACGCTGGACGTGGTCGCCTACGCCGGCGAGAAGCACGGCGGGGTCAAGCCGGCCAACTTCCTGGACATCGGCGGCGGCGCGTCCGCGCAGGTGATGGCGGACGGCCTGGACGTCATCCTCGGCGACCCGGACGTCAAGGCGGTCTTCGTGAACGTGTTCGGCGGGATCACCGCCTGCGACGCGGTGGCCAACGGCATCGTCGGCGCCCTGGAGCTGCTCGGCGACTCGGCCACCAAGCCGCTGGTCGTGCGGCTGGACGGGAACAACGTGCTCGAGGGTCGGCGGATCCTCGACGAGGCGAACCACCCCCTGGTCACCCAGGTGGACACCATGGACAACGCGGCCGACAAGGCCGCCGAGCTCGCTCACGCGGGGGCCTGATATGTCGATCTTCCTCAACGAGAACAGCAAGGTCATCGTCCAGGGCATCACCGGCTCCGAGGGCACCAAGCACACCACCAAGATGCTGGCCGCCGGCACGAACATCGTGGGCGGCGTGAACGCCCGCAAGGCCGGCACCACGGTCTCCATCGGGGGCAAGGACCTGACGGTGTTCGGCACCGTCGAGGAGGCCATCAAGGAGACCGGCGCGGACGTGTCGGTGGTCTTCGTGCCGCCGAAGTTCGCCAAGGACGCGGTGATCGAGGCGGTCGACGCGTCGATCGGCCTGGCCGTGGTGATCACCGAGGGCATCCCGGTGCACGACTCGGCCTACTTCTGGGCGCACGCCTCGGCGAAGGGCAACCAGACCCGGATCATCGGCCCGAACTGCCCGGGCATCATCAGCCCCGGCAAGTCCAACGCGGGCATCATCCCGGCGGACATCGCCGGCGCGGGCCCGATCGGCCTGGTGTCGAAGTCCGGCACGCTGACCTACCAGATGATGTTCGAGCTGCGCGAGTTCGGTTTCTCCACCGCGATCGGCATCGGTGGCGACCCGGTCATCGGCACCACACACATCGACGCGCTGGCCGCGTTCGAGGCCGACCCGGAGACCAAGGCGATCGTGATGATCGGCGAGATCGGCGGCGACGCCGAGGAGCGCGCGGCCGACTTCGTGAAGGCCAACGTGACCAAGCCGGTGGTCGGCTACGTCGCCGGGTTCACCGCCCCGGAGGGCAAGACCATGGGTCACGCCGGGGCCATCGTGTCCGGCTCGGCCGGCACCGCGCAGGCCAAGAAGGAGGCCCTGGAGGCCGCCGGCGTCAAGGTCGGCAAGACCCCCAGCGAGACCGCCGCGCTGATGAAGGACATCATCTCCGCGCTCTGACGCAGACGGTTTCCCGCGCGCCCGGCCACTCAGGTGGCCGGGCGCGCACCCATGTCCGGCCGGTGTCGGTTGGGTTTGCGGAGTTCGGATCGGGTGTCCGGCGTCCGTGCGGGCGGCGCGCGTTGCGGGCGACCGGCCAGATGGCGTCATGCGTGCCCCGGTCGGGTATACCGTCCGAGCGGGCACGTCGTCCGGCGCGCCGTCCGATCGGGGAGGGACCGTTGAGCGAGCCCACGCAGGACCGTACGGGTCTGGTCGGGCTGGCCCGGCTGCTCGCGCTGACCGTCGCCGGGCTGGCCGCGCTGATCTACCTGCTCGGGTTCTCCGGTGAGGTGTCGGCGCTGGTGACCAGCCAGTCCGGGCTGCTGCTGATCGGCGGTGGCCTGCTCGCCGGCCTGGCCACGCTGCCCCGGGCGCCTCGGCTGCTGCTCCCGGCGGTGGCGCTGGTGGTGCTGGGCGCGCTCGACCTGTTGCTCCTGGTCAGCACCGACCTGATCCAGCTCTCCGGCACCGCCATCGTGGCGACCGTGTTCGCGGTGCTGGAGTTCGGGGTGGCCATCGTCGCGCTGCTGGTCGACCAGGGCGTGCTGCGGGTGGAGTCGTTGTTCGGCGGTCGGCTCGGCCAGTGGCCGCCCTCCACCGGTTCCGGGGCCGATCCCGCGTCGGGCCACGCCGCCACTGGTGCGAGTGGGCCGGTGGCGGGTGGACCGGCGGCTGGGCGCGACCCGGCGGTCGGGAGTGCGCCGGCCGGTGGGGGCGGGTCGACCCTGGCGCTGCCCGGATCGGCCGCTGCGGCCTCCGGTGCATCGCAGGGCGCGGCGGTCCCGGGTCCATCGCCGACGGGCACCGGGAGCCCGGGTGCCGGTCCGACACCGACGGGTGTTCCCGCCACCCCTCCCGGCGGACGATCGGACCCCTTCACCCCGGGTTACCCCCCGCCCGGCTACCCGACCGGGGGTTACCCGCCGCCGGCATGGGGACCGCCGCCCGCCTGGGGGCCGCCAGGATGGGGTCCGCCGGGGTGGGGACCACCGCCGTGGGCGCCGAGTTGGGCCCCGCCGGCCTGGAACCACCCCGGGCCTGGGCAGCCGCAGCCGGTGCCGGGGCAGCCGGTGCCGGGCTATCCGCCGCCGGCTCCGCCGGCGCCCGGTCCGTCAGCGCCCGGTCCGCAGGACTCCGTCGCAACCGGCTCCGCCCTGTCCGATTCCGCGCTGCCCGGCTCCGAGCTGCCCGGCTCCAGCCCGTCCGATTCCACCTCGGACGGATCCGCTGCATCCGGATCCGCTGCATCCGGATCCGGGTCCGGGTCGTCCGGCTCCGGCCGGCCCGAGTCTGATCTGCCCAGGAGGCGTCGGCCCGACTGGCGGGTGTCCAACCCGTCACCTACGACCGGCGCCGACCCGGTGCCCGACGCCGCGCGGACCGGTGCCGACTCGGCGCCCAGCATCACGTCGGCCCCGGCAGACCTGGCCCCCGGCGTCGCGACCGGCTCCGGTACCGGACGGGCGGCTCCCGGCACCACCGCTCCGGCCGCCCCCGGCACCGGTCCGACCACTGAGGTCGCCCCCGCCCCCACCCCCGGCACCGGCACCGGCACCGGTCCGACCACTGAGGTCGCCCCCGATACCGCACCGGCCGCTGCCAGCTCCGGCACCGCTCCGACCGCTCCCGGCACCGCACCGGCGGACGTCGACTCCGGGGCCACCGACCGCCCATCCCGACCGAGCGAACCCGACCTGGGGTCCGACTGGTTCGGCCGGCCCGGATGAGCGCCGCCGGATCCCGAGCGAGCCGGGCCCGGACCACCGAGCAGGCCGACCCCTACCCCGCCACCCGCCGGATCCAGGTCCTGGTCGGGGCGGCGCTGGGCAGCATCCTGACCAGCTACCTGATCATGGCGGTGGTGGCGGCTCTCGCCGGAGCCAGCGCGTCCGCCCCGCCGGCGCCGCTGGGCGTGCTCGCCGCCGGCCTGCCGCTCTGGCTGGCCGCGCACCAGGTGCCGATGACGATCGCCGGAGCGCCGCTGGGCGTGCTGCCGCTGCTGCCCACCCTGGGGGTCGCCGCCGTCACCGCCAACTTCGCCGCCGCCGCGCTGGCCAAGCTCGGCGGTCGGTGGGGCGGCGACGCGGCCCGGGTGGTGGCGACCATGGGGGTCGCGCACGCATCGCTCGCCGTGCTGAGCACCGCGCTGCCCACCGAGCCGGTGCGCGCCGAACCGTGGCCGGCCCTGCTCGGTGCCGGACTGGTCGCGGCGGCCGGTGCCGCCCTCGGCGCGCTGCGGGTGGCCGGGGCACCGGACTGGTGGCCACTCGCTCCTCGCTGGGTGCGGGTCGGTCTGGCCGCCGCCGCCACCGGGATCGTCGCGCTGCTGACCGCCGGCGCGTTGTTCCTGGTCGCCGGGCTGGTCGTCGATCTCCGGGCGGTGCACGACGGCTTCGGGCTCCGGCCCGGGTTCGGCCCCGGGATCGGGGTGACCGTGGTGTCGATCTGCTACCTGCCGAACGCCCTGGTCGGCGCCGTGAGCTGGCTGGCCGGGCCCGGCGTGATCATCGGCTCGGCGGTCGCGTCCCCGCTCGGGGTGTCGGTCGGCCCGCTGCCCCCGCTGCCGTTGTTCGCCGCCGTACCGACCAGCGCGCCGCCGGGCTGGGCGGCGGCGGTGTTCGTGTTCCCGGTCATCGCCGGAGTCCTGATCGGGCTCCGCTGCCGGCGGACCGGAGTCGACCCGATGGCCCGGCTGCGCGCCGTCGGGGTCGCCGCGGCTACGGTCGCGCTGGCGTTCGCGCTGGCGGCGGCCCTGGTCAGTGGGCGACTGGCGGCCGGACCGTTCGATCCGGTGGACCTGCCCGCGCTGAGCGGCGCTCTCGCCCTGCTCGGCTGGCTGCTCGTGCCGGCGTCGGTGGCCGCGCTGGTGCCCGCCGAGTTGCTGCCGGGACGGTCGCGCCGGTCGGTCCGGGTCGGCGACCCGCTCCGCTCGGCCCAGGTCACCGACCCGACCGACCGGTACCCGCGGGACCGGCGTGCGCAGTACGAGAACACGCGAGACCGGGACGACCGTGACGACCGGGACCGTGACGACCGGGACCGTGACGACCGGGACCGTGACGACCGGGACCGTGACGAGGACGCGCCGGAGGAGTGGGAGACCGGCGCCGAGGCGCGGGACACGCAAGACCGGGGTGACGACGAACCGGAGGAGCACCGGGACCCCGAACCCGTGGACACGACGGACGCCGACGAGGGCCGCGGGCAGCCCGGCACCGGCGGCCCGTCCGGCGGCCGCGACGCCTGAGCCGGGCCGTCGACCAGCATCGGGCGACCGCGAGCTGGCGTCCGGCATGGCGCGACGGCGTGCGGGCCTCCACCCGGTCGAGGACCACGCGCGCGACCGCCGGACAACGCCTAGGCTGAGCGTGCCGCCGACCGGGATCCCGAGGAGTGACCGCTGAGCACGCCGAACGCCGCGCAGAGCCTGGAACTGCCGGTACCCACCCGCGTCGTCGTCCTGGTCTCGGGGTCGGGCACTCTGCTCCAGGCGTTGCTGGACGCCGCGCGGGACCCCGGTTACCCGGCGCGCGTGGTGGCGGTCGGCGCGGACCGGACCGGCATCGAAGGGCTCGCCCGTGCGGAGCGCGCCGGCGTGCCCGGCTTCGCCGTCGTGCTGAAGGACCACCCGGACCGGGCGAGCTGGAACCGTGCGCTCGCCGCCGAAGTCCGCGCCCACCGGCCCGACCTGGTGGTCAGCGCCGGCTTCATGAAGATCGTGTCGCCGGAGTTCCTGGCCGAGGTCGGCTGCCCGGTGATCAACACGCACCCCGCGCTGCTGCCCGCGTTCCCCGGCGCGCACGCGGTGCGCGACGCCCTGGCGCACGGCGTGACGGTGACCGGCTGCACGGTGCACCTGGTCGACGCCGGAGTGGACACCGGGCCGGTGCTGGCCCAGCGGTCGGTGCCGGTGGAGCCCGGCGACACCGAGCACACGCTGCACGAACGGATCAAGATCGAGGAACGGCGGTTGCTCGTGTCGACGGTGGCCGAACTGGTCGGCCGGGGCACGGGCGCGGCCGGACGAGAGGTGGACGACGCGGTGGGTACAGCGGTGGATTCCGAGCGGCGCGCGGTACGGCGGGCCCTGGTCAGCCTGTACGACAAGGCCGGTCTGGCGGACCTGGTCGCCGGGTTGCACGCCGCCGGGGTGGAGATCGTCTCCACCGGGTCCACCGCGCAGCGGATCGCCGACGCCGGGGTCCCGGTGACCCGGGTCGAGGAGGTCACCGGGTTCCCGGAGTGCCTGGACGGTCGGGTCAAGACACTGCACCCGAAGATCCACGCCGGGCTGCTGGCCGACACCCGCAAATCCGAGCACCTCGACCAGCTCGGTGAGCTGGGTGTCGCCCCGTTCGACCTGCTGGTCAGCAACCTCTACCCGTTCACCGACACGGTCGCCTCCGGGGCCGACCCCGAGGAGTGCGTGGAGCAGATCGACATCGGTGGTCCGGCGATGGTCCGGGCGTCGGCGAAGAACCACGCGAGCGTCGCGGTGCTGGTCGACCCCGCCCGGTACGCCTGGGCGCTGGAGCGGATCGGTGACGGCGGGTTCTCCCTGGCCGACCGCCGAACGCTGGCCGCCGAGGCCTTCCGGCACACGGCCGCCTACGACGTGGCGGTCGCCTCGTGGATGGGCAGCGTGCTCGCCCCCGACGGCGCCGGGGCCGAGGCCGAGGCGAACGGGGCCGGTCTCCCGTCCTGGGTCGGTGCCACCTGGGACCGCCGCGCCGGCCTGCGATACGGGGAGAACCCGCACCAGGCCGCCGCGCTCTACGTCGGCACCGGCGACTCCGGCGGGCTGGCCGACGCCGAGCAGCTGCACGGCAAGGAGATGTCGTACAACAACTACGTCGACTCCGACGCCGCCTGGCGGGCGGCGCACGACCACGACTCTCCCTGCGTGGCGATCATCAAGCACGCCAACCCCTGCGGTATCGCCGTGGCCACCGCCGAGGCGGACGGCGGCGCCGCCATCGCCGAGGCGCACCGGAAGGCCCACGAGTGCGACCCGGTGAGCGCGTTCGGCGGGGTGATCGCCGCCAACCGTGAGGTCAGCGTGGCCATGGCGGAGCAGGTGGCGGAGGTCTTCACCGAGGTGGTGGTAGCTCCCTCCTACGCGGACGGCGCGCTCGAGGTGCTGGCCCGGAAGAAGAACGTCCGGGTGCTGAAGGTCGCCGGCCGCCCCGGACTCGGCGCGGAGATGCGTCAGATCAGCGGAGGCCTGCTGATCCAGCGGCGGGACCTCGTCGATGCGCCCGGCGACGACCCGGCGAAGTGGGCCCTGGCCACCGGCGAGCCGGTGGAGCCCGCGATCCTGGCCGACCTGGTGTTCGCCTGGCGGGCCTGCCGTGCGGTGAAGTCGAACGCGATCCTGCTGGCCCGGGACGGGGCCACGGTGGGTGTGGGCATGGGGCAGGTGAACCGGGTGGACGCGGCACGGCTCGCCGTCGCGCGCGCGGGGGACCGGGTGGCGGGCTCGGTGGCCGCGTCGGATGCGTTCTTCCCGTTCCCCGACGGCCTGGAGACGCTGCTCGAGGCGGGTGTTCGGGCGGTCGTCCAGCCGGGTGGGTCGGTGCGCGACGAGCTGGTGATCGCCGCCGCGGCCGCCGCGGGCGTCCCGCTGTACCTGACCGGTACCCGGCACTTCGCGCACTGAGCCGACCCGCCGGCCGACCTGCCGGCCGACCCGGGTAGCGCGCGAGGAGGCGCGGCCCGGGGCGACCGATCCGGCCCTTGACTTCCCGTCGATCCATGCGGATAGTCTGTTCGAACGTTTGTTCGAAGTCAAGGGTGGGGTGTTCGAACGCGCCCCCGGTCGAGTTCTGTGAGGTGTCGTGGTCGGCTCGCTGGTGGAGGATCGGTCCGCGCGGTGGGAGCGGGCCAGGGCGCTGCTGGGTGCCTCGGCGCTGCTGGGTGCCTCCCGCTCGGGGCCGTCGCGCGCCCGTCCGGAGCCGCCGGGCGGGTCCCGGCGGGGGCCGCTGCCGGTGGCCGGGCCGCTGCGGCCGCTGCTGCCCGGCGGGGCCCTGCGCCGGGGTGGCACCGTGGCCGTCGACCGGTCGGTGGCGCTGGTGCTCGCGCTGCTCGCCGAGGCATCCGCCGACGGGGCGTGGTGCGCGCTGGTCGGGCTGCCGGAGATTGGTCTGGTGGCGGCCGACGAGGCCGGGTTGGAGCTGTCCCGGCTCGCGCTGGTGGCCGAGCCCGGGCTCGAGCTGGTCGGGGTCACCGCCGCGCTGCTGGACGGGTTGGACCTGGTGGTGGTGGCCGGGGGTGAGCGGCTCCCGGCAGGCGCCCGGCAGCGGTTGGCCGCCCGGGCCCGTCAGGCGGGTTCGGTGCTGCTCCCGGTCGGTCCGTGGCCGGGCGCCGACGTCCGGCTGGCGATCGAGGGTGGCCGCTGGTCCGGCCTCGCGGGCGCCGGGGCCGGTCGGCTGCGGGATCGCCGGGTGCGGCTACGGGCCGGTGGTCGGGGCGCGGCGCACCGGGAGCGCTCGGTCGAGGTGCTGCTACCCGGTCCGGACGGTCGAGCGGTCGCGTTCCCGACCCGGTCGGACAGACTTCCGGACGGGTTCCCGGCGCGGGCGGTCGGCGGGCTCCCGGCCCCGGCGGACAGACTCTCGGCGCGGGCGGTCGGCGGGCTCCCCGCTTCGGCGGACGGGCCCCCGGAATGGGCGGGCGAGCCGGTGGCGCCCGTCCGGGAGGCGTCCTGACATGGACGGGACGGCCGCGCCCCGGGTGCTCGCGCTGTGGTGTCCGGACTGGCCGGTGGTCGCCGCGACCGCCGAGGCGGGGGTGCCCGCGCACCGTCCGGCGGCCGTGGTCGCGGCCAACCGGGTGCTGGCCTGCACCGCGCCGGCCCGCGCCTACGGGGTGCGCCGGGGGTTGCGGCGGCGGGAGGCGCAGGCGCGCTGCCCGGAGCTGGCGGTGCTGCCCGCCGACCCGGGGCGGGACGCCCGGGCGTTCGAGCGGGTCGCGGTGGCGGTCGAACGGCTGGCGCCCGGGGTGGAGGTGGTCCGGCCCGGGTTGGTGGCGCTGCCGGCCAAGGGGCCGGTCCGCTACTTCGGTGGCGACCTCCCGGCCGCCGAGCGGCTGGTCGACCAGGTCGCCGCCGAGGCCGGGGTGGAGAGCCAGGTCGGCATCGCGGACGGCCTGTTCGGGGCCGTCCTGGCCGCCCGGCGCGCGGTCGCGGTCGAGCCCGGCGACACCCCGAGGTTCCTCGCCCGGCTGCCGATCGAGGAGTTGGATCGGGATCCGGACGTGGATCGTGCCGAGCTGGTCAGCCTGCTGCGCCGGCTCGGTCTGCTCAACCTCGGGTCGTTCGCCGCGCTCCCGGCGGCCGACGTGGCCTCCCGGTTCGGCGCCGACGCGGTGCTGGCCCACCGGTTGGCCCTCGGTCTGGACCCGCGCCCGCCGGCCCGGCGTGAGGTGGCGGAGGAGCCGGCCGTCTCGGTGGAGTTCGATCCGCCGGTCACCCGGGTCGACGCGGCGGCGTTCGCCTCCCGGTCCCTCGCCGACCGGCTGCACGCGCTGCTCGCCGGCCGGGGGTTGGCCTGCACCCGGCTGGGCATCCGCGCGCGGACCCTGGACGGGGCCGAGCTGGTCCGGGTCTGGCGGTGCGCCGAGCCGCTCACCCCGTCCGGCACGGTCGACCGGGTGCGCTGGCAGCTCGACGCCTGGCTCACCCGGGCCCGGGTGAACGGGGCCACCGGCGGCCCGGGTGGCGTCACGACGCTGACCCTGTCCGGCGAGGAGGTGGTGCCGGCCGGGGCGTTGCAGTTGGGCCTGTGGGGCGAGGTCGGGGTGGCCGACGAGCGGGCCGGGCGGGCGCTGGTCCGGGTGCAGGCGCTGCTCGGGCCGGAGGGGGTGTGCACGGCCGTGCTGGGCGGGGGGCGTGATCCGGGGGAGCGGGTCCGGCTGGTGCCCTGGGGCGACGAACGGGCCGGCGGTGAGGAGCCCGGCGGCACGCCCACCGACTCCCGGACCCCCGCGCAGGCCCGGTCGTGGCCGGGGCGGTTGCCGGCCCCCTCGCCCACCACGGTGCCGGCCCGGCCGGCCCCGGTCGAGGTGCTGGACGGGGCCGGGCGCCCGGTCCGGATCGACGAGCGGCAGCTGATCGGCGCCGCTCCCGCCTGGGTACTGGTGGACGGCGGCCGGGCCCGCCCGGTGACCGGCTGGGCCGGGCCGTGGCCGGTCGACCAGCGCTGGTGGGACGCCGAGGCCGGCTGGCGGGGTTGCCGGCTGCAGGTGGTGCTGGGCGAGGGCGCCGGCGGCCCCGGCGGTGCCGGCGCCGTCGGTCGCGACGGCCACGCGGATGACGCCGAGGAGGCGTTGCTGCTGGTCTGCCGGGAGGGGGAGCGGTGGACGCTGGCCGGACGCTACGACTGAGCGCGGTCCCGGCCTCGAGCAGCGGCCGGGCCGGCCCCGGGGGTCAGCCGCGTCGCGGGTCCGCGCCGGCCTCCTTGACCAGGTGGTCTCCCACCTCGAGCTCCTTCCACAGCGCGCGGTCCACCCGGACCCGCATCGTCGATCCGTCGTCCACCCGCACCTTCAGCCGCCGGTACAGGTTCGAGCCGTCGAGCAGCACGCGCGACTTCTTGACGACCGTTCCCGTCCAGACGTCCCGTTCGGTCATGCCCACCTCCTGGAGTGTGTCCGTCCCCGGCACCTTATCAACGATAAGCAAGGTGATATCCCGGTCGGTACAGTCACGCCATGCCCCGAGCCCGTCCGCCGCTGGACCGGCGGACCATCGTCGCGGCGACGATCGAGACCCTCGACGAGCGTGGGCTCGACGGGCTGTCCAGCCATGCCGTCGCCGCCCGGCTCGGCGTGAAGCAGCCCGCGCTCTACCACCACTTCCGGGACAAGGCCGAGCTGCTGGCCGCCGCGGCCGCCGAGGTGCTCGACCGCTGGCACACCGCGCGGCTGCCCGAGCCCGGCGAGGCCTGGGACGCCTTCCTGCTGCGCAACGCCCGTAGCATGCGTCGCGCGCTGCTCGCCGTCCGCGACGGCGCCCGGCTGGTCGCCTCGGCCGGACCCCGGGCTCCCAACCTGGCCAACGCGGTCGCCCAGGTGGCCCACCTCGAAGCTCAGGGCTTCAGTGGCCCGGACGCGGTCCTGGCCTTCATCGCCGTCACCCGCTACACGATCGGATCGACGCTGGAGCAGCAGTCGGCCCGGGACGGCAACGTCATCGTCGTCCCGCGCGCGGGTGGGCCCGACGGCGCCGACCATCTGGCCCGCATCGCCGACGTGCTCGCCGGGTTGGGGTCGGAGCACGAGTTCGAGGTCGGGCTCGCGGCCCTCGTGCGCGGGCTGGCTCCCGCGCGCGCCGCGCCTTCGTCCGGGGTTGCGCCTTCGTTCGGGGGTGCGCCGCCCGACCGGTGAACGACCGCCGGCGCAAAGTGTCGGACCGCGCTGCTAGCATCGAACGTATGTTCGAGAGAATCAACTGACCGGTGGGCTTCAACAACCCGGACATCAGCTGGGACGAGCTGGAGCGGGTGCTGTCCGGCACCGGCCCGCCCCCGCCGGCCGCCACCGGGCCGGACGGCGAGCCGATCGGTGACGGGGGCGACAGTCCGGCCTGGTCCCGCAGGCGCGAGCCCTACCGGGCTCCCGAGCGCGTCGCGCCGAGAACCGAGGTGCCCTACGCCGAGCTGCACTGCCACTCCAACTTCAGCTTCCTGGACGGGGCCAGCCACCCGGAGGAGCTGGCCGAGCAGGCGCACCGGTTGGGGCTGGAGGCGATCGCGCTCACCGACCACGACGGTATGTACGGGGTGGTCCGGTTCGCCGAGGCGGCCACCGCGCTGGGCATCGGCACGGTGTTCGGCGCCGAGCTCAGCCTGGATCTGCCCGGCCCGCAGAACGGGGTGCCCGACCCGGTGGGCAGCCACCTGCTCGCCCTGGCCCGCGACCCGGCGGGCTACGGCGCGCTGTGCCGCACGATCAGCACCGCCCAGCTGGACGGCCGGGAGAAGGGGCGGCCGGTCTACCGGCTCGACCGGGTGGTCGCCGATCTCGCCGGGCACGTGGTGGTGCTGACCGGTTGCCGCAAGGGCGCGGTCCGCCGGGCGCTGGCCGAGGACGGGCCGGCGGCGGCCGCCCGGGAGCTGCGCCGCCTGGTCGAGTGGTTCGGGGCGGACAACGTGGTCGTGGAGCTCACCGATCACGGGCTGCCCACCGACAGCGAGCGCAACGACGCCCTGGCCGGGCTGGCCCGCGATGCCGGCCTACCGGTGGTGGCCACCAACGCGGTGCACCACGCCACCCCCCAGGGCTACCCGCTGGCCACCGCGCTGGCCGCGGTCCGGGCCCGCCGGGGGCTCGACGACATCGACGGCTGGCTGCCGGCCACCGGTGCCGCCCACCTGCGCAGCGGCGCCGAGATGGCCGCCCGGTTCGAGGCGCGCTACCCGGGTGCGGTCGCCCGGGCCGCCGCGCTGGGCCGGGAGCTGGCCTTCGAGCTGCGCCTGGTGGCCCCGGAGCTGCCGCCGTTCACCGACCGGCGCGGGCGGTCCGAGGCCGAGCAGCTGATCGAGCGGACCATGCGGGGGGCGGCGCAGCGGTACGGCAGTCACGCGGAGTACAGCGAGGCCCTGGAGATGATCGACCACGAGCTGGAGATCATCAAGCAGAAGAACTTCCCCGGCTACTTCCTGATCGTGCACGACATCGTCCAGTTCTGTCGGGAGCAGAACATCCTCTGCCAGGGCCGGGGCTCGGCGGCCAACTCGGCGGTCTGCTACGCGCTGGGCATCACGAACGTGGACGCGGTCAAGCACGGGCTGCTGTTCGAGCGGTTCCTGTCCCCGGCCCGGGACGGCTACCCGGACATCGACCTGGACATCGAGTCCGGCCGCCGCGAGGAGGTGATCCAGTACGTCTACCGGAAGTACGAGCGCACGCACACCGCGCAGGTGGCCAACGTGATCACCTACCGGCCCCGGTCGGCGGTCCGGGACATGGCCAAGGCGCTCGGGTTCTCCCCCGGGCAGCAGGACGCCTGGAGCAAGCAGATCGACCGCTGGGGCCCGAGGGTCGGGGCGGCCGGTGCCCCGACCGGCCCGGAAGACGATCCCGAAGGGCCTCCGGAGGCCGTCCTGGCACTGGCCGACCAGCTGCTCGGTTTCCCCCGCCACCTGGGCATCCACTCCGGTGGCATGGTGATCTGTGATCGGCCGGTGTCCGAGGTGGTGCCGGTGGAGTGGGCCCGGATGGCCGATCGCAGCGTCGTGCAGTGGGACAAGGACGACTGCGCCGCCGCCGGGCTGGTCAAGTTCGACCTGCTCGGGCTGGGCATGCTCACCGCGCTGCACAAGATGATCGACCTGGTCGCGGCGTTCCACGGTGAGACGGTCGAGCTGCACGAGCTGGACCAGGCCGACCCGAAGGTGTTCGACATGCTGTGCGCCGCCGATTCGGTCGGGGTGTTCCAGGTGGAGTCCCGGGCGCAGATCGCCACCCTGCCCCGGCTGCGGCCGCGCCGCTTCTACGACCTGGCGGTCGAGGTCGCGCTGATCCGTCCCGGGCCGATCCAGGGCGGGTCGGTGCACCCCTACATCCGGCGGCGCAGCGGGCAGGAGGATCCGGTCTACGACCACCCGCTGCTGGAGAAGGCCCTGGAACGGACCCTGGGGGTGCCGCTGTTCCAGGAGCAGCTGATGCAGATCGCGGTGGACGTGGCTGGGTTCTCCGCCGCCGACGCCGACGAGCTGCGCCGCGCGATGGGGTCCAAGCGCTCGACGGAGAAGATGGAGCGGCTGCGCGAGCGGTTCTACGCCGGCATGGCGGCCAACGGCATCACCGGCGAGGTGGCTACCAAGATCTTCCAGAAGATGGTGGCCTTCGCCAACTTCGGCTTCCCGGAGAGCCACTCGATCAGCTTCGCCTCGCTGGTCTACGCCAGCTCCTGGTTCAAGCTCTACTACCCGGCCGCGTTCTGCGCCGCGTTGCTGAACTCCCAGCCGATGGGCTTCTACTCACCCAGCTCGCTGACCGCCGACGCCCGCCGGCACGGGGTCCGGGTGCGCGGGCCGGACGTCAACCTCTCCGCCGCCGACGCGAGCCTGGAGGACGATCCCGACAGCGCCGGCGGCGCGGCGGTCCGGCTCGGCCTGGCCGGGGTGCGCACGGTGGGCGACGACCTGGCCGGCCTCATCGAGGCGGAGCGTGCGGCGGGCGGCCCGTACGCCGACCTGGCCGACCTGGCCCGGCGGGTACGGCTGTCCGTGCCGCAGGCCGAGGCGCTGGCCACCGCCGGGGCCTTCGGCTGCTTCGACGTCGACCGGCGCGGGGCGTTGTGGGCGGCCGGTGTGGTGGCGGCCCAGCGGCCGACCCACATCCCGGGCACCGAGGTCGGGCTGCACGCGCCGCCGCTGCCCGGGATGACCGAGGCCGAGGTGACCATCGCCGACGTCTGGGCCACCGGGATCAGCCCGGACAGCCACCCCGTCGTGCACCTGCGGGACGTCCTCGACGGGCAGGGGGCGCGGCGGATCAACGGTCTGTCCGGGGTGGAGGCCGGCAGCCGGATCCGGGTCGGCGGCCTGGTGACGCACCGGCAGCGGCCGGCCACCGCCGGCGGGGTCACCTTCCTGAACCTGGAGGACGAGACCGGCATGCTCAACGTGGTGTGCTCGCCGGGGCTGTGGGCCCGGTACCGCAAGGTGGCGATGGGTGCCGCCGCCCTGATGGTGCGCGGGCGGTTGGAGCGCAGCCCGGAGGGCGTGCTCAACCTGGTCGCCGACCGGCTCGACCGGCTGTCGCTGAAGGTGCCGATCAAGTCCCGGGACTTCCGGTGACCGGGCCCGCGATGTCCCGGGAGGTGACATCGTTCACCCGGCGCATCCGCCGCCCGGGGCGATCCGGCCGGCGATGGCACGATGGGTCTGATGGTCACCGAAGATGTCGATCACGCCACGCAGGTGGTCGGGTTGAGCCGGGGGCTCGGGCTGCTCTTCGCGTTCCTCGCCGGTACCGCCATCCCCGCGCAGGCCCGGATCAACTCCGCGCTGGCCGCCCGGCTGCACGACGGCCTGGTCGCGGCCCTGATCTCGTTCGGGACCGGGTTGCTGCTGCTCGCGCTCCTGGCCCTGGCGCTCCCGGCGCTGCGCCGGGGGCTGCGCCGGATCCGGGACGCGGCGCGTTCGGGGACGTTGCGCTGGTGGCACTTCACCGGCGGGCTCTGCGGCGCGCTGCTGGTCGCCTCGCAGGGGCTGACCGTCGGCGTGCTCGGGGTGGCGGTGTTCACCGTCGCGGTGGTCGGCGGGCAGATCGGCAGCTCGCTGGTCATGGACCGGCTCGGGGTGGCCCCGGGTGGGCCGCAACGGGTCACCGCGCAGCGGCTGGTCGGGGCACTGCTGGCGGTGGCCGCGGTCGGGCTGGCCGTGTCCGACCGGCTCGCGCACCCGGCCGGGCTGGCGCTGGCCGTGCTGCCGCTGCTGGCCGGTATCGCCGCGGCCTGGCAGCAGGGGGTGAACGGCCGTGTCGGGGTGGCGGCCCGGGCGGACGAGACCCGGAGCCTGCTGGTGTCCACCTTGCCCGCGACCCTGCTCAACTTCGCCACCGGTACCGCCGCGCTGGCCGCCGTGGCGCTGGTCGGGGTGCTGCGACACGGGCCTCCGGCCGCGCCGCCCGCCCAGCTCTGGTACTACCTCGGCGGCCCGATCGGGATGGCGTTCATCGCCGCCATGGTCGTGCTGGTCCGGCACATCGGGGTGCTGCTGCTCGGCCTGGGCATGGTGGCGGGGCAGCTGGTCGCCTCGGTGCTGCTCGACCTGCTGGTGCCGACCGGTGGCCACCCGCTCACCGCCGTCGCGATCACCGGCACCGCACTGACCCTGGTGGCCGCCGCGATCGCGGCCTGGCCGGCCCGGACCCGGCCTTCCGGGAGCTGACCACGCGGGTCGCGCGGTGGTCGCCCGGGCGTGGGGCGGGCTGTGCGGGCCGGGTCGCCGAGATGCGAGGATGAAGCCGTGACCGCGACGATTCTGGACGGCAAAGCCACCCTGGAGATCATCCTCGACGAGCTGCGGGGCCGGATCGAGGCGCTGCGCGAGCGCGGTGTCGTGCCCGGGTTGGGCACCGTGCTGGTCGGTGACGACCCGGGGTCGCACTCGTACGTGCGGGGCAAGCACCGGGACTGCGCGAAGGTCGGGATCACGTCCATCCAGCGTGAGCTGCCCGCCGACGCCACCCAGGCGCAGGTGGAGGCGGTGGTCGACGAGCTGAACGCCGATCCGGCCTGCACCGGCTACATCATCCAGCTGCCACTGCCGGACCACCTCGACTCCGGGGCCCTGCTGGAGCGGATCGACCCGGACAAGGACGCCGACGGCCTGCACCCGGTCAGCCTGGGCCGGCTGGTGCTGATGGAGAACGGCCCGCTGCCCTGCACCCCGCGCGGGATCGTCGATCTGCTGCGCCGCTACGACGTGCCGCTGCGCGGGGCCCGGGTCACCGTGGTCGGCCGGGGCGTCACGGTGGGCCGCCCGCTGGGGCTGCTGCTCACCCGGCGGTCGGAGAACGCCACGGTGACGTTGTGCCACACCGGCACCAAGGACCTGGCCGAGGAGGTGCGCCGGGCCGACATCGTGGTCGCGGCGGCCGGGGTCACCGGGCTGATCACCGCCGACATGGTCAGGCCGGGCGCGGCGGTGCTGGACGTCGGCGTCACCCGCACCGACGCCGGCCTGGTCGGTGACGTGGCGCCGGAGGTCCGGGAGGTGGCCGGGTTCCTGGCGCCGATGCCGGGCGGGGTGGGTCCGATGACCCGGGGGATGCTGCTGGCCAACGTCGTCGAGGCCGCCGAACGCGGTCTCACCGCCGAGTAGCGACCGTGGCCACACCGGGCGGACGGGCGCGGGCACGCGGGCGGCGGCACCGGTCGACCGAGCGGTTGCCCCCGCAGTTCCCGATGCTCGTGGTGATGCTGATCGCCGGGGTCGGGTTCCTCCGGATCCTGGCCGAGCACTGGCGGCAGGGCACCACGCTGATCGGGGCGTCGTTGCTGGTGGCCGGGATCATCCGGGCGCTGCTGCCGCAGGACCGGGCCGGGCTGCTGGCCGTGCGCAGCCAGGCCATGGACGTGCTGTGCTACCTCGTGCTCGGGATGCTGGTGGTGGTGCTGGCCTCCACCGTGCCCCGGCTGCCGTTCGTCGTGCAGTAGGCCACGATCCGGTTGGGACGTCACCGGATCGGGAAGGTTCGCGCATGAACGAACTCGCCCGCCACCTCGACGCCGAGGATGCCGAGGCCCGCACCACGGTGATCGTGGACTGCCTGGTCGAGGCGTTCGCCGATCTGATGGCGGCCGACCCGCACGCCTTCCGGGTCAAGTTCCGCAAGATGGCGGCCGACCCGTTCGCCTTCTACCGGGGCAGCGCCTGCCTGTTCTACGCCGACGTGGTCCGGCTCGACGACCCCTGGGGTGACGACCGGACGAGCCGCGTCTGGATCCAGGGTGACCTGCACGCGGAGAACTTCGGCACCTACATGGACGGCGACGGGGTGCTGATCTTCGACGTCAACGACTTCGACGAGGCCTACCTCGGGCCCTTCACCTGGGACCTGCGGCGGCTGGTGGCCAGCGTGGCGCTGCTGGGCTGGCGCAAGGCGATCTCCGACGACGACATCGCCGGGCTGGTCCGCCGCTATGCCGAGGCCTACCTCGACCAGGTGCGCCGGTTCGTGCACACCGACCGTGACCAGGAGTTCTCGCTGCGGCTGGAGAACACCGACGGTGTGGTGCACGACGCCCTGCAGACCGCCCGGCTCAGCCGCCGGGCCGACCTGCTGGAGTCGATCACCGAACTGGACGGCTACCGGCGCGAGTTCAAGGCCGGACCCGGGGTCCGGCGGCTGGAGGACGGGGAACGGGACGAGGTCACGCGGGCGTTCCAGCGGTACCTGGAGACCATCCCCGAGCAGAAAAGGCTGCGCGGGGTGGCGTACACGGTGAACGACGTGGTGGGCCGCAGCGGGTTCGGCATCGGCAGCGCCGGGCTGCCGGCGTACAACGTGCTGATCGAGGGCCCGAACCAGGCGCTGGACAACGACATCGTGCTGTCCATGAAGCAGGGCAACGTGGCGGCCGCCTCCCGGGTGGTCACCGACGACCGGATCACCGGGTACTTCGAGCATCACGGGCACCGGACGGCGGTGTCCCAGCGCGCGCTGCAGGCGCACGCCGACCCGCTGCTGGGCTACACCGAGCTGGGCGGGGTCGGGTACGTGGTGCGGGAGCTGTCGCCCTACGAGGCCGACCTGGACTGGTCGGAGCTCACCGAACCGGCCGACATGGCCCCGGTGCTGGAGTACCTGGGTCGGGCGACGGCCAAGGCGCACTGCGTCTCCGACGCCGACTCGGACACCTCGCTGGTGGACTTCCAGGTGGAGGATGCGATCTCGGGCGTGGTGGGGGAGCGGGACGCGGAGTTCCTCGACGACCTGGCCGGGTTCGCGCACGACTACGCCGAGATCGTCCGGGAGGACCACCGGCTGTTCGTCGAGGCCTTCCGGGAAGGCCGCATCCCCGGCGTCGACGCCACCGACTAGGGCGACTCCGCCGATTAGGGCGATGCCACCGACTAGGGGGACTCCGTCGCGTAGAGGGTCCGGACCAGATCCTCGATCGAGGGCTCGGCGACGGTGAGGTCGCGGACCTCGTAACGGCCGCTCACCTGGGCGATCAGCGCGGCGGCGGTCGTCACGGCCGGGTCGAAGCGCAACCGTTGGCGCAGGCCGCCCGCCTCGACCGCCACGTCGCGCACACCGGGCAGCCCGGTCGGCGCCGGGGCCGGTTCGACCAGCTCGACCACCAGCTCCCGGGAGCCGGCGAAGCGTCGTCGCAGGGCGGCCAGGTCGTCGTCCACCAGCACCCGGCCCTGGTCGATGACGACCACCCGCCGGCACAGCCGCTCCACGTCGGGCAGGTCGTGGGTGGTCAGCAGCAGGGTCACCTCGCCCCGGGCGTTCACCGAGGACAGGTACTGGCGCAGCCGCTCCTTGCTGGTCAGGTCGAGCCCGATGGTCGGCTCGTCGAGCACCAGCAGGTCGGGCGCGGGCAGCAGCGCCGCCGCCACCTCGCCGCGCATCCGCTGGCCGAGGGACAGCTGCCGCACCGGGGTGCCGAGGAAACCGGCCATGTCCAGCAGCTCGACGCACTCGTCCAGCCGGGAGCGGACCACGGCGAGGGCCAGCCGGTGGATCGCGGCCTGCAGCTCGAAGCTGTCGCGCAGCGGCAGGTCCCACCACAGCTGGCTGCGCTGACCGAAGACCACGCCGATCCGCCGGGCCAGCGCCCGGCGCTCGCGCACCGGATCCAGCCCGCACACCGTGGCGCGCCCGGCGGTGGGCACCAGTACCCCGGTCAGCATCTTGATCGTGGTCGACTTGCCGGCCCCGTTCGGGCCGAGGAAGCCGACGGCCTCGCCGGGCTCGACCCGCATCGTCACGTCCTGGACGGCGGTGATCCGCCGCCGGCGCAGCCGCGCGCCGACCAGGAAGTCCCGGCGCAGCCCCTCGGTCTCGATGATCACGCTCAGGACCCCGTCCCCTGGTAGTGCCGTACCCCGGAGCGCCAGACCAGCCCCGCCACCCCGACCGCCGCGACCGCCACCAGCGGCCCGCACCAGGACAGCGCCCCCGGCAGGCCCAACGGGTCCGGCCGGCCGAGCAGCCCGAGCGCGGGGAAGTACGCGACGAACGCCGAGGGCACCACGAAGCAGAGCACCCGCCGCAGCCACGGACCGTAGACGGTGATCGGGTACGAGGTGGCGAAGCTGGAGCCGTAGGTGAACGCGTTCGCCACCTCACTGCCGTCCACCAGCCAGAACGACACCGCGTTCGTCGCCACGAAGATCGCGCCGATGATCACCGTGCCGACCGGTGGCGCGGTCACCGCGAGCAGCACCGTCCACGGCGTCCAGTCCGGGGCCACCGTGGCCAGGGCCCAGACGTACACCCCGAACCCCACGGCCACCCGCCCGGTCCGGCGCAGCGCCACGTCCAGGGTGAGCAGCTGGGCCAGGGTGTTCAGCGGGCGCAGCAGCAGGACGTCGAACTCGCCGGTCCGGATCTGCACCGGCAGCTCCTCGACCGCGCCCGCCAGCAGGTCGGCCAGCCCGAACGCGGTGGCCGCGAGACCGTACATCAGGAGCACCTCGGGGCCGGAGAACCCGCCGAGGGTGCGGACCTGGGTGAACAGCACCAGGATGACCACCAGCTCGATGCCCTGGGCGAGCAGCTGGGCCAGCACGTCCAGCCCGAAGGACGTCCGGTAGGCCAGCTGGCCGCGCAACCGGGACACGATGATGCGCAGGTACACCCGCGTCATCCGCCCTGCACCACCAGTCGCCGGGACCCGAGGGCCAGCACCACCCGCCCGGCGAGCAACAACACCAGAGCCCAGAACAGCTGGTGGGCGAGCAGCGTGGCCACGGACCCGCGCTCGGTGAACACGTCGATCGGGCTCTGGAACAGCGCGGGGAACGGCGTCCACCACAGCACGGTGCGCGCCCAGTCCGGGAACCAGGCCAGCGGGAGCACCAGCCCGCACAGCACCCCGCTGGCCGCGCCCCACAGCGAGAGCACCCCGCGCGCGTCGAGCAGCCAGAACGCGCTGGCGTTGAGCAGGAACCGGATGCCGAAGCTGGCCACCACGGCCAGCGCCACCGACACCCCGAAGAGCACCCAGGTCACCCCGTGCGCGGGCCAGCGGAAGCCGAACACCAGCGCGCCGAAGGCGGCCGGGGGCAGCAGCCGGGTGAGCACCGCGAACCCGGCCCGGCCCAGGTCACCGGCCAGCAGTGCGGCCTGCAGGTCCCAGGGCCGGCCGAGGTCGACCACGACGTCGCCGGTGCGGATGCGCCGGGACATCTCCGAGTCGCCCCAGAGCATGACCACGGTGATCAGCCCCTGGCCGAGCCACACGAAGGTCACGGCGGTGGCCACGTCGTACCCGGCCACCGTGCCCCGCTCGGCCAGCACGGCGACCAGCACGGCGGTCCGCAGCAAGCCGAAGACGCAGTTGGTGGTCAGCCCGGCCAGGGTGGCCTGGCGGTAGGTGGAGTACCGGCGGAACCCGGCGCGGACCAGCCGCAGGTACAACACGGAGATCTACAGTACGGCCCGCCGCCCGTGAGTGGTTAGTAGCGCTATAGCACCACTAACCACTCACGGGGCGGGTCAGAAGCCGTCGATGGCGGCGTTCAGGGTGGCGCTGGGGCGCATGACCTCGTCGGTCTTGCCGCGGTCCACGTAGTAGTAGCCGCCCAGGTCGACCGGCTTGCCCTGCACGGCGGCCAGCTCCCCGACGATCTTCTCCTCGTCCTCGGCCAGCCGCGAGGCCAGCGGCTTGAACAGCTCGGCGGCGGCGGGGTCGTCCGACTGCTGAGCCAGCGCCTGCGCCCAGTACAGGGCCAGGTAGAAGTGGCTGCCCCGGTTGTCCAGCTCGTTGACCTTGCGGGACGGCGAGCGGCCCTCCTCGAGCACCCGCCCGGTGGCGGCGTCGAGGGTGACCCCGAGCAACCTCGCCCGGGCATTGTCCTTCTTGTCGCCGAGGAACTCGAAGGACACGGCCAGGGCCAGGAACTCACCGAGCGAGTCCCAGCGCAGGTGGTTCTCCTTGACCAGCTGCTGCACGTGCTTGGGCGCCGACCCGCCGGCTCCGGTCTCGAACAGCCCGCCGCCCTGCATCAGCGGCACGATGGACAGCATCTTGGCGCTGGTGCCCAGCTCCAGGATGGGGAACAGGTCGGTCAGGTAGTCCCGCAGCACGTTGCCGGTCACCGCGATGGTGTCGTCGCCCTTGCGGGCTCGCTCCAGGGTGTACCGGGTGGCCTCGGCGACCGGGAGGATCTCGATGGTCAGTCCGGAGATGTCGTGCTGGGGCAGGTAGGCCCGCACCTTGCGGATCACCTGGGCGTCGTGGCCCCGGGTCTGGTCGAGCCAGAACACCGCCGGGGCACCCGTCGCCCGGGCCCGCTCCACGGCCAGCCGCACCCAGTCCCGGATCGGGGCGTCCTTGGTCTGGCAGGCCCGCCAGATGTCCCCGGGCTCGACGGTGTGCGAGAGCAGGGTCATCCCCGAGGCCGCGACCACCACCCGCACGGTGCCCGCCGCCGAGATCTCGAAGGTCTTGTCGTGGCTGCCGTACTCCTCGGCCTTCTGCGCCATCAGGCCCACGTTCGGGGTGGTGCCCATGGTGGTCGGGTCGAACGCGCCGTGCTCGCGGCAGTGCGCCACGGTCTCGGCGTACAGCGCGGCGTAGGAGGAGTCCGGGATGACGTACTTGGTGTCCTGCTGCGCGTCGTCGGCGTTCCACATCTGCCCCGAGGAGCGGATGGCCGCCGGCATCGAGGCGTCGATGATGACGTCGCTGGGCACGTGCAGGTTGGTGATGCCGCGGCTGGAGTCGACCATGGCCAGCCGGGGGCCGTTGTCGTAGGCGGCGGCGATGGCCGCCTCGATGGCCTCCTTCTTGTCCGCCGGCAGCTTGCCCAGGGCGGTGATCACGCTGGCCAGACCGTCGTTGGGGTCGGCGCCCACGCTCGCCAGGTCGTCGCCGAACTCGGCGAACACGTCCTTGAAGTACGCCTTCACCGCGTGCCCGAAGATGATCGGGTCGGACACCTTCATCATGGTGGCCTTGAGGTGCACGGAGAACAGCACGCCCTTGGCCTCGGCGTCGGCCACCTGCGCGGCCAGGAACTCCCGCAGCGGCGCCCGGCGCATCACCGCCGCGTCGACGATCTCGTCGGCCAGGACCGGCAGCTTCTCCTTGAGCACGGTGATCGTGCCGTCCGGGGCCACGTGCTCGATGCGCAGGGTGGTGTCGGCGTCGATGGTCACCGAGGTCTCGGAGTGCCGGAAGTCGCCGTCGTCCATGGTGGAGACGTGCGAGGCGGAGTCGTGTGACCAGGCGCCCATGGAGTGCGGGTGCTTGCGGGCGAAGCTCTTCACCGAGGCGGGGGCCCGGCGGTCGGAGTTGCCCTCGCGCAGCACCGGGTTGACCGCGCTGCCCTTGACGGCGTCGTAGGCGGTACGGGCCGCCTTCTCCGCGTCGGTGGACGGGTTCTCCGGGTAGTCCGGCACCTCGTAGCCGGCGCCCTGGAGCTCGGCGACCGCCGCCTTGAGCTGCGGGATGGACGCGCTGATGTTCGGCAGCTTGATGATGTTCGCGTCCGGGGTCTTGGCCAGCTCGCCCAGCTCGCCCAGCGAGTCCGGGGCCAGGTCGAACGCGGCCAGGATGCGCCCGGCCAGGGAGATGTCGCGGGTCTCGACGTCCACCCCGGCCTTCTTCGCGAAGGCCTCGATGACCGGCAGGAAGGAGTGGGTGGCGAGCGCCGGTGCCTCGTCGGTGTAGGTGTAGATGACCTTCATCGCTGCTTCTGACCTGCCTGTTGTCTGTGCACGGACCGGAGGATCGAGTGCCGCCCGGAGAACGGACCCCTGCCGACACGCTATCGGTGCCCACCCCGAACGGCGCGTCCGGACACGGTCGAACCGGTACCGTCACACTCGGTAGCGACTAGGGAGTCGGGGATGGTCGGATTCGTAGACGGCTGGCTGGCCAAGCGGCGCGAGGTGCACTGGTCGCGGCGGTGGCCGTTCGCCGTCATACTCGGCGTGTTGCTGGGCATCTCGGCCCTGCTCGGCAAGGGCACGCTCGCCACCGACGGGCTCGTGTCCCCGTGCCAGATGACCGTGGTGAACACCGACCTGCTGCCGGTCCGCGACGAGCCGGACGCCTCGGTCCAGCCCAAGGCCGAGTACAACCTCAAACGGGGCGACCAGCGCGGCGCCACCAACACCGTTCGCAACGGCTACCGCCAGCTGTCCGACGGCAACTGGGCGCTGGACACCTACCTGCAGCCGCTGGCCCCGTCGCGGGACAAGTGCGCCCCCGAGGGCTGACCGGGGCGGGTGTGTTCGCAACCGCGGCCGAATCGACATAGTGTCGAGGAGTGGCTGATCTCGTTCCCCCCGCCGAGAACCCCCCTACGGCCTCGGCCCTGCGCCGGGCGTTGCGCCGGGCCCGGGACGGGGTGTCCCTGGACGTCGACGAGGCGGCGGTCCTGCTCGCCGCCCGGGGTGACGACCTCGCCGGGTTGCTCGAGGTGGCCGGGCGGGTGCGCGACGCCGGGCTGGTCGACGCCGGCCGCCCGGGCGTGGTCACCTACAGCCGCAAGGTGTTCATCCCGCTGACCCGGCTGTGCCGCGACCGCTGCCACTACTGCACCTTCGCCACCGTGCCGCACCGGCTGCCGGCCGCGTTCCTGGAGCGCGACGAGGTGCTGGAGATCGCCCGGGCCGGGGCGGCGGCCGGGTGCAAGGAGGCGCTGTTCACCCTGGGGGACCGGCCGGAGGAGCGCTGGCCGGCGGCGAAGGAGTGGCTGGACGCGCGCGGCTACGACTCCACCCTGGACTACGTGCGGGCCTGCGCGATCGCGGTGCTGGAGGAGACCGGGCTGCTGCCGCACCTCAACCCGGGGGTGATGTCCTGGGCCGAGCTGACCCGGCTCAAGCCGGTGGCCCCGTCGATGGGGATGATGCTGGAGACCATCGCCACCCGGCTGTGGTCCGAGCCGGGCGGCCCGCACTACGGCAGCCCGGACAAGGACCCGGCGGTCCGGCTGCGCTGCCTGACCGACGCCGGACGGGTGGGCGTGCCATTCACCACCGGCATCCTGATCGGGATCGGCGAGACCCGCACCGAGCGCGCGGAGTCGATCTTCGCCATCCGCGGCGCGGCCCGGGCGCACGGGCACATCCAGGAAGTCATCGTGCAGAACTTCCGGGCCAAGCCGGACACCGCGATGGCCCGGATGCCCGACGCCGAGCTGGACGACCTGGCCGCCACCATCGCGGTGGCCCGGGTGGTGCTGGGCCCGAAGATGCGGGTGCAGGCGCCGCCGAACCTGGTCGGGGACGAGTTCGGGCTGATGCTGCGGGCCGGGATCGACGACTGGGGCGGGGTGTCCCCGGTGACCGCCGACCACGTCAACCCGGAGCGGCCCTGGCCGGCCATCGACGAGCTTGCTTCGAAGTCCCGGGAATCGGGCTTCGAGCTGCGCGAGCGGCTGACCGCCTACCCCCGCTACGTGCTGGCCGGCTCGCCGTGGATCGACACCCGGCTGCACGGGCACGTGGCCGCGCTGTCCGACCCGGCCACCGGCCTGGCGAACGAGGACGCGGTGGTCACCGGCCGGCCGTGGCAGGAGCCGGACGGCGGGTTCGAGTCCTCCGGCCGGATCGACCTGAACGCCTCGATCGACACCGACGGGCGCACCGACGACCGGCGCGGCGACTTCGAGTCGGTGTACGGCGACTGGGACGAGCTGCGGGCGGATCTCGCGGCCCAGCAGCGGTCAGCCCCGGAGTGGCTGGATTCCGACGTCCGGGCCGGGTTGCGGCTGGCGGCGGACGACCCGGCCAAGCTGCTCGACCCGGCCCACCACGACGCGGCGATGGCCGTGCTCACCGCCGACGGGCCGGCGCTGGACGAGCTGTGCCGGCTGGCCGACACCGTGCGCAAGGACGTCAACGGCGACGACATCACCTACGTGATCAACCGGAACATCAACTTCTCCAACGTGTGCTACGTGGGCTGCCGGTTCTGCGCGTTCGCCCAGCGGGAGCGGGACACCGACGCCTTCCGGCTGTCGCTGGACGAGGTGGGTGCCCGGGCCGCCGAGGCCGCCGCCGAGGGGGCCACCGAGGTCTGCATGCAGGGCGGCATCGACCCGGCGCTGCCGGTGACGTTCTACGCCGACCTGGCCCGCGCGGTGCACAAGAGCGTGCCCGGGATGCACGTGCACGCGTTCTCCCCGATGGAGATCGTCTCGGCCTCGGCCAAGGCCGGGGTGTCGGTGCGCGAGTGGCTCACCGAGCTGAAGGCGGCCGGCCTGGGCTCGATCCCGGGTACGGCGGCGGAGATCCTGGACGACGAGATCCGCTGGATCCTGACCAAGGGCAAGCTGCCCGCCGCGCAGTGGATCGAGGTCGTCTCCACCGCGCACTCGCTCGGCATCCCGAGCTCTTCCACCATGATGTACGGCCACGTCGACGAGCCCCGGCACTGGCTGGGGCACCTGCGCACCCTGGCCGCCATCCAGGACGAGACCGGCGGCTTCACCGAGTTCGTGCCGCTGCCGTTCGTGCACCACAACGCGCCGATCTACCTGGCCGGGCTGGCCCGCCCGGGCCCCACCGAGCGGGACAACCGGGCCGTGCACGCCTTCGCCCGGCTGGCCCTGCACGGCCGCATCGACCACATCCAGTGCTCCTGGGTGAAGCTGGGCGACCGGCTCTCGGCGCGGATCCTGGCCGGCGGCGCCGACGACATGGGCGGCACCCTGATGGAGGAGACCATCTCCCGGATGGCCGGCTCGGAGAACGGCTCCGCCCGCACCGTCGCGGAGCTGACCGCCATCGCCACGGCGGCGGGTCGCCCGGTCCGCCAGCGCACCACCACCTACGTCGGCACTCCGTCGAAGCTGACCACGGGGCCGGGGGTCCGCCGCCCGCTGCCGCTCTCGCCCGTGTGAGGCACCCGTGAGTGAGAAGTAGTGCTATAGCACTACTTCTCACTCACGGGTCAGCGGAGCTGGTCGGCGCGCACCCAGGTGGCGTGGAAGCCCAGCGGGACCCGGCAGGGGAGCAGCACCCGGGCCACCGGTCCGGCCGCCAGGTCGGCGGCGTCCAGGACCTGCACCTCGGAGCGGCCGTCCCGCTCGTCGGTGACGAAGCTGACCAGGTAGCCGTCACCATCCCCGCGTGACCCGTCCCGGGGCGCGAACGGGGCCTCGCTGCCGAACCGGCCCGGGCCGAACCGGTGCTCCTGGCGCTCGCCGGTGACCCGGTCGTGGCGCAGCAGCCCGTCGAACCGGACGGTCTCGGTGTCGGCGATCAGCGTGGTGTAGGCGTACCGGTGCTCGCGGCCGGTGCGCCGGGTGTCGATGGACGGGAACTCGGCGTTGGCGTCGTCCAGCGGGGTCTCCCGACACGCCCCGGTGGCCAGGTCGAACGTGTAGCGGTGCAGCCGGGCGTCCAGCCGCAGGTAGCCCAGCAGCTTGCCCAGCGGTCCGGGTCGGGTCGGTGCCGGCTCCGGGCGGGTCACCCGGCAGACGTCCATGGTGATCACGCCGTCGGCCTCGAAGGCGTTGACCACGTGGTAGATGTAGCAGGGCTCGGCCTCGAACCAGCGCACCCCGGCGCCGTCCCCGTACCGGGGCAGCACCCCGAACCGGGCCGGCATGGACCGGTCGAACATGATCTTGTGGCGGCCGTGCCGGGCGGCCTCGGGGTCGGCGACCAGTGGCAGGTCCATCAGCACCGAGTGGTGGTCGGTGATGGCCATGTCGTGCGGCAGCCTCGGCCCGGGCAGCGCGATCTCCGTCTCGTGGATGATCGCCCCGGCCGCCCCCACCACGCCGTAGCGCAGCAGCGGCGCCCGGGTGCCGTAGTCGAACCACATCAGCTCGCCGGTGGCCTCGTCCAGCTTCGGGTGCGCCATGACGTCGCCGGTCAGCGTGCCCAGGAAGGTCTCCGGGCCGAGCGAGTGCAGCGACAGCGGGTCCAGGGACACCGGCTGCCCGCACATGTACCAGGTGGCCAGCACCCGGCCGCCGAAGAAGGTCAGGTCGGTGTTCGCGCTGTCCTTGAAGGGCAGCCCGCGCGCGGTGCCCACCGGGTTGCCGGCCGGCGGCTCCATCACCCCGCGCCACAGCGGCTTGCCCACCTGCCGCTCGGCGGAGTGGGCCCAGGTGCGGACGTAGCGGTTGCGGTAGCGGGCCCGCCCGTCCTCGAAGGCCATCGCGTGCACCATGCCGTCGCCGTCGAACCAGTGGTACCGGCCCTCGGGAGCGAACCGCGGGTTGGGGCCGTTGCGCAGGTAGACGCCGTTCAGGTCGGCGGGGATCTCGCCGACCACCTCGAGGTCGTCGAACTCCACCTCGTCGTGCACCGGGGCGAAGATCCCGAGCAGGTAGGGGTTCTGTTCGGTCCCGGACTCGGTAGCGCCGGCGGTCCGGCCGGGGGCGAGCGTCTCCGACATGACCGCCAGTGTGCCGTCTCGCACCGCGCGCTGGCGAGGTCTCGGTCGACGCTGAGAGGTCCGGGCGGCAGGTGTGTGGCGGGGTCTACGGTGGGGACATGGCACAGCTGGGTGATCTGTTCCCCGGGCGGAAGCTGCTCGACGAGTCCGGTGAGGACGCCGACGGCGAGCTGGTCGGGAAGCGCTGGGACGTCGATCTGGACGGCGGCGTGGTGCGGCTGCGCCGCCCGGCCGAGGCCGACGAGGAGCTCGGCCCGGCCGCGGAGTAGCCCCATTGGTGGGGTAAGCCCCCGGTGCTCGGCGGGTTCACCCGATCGAAAGTGCACGTCCGCCCGGTCATGCTTCTTCTCAACCGCCCCGTCGGGGGCCTCGCCGGTCAGCCACCGGCGCAGACGAGAAGGAGCGCACGATGACCGTCCCCCAGCCACCGATCACCCCACCGCCGAGCTACCCGACGGCGCCCCCTCCGTCCCTGGCCGGCCGGGGGTCCCGCCGGGGGACCTCCGTGGCCGTGGTGGCCGCGGTGACCCTGGGCGCGATGCTGGTCGGCGGGGCGTACGCGCTCGGCACGACCCCGGCCTCGCGGACCTCCCTGACCTCGGTCGACGGGAACGCGCCCGCGACCGGGGACCAGCAGGTGTTCGGCGCCCCCGAGATCGAGCCGGCCGCGGCGGCCGAGCCGGCCGCCGCCCCGGTGCTGCCCGAGGTGCAGCCCGAGGTGCAGGCGCCCGTCCAGGCCCCGGCCCCGGTCGTCGTCCCGGCGCCGAAGGTGATCCGGCGCGCCCCGGTGACGGTCGTGGTCAAGCCCGAGCGGTCCGACCGGGACGACAACGACAAGAAGGACGATCACGACAAGAAGGACGACCGGGGCGACCACCACAAGTGGGACGACAAGGACGACCACCACAAGAACGACAAGAACGACGACAAGCACGACGGCGGTGGCAAGAAGGACGACAACGACGGCGGCAAGAAGGACGGCGGCGGCAAGAACGACGGCGGCGGGAAGAAGGACGGCGGGAAGGACTGACCTCGGGTCAGACCGTCGGGCGGTAGGCAGGTGCGCGGGTGGAGCGGGTGGACGGTGCCTGCGCGAGTAGCGGCAGCACCCGGTGGGCGACCACGGTGGTCAGCGTGATCACGCTGGTGGACCGGACGATCCCGCTCGCGTGGTTGAGCAGCAGCAGGGTCTGCTGCAGGTCGGCGTGCGAGGCGGCGGCGATCCGGCAGAGCACGTCACCGACACCGGTCGTGGTGTAGGCCTCGACCACGCCGGGGATGTCCTCCAGCTCGTGCGCGATCTGTTCCAGGGCGCCCTGGGCGATCTCACAGGTCACGAAGGCCTGCACCGGGTATCCGGCGGCGGCCAGGTCGATCTCCGGACCGTAGCCGGTGATCACGCCGGCGTCCTCCAGGCGGCGGAGCCGGGCCGTCACCGTCGCCCGGGCCACCCGCAGCCGCCGGGACAGCTCGAGGGCTCCGGCCCGGGGGTGCGCCCGCAGCGTGGCGATCAGCGCGAGGTCGAGGTCGTCCAACCGATGGGCCATGTCTCAGATTAACTGTGCGATCCGGATAGTCGATAAGCATGTACTGCCGCCGGACTGAGGCTACTGACCAGCTTCGGATGGGCTGGTTGTGCAGGAGGGGTCCCGGGCGTCCAATGGCGACATGACCCTCGCCGTGGACGTGCCCACCCGCCGGTCCGCCGGCTCGCCGGACGAGTTCCCGCTGCTCGGTTGGGACGCCCTGGTCTGGACGGTCGGCAACGCCGGCCAGACCGCGTGGATGCTCCGGCAGGTGTACGGAATGCGCCTGGTCGCCTACAGCGGCCCGGAGACCGGCTGCCGCGACCACCGCGGCTACGTGCTGCGCAGCGGCTCCGGCGTCGACGCGGCCACGTTCGTGGTCACCGCCGCCGTCGACCCGGACAGCCCGCTGGCCGACCGGCACCGCGAGCACGGCGACGGGATCGCCGACATCGCCCTGCGGGTGGCCGACGTCGACCGCTGCGTGGCCCACGCCCGGAGGCGGGGGGCGCGCGTGCTGGTCGAGCCGCACGACAGCGCCGACGCCCACGGCACGGTCCGCAGCGCCGCGATCGCCACCTACGGCGACACCCGGCACACCCTGATCGACCGGTCCGGCTACTCGGGGCCCTACCTCCCGGGCTACGTCGAGCACACCGCGCCCTCCGGCCGCCCGGTGTTCGACGGCATCGACCACGTGGTGGGCAACGTCGAGCTGGGGGCGATGGACCGCTGGGTGGAGTTCTACCGCCGGGTCATGGGGTTCACGAACATGGCCGAGTTCGTCGGGGACGACATCGCGACCGAGTACTCGGCGCTGATGAGCAAGGTGGTCGCGGACGGCGACCGGCGGGTGAAGTTCCCGCTGAACGAGCCGGCCCCGGGGCCGCGGCCGTCCCAGATCGACGAGTTCCTCCGCTACCACCGCGGCCCCGGCGTGCAGCACGTGGCGCTGACCACCCCCGACATCCTGGGCGCGGTGGACGCGCTGAAGGCCGCCGGCGTGGAGTTCCTGCCCACCCCGGACGCCTACTACGACGACCCGGAGCTGCGGGCCCGGATCGGCCGGGTGCGGGTGCCGATCGAGCAGCTGCGGGGCCGGGGCATCCTGGTCGACCGGGACGAGGACGGCTACCTGCTGCAGATCTTCACCCGGCCGCTCTCCGACCGGCCCACGGTGTTCTTCGAGCTCATCGAGCGGCACGGGTCGGCCGGATTCGGCAAGGGCAACTTCGAGGCGCTGTTCCGGGCCATCGAGCGGGAGCAGGCCCGGCGGGGCAACCTCTAGCCTCAGGTGCGCCCGCCCTGCGAGTGCCGCACCTTCGGGGGTGCCCAGGTCTCGGGACGGATGACCGGCTTGTCCGGGCCGGAGCGGTGCGGCAGCAGACCGTGCCGCTGCTCGAACTCCCGAGCCCGGACGCTGAGCGTCAACCGGTGCCGGGGCGCGGCCACCAGCCTGCGGTACCGCTTGCGCAGCGGGACACCGAGCACCCCGGCCAGGACCAGGGCGGCCACCACCTGCCACAGCTCGGTGGCCCAGTAATGGATCACCCCCACGAGCAGGGCGGTGATCACGATGCCGGTGGACTTGAGCACGGTCACCTGGGCCACCAACGCCTGGTTCCGGGAGCTCTTGCGCAGCTGCGGCCCGATGTTGACGATGACCCAGATCCAGTACACCGTGAGCAGCACGTGGGCGATGTAGCCGGTGATCAGGCGGATGGCGTTCCAGTCGTCCACGTTCGTCGAAACTCCCTCGTCAGGCGACGACGTTCGACGGTACTTCGCTCTCCGCGACCGTGGCTGCGCCGATCGGCGTCGGCTGGTTGCTCCGAAACGCCCGATCGGCCGGGTGCCGATCACGGCCGGTTGGAGTCCCCGGCCGCTGACCGCTCAGCTCTCGCCGATGGACCAGCGGGTGCCGCCCGGGGTATCCCGCAGCTCCACCCCGGCCGCCGCGAGCCGGTGCCGGACCCGGTCCGCGTCCGCCCAGTCACGGCGCTCGCGGGCGGCGTCGCGGTAGCCCACCAGCGCCTCGACCAGGGGCGCCATCCGCTCCCCGGGATCGGTCAGGCCGGACCGGGCGGCGCCGGCCAGGTCCAGCACCATGCCGCGCAGCACCCGCCGGGCGTGGTCGGTGTCGTCGGACTGCAGGCTGTCCGCCGCCCAGTCGGTCAGCGCCTGCTCCAGGTCCAGTACGCAGGCGGCGGCCGCGTCGGCGTCCCGGGCGGCCAGCGCGGCGGTGAACCGCCGGTGGGCTGAGTCGGCGGTGGCCCGCAGCGACACCGCGGGCCCGGCCGGTCCGGCACCGGGCCCGGCCGGGACGCCGGGCCCGGCGGGGCCACCGGTCGGGCCGGGAACGAACGGGCCACCGGTACTGGCCGGGTCGCCGGCCCCGACCGGGCCGGTGGCCCCGGCCAGCTCGGTGATCGGGAACGCGGAACCGGCGGGCAGCACCCGGGACCGACCGTCGCGGCGCACGGTGACCACGCCCCGACCCAGCACCCGGGCGGTGCCGGCGCTCAGGTCGAGCAGCAGCGCGGTGTGCTCGTCCACCCCGATCACGTGCGCGCCCTCGGGCAGCTGCTCCTCCAGCATCCGCAGCCGCCGCTCACCCAGGTAGCAGAAGCGGGTCGAGTGGGTGCCGCCCTCGGTGTTGTCGTAGTGCGGGATCACCGCCGCGTTCAGCCCGGTCAGCTCGCGCAGCAGGCCGGTGCCCGGCGCCCAGTACGGCTCCGCGCCGCACTTGTACACCTCGTACACCGGCACGGTGAGCACCCCGACGGTGACCGCGGCGGCACTGGCGAAGGTGGCGGTACCGCCCGCGCGGACCAGGTCCCCGACCGCCTCGGGGAAGCCGCTGCCGGCCCACACCCGCATGGCGTAGGTGGGGCTGCCGGGCCCGGCGAACACCCACCGGGCCCCGCGCACGGCGGCCAGCGCGCGGTCCAGCGGTACCCCGTCCAGCCGGTCGCGCCAGGTCAGCGGGGTGACCGTGCGGCCGACGTTGCGGCCGAAGTAGGTCACCGCCCGGGCCGTCAGGTCCTCGGCGTTCTCCTGGAAGCCGTACGGGGTGTCCAGCAGCAGGGCCGGGCCGGGACCCGCGTCGGTCAGTACCTGCCGGTGCACCTCCACCATGGTTGGGGCGGTCTCCCCGGAACCCATGACGACCAGCCGTCCGGTCACGCCCTCGGCTCGCTCATCTCCCCGCTCACCTGCCGGGGCACCTCGACCGGCCCGACCCGGCCCAGCAGCGACTCGATCGCGGCGGCCACCCGGTCCGGGTACTGGGCGTGCAGGTCGTGATCCCCGTCGGGGAAGACGACCAGGGTGGCGTCCGGCAGCGCGGCGGCGGCCTCGGGTGCCCCCGGGTCCGGCGGGTCCCCGGCGGCCAGCAGCACCGTCGGGCATCGGACCCGGCGGTAGAGCGAGCGCGGGGAGTGCCGCAGCAGGCTGGCCACCCGGGCCCGGTGCCGTTCGACGGACAGCCACGGCCGGACGGTGCCGTCCGGGCAGTGCTCCAGGCTGGCCAGCGTGGCCTCGACCGCCTCGGCCGACCAGTCCGGGTGTGCGTCGGTCAGCACCTCGCGCAGGTCGTCCAGCGTCCAGTCGGCGAGGTTGGGCGGGGCCAGGGTCGGCCACGCCTCGTCCACGTCCGACCACTGGTCACCCAGGTGCAGCCAGCCTCCGTCGACCAGGGCCAGCCCGGCCACCAGCTCGGGGTGCTCGGCCGCGAGCTGGACGGCCACGTTGCCGCCCCAGGACTGCCCGGCCACCAGCACGTGCCGCCAGCCCAGCTCGGCGCACACCGCGACCAGGTCGGCCACCGCCACGTCGGTGGGGTCGCGGTCCGGCGGGTCGGGCACCCCGGCCGAGCTGCCGTGACCGCGCAGGTCGACGGCGACCACCGCGTAGCCGTCCGCCGCCAGGCAGGCGCCCACGGAGTCCCAGAGGCGCGCGTTGGAGGACAGCCCGTGCACCAGCAGCACCGGCACCGCGCCGGACGGACCCGGGCGGTTCCGGACCCCGAGGGCCGTGTCGCGGGTCCGCAGCACCGTCGACAGGGGCGCGGGGCGAGGCGCGGTCATCTGAGCAGCTTAAGAGCTTTTCGGCGCAATGGGTCCCACGGTGACGAGGCCATCACCGGCACGGCGCACCGCGGCCGCCGCTCATCGCCCCCTCAGCCGCCTCTCATCCCTTCTCCGCCGGCGGGTTCCGCACTTCGTGCCCGCGAGTTCCGCATTTCGTGTCGGCGAGTTCCGCGATCCGGGCGCCGGGTCGGCGGTCGACCACCCGGGCGCGCGGCCGTGCCGGCGCGACAATCGGGTCGCGCTCGGCGAGGATCGGGAGGCGACCGGAGCCAGCCGACAGGGAGGGTCCCCGAGATGTCCGAGCCCGCGAAGCCGTCCAAGCTCGCCGAGCTCCGCCGGCGCCACGAGTGGCTGGACCACCTGGTCCGGGCCGGCGGGCGCTACACCGACCGGCACGGTGACCACTACGCGGCGGCCATCACCTACTTCAGCGTGCTGGCGTTGTTCCCGCTGCTCATGGTCGGTTT